>Ga0134125_10006036_pt1 | contig 13737 bp, 13 predicted proteins | sample KB31751_FD_96464 | JGI IMG/M metagenome (GOLD analysis project Ga0134125, IMG submission 96464) | Terrestrial soil microbial communities with excess Nitrogen fertilizer from Kellogg Biological Station, Michigan, USA - KB3-175-1 | ecosystem: Environmental > Terrestrial > Soil > Unclassified ... | reverse complement strand
GTGGGCGAGCGGCTGAGGAGAAACCCGCGCAGGACGCCGCCGTCGACCAGGTCCGCCCGGCGCGCGTCGACCCCCTCGTCGTCGTAGCGATAGAACCCGTTCAGGTCGACGCCGTCCAAGGTGGCCAGCGTCGGGTCGTCGAAGACGCTGATGAACGACGGCATGATCGGCTCGCCGATCTTCTTGGCGAAGGTCTGCCCCTCTTCCTCGCTCTTCTGCCGGTGCCCCTCGACGCGGTGGCCGAAGATCTCGTGGAAGAAGACGCCCGCCGCCTTCCCTTCCAGGATGGCCGGGCCGGCGTACGGCTCGGCCAGCGGCGCGCGGCGCAGCGCCTTGAGGTCGGTGATGACCGCGTCGGCGGCGGCGTTCATGGCCGCCTCGCTCCCCAGGCCCTCCAGCGCCTCGGCGTCGAAGCTCTCGAACCGCTCCAGCTCCATCCCGTCGTCGGCGCGCGCGTCGGCCTCGATGAACACGCGCACGTAGTTGCGCCCGGTCTGGATCGCCGTCCCCTCCGAATTGATCAGCCAGCGCGTCAGGCTGGTGGCCTGCAGGCTGACGTCGGAGTCGAGGATCTCCGCCTGGCCGCGGAAGCGCGCCGACAGCTGGCGCAGGCGCTGCTCCCAGGCCGGCACGTCGATGGTCAGGTGCGCGGGCGGACCGAAGTAGGTGACCGGCTTCTCGCGCGAGAAGTCGTCCGAGGGATCGTCCTCGGCGACCTTCAGCGTCCGCTGGGTCTTGATCTTCACCAGCCGCTCGGCCGCCTCCTCGTAGCGGCGGTCGGTCTCGCTCCAGGCCACCGTGCGCAGCGCGGTCTCGTCGTCGGAGAGCGGCAGCGGCACCGGGTGGCCGGAGATCTCCGACGAGAAATCGAAGTCGCTCGAACGGATGGCGTGCGTCGAGTCGAGCTTGTAGTCCCCCACCCGCACGTCGGCGTCGAGGATGCGCGTGCGCCGGCTGCTCGACTGCACCAGCGCGCCGTAGCTGGCCATCACCGTCGTCTCGTTCCGGTCGGAGACCTCGTAGCCGATGAAGTACGGCGGCGGCTTCCCCTTGGCCGACAGATCCTCCATCCCCCGCTGCAGCTCCGCCTGCAACGCCGCCAGCCCCGGCGGCTTGGCGCCGCCGCCGCCCGACTGCGGATCGACGCGCACGATCTGGGGCGGCGTCCCCGGCGCGCCGAGCGCCGCGCCGCTCGCCGCCGCCGACTGCGGCGAGGGCGTCCCCCCCGCGCAGCCGAGCCCGGCGAGCGCGACCGTCACGGCGGCGAGCGCGGTTCTGACGAACGGGGTCGCGAAAGGAGGCGAGCGAAGGGGTGAGCGATGGACGGCGGTCGAAACGGGCACGGGGTCGGATCCGCCTATAGCATATCGAATTCTCGTCACGGAGACGCCACGGTCACGCCGGCCGGTTGTGCTAGGGTGCGCGCACTCCCGCCTTTTTCATAGAGGAGCCGCCATGTCATCCGACGCCTCGCCCACCCTGCCCGTCCTCGAGCTGATCCTCGACAACTACAAGAACTTCAACGCCCGCGCCACCCGCGACGCCACCATCGCCTACTGGCGGCACGTCGAGCGGGGGGGGAAGATGTTCTGGGCCGTGGCGGGCGCGATGTCGTCGGCGCAGCTCGGGATCACGCTGGCCCCCGCCATCCGCGCCGGGCTCATCCACGGGCTGTCGGTGACCGGCGCCAACCTCGAGGAGTCGCTCTTCCGGCTGGTCGCCCACCAGCACTACAAGGACTTCCCCGACTATCGCTACTTCACCAAGGCGGACGACACCCGGATCCTGAACGATCGGATGCGCCGGGTGACCGACACCAGCATCCCCGAGGACGAAGCCTTCCGCGCCGTCGAGAAGTACGTGGTCCCCACCTGGAAGCGGGCCAGCGAGCGCGGCGAGCGCCGCTTCTGGCACGAGTATTTCTACGAGCTGGTCCAGACGGTCGACGCCAAGCTCCACCAGGGGCGTGCCGATCAGTGCTGGCTGCTGGCCGCGGCCGAGGCCAAGCTTCCCATCGTTGTACCCGGCTACGAGGACTCCACCTTCGGCAACATCTTCGCCTCGCACGTGAAGACCGGTGAGTGCGCCGCCGCGATCGCCAAGTCGGGCATCGAGTACATGGCTGCCTTCTACGACCAGTACCGCGAGCTCTCGGCCGGCGCCGGCTGCGGCTTCTTCCAGATCGGCGGCGGCATCGCGGGCGACTTCCCCATCTGCGTGGTCCCGTCGATCAAGTACGACCTCGAGCAGCCGGTGAAGCCCTGGGCCTATTTCTGCCAGATCTCCGACTCCACGACCTCTTACGGCTCGTACTCGGGCGCCACGCCGAACGAGAAGATCACCTGGGACAAGCTGACCGCCGAGACGCCGATGTTCGTCGTCGAATCGGACGCCACCATCGTGGTGCCGCTCATGTTGCGGGCGCTGCTGGAGTGCAAGGCACACCCGGAACGCGCGAACAGCCTGATCGCCGCGCTCAAGTAACGTCGGCAGCTCGGCAGCTTGGATTGAACGAAACGTCGCTTGGGGCGACATGGGGGCATGAGATCACCTTTCAGGTGGTGGTGCCTCTGGGGGGTGGGGATCCTCGTCACTTTGTCGGGGCGGCCAGCGCGGGCGACGGACAGGCCGCTGCTGGTCGTGGTGGAGGCGCCCCGCGCGCTCGACGCCGACGCCGCGGAGATCCGCCGTGCCATCGGCGACGAACTCGGGGCCGAGACGGTCGCGCCCCTGAGGACGCCGAGCGATCCACCCGACCGCGCGCTGATCGTCGCGTTCGATCGCGAACGGATCGCGGTGTCACTGCGCACGCCCGACGCCGCGCCGATCGCCCGCTCGATCCCCGCGCCGCCCGAGCGAGCCGCCCGCCTGCGTGCCATCGCCTGGCTGGCCGGGAACCTGGCGCGCGACCAGGTGAGCCCGCTGGTCGCCGAGGCGCCGCCTGCGACCGAGCCACCGTCGCCCCCGGAGACGCCGACGATCGCGACGCATGCCGAACCAAAGCCGCCCGGGGCGCCGCACTGGTCGATCGGCTCGCCGACGGACCGACGACGAACTCATTCTTCTGCACCACCTTCATGCGGATGAGCACCAACCAGCTGTTCTGCGCCCCGTTCGCTGTGCAAGGATCCGCCTGGCGGCTCGAAGCACAGCGCCGGCCCGCCGGCAGCGGGTTCTTCTGGGGAGCCGCGGTGGAAGGGACGGAGGGCATGTTTTTTTCTCCTCTGGTCGTCGGGCTGTCGGCGTTCGTGGGCTCCGCCAAGCGGCACGGGCGCTGGACGCTGGAATCGACGGCCGGCGCCGGGTTCGATCTGATCGCCTCCTTGGCAACCACGGTGACGGAGAACAACTCGAGCTCCGTCGGATTCTCGTCGACCCTCACCACCAATTACGGCCATGGTCTGAGCGACGTCAGCCCGGGCCTCTCGGCGGAGGGCGCCCTCGCCGTGGCCCATCCGATCTGGGGCGACGCTCTCGACGTCGTGCTGCGCGTCGGCGCCCACCTGTCGACCGTCAGCTTCGAGGACTGGTACCTGTCGAGCACAATCGGCCTCCGGTACAACTTGTGAAACGGGTTGAACGAAACCGCCCCTCGGAGCGACACGGGGGCATGAGAGCACTCGGGGGCTCGACCCTGTTCGGATTGGCGCTCGTCGTCGCGGCGACGACGCGTCCCGTGCTCGCGGCCGGCGCACCGCTGCTGGTCGTCGTCGAGGCGCCGCCCGCGCTCGACGCTGACGCTGCAGCGATCCGTCGCGCGATCGCCGCCGAGCTACGATCGGCGACCGTCGCGCCCACCCAAATCGTGCCCGAAGGGGGCGACCGCGTCCTGATCGTCGCGTTGGAACACGATCGGATCACGATGTCGCTGCGGGCGAGCGACGCCAGCCCCGTCGTGCGTGTCGTTCCGCTGCCCACCGACCACGGCGCCCGCCTGCGTGCCATCGCCTGGCTGGCCGGCAACCTGGCGCGCGATCAGGTCAGTCCGATCCTCGCCGAGCCGCCCCCGGAACCACCGCCCGTCGCGACCGGTCCCCCTCCCCTCGTCGCGCCAGAACCGCCCCTCGCCGGGTCGGCGTCCTCGGCGGCTCCTGCGCCATCGCCGATCCCGCCGCCGTCGAGTCTGCAGGCGCCGAGCGAAGTCCGGGGACCGATGATCGCCGCACGCGCGGAGCCTGCGGGCGTGGCCAGTCCGCTCCGCTGGTCGGTGAGCGGGTCGCTCGGACCTGCCTTGGCGGCGTTCAATCGGTTCGGATATTTCGAGTGGATCTCTCCCAGCGCTCCCGTCACCGCCTGGCAGATCTCGGTGCAACGGCGCCGGGAAGATCAGCGGCTGGTCATCGGCGGAGCGTTGCAAGGAATCTACAGCAGCGACGGAAACGCCCTTTCCGGCCCCGGCGTGCCTCTCCTGGGCGCCAACGTATTTTTGGGGGCCGAGTGGCGCTTTCGCCACTGCGCCCTGGAGACGACGGTCGGCGCCGGTCCCCAAGCGCAGAGCACGCTTGATCTCCGGGGCCTGTACGGCTTTCCGCTCTCTGATGGGCCCACCACGTACCGCCTCGCCTTCTTTGCCCAGGGGACGATCGCGGCGGGGATTCCAATCTCGGGATCGCTGGAGGGGCTCGTGCAGGTAGGAGTGAACGTCAACGCCTCGCATGACGAGTTTTGGTTCGTGGCAAGCACCTTCGGCTTGCGGTACACGCTCCAATGACGCCGCTCCGGCAGACGACAGTGCTGGGCGCTCTGGTCGCCTTGGCCGCGCTGGGGAACCCGGCGCGCGCGGACGACGGTCCGCCGGTCGCCGACGCTCGGTCGCCCGGCGCCCCGAGCGCCGTGGCGATGACGGCGGCGCAGCCTCCCTCACGCGACACCGTCGAATGGACGTTGAGCGCCGCCGCAGGTCCCGTCGTCGTCGCCCTCGAACACCCGTGGCAAGGTGCGTGGCCACCCTCGTTCGGCGCCAAAAGCGCCGCCTGGCAGGTCGAGCTCGAACGACTCTCCCCCGACAAACCTCTCCTGCTGGGCGCGGCTTTGGAGGGGACGCACGACCAGACGGGAGGCCAGCAACTGCTGGGGGCACACGTGTTCGCCGGTACGGTCTCGCGGCACCAGCACGGGAGCCTGGAAGCGACCGTCGGCGTCGGTCTCGAGGCTGCCCAGACGGTGCAGGCGGACCTCACCTATCACCTGGGACTCTACGCTCAAGGAGCGCTGGTGGCTGCCGTCCCGGTCTCGCCCTCGCTCGAAGTCTTTCTCAGGCTCGGCGTCCACCTCACGGCCACGCACGACGAAGACTGGTTCGCTGCCAGCACGATCGGCGTGCGATACAGGCTGCCGTGAGTCCCTCCCAGGCTCGTCATTCCTCGACGGCGCAAACAGTGCCTCCGCCCACCGAGGCGGCGCTGGTCGACGGGCTACGTGCTGGCGAGTTGCGGATGCTCGCCGCGGCCTTTGATCGCTGGCACCAGCGCGTCCGCGTATTGGCGCGGCGGCTGCTTTCGGATCCGGCGGCCGCCGAGGACGTCGTGCAGGACGTGTTCACGGCGTTGCCGCGCGCGGCGAACCGGTTTCGCGGCGAGGTGGATCTGGAGACGTTCCTGCTCGCGATCGCGGTCAAACGGGTGCGGCGACAGCGGCGGGCCGCGTTGCGACGACGGAAGGCGCTCGAGCGGCTGCGGGCCGCCGAGCCGCGCCGGACGCTCGACCCCGAGCAGGACACCTACCGGCGCGAGCTGGGGGCGCGTCTCGGAGCGGCCCTCGACCGACTGCCGCTGCCGCAACGGGTGGCGTTCGTGCTCTGCGAGGTCGAGGAGCTGACCGCCGGACAGGCGGCCACGATCGCCGACGCACCCGAGGCGACCATTCGCACGCGCCTCTTTCATGCACGGCGCCGGCTGCGAGAGCTGCTGGCCGAGGAGCGCTTCTGATGCGCCGGGCCCTTGATTCATTCGCCTCCGCCGTGCGTGCGTTCAAGGAGATGACCGCCGCCACCGACGAAGCGGCGGCGACGCGGTCGCGTGTCTTGGATGCGGCCGGCCGCGCGGCACACGGGCCTCTGACGCCCCGGAGGGTCGCCTTGTCCATCGTCGCCGGGCTCCTGGTGATGGGCACGGCCTCGGTCGCGGGGACGACGCTCGCGCATCGCTGGCGCCGGCCGGTGGCGATTGCGATCGAGGAGCCCGCGACGCCCGGACCGGCGCGAGAGCGGCAGGAACGACCCCGCGCGGTGGTCATTCCACCCGCCGTGGCGCCGGTCCCCGACGACGCGCATGCGCTTCCAGCATTGGATGTGGAAGCCGCCGCCTACGGGCGCGCTCACCGCACGCACTTCGGCGGAGGCCCACCCGCCCGCGCGCTCGCGGCGTGGGACGAATACCTGCGGCTCTATCCCGGGGGAACGTTCGTGCCGGAGGCGCGTTTCAACCGGGCGCTCTGCCTCGTCCGCCTCGGGCGGACTGCCGACGCCGAGCGCGCCCTGCGGCCGTTCTCCGACGGGCGCTTCGGCGGCTACCGGCGCGTGGAGGCCGAACGGCTGCTGGCCTGGCTGGGCGAACGTCCGACCGCGCCATAGCGAAGCCTGGCCCGAACCTCAGCCGTAGGCTTCCCGGAACTTCGGGACGGTGGTATGCAGGCGGCCATGGAGACGCTCTTCAGCGACGCGACGGCGGACCTCATCCTGCGGTGGGCGCACGTGATGTTCGGGCTCATCTGGATGGGTCACCTCTACTTCTTCAACCTGGTGAACGTCCCCTTCCAGGGTGGGCTCGACAAGGAGCTCAAGCCCAAGGTGAACCCGGCGCTCCTGCTGCGGGCGCTGTGGTGGTTCCGCTGGGGCGCGATGTACACCTTCATCTTCGGCTGGCTCTTGTTCGGCAAGGACTACTTGGGGCCCCAGCACCTCATCAGCTCGCCCGACGGCGGCATGTCGGGGCGCGCGATGTGGATCCTGTTCGGCGCCGCCCTGGGGTCGATCATGTGGTTCAACGTCTGGTTCGTGATCTGGCCCCGGCAGAAGCTGATCCTGGGCGGCATGGCCAGCGGCTCGCCGCATCCCGACGCCGCCAGGCTGGCGGCCGTGTCCGGCAAGGCTTCGCGCTTCAACACCTACGCCTCGGGGCCGCTGGTGTTCGCCATGCTGGCCGCCCCGCACTTTTCGATGATGAGCGGGCCGGTGCTGGCCGTGGTGATCGTCCTCGGCGTCGGCTTCTGGTTCGGGAACATCAAGCGGTCGTTCAAGGTCAAGACCAGCGTCTGACCGCGAAAAACCCGGCGAAACTTAATTGACGCCGCCCGCGCGCGCGGGAGAATTCGCGGATGTCGCTCCGTGCTCTTCGCGTCGTCCTGGCGGCGTCCAGCGTATCGTTGGCGCTGCCGCCGGCCGCGCGCGCCGCCGAGCCGGCGCCGCTGGTCCATCCGATCTTCGCGCACCTCCCCGACGCCCCGGAGAACGACACGGCGCGCGAGCGGTTCACCGCGGCGGCGACGCGCTACAAGCTGCGCCCCGTCGAGGTGGTCGACGTCCAGGCGCCGCCCGAGCCGCGCGCGCCCACCGAGGCGCGCATGGGGATCCTAAACGCGCAGAAGCTGGCGTTCGGCGAGGCGCTGCACGATCTCGACGCCGCGGCCGCCGAGGTGACGACCAGCGGCGGGGCCGGCCTCGACGCGACCGCCCTCTCGGACCTCTATCTCTACCGCGCGATGGCCACCGCGCGCGCCGACTGGAACGCGCAGGCGAACGCGGCGCCGACCGACGCGCGCGGCAAGGCGTTCGACGACTACCTGCGCGCGGCGACCATCGCGCCCACGCGCGCGCTCAACCCGCGCGAGCTGCCGCCGCAGGTGGTGGCCGACTTCGCGCGCGCGCTCGACCTGGTGAAGAAGCGCCCGCGCGGCACGCTGGTGGTCAAGGGGCCGGCCGACGCGCAGGTCTCCCTGGACGGCGGCCCCCTGATGCCGATCGCCGGCGGCGTGACGTTTCGCGATCTCGTGCAGGGCGAGCACGTGGTGCGCGTCGAGCAGATCGGCTTCGCCCCCTGGGGCACGGTGGTGCCGTTCGGTCAGCCGGCGCTAGAAATCGAGGTCCCCGCGCGCGCGGCGCTGACCCTCGACGACGCGACCGCCGCCGCGCACGCCCGGCGGATGGGCGCCCGCTTCGCGCTCGTCGCCACGCCCAAAGGCGGCCCGGGCGCGCCGCTGCAGATCGTCCTCCTCGACACCACGACCGGCGCCCGGCGCGACGCGGCCGAGGTCCCCACCACCGGCGAGGCCGGGGCGATCGACGCCGCCGTGATGCGGCTCGACGAAGGGGCGCGCCGGCTCGTGCTCGAGCAGCAACCCGCCGCCGCCGGGACGCCTCCTACCGCTGCGGCTCCCGCGGCCGAGCCGGCGGCGCCGCTGGGGCCACCGCTCCTCCTGACCCCGCCGCCCAACAAGGCCCGATTCGCCGACGATCCGGCCGCCTGGGCGCGCGACCACTGGCCGCTCCTGACCGCGATCGGCGTGGTGGTGGCGACCGCCATCGTCATGAGCGCGACCGTCTCCAGCGATCGGTAAACCGGAACCCTCGGAGGGTTCCGCACCTCCCGTGATGAGCTCCAGCCGGCAGAGCCGGCTTCCGCTCGACGCGTTCGAGGTAGCCGGCGCGGATACCTACATTTGACCAACGATTGACCGTTCGGAAACAGATACGCCGCTAGCGTGTCTGTATGGAAGAACGACGCACCCTGCGGCTGGTCGTCGTCGGAAACGGGATGGTCAGCCACCGTTTCCTCGAGCTGATGGCCCGCGCGGCCGGCGCTCCCGGGCCCCGTTACGAGGTGACCGTCGTCGGCGAGGAGCCGCGCCTCGCCTACGACCGCGTCGGGCTCTCGACCTTCTTCGACGGCCGCACGCCCGAGGAGATGACGCTGCCCGCGCCCGGGCAGTACGCGGCCGCGGGGTTCGCCGTGCGCCTCAACGCCCGCGCGACCGGCCTCGACCGCGCGCGACGCCTGATCGCCGTCCAGGGGCAAGGGGACGACGGTGGCCGGGAGGAGGCGCTCCCCTACGACCGCCTCGTGCTGGCGACGGGCTCTTCGGCGTTCGTGCCGCCCATCCCCGGCCGCGACGCGCCCGGGTGCTTCGTCTACCGGACCATCGAAGACCTGGAGGCGATCCGCGCCTGGGCAGGGGCGCGCCCCGGGGGCGTGGGCGCGGTCATCGGCGGTGGGCTGCTCGGGCTGGAGGCGGCCTACGCGCTCCAGAAGCTGGGGATGAAGGTGCACGTGATCGAGTTCGCGCCGCGCCTGATGGCGCTGCAGCTCGACGAGACCGGCGGCTCGGTGCTGCGGCGGCGGATCGAGGACCTGGGCGTCGAGGTCCACACGGCGACCTCGACCAAGGAGATCCTCGCGCAGGACGGAAAAGACGGGCGCGTCCGGGCGCTGCGGTTCGCCAACGGCGACGAGCTGGACGTCGACCTCTTGGTCTTCTCCGCCGGCATCCGCCCGCGCGACGAGCTCGGCCGGGGGGCCGGGCTGGCGCTCGGCGAGCGCGGCGGCTTCGTCGTCGACCAGAGCTGCCGCACCGAGGATCCCGCGATCTACGCCATCGGCGAGTGCGCCTCGTACGAAGGGCGCTGCTACGGTCTGGTGGCGCCCGGGTACCAGATGGCGCGCGCGGCGGCCGCGGCGCTCGGCGACGCGGGCGAAGCCGACGCCGTGTTTACGGGCTTCGACATGAGCACCAAGCTCAAGTTGATGGGCGTCGACGTGGCCAGCTTCGGCGACGCCTTCGGCCACCACACGGGCGCCCACGTGGTGAGCCTGCTCGACACCAGCGCGGCGCTCTACAAGAAGCTGGTCCTCTCACCCGATCGAAAGCACCTGCTCGGCGGAATGCTGGTGGGCGACGCCAGCGCGTACGGCGAGCTCGTGCAGCTGGCGCAGAACCAGGTGGTCCTGCCGCCCGAGCCGGAGAGGCTGATCCTCCCGGCGGGCAAAGGCGAGCGGCCGGCCGGCCTGGGCGTCACCGCCCTGCCCGACGCGGCGCAGATCTGCTCCTGCAACAACGTCAGCAAGGGGGAGATCTGCAGCGCGATCCGCGACCAGAAGCTGACCGCCGTCGGCGCGGTGAAGAGCTGCACCAAGGCCGGAACCACCTGCGGCTCCTGCGTCCCGCTGGTCACGGATCTCTTGAGGGCCGAGCTGAAGAGGGCGGGCGTGGCGGTCAGCAACCACCTCTGCGAGCACTTCCCGCACAGTCGCCAGGAGCTCTACTCGCTGGTTCGCTTCCACGCGCACAAGACCTTCGACGCGTTGCTGGCGCAGCACGGGCGCGGGCGCGGGTGCGAGATCTGCAAGCCCGCCGTGGCCTCCATTCTCGCCTCGGCCTGGAACGAGCACGTGCTCAAGCCGAAGCACCGGCCGCTGCAGGACACCAACGACCGCTACATGGCCAACATCCAGCGCGACGGGACCTATTCGATCATTCCACGCGTCGCCGGCGGCGAGATCACTCCCGCCGGACTGGTGGCCATCGGCCAGATCGCCGGCAAGTACGGGCTCTACACCAAGATCACCGGCGCCCAGCGCATCGACATGTTCGGCGCACGCCTCGAGCAGCTCCCCGCCATCTGGCGCGAGCTCGTCGACGCCGGCTTCGAGTCGGGCCACGCCTACGGCAAGGCGCTGCGCACGGTGAAGTCGTGCGTGGGCAGCACCTGGTGCCGCTACGGCGTGCAGGACTCAGTCGGCCTGGCCATCCGGATCGAGAACCGCTACAAGGGGCTCCGCTCGCCGCACAAGTTGAAGTCGGCCGTCTCGGGCTGCGCGCGCGAGTGCGCCGAGGCGCAAGGGAAGGACTTCGGCGTCATCGCCACCGAAAAGGGGTACAACCTCTACCTCTGCGGCAACGGCGGGATGAAGCCGCAGCACGCGCAGCTCTTCGCCACCGATCTCGACGAGGCGACGCTGATCAAGGTCATCGATCGCTTCCTGATGTTCTACGTCCGCACCGCCGATCGGCTGCAACGGACCGCCACCTGGCTCAACAACCTCGAGGGGGGCCTCGACTACCTGAAGAGCGTCATCATCGACGATTCGCTGGGCCTCTGCGCCGAGCTGGAGGCCGAGATGGCCCACGTCGTCGACACCTACGCCTGCGAGTGGAAGCAGGCGCTCGAGGACGGCGAGACGTTGCGCCAGTTCCGGTCGTTCGTGAACAGCGACGCCGCCGACCCCAGCATCGTCAACATCGCCGAGCGGGGCCAGCACCGCCCGGCCACCTGGCCGGAGAAGGCGATCCGCTCGCCGGCGCTCGCGCTGGCCGCAGGAAGGGGCTGAGATGGCGGCCGTGGCGGTCGAGATCGAGGCGGCGCCCGTCTGGGTCGACCTCTGCGCGCTCGAGGACATCACCCCCGACACCGGCGTCGCCGCGCTGGTGGGCGGCCGGCAGATCGCCCTCGTGCGCGTCGGCGACGGCGACGACGTCTACGCGCTCGGCAACTTCGATCCGTTCAGCGGGGCCTTCGTCATCGCGCGCGGCATCGTGGGCGATCGGCAAGGCGTCCCCAAGATCGCCTCCCCGATCTACAAACAGAGCTTCGATCTGCGCACCGGCCAGTGCCTCGACGACCCGGCCGTCCGCCTGCCGTCGTACCCGGTGCGCGTCGAGGGCGGGCGGATCGCGGTGGCGCTCCCGGCGACCGCCTCCTAAGCCGCCGCCACCAGCCCCAGCGTCGTCAGGCCGACCTCGCCCAAAAGCTCGATCTTGCGCGAGGTGAGGTTGAACCAGCCACGCGCGTCGAGGTCGGTCTCGTCCTCCCGGCCGGCCAGGATGAGCGACTCGGCGCGCGACAGCTCGGCCTCCACCGTGGAGGCGAGCGCCCGCGCCAGCAGCTCCTCCGCCGGGCGCGGAGCGGTGGCCGAGAAGACGTGCAGGTAGCTGCGCCCGGCCGAGAGCAGCGCCGCCAGCGCCTGGCGATCCTGGTCGGAAAACGTCCGCGCCGCGAACGCCGCCCCCATCCGGGCGCGCTCGATCCCGGTCTTCTCCTTGGCGTAGAGCAGCACCACCGCCGCCAGCGCGCTCGCGTGCTGGGCCCCGGGCGCGAAGGCCACCAGGGCGCCGTCGCCGATGCCGAGCAACTCGAGGCTGACCGCCGAATAAGTGGCGATGATCTCCGAGGCGCCGATCCCCCCCGCGTCCAGCGCCACCCGCGCCTTGCCGAGGGCCCCCAGCCGCGCGTCGACCTTCTCGAACCGGCGGCCGAGCGTGGTCCCCAGCGCCTCGGCCAGCTCGCGCCGCAGCGCGAGCAGCCGCGCCCGCCGCCCGTCGACGCGCTCGCGCTGGCGCGCCAGCTCGCGCCGGAAGTGACGCCCGGAAGAGGCGGCGCAGATGGCCGACATCCCGCGCTCGACCTGGACCTCGTGCAGCAGCGAGGCCATCGTCGAGACCAGCCGCGGGAACAGATCCCGCGGCGGCGGCCGCACCGGCACGGGTTCGGGGGTGGCGCGCGCCTCCCGCTCCCCCTCGCGCGACAGAAACGCGATCTGCTTCTCCACGCAGGCCGACTTGAGCATCCCCGCGTCGGCCGCCTGGCGCAGCGCCTCGTCGAAGGTGGCCGCCTCGAAGGTGCGCACGGCCGCCACGCCGGCGGGCGACTCGGCCGGCGCCACCGTCACCAGCGCGGCGCCGTCATCAGCCAGGTCGACGCTCCCCGAATCGTCGGGACCGAGGCAGAAGTGCAGTAAGCGCAGCGCGTCCTGTCGCTTGAGCGGCATGGTGAGCCCGCCGGTCTCCTTCCCGATCAGGATAAGCGGCGCCCTGTTTCAGGCGCGTTTCCGCCCATCACGACATTCGTTAAATCGACGACGAAGGTCGCCTACTCGGCGGACTCCTGCCCGTCGGCGATCTCGATCTTGACGTTCCAGACCTGCACCAGCCAGTTGAGCAGACCGGTCTCGTTCTCGTCGAGGATCCCTTCGCCGGCGCTCTCCAGGATCGTCCCGAAGATGAGGTCCCGGGCCTCTTGGCGCCCCATCCCCTGCAGGAATTTCCGGAAGCTCGGTTCGTCGTGAAACCGGTTCTCGAACGCGTCGAGCGTCCGCTGATAGCCCTCGTCGCCGAAGGCGTCGACCAACATCTCCACGTGCTCGAGCTCGTCCTCCGAGACCTCGCCATCGGACATGACGATCAACTTCATGAGCCCGACGAGCGCCGTCCGCTCGTCCTGATTGAGGTCGGGAAGCTCCATGCCTTCGTTTACCGCGCCGCCGCCCGGGCGCCAAGCCCGTCGTACGCGACGAGCGGGCAGGCCGCGCCTTGCCGTGACAGCGTGGTCGCCGCGCCAGCCCGCCCGTTCTATGATGGCGGCGTGCGGAGCCGGATTGCGCCCCTGTCCCTCCCGACCCTCGCCCTCGCCACGCTGGCCGGGTGTGCGCACACCGCCGCGCCGCCCGCGGACAGCGTCGTCGTCTCGGCCGACGTCGGCCCGCCCGACGTCCTGGCCGCCTGGTCGGTGTACGGCCTGGCGCTCGCGGCCGAGGCCGACAAGACCGGCACCGACGACTTTGGCACCGAAGTGACCGCGCGCGGCGTCCTGGCCGACACCTGGAAGGAAACGCAGGCGGGCAAGCACCTCGCCGACGCTTACCTCGACCTGCTGGTCGCCGTGCGCGACGCCGGCTTCATGCGCGAGTACGTCCTCGCCTACCTGGCCAGTCCGGGCTGGACGCTGTCGGGCGACGACCTCGCCCGCCT
>Ga0134125_10006034_pt1 | contig 13738 bp, 11 predicted proteins | sample KB31751_FD_96464 | JGI IMG/M metagenome (GOLD analysis project Ga0134125, IMG submission 96464) | Terrestrial soil microbial communities with excess Nitrogen fertilizer from Kellogg Biological Station, Michigan, USA - KB3-175-1 | ecosystem: Environmental > Terrestrial > Soil > Unclassified ... | reverse complement strand
GCTGGCAGCGGTCGGCGGCATAAACCTTATTGGTGCGATGCTGATGGGGTATCAAGCACTCCGCAACCGGCAAATGGAAGATGAGCGTACGGTACATGAGTACCGCTGCCCACTTTGCAGACGAGAATTGACGCTTTCCGTTCTGCCAGCATCGGTGCGCAATTTCAAATGCCCGTGGTGCAGAGGGGCGCTTTGTATTGGGTGGCATGGAGATTACGCAACTATAACCGCCCGGCCTATATTCAGCCGCCTGCGGTGGGGTAAGTCAGATTCTCTGGGGATTTCTCAAAGGAGTTCTGACAAATAAGGCTATTTTTCAGTCACACTTCACATCTTCTCTGCAGCAAGGGAATCGCATCAAATCGCAATCAATCCATGAAGATAGCTTTTGGCAGCTCGGGGGGTAACCCGACTGTTAATGAGGCGTGCGTAGCTCTTAATCAGTAGGTTGAAGGTTCGATTCCTTCCGCGCTCACCATTTCTTTTCGACAACTTACGGCCAGGACAGAATCGGCCATTCGGTCGATTTTAGATAATTTTGTAGACGGGTCGTTTCCCCAACACACTCCTCCGTGCAGCCAAGCCAGCCAGTTCCAGATGCACCGCTTCTGCGGAATCCCAAGTACTACGCACCCAGTGACCCGTTTCAGTCGGATCCTCGCCCATGCGGCTTCCAATTTTGCTGCCTCGGCGAAGATGGCTCATCCATTTACGGCGCTCGCATGTTCGATAGGGTGCTCCTTTGCAACCGTGTACGTGCCGGGAACCATTCGAGATGCGGTCACCACCCGGTTCCATGCGTTGGTGGTCGCAACGGCCAGGCTTATGTCTGCCAATTCTTTGTTCGTGAAATGCGGATGCACCTCTTCATAAACGCTGTCCGGCACATGTCCGTCTGTAACCCGTGTGAGAGCTTCCGCCCAACTCAGGGCTGCCCGTTCGCGCTCACTGTAGTACGGACACTCGCGCCATGCATCGAGAGAGTAAAGACGGGCCTCCACCTCGCCGAGGGCACGCGAGTGTTTCCAGTGCATGTCGATGCAGAAGGCGCAACCATTGATTTGCGAGACGCGCACCTTCAGTAGAGTTATCAGATCCTCTGCCAGGCCGCACTCAAGAAGATAACGTTCTATGTTATGCATGGCTTTGTAACCTTCGGGAGCATCTTTCGAAAAACTGAAACGTGGTTCCATAACTTCTCCTGCAACGAATGAAATGAATTCTTGAACGACCTGATGCATTGAGTTACCTCCTGATTCCCGGATAAATGTTATGCGCCTCTCACCTTGAAGCGATCGCTTGCTCCGGTGCGGAACCATGCGATGACGAAAAGAACTCCGAATATCGGATCGACCAGCGAAGACTGCATAATGCTCACGTGGACCCGGCCGGCGAAGTAGAGCAGGACAACGGGCACCGTATAGACGAATTTTTCAAGAACCGTGATGGGCATGAGCGACCGGTAATGAACAGGGTTTTTCGCGATCATGACAAAAATGAGTTGCCACAAAAAGGTCACCCCGAGGAAGCCGTAATAAAACTCCGGGTGGGTAACCGGCGGCGGGGCGTCGCGGCCAACTTTTTCAAACAGAAAATACAGTGGCAGCAGGGATATGAATCCATAGACTGCCGCAATGCCATAGACAATTCGTGAGAATTTCACAGTTCTCTCCATCATTGAGTCTTGGAATTTTCCTGAGTCACGCTGCTATCGCGGGAACTCAGGCGGTGACGCGAACAGCATCATCAACAACGCGACGAACAGGGTCTTCGAATCCATGCTTGAACCCCACGCGCCAACTCGGCCATTGGAGTTTCACGCCGAGTTGCGACTTCGCCTTGCGGTTAGAGGCTCCTCGAAGTTCGGTCATTGCTGCCACGCCGTATTCTCCAACCGCCATGCGAGCAAGCCACTTAGGCACATGTCTTGGTGCTCTTGCCCCCAAAATCTCTGCAAGAAGCGGGAGCCACATAGAGACCGCTGCAGGTTCGTTGTCACTGATGTTGTAGACACCGGTTTCAGTGGCTTCTATGGCGGCGAGTGTTGCCGCTGCAGCATCATCGATGTGGATGAACGACCAGTGCCCCGTACCTTTTCCCACGATTGGAACGCGCGCGCGCTTGAGGCCTTCGAAAAACCAGCCCCCTGGTGCAAGGGATGTGCCCGGACCGTAGAACGATCCATAGCGCAACACAAAGCTCTCCACCGCTTTTTCACCCAGCACCGCTGATTCGACGTGGATCGTTGCATCGAGGGTCTTGCGGCCATCGGAAATGCCGTCCGAAATCAGCGCGTCATCCTCGGTCTTAATCCAGCTCCCTGTTCTCGCATACCACCCAGCGTAGCTTTGTGCTATGAACCGGCGAACGCCTGATCTTCGAGCGGCGGACAACAGATGATCAGTCCCCTCGATGCGAAGCCGGTTCGTCAACTCGAATGCTTGGTCAAAATGACGCAAGTCGAGATTGGGTGGGATTGCTGTCAACTGATGAATAATGATTTCGGGCTGAGACTTCTGCACAGCCGCAAGCACTTCCTGCTCATGCAGGGCATTCATCAACAGCGGTGTCGCTCCAGCAGAACGGATCGACATCATCTTGTCTGAATGCTGCGTGGTCCCCGTGACTTCATGTCCTGCCGCGACCAACATTGGAACAAGGCGCTTTCCAATTGCTCCTGTGGCTCCTGCCAGAAAGACTCTCATAGCCGCCTCCTTTGCTCTTCATTACTTGAGTCAACGAACGCACAGCCGCTGGCTCAGTTATTCTGTTTCTTTGGATTGTTTGGATGAGCGGAAGATGCGCGGCTTACGTGGAATCTTCCGATATTTGGTTTTTTCGACCGAGCAATAAAAAACCGGCTGATAAAAGCAAGAAGATGTTGACAGAACCTCCACGTACAGTCACGGGGTTGTAACCGCGTTCAGAGGATTGACCGATATTTGGAGGGAGTCACACCGACGATGCGGCGAAAGAGCTTTGTAAAATGACTCTGGTCAGAGAAGCCGCTGCGAACGGCAGCCTCCAATACGCTTACACTGGGATTGTGAAGAAGCTTTCTTCCGCGTTCAATTCTCCTTCGCAGCACGTACTGGTGTGGAGAGATTCTGAGAGATTGTTTGAACAATTCAGAAAAATAATGAGGTCCCATTCCCGCTGTCTCAGCCAGCGCCGCCAGCGTAATGTCCTGATCCAGATGCTCTTCAATGAATTCAATCACACGATTGAGGCGTGTTTTGGGGAGGCCATTCCGCGGCTTCACATCTACAATCGCCTTCACACCGTAACGGCGTTGGAGATAGACAGCAAGACTGGTTAGCAGAGATTCTCCAAAGAGACCACCGGCAGGAAACCCGGCTTCGAGATCCGCCTCAAGCGCGCGAAGTATGTATTCAATCTGTCGGTCGTCGATTCCCCATTGGTCAATGACTTCAAGATCTTCGCCCGGGTCGGCCTCGGGAAAAGCGCCCTGAAAGATTCGTGGTTCCAGAGTCAGAAACATCCGTTGCATAGCCTCAGGATCGGATCCCGCGTACGAGACTGCATCTTGTGTGCCCCGCGACACCAGGATGATCGATCCTGGCGCAACAGTCTTGGCTCCAGTCTTTCCGTTTGATCGCCATTCGATCCGGCTGGGCCCACCGAGGTGGAGGCACAGAAAGTGGCTCAGATGCACATGGGGATCGACCTTGTCTGGAGCATGAGCATGACGCTCCAACAGAGCGCCTTGCCAGGTCGAATGGGCGCTGGAGACGATTGGCGCATTGGACGGGAGCGGGACACACTGGCGGCCTCGCCAGACACAAATTCTGGGGACAGAAACCCCGCTTTCTTCAGGAGAGGACAACTTTGCACCTCGATGGCCCTCACCACGTTCGATGCGGGCTAGCCTCCGTCACGCTGAAGTCTATTTCTTCATTGTAATCCCAAACTCAGAAGCGAAAAAAGGCGCTTCCGCAGGTTGTCGGAGAAACCGACCAATCTTCGGAAGACCGTACAACAGAAGAATCGCTTTGCGATCATCTGTCCGCTTAGCCATGAAATTGCACACGATATTAGGAATGGCGGTTTTGGGTGGCGCCCTGGCGGCAATGTCCGAAGCGCAATCATCCATCCGGCCAACTAATCACTCCTCAGAATCTAACCCGGCTGCAACAGAGCATTTGCTGACGTCCCAACAAAGCCCGTATCTCGGAAGCGTCTCCAGCGAGCGGTTGCGCACGGGTGTGCTCGAATTGAGCCTGGAGGATGCTGTGAATCGAGGATTGAAATCCAATCTGGGTCTCTTCCTCAGCAGCACAAACGCCGACAAGTCACGTGCGGCACGCCAAATAGCTCTGAGCGAGTTGCTGCCCCACCTGGATGGCTCTCTTCGCGAATCGACACAGCGAATCAATCTGCACGCGCTCGGAATCCCGCTTGCAAATTTGCCACGAACGGTGGACGTAAGCAATTCCGATGCACGGGTGCAGTTGACCCAGACTTTGCTTGACCTCACAGCGATCTCACGCACTCAGGCCGCGAGTTCGTCAGAAGACGCAGCACGTAGCGACTACCGAGATGCCCGTGAGACGGTGGCTGCAGCTGTAAGCAGTGCTTATCTTGCCGTGCTGGCGGCCCAGGTTCGTTTGGATCTGGCACAAGCGGATTTGAAGACGGCTGACGCGCTGTGTCAACTTGCCAATGATCGGGAAAACAGCGGCTTAAATCCTGAGGTTGATACGCTGCGGGCACAAGTTGAGCTGCAGGCGCGACAGGAGAGTGTGATAGAAGCGACCAATTTCCTTGGCAAGCAGCGAATCGTTCTGTTGAGGCTTTTGGGATTCAACATTCATCAGCCTTTTCACCTGACAAGCTCTCTCAACAAGGAATCATTTAAGGCCATGAGCAGTCAGGAGGCATACCAACACGCGCTGGAATTCCGGGAGGACTACCGCGCCGCTCAAGAGCAGGTGAGGTCGGCAGAATCGGCAAAACATGCCGCCGAACGGGAGCGTGCCCCGAAAATCGGAATTGCTGCGAATTATGGCGCCCTGGGCACGGTTCCCGGAAACGCAGTTTCTACCTGGAATGTCGGTGTGGCACTTCGTTTACCCGTGTTTGATGGGGGAGAAATCGAGGCGGACGTTTCTGAATCGGATGCTTCCCTCCGCCAGAAACTGGCGGAGCTGGAAGACATACGCAATCGCATCGCGCAAGAAGTGGAGAATGCGCTGCTCGATCTTGATTCCGCAAACAAACAAGTCGAGGTATCCCAGGCTGCCTTAGGTTACGCGAACCGCGCGCTCAAGCAGTCGCAAGACAGATTCTCCGCAGGAGTCACTAACAACGTAGAGGTGATCCAGGCACAGGAGGCATTAGCCGGCGCCAACGAACAATGGGTCAGCAGTCTCTACGCATACAGCATTGCAAGGATGTCGCTTGCACGAGCGACTGGCACAGCAGAGTCGACATCGCGGAGTCTTCTTGAATCACCAGGTCGCCCAAAGCCAGCGCGGTAAAAAGTTGTCAGAGGTCAAATGAAATGCAGCAAGAACATTCAACAACAGTGATAGAGCAACCTGAAACTGTCGATCTTCCCAGGGACGAGACGATCACAGAATCGGATCGAGTTCCCGACCCATCTGTGCCGCACAAAGGCAGAGTACGGAAGATAGTTGCCATTACAGGAGCACTCCTCCTCATCACTGTGGCAGCCGCATGGTGGTGGCACGCGCGTCAGTACGAGGAAACAGACGATGCGCAGGTGGACGGCAATATTTATCCCGTCAGCGCAAGAATCACCGGACATGTCGCAGCGGTTTTCGTCCAGGAAGGCCAGTTCGTAAAAGCTGGCACGCTCCTCGTGGAGATCGATTCTCACGATTACGAGATCGCAGTAGAGCGGGCCAGGGCGGAGTACCAGGACGCAATAGCTCAGGCACGGGCTGCCGGCTTTGACGTCCCGGTCAGCCGAGTTGGTTCCACTAGCCAGATTAGAGGCGCGGAGGCTGAGTACGATCGAGCGGGAGCCGGCGTCACTGTCGCACTTAAGGGTGTGGAGGAGGCGCAGGCCAGGCTTACTGATGCGCATTCAGCCGCAGCTACCGCCAACTCCGATTTGCAGCGCTACTCACAACTGGTGGCGAAACGGGAAATTTCACAACAGCAGTACGACCAGGTCAGGGCTACTGCAGATGCTGCAAACGCCAGGGTTTCTGGAGCCGAGGCAGGAGAGAGATCGGCTGAAGAGCAAGTTAGACAAGCACGTGCTCACCTGCGTGAAAGCGCCGCGAACCTTGAAAGCGCACGCATTTCTCCCAAGAGTGCCTCTGCGGTGGCTGCTCGCGCAAACTCAGCCGGATACAAAGTGACACGCGCACACGCAGCGCTGGAACAGGCGGAACTTGATCTGGAGTACACAAAGATCGTCGCGCCTGTAGACGGAATTATTGGAAGACGTGCCGCCCAGGTAGGCCAAAACGTTCAGCCGGGCGAGGACCTGATGGCCCTGGTGCCTCTGGATGATCTCTGGATCACGGCGAACTACAAGGAGGATCAACTGGCGCACATGAGGCCCGGGCAGAAGGTAGTCGTCCACGTGGATGCATATGACCGCGATTGGAGCGGCGTAGTGACGAGTATCGGAGGCGCGACGGGCGCCCGTTACAGCCTGCTTCCTCCCGAGAACGCGACCGGCAATTACGTCAAGGTAGTACAGCGCATTCCTGTTCGCATTGACCTCACAGGCGATGCGAACAAAGAACGACTGTTGCGTCCCGGACTGTCAGTGGTACCGAAGGTACGAATCCGGTAGCGATCACACGATTTTGGCTGGAGCACCACGAGAGAAGGAGGTAACGTGCAGGAACGGGAATGGCGGCCATCGGTCAATCCGTGGTTTGTTGCCATGTCGGTCATATTGCCTACGTTCATGGAAGTGTTGGACGTGTCGATTGCAAATGTGGCCCTCGACCATATCGCCGGCAGCCTGTCTGCCTCTTACGACCAGGCCACTTGGGTACTTACCTCGTATCTGATCGCCAACGCGATTGTGCTTCCGACGACGGGATGGCTGGGCCGGCGTTTTGGAAGAAAGCGTGTCCTGGAATTTTGTCTCCTGACGTTTACGGTTGCGTCTTTTCTTTGTGGCCTGGCGACGAGCCTTCCGATGTTGCTCCTGATGCGTGTTCTTCAAGGACTGGGGGGAGGCGCGCTGCAACCAATCTCAATGTCGATTTTGATGGAGAGTTTTCCGAAGGAGAAGCAAGGGCAGGCACTCGGCCTGTATGGATTTGGCGTGGTATTCGCTCCCATCATTGGTCCAATTCTGGGCGGGTGGTTAACAGACAATTACTCCTGGCGGTGGGTTTTCTACATCAACATTCCCATTGGCCTGCTGGCGCAACTCCTCATTCGTCGTAACGTAGAGGACCCCCCTTGGATCAAACGTTCTCTGGACACCAGCTTTGATGCCATCGGATTTTTCCTGATGGCCATGTGGCTGGGATGCCAGGAGATCTTTCTGGACAAAGGCCAGGAAGACGACTGGTTTGCCTCACATTTCATTTGCTGGATGGTCTTCATCTCTCTCGTCTGCTTTGTGGCATTCATCTGGCGCGAGCTGAAAACCAAGTCGCCGGTAGTAGACCTGCGAATCATGGGAAATCGGAACTTTGCCGTTGGCACGGTCCTGATGACTGCGGTGGGCGCCTACCTGTTCGGGATGATCGCGATCCTGCCACTTTTTCTGCAGACGCTGATGGGCTACACGGCGTATCAGAGCGGAATTACGATGCTCCCACGCGGCCTTGGAGCGCTGGTCGCCATGCCCGTTGCGGGGCGTTTAGTGAACAAACTGGATGGGCGCATTCTGGTTGGAGCTGGATTCCTGCTTTTTGGTTTTTCCTGCTGGCAAATGGCGAATATCGACTTGTCAATTGGGCAGTGGAGCCTGCTATGGCCCACCTTTATTAATGGCATTTCGATCGGATTCCTGTTTGTGCCGGTCAATACGGTGGCTCTGGGAAACTTGTCGCCCAATGAGATGGGGAACGGCAGCGGCATTATCAATCTCATGCGCAACGTTGGTGGATCGATAGGCGTATCTTCGCTCATAACAGTCCTGTCGCGGCGTTCTCAAGTTCATCAGACCACCCTCGTCACACACTACACGCCTTACGATCATGCATTCATACAAGCGCGTAATCACGTGCTGCACGCTGTGCTGCCCAGGGCGAACCCACTCCAGGCACTGCGGCTTATGTATGGAATGCTTGTGAAAGAGGCTGCCCTGCTTTCGTACGTAGATATTTTCATGTGGTCGGCCGCGCTCGGCGTCTTTTGTACCCTCCTGACCCTTGCTCTCAGGAAAGCGAAAGCACAAGGGCCGGTGATGATGCACTAAAGGAACACTGATGTATCCCGCAATCGAAGATCATGGCATTATCGGCAATCTAAGGACCGCAGCTCTTGTTTCGAACGACGGCACAATCGATTTCTTTTGCCCCCTGCGGTTCGACGGCCCAACGTTATTTGCGTCTCTGCTGGACGATGACAAAGGCGGCTACTGCTCAATTCGGCCTGTTATCGGTTCCTATCGCCGCAAGCAGCTTTACGTGCCAGAAACGAATGTCCTGACCACGCGGTTTTTAGCTGCCGATGGAATCGCAGAGGTCACTGATTTCATGCCCCTTGGCGGCAGTCTCGATGAGTGCGTTATTGTCCGACGTGTAACGGTGACAAGGGGCCAGGTAGCAATGCGATTCGAGTGCGTACCCGCCTTCGGCTATACGGCTAACACTCATGAAGCAATCGCAACAACAAATGGAGTCGCCTTCCGGACGAAGGACTCGGGCGCCTTGTTCATTCAGTCCGGATGCCGCCTCACGCTCACGGAGGGATGCGCATTCGTAGAGTTGGAACTCACGGCGGGGCAGCAGGTTACGTTCGTCTTGACCTATGAGCTGGAGAATTCACGAACACCCTCGTGGACGTTGAACTCCGTAGAAACGCTCATGCAGGACACGATTGGATTCTGGCGTGCGTGGGTGGCCGAATGCACATATCGGGGCCGGTGGCGCGAGACGGTGATTCGCTCAGCGCTCGTCTTGAAGTTGCTCACCTATGAACCTACCGGCGCAATCGTGGCTGCTCCAACCTTCGGCCTACCTGAAGAAATTGGGGGCGTGCGGAACTGGGACTACCGGTATACATGGCTTCGAGACGCAGCGATGACTCTGAACGCATTCTTGTGGCTCGGGTACCAGGACGAAGCACTGCAGTTCATGCTGTGGCTCAAAAACATTGCTTCAAGTGAGGAATTCGCCGGCGAGTTGCAGGTCATGTACGGAATTGACGGACAAAAGGACCTGCAGGAAATCGAGCTATTGTCACTAAGCGGATACCGGGGTTCCCGGCCGGTTCGAATTGGGAACGCCGCGCACCTGCAACTGCAGTTGGACGTATATGGCGGTCTCGGTTCGGCTGCCCTCTTTGAAGTCAACTCAGGGATGATGATTGAGTATGACCGCTGGAAAAAGATTCGCTCAGTGCTGGCTGCTCTGTCCAAGTCCTGGATGCGCCCGGACCAGGGACTATGGGAAGTTCGGGGAGAGCCCCGACATTTCCTGTATTCAAGGTTGATGTGTTGGGTCGCGTTCGACCGAGCGATCAAAATCGCGCAGTTACGTTCCCTTCCCGCACCACTTGAGGAATGGCGCCGGACGCGAGACCAAATCTATGACAGCATTCACACTGACTTCTGGAACGATGAATTGAAGTCTTTTGTGCAGAGCCAGTACAGCACAGACCTTGATGCTTCTATCCTGCTGATGCCACAACTGGATTTCATTAGCCCTGCCGACCTGCGCTGGGTCAGCACCCTGGATGCGATAAGGCAACGACTGGTGCAGGACGCTGCCGTTATGCGCTACGACACGCGGACAGGAGTTGATGGCCTTCCAGGCACGGAAGGGGCGTTTACTCCATGTTCCTTCTGGTACATACACGCACTGGCTCTCAGCGGCCAAATTGATCTTGCGCGACTGCTGTTTGAGAAGGTGCTGGGATATTCAAACCACCTGGGCCTCTACGCCGAGGAACTCGGCGTAAGCGGCGAGCACCTGGGTAATTTTCCTCAGGCCCTCACGCACATCGCACTCATTCAAACTGCCCTGACGTTGAACGATGCATTGGAGGCGAAAGGTGCGGTTCGGAAGGCGACAGGAGATTGAATTGTGGATATTGCAAGACAAGTCGGGTTTGATTATGAGTGCCTCAAGCCGGCGCCGCTTGAAAGCGCTCAAGTCTGGCCGGTAAGCGGTCACAAAATTCTAAATGCGTTCGAACGGTGGGCGAACCATTTGTTTATGCATCCGTCTATCACGGACGCCACCCACAACTTGCTTGAGACAGACAATGACAAAATCGAGGACTCACTGCTGTTCCAACGCTTCCGGAGGTTTTCACGCAGTTCTCCATGGATGCTTCAGCATGCGAACGCAATTCCAGTAGCCGCCAACACTGCTCCGCAAAAGACAATCGAGAAAGGAAAACGGGCGGATCTGGTCGTGGTCGCCGGCGATCCAACGCGAAGGATAGAAGATATCGAGAAGGTCGAACTTGTCTTCAAAGCCGACTCCGGATTCGATCCCGCAAAGCTTACCCAATCCGTCAAGGGGTTTGTTGGACTCCGGTAATCAGATCCTATGGTTTAAGATAACCGCCGATGCCCGCACAAATGCTACTGGTTCGCGATGACGATCGACAAATCAGATTTGCCAATCCCTGGAAGTGGGGTCTAGTTATCATTTTGGTCGGTCTGCTGATCTGGTTCCTCGTCCCTTTGAACCCTGGCCAAGGGTTCAAATACTGGCTTGTCGTCGGCGGCGCTGCATTCACCGTATTTGTCGGCGTAGTTGCCTTCCTATCGCGTGACGAATTGGTGCTGGACGTAGTCAGCAGAACCTATATCCTTCGGCGCGGCTACTGGCCGGCGGTGAAGGAGCAGACGAGATCTTTGAATGATTTTCGCGCTCTTTTGCTGGGCGCTGAATTGCGAAGAAATCCGCGTGGCGGACAATACCCGACATGGGTAATCACTCTCAAGTCCGCAGGAGTCCAAGCCGACATTGCTTTGGTGGAATTGCGTAGTGAGTCACAAGCGTATGGCAAAATTGAATCGTGGTCCTCGAAGCTTGGCCTTCCCGCATTCGAAAATGTCGCTGGCCGCGAGCAGCCTCTGGAGTTCAAGCCTGTTGCCCCGCAACAAGCGGCAGAGTTGGGAGCGGTGCAGATACCGAGGCTGCCTCCGGGAAGCAGGTTAGCCTTCGTTGGTATCGCACCCACTCGCATGATTGTTCTTCCTCGGTTTGGGCTTGGCATGGGTGTCTTGATACTGGCCATCTTTCCTGCAATCACGCTCTGGATGGGCATTGCAGGATACAATGAGGCGCTCCATCACGTGCCTCCACGGAGTACGAGCTTTGCGACTGGTGTGATTTGTTTCGGCATCCTTATGGTTGTAGCGCTCTCTTTTGCGATTTTCGGCCGCACCACCGTCCGGGAGCAGGATGACAGGATCCTGATTGGCAACCGTGCATTTGGCTGGAACTACAACGTGAAAAGCGTTGCCAAGCGAGATATAGAAGAGGTTGAGATCAAGCCGACGCCGCTTTCCAGCGGGGCGCCCGTTTTCATGCTCTCAGGGATGAGAGTGCTTCGTCCCAAACAGCCTCGTCCACGCGCGGAACTGTTTGTGCGTTCTCCTAATCAAGCGATGCGCATCGGCCAGGAGCTTTCACCGCAGGACTTGCAGTGGCTGCGTCAGGCCCTCCTGTCTCTCGTCGAAACCTGAGGACGCATCACGATTTGAAGGCGAGTGAGACAGTCCTGTGAGAAGCTCTCCTCACATGATCCGCAATGCCTCGGCAAAGTGAAGCGCTTCCATATCAAAAGAGGACGGGAAAGATCTCTCCAAGCTTCATATGCGCGCAAACCATATAAAAGATATTGCAGCGAGTACAAAACTAGATAACATCGCGGTCTGTACTATTAATCAACTAGCAATCAACGAGTCTAGCAAGAATGGGTAGTGATAGCTTAATAGTAGGTCGACACACGGATCAAAACTATCGCAATATCTACCCTAAGACAAAATTTATTTATTTTTCTGTTGACACGGGTCTTATAGAAAGCGTACTGTGCCTCGCAATTGTCCTCACATATAAGGCGAAGGTTGGGCTCGAAGTTTCCAATTTAAAACTCCATAGTAGTACCCGGCTCCTATCTCGTTTACAGAGGGAAGTCAGATGGCTACTCTTGTCCGCCTGCAGCCGTTCCGTGCCAGCAAGCTTGCAGTCTTTGCTGTAGTGGCTTTACTTTCGACAACATGCTTTGCGGGTACCTGGACCGCGTACGGCCCGCGGACCTACTCTCGCGCCACTGGCTCGCCCGTCACGGTCTCGGATACATTCATCATCCTGAATCCGAACACCCAATACACACTGCGGGTGCACAACGGCGGGCTGGTTGACGCGCCGACGGACTTTGTTTCCAGTACAACGATCGTGGTCAACGGTATAACCGTGGTGGCTCCGAACGACCTGAACCAGAACATCTCTGAAGTGGATAGGCTGGTTACGCTTCTGGCCGGCAGCAACGAGATCGATGTGCAGGTGAGAGGAGCGCCGGGCGGAAGTCTTGCGGTGGACATTATTGGCGTGGATAACGATCTACCGGTGATCAGCGCCGCTCAGAATCCTCTTGCGAACCCCGGAGGATGGAACAACACCGATGTGGTGGTTACGTTCACCTGCACCGATGCAACTTCGGGGGTTGCCAATTGCACCTCGCCGGTTACGCTAAGCAGCGAAGGTGCAAACCAGGTAACCAGCGGGCAAGCCGCGGATAAGGCCGGGAATACGGCAAGCGCGAGCCTCACACTCAGCATTGACAAAACACCTCCCGTAATCACTGCAACCGCCAATCCTGCACCCAACGCTAACGGTTGGAACAACACTGACGTCACGATCACCTATCAGTGTTCCGATGCACTTTCCGGAGTGGCGTTCTGTCCTGATCCAGCACTGGTCAACACGGAAGGCGCAGGAGAGCAGATAACTCAAGCGGCGACCGACCGCGCCACAAACCAGGCAACCGCGACAAAAACCATCAATCTTGATAAGACCGCTCCAGTGCTGAGCATCACTTCTCCCGCTGCAGGGGCGGTGGTGAATGCCTCTACCATCACCCTCACGGGAACCGTCGCGGACAGTATTTCAGGTGTTGCGCTTGTCAAATGCGGCTCCACTATTGCCACGGTGACTGGCGGCTCGTTTACCTGTTCGGAGACACTGGCAGTTGGGACCAATTCCCTTGAGATACAGGCGACCGATATCGCCGGTAATACGGGTTCAGCAACCACGTCCGTTGCTTTTGTCCGGCCGCCGCAGATCATCATCACCTCTCCAACTGATTCTGCGCTTTTCAACCAGAGTCCGATCAACGTGACCGGGACCATCGTAGATCCTGCCGGCCAGGTGAAAGTCAATGGAATTGCCGCACCGGTCAGCGGAAACACGTTTCTCGCGACAGTTCCGGCGCAGGAAGGGATCAGCACGATCACAGCTGTAGTGGTAAACACTGATGGATTTACGGATACAGCCAGTGTGCAAATCGATCTCGACACAACAGCGCCTCATGTGGCCATTTATTCCCCCTCTGACCAACTTGTCACAACGGACTCGAGCATCACGGT
>Ga0134125_10006033_pt1 | contig 13739 bp, 12 predicted proteins | sample KB31751_FD_96464 | JGI IMG/M metagenome (GOLD analysis project Ga0134125, IMG submission 96464) | Terrestrial soil microbial communities with excess Nitrogen fertilizer from Kellogg Biological Station, Michigan, USA - KB3-175-1 | ecosystem: Environmental > Terrestrial > Soil > Unclassified ... | reverse complement strand
GAACGGATGCCGCTTGCGTCTTCTGCGCGGCCGTCGCTCGTGCGCCCATCGTGGCGAGCACGACTTCAACTTCGCGGGATGCCAGAGCACGTGCGAGGTCGAGCGTGAACGTCCAGACGCCTCCCACCGTGTCGCCGGTCATCAACACCCGCCGCATTCGCGATTCAGCCATTCCGGCCTGCTGGTCTGCCTGCCGGCGCCTCGAGCTGCACCAGCGGCGCGGGCGCGTTATCCTGCACATCGCTGAAATCCTGGAACGAGCTCAGGTATGCCTCGTGCGCGCGCTCCCACGCCATGTCGTCCTCGCGTCCCCAGCGCAACCGGTAGTCCGGAGAGCCCGGGTATGCGAACATCGGCACCGGCTTGTTCGCCCACACGCCGGAACGCGACAATTCGCCTCGCCACGCCTCGACATCGGCCGGATCGTCATCCTGCGAATCCATCAGGTTCGCCTGCACAAACGGAATCCCCGCCCTTTCTTTCGCGAAGATGAGACGGCGTGTGATGTCGCTGGTTGATACGCGGCACTTTTTGTCGAGCCGCGCGCGGCCCGCTTCGGTGATGCTTTCGACCCCGGCCTCGATCGACACGCATCCGGCTTCCGCCAGAAGCTGGATCATTTCTTCGTTCCACAAATCGATGCGCGTTTGAATGCCGAACCGGATTCGCCGCGCCTGAACAGTCTCTAGGACATCCCGGTAAGGCAGGAAGATCTCGTCTATGAAATAGACGTACTCGACACCTTGCGCGACGAAGCCGTCCAGTTCCGCCGCGATCGTCGCCAGAGGACGACGGCGGAACGAATTCCGGAAATTCTCCTTCGCGCAAAAGGTGCAGTGATAGGGGCATCCTCGCGATGTCTCCATCTCGGCGCCGGGCCCCTCAGGCGGCGAGTCGAAGCGATGATGATGATGAATGTGGCCGCGCATTGTGGCGTGCGGCCAGTGCAGCCCGGGGAGTGCCGCCATATCCGATGCATGGTTCGCCCCTCGCCGCAGGAACGCGTTTCCGTCGTGATAGCAAATCGACTCCACACGCGACCAGTCGCCGGCAAGACGCGGCAATATTTCTTCGCATTCGCCCAGCACGGCCACGGTCGCCCCGAGCTTTCGAAGCGTGGCCTCAGGTGTTGTTGACGCGTGCGGCCCGACCACGACCAGCGTGCCCGCCACGTCTCGTATGGCATCGGCTGCCGCCTGCGGGATTCGCAACTCCGGAGGCGCGCACCGCCAGAACAGGTAGCTCGGCGCCGTCGTAATCACCGTAAAATCCGGCTCGAATGCCGCCACGCGTGCGCGCAAAACATCCAGCGAATTCCCGTCGGCCTGCGCATCGAGGATTGCCGCCTCGTGCCCGGCCCGCTCCAGCAGAGCCTTCGAATATCCGAACTCGAGCGGAAGATGCACTTCGCGGCATCCGAAATAGATGCTGTTATCGAAGTTCCATGGCGGATTAATGAGGCAGAACCGCATGCAATGCGCCTCCGGCGGCGAGCGTCTGTGGAGCCGCGCCGGCGCCGGTTTCCGTAAGCCCCCGGGTTTTCGTCAACCAGCGGTAAAGCCTCTCTATGCCCTGACGGGCATTGATCTTCGGCGACCACCCCGTCGCAGCCTTGAACTTCCGCGTGTCCGAGACGTAGTAGCGCTGGTCGGCGCATCGCCATGTCTCGAGATGGAGATCCGGCCGCTCCCCGTGCAGCACTTCGATAAGGTCGAGCAGCTCGAGCAGACTGATCGTGTTCCCGAGACCGCCGCCGATGTTGAATGCTTCTCCCGAAAGCGTGTGGATGTTGGCGTGCGCCAGAAGGAATGCATCGACCAGATCGTCCGCGAACAACAGGTCGCGCACCTGACGCCCATCGCCATAAATGACGAGCGGTTTCCCGGTGAGCGCGCGGATCAGGAAATGCGCAACCCAGCCCTGATCCTCCGTTCCCATCTGATGCAGGCCGTAAATGCAGCTCATCCGGAAGACAACGGCCGGGAGTCCGAATGTACGTGCATAGTCGAGCACGTATTGATCGGCTGCGCCCTTCGAGCATCCATACGGGCTATGGAAATCCAGTCGCCGCTCCTCGCTGACGCCAGCCCGCAAAGCGGTATCGAGCGGCTGGTAGCGCGACCCGTTCTGTTCGAGCGGGAGATCCGAGAGAGAGCCGTATACCTTGTTCGTCGACGTGAACAGCAGTGGCGGAGGGGATTCCAGCACGCGAATCTCTTCCAAAAGATTCAGCGTGCCCCCGACATTCACCTCGAAGTCGGCGAGCGGATCCTCCAGGCTCGTCGTTACTGCCACCTGGGCGGCGAAGTGAAAAACCTGCTCCGCGTAACGCACCGCGCTGCGCAGGGCTTGCCGGTTGCGAACATCCGCGATTTCCAGCCGCAGCCGTTCGCCGTGATGTTCCCGCAGCCAGGCGATATTCCGGTCGACACCCGGGCGCGACAAGTCGTCATATACGAGGACAGATCGGCCGGCGGACAGAAGACGGTCTGCAAGATTGGTGCCGATGAAACCGGCGCCGCCCGTAATGAGCACATACCTGGGCCGGCTCGTGCTGCGCCGTTTGGCCGGTTCTTCCAATGCCTGCCGAACTGCCGGAATTCCGCCTGCGGACCATTGCCGGTAAAGAATCTTCGGAACCCCGTCAGCCCTCTTCAGTCCATAGTGGAGTTCTCTTTCGTCTGACGAACGTTCGTCGACGGGCGCCCTGTCATGCGCTTCTTTCCAGTAGACCCGATCCGCGGACGAATCCACCGCATCCATCCAGGCGCGCATCTGCGCACGCTCGCCATCGCGCCACGTGGAAAAACCCGTAGCGGTGATCCATACCTGCGCGCGAGCACCGAGCCGGTCCAGCAGGGTTCTGACCTCACCTACTTCCGTGTGCCAGCCGCGCCATTGAACTTCAGGTGAACTCGGAAAGCCGTGCACGCCGACAGCGTCGATGTAGCGCAGAACGCCGCGCTCATACATTAGTTCGAGCCACTCTTTGTTCGTCGGCCACAGCCCCGATAGAACTGTCTTCTTCCCGCGCTCGCGGGCCCAATACGCAGCGCCGCCGATCATCTCGCTGAAGATGCTCCAGCCGGGATCGAGGCGCGAATCCCATTGGCTGAGGTCATCCGGCCGGTCCCAGAATTCCACCCAGTCGAAATACTGGCCAAAGCGCGTGATCGCCACATCAATGAAATCCGCATACGACTTGGGGATTTCAGGAGGCGATGAGAATTTCGGCACGATCCCGATGGAAGGCGGCGTGTGCAGAAAACACGGGAGTATGCGAACCTGTTTCGCCAGGCGTTCGAAAAGCCAGGCGTACCAGCCGTCACCCTCCGACGCGTACCAATCCGCCCATGAAATTGAGGTCCGGATCTCACTTACGCCAAGCTCTTCGGCATCCGCCAGCACGGATTCGACGCGCTCAAACTCACCGGGGCGGAACCATTCAACAAGTCCAGGCGCCGTCACGCGCGACACCGCTTTCGCTGGAGAAGGCCTGCTCTTCATAGCATCAAACCTCTCGCGGCGAGTTCAGATCGTGCTTCCATTCCGCGGTCCAGCGGCTTCTGCCCCGTAAGCCACTTGGCAAGATCCCGCAGACCCTGCTGTAACGTCACACGCGGCCGCCACCCGAGAAGACTTTCGGCCAGACCGATATCCGCAAAACAGTGCCGAATGTCGCCACTGCGGTAATTGCCCGTGATCTGCGGCTCGATGCCCGTCGCGCCGAGCGCCTCTATCGTTCGCGAAGCGGCATCGGCCACCGTCATCGCCTCACCGCTCGATATGTTAAGGGCGCGCCCCGCGGCTTCCGGCGTCGCCAAAGCGAGGCGGAACGCCGCGGCCACATCGTAAACACTCACGAAATCTCGTTTCTGCCGCCCATCCTCAAAGATCAGTGGCGGTTTGCCATTCAGCGCGCGCGACGCAAAGTTACTCAATACGCCTGTGTACGGATTCGATAATGCCTGAAATGGCCCATACGTGTTGAACAGCCGCAACGCCACCACCGGAAAACCATATGCTTTGCCCACGATCAGACACATTCTTTCCTGATCGAATTTCGAAAGCGCATAGACCGATGCCAGATTCGGCTTCTTGGTTTCCCCTGTCGGCGCGGGGCGAAGCGTTTCGCCTTCCGCCGAAGTCGGCTCCCATTGACCCAGCTTCAGTTGAGAAACCTGGCGTTCCCGCGGTTCCCGGGGACTTCCGGTGGCATCGACATAGAGCCCTTCGCCGTAGATGCTCATGCTCGAAGCAACCACGAGGCGCTCGGGCGGATGCTTGCTCAAAGCCTGCAGGAGAGTGGCGGTCCCTAGATTATTGACGCTTGTGTACTCGCTGATCTGATACATGCTTTGCCCGACTCCGACCAGCGACGCCAGGTGCACAACGAAATCGACACCCTGCAGGGCGCAGAACACAGCCTCGGGATCGCGAACGTCTCCGACCATGAGTTCAACATCTGTGCTGAGGTAATCCGGCCGGGCCCGTTCCGCGCCATGCACCTGAGGTACGAGATTGTCCAGCGCTCGTACGCCGTAGCCGTGGGTCAGGAGTTCTTTCGCAACATGGGCGCCGATGAATCCCGCGCCGCCCGTGATAAGAACCAGTTTTTTCATAGACTACACATGAAAACAGATGCCTGCTACCTAACGCTAAACTGCGTCAGCCGGTCTGACAAGCGAGCAAACAAACAACATGTGCGATTCGGAGCTGTCAGGTCGCGGGGTTGGTTCATATCACGACACTGGGTCGCGCGGTGCGACTCAAAAATGGCCAATGTCCGGCACAGTCTCGCCATGCGCGAAATGCTTCACGGAAGCAACGACGCAACTGTCACGACGATCTGTCGAGGCCGCGCTTCGTGGTTTCGATGAGGCGGAGTCCCTCGGGTACAACGCGAATCACTGCCGGGCACAGCGATGGCACTGCTGGATGCTGCTCGGCAAATTCGAGAACGCGTGGCGCGAGAGCGACGCAATCACCGCGGCCGGCGGACACCGGGGCGCTTTGTGGGACGGACGGCCCCTCAAGTCCGCGCGGGTTCTGATCCGGTGCGTCCACGGCCTCGGCGATACGATCCAGTTCGTCCGATACGCGAAGTCATTGAAGGCAGCCGGTTCCGAAGTGATTGTGGAAACTCACCCGGAACTGGCGGGGTTGCTGAGCCATCTGCCGTTCGTCGATCGCGTGAAGACTTGGGCGGGGGACCCGGTCAACGACAGCGAATGGGACCGGCAAATCGAGGTCATGGAACTGCCTTATGCATTTCGCACAACCGGCGATACGATTCCCGCCATCGTTCCCTATCTGGAAATCCCGGCGCTCGCAAAGCTGGAAAGCCGCAAGCGCCTGCGAATCCCGTCGAACAAACCCGCCATCGGGCTGATGTGGGCATCGAGCAGTTGGAATCCGAACCGTTCCATCGGCGCGCGCCGGTTGGCTCCCGTTCTGGACTTCGCTGACCGCGGCGCGGCGTTCTACAGTTTTCAGCGCGGAGCCGAGCAAGCCGACTTACAACTGCTTCGCGACGATCGATCCATCGTCGACACCGCCACGCTCTCGCCCGAAATTGCCGGCACCGCGGCCGACCTCGCCAACATGGACCTCTTTATTACTGTCGATACGATGGCGGCGCACCTCGCCGGGGCCATGGGGATACCGACGTGGATCATGCTTCCGTTTGAAGCGGACTGGCGCTGGATGATCGACCGCGCAGACACGCCCTGGTATCCCGCGACGCGCCTCTACCGGCAGCCGCGGCCGGGGGACTGGGATAGTGTCATCGAAAATGTCGTGGAGGGATTGCGCCGCTTGTCGTTTCGAAAGCTGGCCGATTGATCTCGTCGCGTATGCAGGCGCCCGCCAGCGCCATACTCGCGGACTACTGCTTCTTCTTCGCCGCCACTGCCCGCACCGCTTCGGGCATATCGAAGCGCCCCGGGGGCATGGTGACGTTGTAGCCGATGCGATTGAACTTCAGCACGATGTTCTGGCCCATCGCCTTCTCCGTCATCACAAACGGCGTTAATATCCCTTCCACCTGCCGGAAGTCCGCCATCGTTGAGTCCGTGGAGATGTCGCCCAGAGCGGTGGAAAACACCGCCGCAATTCGTACAAGCATGCCGGAATCTTTGTCGAAGTAGAACGTCTCCGGCATCCCTTCCTTCGGCGTCATCGTGACCTTCCACGCCGGTTTTCCGTCGATGTCTTCCGATCCGGTCGTTTCCGCGCTCTTGTAAATGTCGTGCCAGGAAGTGAGCACCGACAACTGCGCAGCCCGCTTTGCGGAAACAAGCTCGTCGCCTTCCAGAAGGCGTGGCCCCTGCAACACGCTGTTTTGCCAGCCGTTCTTGCCGTCGTAGCCTTCCTCGATTTTGCCAATGCCCGCGAACTCCATCCCGGTGTAAGACTTCTCGCCTTCCTCGTAGATCTCGACAGTCCCGGAGATATTTTGCGCCGGCATCTGAACGACACCGCTCATCGCCACGTTTTTCGCTTTCGCATAGGCGTCGGCACCGCCGCTGCGGTCAATGTACTTCTGCATCAGGCTCTCGCCTGACGGCAGGTCGGCCGCGGCCGCCGTAACCACACAAACAATCACAGAAAGAGCAGCGCGGTTCATGAACTCATTTTCCCCGTAAATCCGACGTATTGCACTTCTTCTTCCAGCGGAATTCCCCATCGCGCTTCGACACGGCGCTTCAGCTCCAGAATGATCCCCGTGAGCTCGCGCGCCGTTCCAGCACCGGCGTTGTAGATCAGGTTGGCGTGATAATCCGCTACATGGATGTCACCTGCCTGCATCCCTTTCGCGCCGGCCTGCTCCAGAAACCAGGCCGACGGTACTTTGCCTTCGATGACGACACTGCGTGGAATCTCACCCGCGACCGCCGCCGGCAGTTCGGCGAGAAGGAAGTTTTTGAAGATGCTTCCCGCGCACTTCATCGCTGGCGGGTACTTTTTGTTCCGGATGCTCAGGATCCTGTCCGACTCCGCGCGCAAGCCGGCCGCATCACCTCGGTCCATCGCGAGTTCGGCCGAAAAGATGATCCACTCCTTGTGCTTCTTGAATATGCTCTCCCGGTAGTGGAATTCGCACTGCGCATTGGAGAACTCGCGGACGGTCGCGCCATCGAAAAAACGGACGCGCGTCACGCGTTCCTGAATCGAATGCCCGTAAGCTCCCGCGTTCCCATACACCGCGGCCCCGACCGACCCGGGAATGCCGGTCATCGTTTCGAGTCCCTTCCATCCGCCGTCAACCGTGAAGTCGACCAGCGCCTGCAGCGTTGCGCCGGTGTCCGCGTGCACGATGTCGCCCTGCGCCCGAATCTCGCGGTTCGCTAGTTTCAACACGACGCCGCGGAACCCGTCGTCGGAGACGATCAGATTAGTCCCACCGCCGATCACGATGGTGTCGAGACCGCTCGCGCATACAATCTTCCACGCTGCGATGAAGCTCGCGGGATCGGCCGCCTCCGCAAACACATCCGCCGGCCCGCCGATTGCGAACCGTGTGTAACGGGAGAGCGGCACGTCGCGCTGAACCGTCACACCTCGAAGTGCCGAAAGCTGCTCGAAGATTTCTGCTACTGCCCGGCGGGTGATGCCGGCCGCGGTGGGGAGACTCAAACGGTTAAGCCCCGCGTCATTGATTTAATTATAGGGATAGCTTTATGAAACGCACTGGTTCTCCACAGGCGCAACGGGCCGGCAGCCGGCGCGGCCGTTTTCCCGGATTTCCCCGGGAGGGCATCGCTTTCCTGCGCGCGCTCAAGAGGAACAACGACCGCGAATGGTTCACGCCGCGGAAAGCCGAATTCGAAGCGACAGTTCGGCAGCCGGCGATCGATCTCGTCGCAGCCATCCACCGCGAGATGATGCGCTTTGCTCCACAGTATGTCGGCGAGCCGGCGAAGTGCGTCTACCGGATCTATCGCGATACCCGCTTTTCGAAGGACAAGACGCCATACAAGACATTCACGTCCGCGCTGTTGATGCGCAGCGGCTTCGACAAATACACCGGCAGCGCTTGTTTCTACTTTGCGATCTCGCCGGAAAATATCGAAGTCGCCGGCGGTATTTACACGCCGGACCGTGACGTGCTCCTCGCCGTCCGCCAGCATATCGCCGAAAATCACAAGCAGTTCCGCGCGACGTATTCGTCGCCGAAGGTGAAGCGGCTTCTTGGCGAGTTGCAGGGCGAGAGCGTGTCCCGCATGCCCAAAGGATTCGCTCCGGAACATCCCGCCGCCGATTTGCTGCGCCGCAAGTACTATCTGCTCGACACGAGGCTGGATCCAAAGATCGCAACGACGCCGAAGCTCTTCAGCGAGCTGGTGGCCCGGCTCGAAGCCATGACGCCGTTTGTCGATTTCCTGAATATTCCGCTGCTGGCGCGACAGAAAAAGCAGAAGCAGGACGAGAGATTTTGCGCTAGCGCCGATGTCAGTGCGCCATGGCAGCCGCGCCCTTCCGCGCCCGCACGCTCTTCATGAACAACACCATGACGCCGCAAACGAAGCACGCGATCGCGAGATAACGAAACACATCGACATACGAGAACGCCGCTGACTGCCGATCGAGGATGCCCTGCAGCAGCCCATACGCTTTCTGATCGGCCACACCCGGCCCACTCGACTGTGATATCGCGGCGTGAGCCGCGGCATACGCCTGCTGAAACGCAGGGTTCTGCGGCGCGAAATTCTTCGCAAGGTCCGCGCGATGGATCTGCTGGTGTCTCGCAACAAGCGTATTCACCATGGAGATCCCAATGCCGCCACCGACGTTCCGCATCAGATTGAACAGGCCGCTGGCGTTGCCGATCTGTTCGTTCCGCAGCGTCCCCATTGTGAGCGTAGCCAAAGGAACGAACACCATGCCCGTGCCCATCCCGCTGATGATGATCGGCCATAGCAACGAATATGGCCCAATATCGAGCGTGAGCCCGGCCATCCAAAGACTGGTCCATCCGAACACGACGAACCCGATGATGATGAGCCATCGGTTGTCGAGGCGGCCCGTGAGCGCTCCGATGACCGGCATGATCAGGATGGCTCCGATGCCTCGCGGGCTCACGGCAAACCCGGCCGCGACCGCTGTATATCCGAGGAGCGTCTGATAGAAAAGCGGCAGCAGTGTCACAACGCCATAGATCACCCCGCCAAACAGCGCGATCAGCAGGCATCCCATGGCGAAATTGCGATCGAGGAAGACCTTCAGATCGACCAGCGGTTTGGCGATCTTCAGCTCCCGCACAAGGAACGCAATCGTCGCGCCGATCGTGATCACGATCATCCAGCGAATCCAGACCGCGCCCAGCCAGTCTTCTTCCTGGCCCTTGTCGAGGATGATCTGCAGGCATGCCAGCGCAATCGCCAGGAACCCGAAGCCGATGGCGTCCATCCTGCCGGGCTTCGCATCTTTGATGTAGGGCGGGTCCGTCACGTAACGCGACAGCATGAAAATCGCCAGCACGCCGATCGGGATGTTGATGTAAAAAGCCCACCGCCAGGAGTATTCGTCCGTCAGCCATCCGCCGAGCGTCGGGCCCAGCACCGGAGCGACAACGACACCGAGCGCAAACACCGCCATCGCGAGGCCACGCTTTTCCGGCGGAAAACTCTCGAGCAGGATGGCCTGCGAAAGCGGCTGCAGTGCGCCGCCGCCTGCGCCCTGCACGGCGCGCGCAATCAGAATCATTCCCAGGCTGGACGCGGCGCCGCACAGGAACGACGAGATCGTGAAGATGACGATACAGGATATGAGAAATCGCTTGCGCCCGAAGCGTAGCGAAAACCAACTGCTGGCCGGCAGAATAATCGCGTTCGCGACGAGATAGCTCGTCAGTACCCAGGTCGCTTCATCCGTCGTCGCGGAAAGGCTGCCCGCGATGTGAGGCAGCGCCACACTCGCGATCGACGTGTCGATGACCTCCATGAAAGTCGCCAGCATCACGGAGATCGCGATAAGCCATGGGTTCGCCATACCGCCTTTTCATCGGACGCTGGAGTCCAGGCGCCGGATGCGGCATTCGCTCGATGGAATTAGCGCGCGCCGTTCTGCCAGGGCCGTGAAACGACGCATGCATTTATGCCGCCGATGCCCATCGAGAGTTTTCCGCCGGCCTTGCCGGGGAATTGTTGCGCGCGATCGAATACAAAACAGTTGTGGATGCCCGCTATGCTCTGGTTCAGATCTTCCGCCGCCAGCGCGGTGGGAAAGAGCTGGCCTTGCTCATAGCCCATGTATTGCGCGGTGAGTTCCCAGCCCGAGCCCGCGCTCATCCCGTGCCCGAACGTGCCCTTTCGCGCGGTGACGAGAACGGTGTCCGGAAAGACAGAGCGCAGTGTCGTGACTTCGGAATAATCGCCCGGCGTCGCGGTCGCGTGGAGATCCCAGGTTCCGAGCCCGTCCGGCGTCAAACCGGCCTTCGCGAGCGCCTGCTGAATGGCGATCTTCGGACCTTCCTCCGACGGAGTGATGATGTGATGCGCGTCCGAACTGAGCCCGATGGACACCGGCTCCATGCCGATCGGCCGGAAACCTTTCGACTGCATGTACTCGTAGTCGCCGACAATCCAGACCGCGGCGCCACCCGCGATATGAGTGCCCTGCAGCCCAGTCAGGGGAAGCGATGCCGATCCGCTTGCCGCGAGTACGCGCGCCGTATAGAACGCCCCGACTGTAAGGGGATGCGGCGGGCCATCCGTCGCACCCACGACAACGATCTTTGCTTCGCCGGATTGAATCGCGCGCGCCGCAAGCCCCAGCGCCACGCCGAACGTCGAGCACGCCGCGACTGGCGCAAATGCGAGGCCGGTGATGCCGGCGAGAATCGATATCTGTGCTGCGGGTGTGTTGTGGATGTTCCAGATCACATCCGCCGAGATGTGCCACGGCGGCTCCGGCGCATGCCACTTCTCGCGCACACGCGCATGCCCCTTCTCCTTCTCGCGGATCGTGCGCAGTTTGGCATGCCCGACATCGCCGTCACTCATAGCCGCGCCGTCGATTTCGGCGAGTTCGGCCAGATATTCCCGCAGTTCGGGGGAACGCTCCATCCAGTACCGATTCCACTCCTCGGCTGCGCATTCGCGCGGCGCTTCGGGGTGGCCGTCGCGGTTATCGCGAAGCTCGGAGTTGTGGTCCGGCGAGGCCCAGAATGCGTCCCAGCGCGCCTGTGCTTTATAGAGCTCGATGCTCGCTTTGTAAGTCGTATCGAGCGCGCCCAATCCCGTCCCGACGTAGACGTGCGCCGCGGAGCCGAGTGTGCGCAGTTCCTGCTCGATTCCGGGATTCTGCCAAAGCGATTGGATGAACGCGCCGATCGCGAACAGCGAAGGCTCGCTCATTTTCTCCTTCAGCTTTTGAAACTGACGAGGCGCGAAGCGGGTGTCGATCCACTCTTCATATTCGGAAAAACAAAATTCGGGTGAACCGACGAGAAAATTGTCAGGACCGAAACCATTGAACGGCTCCAGCCAGTGCCCAGCGGCGGCGAGGTTACGCCGGAATGCGTCCACGTTGCGCGATCTCGGCGCGACGATTCCCCACCCGTATACGCCCAGCCGCCTCTGCCCGCTTGCAGTCAATTGCACTCTCACAGGAAATTTATATGAACTTGCCCGCGGAGCCGGAATGCTGCCCGCGCCCGAACGTGGCTTTCATTATGCACATTCAGCGCCCGGCCTTCAATCGCATATTCCTTAATGTGCGAACGCCCGGGAAAACGTTGCACCCTGGCACCCGTATGAAAATACACATAAATCCCGCGACCGAAGTCTCGACGAACCGCCGCCGTCAATTGATTGCTTCGCGCGATTGGAAGACGGCACGTCCGGACATCTGGACTTCTTCGATGCACGCGGCGTCAGCGAGCGTGAACAGGGCCCCCACCGTTCGTTCGGGAGATTGATCCCCGGCATGCCGGAGGACGCCCTTCAGCACGCTTCCCTCCGGCGGCCGTAAATACACGAGATCGGCACACTTGCCGGCAGCGAAGTCCCCGGTCTCGCCTTCGACGCCAAGAGCCTCCGCCCCGGCCCGCGTCGCCAGGTACAACATCTGCGCTGGAGTCAGGATTTCGGGTTCCGCCGCCACACGCTGGATCAGGTACGCCTGCAGCGCTTCCTTCATCATTCCGAAGCCGGTCCCGCCCCCCACATCGGTGCCAAGAGCAAACCGCGCACCTGCGCGCAGGTGCCGCGCCAGCGGAAAAATCCCACTGCCCAGCGCGGCATTGCTCGTTGGACAATGCGCAATCGACACGCCTGCCGCGGCGAGCCGTCTCAGTTCGTCATCGTTCCCATGGATGTTGTGCGCGAGAACGGAATTTCGCCCGATCAGTCCGAAGCGCTCGTAGACGTTCAAATAGTCTCGCGACCACGGAAACAGCCTCGCGACTTCCTCCACCTCCTGACGATTCTCATTGATATGCGTCGTGAACCGAAGACCCGGGTGCTCGCGCAGCAAAGCGCCACAGATTTCCAGCATGGCCTCGGACGCAGACAACGCAAAGCGCGGCGTAACCACATATCGGCGAAATCGATCCATGAGCGACACGCAGCCGCGATATGCCGCCTCGGGCTGCTGCCGGAGTTCCGCGCGCACGGAACGGTCTGAGAGCACCAGTCCGCTGAACACACGCAGCCCGCGTTTTTCCGCCGCCTCGAACAAGGCCGCCGTCGCGGGCGCGAAGTGGGAACCAAAGACAAGCGCTGTCGTCGTGCCGTGCGCCGCCAGCGAACTGACGAACTCTGAAGCGACAGCGGACGCATACGCGGTATCCGCGAGCCGCGCTTCTTCCGGCAGCGTCAGTTGTTCGAGCCAGTCGAGCAGAGTGTACCCCAGCCCGCCGATGATCCGCACCTGCGGAAAATGGATGTGCGTATCTACGAATCCCGGCAGAATATAGCCGCCGCGCAGATCCCGAACCTCGGCGTCCGGAAACGCGGCCCGCACTTCGGCGTACTCACCGCACGCCGCGACTCGGCCGCCATCGAGGGCCAGAGCGCCATCCGGATGAGCAGCCAGCGCCTTCGCTTCGCGAAAGGGATTGCGCGGTGTGTGAAAGATCGCTGCCCGGAGGATCGTCACCCGCCCAAAGCCTCATTTGCGGCGCGCTTCCTTTGCGCCGGTGAGCCTCTGGTCGCGAGCGCAATCGCGGGTTGTCTGAGCATGCCGAATTTTACTGCACTTACCGGCAACACCGTCTCCGGTACAGTACCCGATTCATCAAAAATTGACGATCCGGATGTTATTACTTACCTGACCGGGGAGTCAGCCGTGTTACGATTTTTAGAGTCTTTTTCAGGGCAGCTTAGCAGCACCAACCTCCCCCGTACGATGCTCCCCCGTTGTGAGCATTTCGATGAACGCACCGGCGAGGCCGTCGTGCGCTGAAAAGTTGAATGGTTTATTCAGGATTGAACGCAGCCAGTTTCCAGGAGATTTCCGTGAAAGCAGCCGACGTGTTTCCGTCCAGACCTCACAGGTCTTTCATCAGAATGGCCCTCGCCGCCGCGGCCCTCGCCGCGTTTGGTGGCATCGGCCTCTATGCGCAGTCGGCGGGCGCCGGCACCATCACCGGCACGGTCACCGATCCCGCGGGTAACAGTTCAGGTGGTCGAGGCTGTTTTGAGCAGGGATGGGATGGGGAGCGCCGCGCGGTGTGATCGGATGGCAATCACCAGGTAATTCAGGGGAGCCCGGTTCTGCATCCGGCAGGTGCG
>Ga0134125_10006032_pt1 | contig 13740 bp, 9 predicted proteins | sample KB31751_FD_96464 | JGI IMG/M metagenome (GOLD analysis project Ga0134125, IMG submission 96464) | Terrestrial soil microbial communities with excess Nitrogen fertilizer from Kellogg Biological Station, Michigan, USA - KB3-175-1 | ecosystem: Environmental > Terrestrial > Soil > Unclassified ... | reverse complement strand
GCGCCGCGGCGCAGATGCTCAGCTACGAGGTCTTCATGGGTCTTGCGCTCATGGGCGTCGTCGTGCTCGCCGGCACCTTCGATCTCGCCGCCATCGTGCGCGCCCAGCGCGGCCTGTGGTTCATCGGACCGCAATTCGTCGGCTTCGTGATCTTCGTCGTCGCCGGCATCGCCGAGACGCACCGCCTTCCGTTCGATCTGCCGGAGGGAGAGAACGAGCTCGGCGCCGGATTCCACACGGAGTACTCGAGCATGAAGTTCGGCATGTTCTTCGTCGGCGAGTACGCGGGCATCGTGCTCGTCTCCGCGCTCATCGCGACGCTCTATCTCGGCGGCTGGCAAGGCCCGCTCCTGCCGCCGATTCTGTGGTTCCTCATCAAGACGTTCTTCTTCGTCGGCTTTTTCATTCTGCTGCGTGCGGCTCTGCCGCGGCCGCGCTACGACCAGCTCATGGCCTACGGATGGAAGGTGATGCTGCCGCTCGCCCTCATCAATCTCGCCGTAACCGGCGCCGTCGTCGTGGCGCGCGCTGCGCACTGAGAGAGCGTGGAGAGCCCATCATGCTGAGTGCACTCAGAACGCTGTGGTTCACGTTCCTGCACCTCTTCCGGCGGCGGGAGACGATCCTCTACCCGGAGCAGAAGCCCTACCTCGCACCCCGCTACCGGGGCCGCATCGTGCTCACGCGCGATCCGGACGGCGAGGAGCGCTGTGTCTCCTGCTATCTCTGCTCGGTCGCCTGCCCCGTCGATTGCATCTCCCTGCAGAAGACCGAGGAGAACGGCCGCTGGTATCCGGCCTTCTTTCGCATCAACTTCTCGCGCTGCATCTTTTGCGGCTACTGCGAGGAGGCGTGCCCGACCTACGCCATCCAGCTCACGCCCGATTTCGAGATGTCCGAGTACGAGCGTCCGAACCTCGTCTACGAGAAGGAGGATCTGCTGATCAGCGGCACGGGCAAGTATCCCGGTTACAGCTTCTACCGTGTCGCAGGGCTCGCCATCCCGGGCAAGGACAAGGGAGAGGCTGAGCGCGAGGAGCCGCCGGTCGATCTGAAGGGCCTGCTGCCTTGAACGCCGCCTTCTATCTGGCCGCCGCCGTTGCGGTGACCGCGACGGTGCTCACGATCACACGGACGAGCGCGGTTCACGCGCTTCTCTATCTTGTGGTGTCGCTCCTCGCCGTGGCCGTCGTCTTCTACGTGCTCGGCGCCCCCTTCGCGGCCGCGCTCGAGGTGATCGTCTACGCGGGGGCGATCATCGTGCTGTTCGTCTTCGTGGTGATGATGCTCAACCTCGGTGAGGCGGCGGCGGCCGAGGAACGGCGCTGGATCGCGCCGCGCTACTGGATCGGCCCTGCGGCCCTGTCGGCGCTCCTCGCCGCAGAGCTCTGCTATCTCTATGTCTCCGGGGCGGCGCAGCCTTCCGGGGGCGCAGTGCGCCCGACAGTCGTCGGCGCAGCGCTCTTCGGCCCGTACCTGCTCGCCGTCGAGCTCGCATCCATGCTCCTGCTCGCCGGTCTCGTCGGCGCTTACCACATCGGGCGCCATCTGTTCGCCGACGGCGCCGCGCGAGCCGGGCCGGACGGGCCGCGCGGGGAGTGACGATGGCGAGCGTTTCGCCGAGCCAGGCGCTGCTCCTTGCCATGATCCTGTTTGCGCTCGGCCTCGCAGGCGTGCTCGCGCGGCGCAATCTCGTATTCCTGCTCATGTCGATCGAAATTATGCTCAATGCGGCGGGGCTCGCCTTCGTCGTCGCCGGCAGTCGCTGGCACCAGCCCGACGGGCAGATTCTCTTCATTCTCGTCCTGACGCTTGCGGCCTCCGAGGTGGCCGTGGGTCTTGCCCTGATCCTGCGCATTCATCAGCGCAATGCCTCGCTCGATGCGGACGCCGCTGCGAAGTTGAAGGGCTGACGCCGTGCCCCCGATCCTCTGGCTCATCCCCGGGCTGCCCCTCTTCGGTTTCGTTGCCCTCTATCTCTCGGCCGGACGCATGCCGCACCGCGCGGCGGCGGCGATCGGTGTGGGCTCGATCGGCCTCGCGACTCTCCTCGCCTTCGCGTTCGCTCACTGGTTCCTGGGCGCCTCGCTCCCGGGGGACGTCTATCTCGAGACGGCATGGCGTTGGATCACGATCGGCGGCTTCGATCCCGCCGTCGCGTTCCGCCTCGATCCGCTCTCGCTCGTGATGATGCTCGTCGTCACGTTCGTCGGTTTCCTGATCCATCTCTATTCCGCCGAGTTCATGGCGAAGGACGAGGGTTACGGCCGATTCTTCGCCTACATGAATTTGTTCGTCGCGGCGATGCTGACGCTCGTTCTCGCCGACAATCTGCTCGTGCTTTATGCGGGCTGGGAGGGGGTGGGCCTCGCAAGCTATCTGTTGATCGGCTTCTGGTATCGCGACCCGGCGAACGGCGCCGCGGCGAGAAAGGCGTTCATCCTGACGCGCATCGGCGACACCGCCTTCATCATCGGCTTGTTCCTGCTCTTTCACGAGCTCGGCACGCTCGATATCGCGACCCTCATGGCCCGCGCGCACGAGACTTGGGCGACCGGTTCCGCCGTCGCGAATGCCGCCGCAGCCCTCCTGCTCGCGGGCGCGCTCGGCAAATCCGCCCAGTTGCCCCTGCAGACCTGGTTGCCCGATGCGATGGCGGGCCCGACGCCGGTGTCTGCGCTGCTCCATGCGGCCACGATGGTCACAGCGGGCGTCTACCTCATCGCACGCACCCATGAGCTCTTCGAGCTCGCGCCGGCCGTCGAGCTCACCGTGGCTGTCATCGGTGCCGCGACACTCCTTCTCGCCGCGTGCAGCGCGCTCAATCAACACGACATCAAGCGCATTCTCGCCTACTCGACCATGAGCCAGATCGGCTACATGTTTCTCGCGCTCGGCGTCGGCGCGTGGACGGCGGCGATCTTCCACTTCATGACGCACGCCTTCTTCAAGGCGCTGCTGTTCCTCGCGGCCGGCGCAGTGATGATGCGGCTCAATGATGAGCACGACATCTTCCGCATGGGCGGGCTGTGGCGCCGGATGCCCGTCGCATTCGTGAGCTTTCTCATCGGCGCCTCCTCTCTCGCTGCGCTGCCGCTCGTCACGGCGGGCTTCTACAGCAAGGACATGATCCTCTGGGGCGTTTGGTCCTCGGGACCCGCCGGACCCGGATTGTGGGCGACGGGATTCGTCGGCGCGTTCATCACGGCGCTCTATAGCTTTCGCGCGGTGTTCGTCATGTTCTTCGGCGATGCACGGCGCACGCCCTCCGGCCGTTACGGCTGGTGCATCGTCGCCCCGCTCGCCGTGCTTTCCGCTCTCGCGCTCACCGGCGGGTTCGTCAACATTCCCTCGGCGCTCGGCAACGTCAACTCGTTCTCGGACCTGCTCGCGCCGGTTCTGCCCGCCCGGCAGGAGGTGACCACGGCATCCACGACTCAGGCGCTCGTCATGGCCGCGACCTCCCTCCTCGTCCTGCTCGGCGTATACCTCGCCTATCTCACATACATCCAGCGCGCGCAGGTTCTGCGGCGTATCGCGACGTCCTCGCCTGCGCGCGCGCTCGCCGGCTTCTGGTTCGGAGGGTGGGGATTCGACACGCTCTACGAGCATATCTTCGTGCGTCCGTTCCTCGCTCTCGCGCGCCTCAATCGTAACGACATCGTCGATGCCTGCTATGGCGGCCTCGTCGTGGCGAGCCGCACTCTTAACCGGGCGCTCAGCCGGACGGTGACCGGGCGCGTGCGTGCCTACGCCGCATGGGTCGCCGTGGGCTCGCTCGCGGCCCTCGCCATCGCTTTGTTCCTCCAATGATCGTCTGGCTCATCGGCATCCTGGTGCTCGGCGCCGCCGCGGCCTGGCTCGCGGAGCGGCTGCATCGCGATGCGCCGCGATGGATCGCGCTTGCGGCGCTTGCGGCGCATTTCGGCGTGCTGGTATCGATCTGGACCGGCGCGAGCGGCGGTCCGTGGATCGCCAACCTCCAGGTACCGTGGATTGCCGAGCTCGGAATCTCGTTCCATCTCGCCCTCGATGGGCTCACGGTCCTGCTGCTGCTCCTCACCGAAGCCCTCGGAGTCGTCGCGGTGCTCGCCTCGTGGCGCGAGATCGAGTCCCGGGTCGGGCTCTTCCATTTTAATCTGCTGTTGACTCTCGCAGGCGTTGCCGGCGTCTTCCTCGCGCTCGACCTGTTCCTGTTCTTCTTCAGCTGGGAAGCGATGCTCGTCCCAATGTACTTCATCATCGCAGTCTGGGGACACGAGCGGCGCATCTATGCCTCGATCAAGTTCTTCATCTTCACGCAGGGCAGCGGGCTTTTGATGCTGCTCGCGATTCTCGGCCTCGCGCTCGCGCACCGGCGGGCGACCGGGACGCTCACCTTCGACTACTTCGCGCTGCTCGACACTCCGCTCGATCCCACTACGGGCTTCTGGCTCATGCTGGGATTCTTCATCGCTTTCGTCGTGAAGCTGCCCGCATTCCCGTTCCATACCTGGCTGCCAGATGCGCATACGGAAGCTCCGACCGCGGGCAGCGTGATTCTCGCCGGTGTGCTTCTCAAGACCGGCGCTTACGGCCTCTTGCGGTTCGTAGTACCGCTCTTTCCAGTTGCCGCGCACGAGATTGCGCCGGCCGCCATGTGGCTCGGCGCGATCGGCGTGCTCTACGGAGCCGTGCTCGCCTTCGCACAGAGCGACATGAAGCGCCTCGTCGCTTACTCGAGCGTGAGCCACATGGGCTTCGTGCTGCTCGGCGTCTTCGCCTGGAATGCGCTCGCGCTCGAAGGCGTCGTCGTCCAAATCGTTGCCCACGGATTGAGCACCGGCGCGTTGTTCATCGTGGTCGGCTTCATTCAGGAGCGGCTGCACACGCGCGACATGCGCCGCATGGGCGGCCTCGCCTCGGACGTGCCCCGCCTCGCCGGGCTCGCGCTGACATTCGCGATCGCCTCGCTCGGCCTGCCCGGCCTCGGAAACTTCGTCGGCGAGTTCCTCGTGCTGCTCGGCGGGTTCGGCGTCAATCGAGCCGCGACTATCGTCGCCGCGTGCGGACTCGTGACCGCCGTCGTGTACGCGCTGACGCTCGTGCAGCGCGCTCTGCACGGCGGTCCACGCGAGCCCAGGATGATCCGCGACACCTCGATCCGTGAGACTGCCGCGCTCGGTGCGCTTGTCGCCGCACTCGTTTGGCTCGGCTTCTATCCGCAGCCGCTGCTCGATGCGGCGGCGGACGGGATCGGCAATCTTCAGAATCCCGCATCGCGCATCGCCGCAGCCGCCGGTCCGCAGTCGCCGCCTCGTGCGAGCCCCGCGAGGCGCGGCCCGTGACGATCTCCGATCTGATTGCTCTGCTGCCGCTCGTCGTTCTAACGGCGTTCACCGTCGCGCTGCTGCTTCTGATCGCATTTCGTCGCAACCATGCGGCCGCTGCCGCGCTCTGCGTGCTCGGACTGGCGCTCGCCTTCGCCGCCGTGCCGGCGGCCGCGACGCGGCACGCGCCGATCGATGTGACGGAGCTCATTTCAGTCGACGGCTACACGCTCTTCTTCCAAGGACTCATTCTGCTCGCCTCCCTCGGCGTGGCACTGCTCTCTTACGGCTATCTCGCAGGCCGCGAGTCCCTCCCGCGCGAGGAGTATTACGTACTGCTTCTGACGGCAACGCTGGGTGCGGCTACGGTCGTCGCGAGCCGGCATTTCGCCTCCTTCTTTCTCGGGCTCGAGATGCTCAGCCTCTCGCTGGTGGCACTCGTCGCCTATCCCGCGGTGCTGGAGAGGCCGGTGGAGGCGGGGCTCAAATATTTGTTGCTGGCCGGCATTTCCTCCGCGTTTCTGCTGCTCGGGATTGCGCTCGTGTATTTCGTCGCGGGAGGACTAGCGCTCGGCTCGATCGCGATTGCGGCCCGCCACGCAGGCGCGATCGCGCCGCTCACCGGCGCAATACCTTCCCCGGACGGCGCCGGATCGGGACTCGCGAGTAGCTTCGCGCAGCTCTACGGCGTTACGGGCCTGGCGCTGATCCTCGTCGGCATCGGCTTCAAGCTCTCGATCGTGCCGTTTCACCTCTGGGCACCCGATGTGTACGAGGGGGCGCCCGCGCCGATCACTGCATTTGTCGCCGTCGTCTCGAAGGCCGCCGTTCTCGCGCTGCTCCTGAGGTATTACCTCGCCGCCCATGCGTTCGGTGCGGACCCGCCTCTCGTCATCTTGAGCGTTGCGGCGATCCTGTCGATGATCGTCGGAAACCTTCTCGCGCTGCTTCAACGAAACATCAAGCGGCTCCTCGCGTACTCCTCCATCGCGCACCTCGGCTATGCGCTCGTCGCGTTCCTCGCTGGCGGGCCGCTCGCGATCGAGGCCGTGAGCGTCTATCTCGTCGCCTACGCGATCAGCACGCTCGGCGCGTTCGGCATCGTCGGTGCGCTGTCGAGTGCGCCTGTCGAGGCGGCGGGGAACTCCGAGCTGCGCGATATCGATGACCTCGAGGAGTACCGCGGGCTATTTCGCGTACGGCCGTGGCTCGCGGTCGCGTTCACTCTGTTTCTGCTGTCGCTCGCGGGCATTCCGATCACCGTCGGCTTCATCGCCAAGTTCTATGCCGCGGCGGCCGGTGTCGGTGCAGGTCTCGCGGCGCCGATCGGCGCACTCGTCGCAGGCAGCATCATCGGGCTGTATTACTACCTGCGCGTCATCGTCGTGATGATCCAGCCGGCGCCGGGGCCGGCACGCGCGGGGCTGCCGCCCACGGGGGCAGCGCCCGCTGGGGCAGTGGGCACGGGAGCAGTGCGCAGTTTCCCGGCACGCGCAGTGTCTGCCGCCGTGCTCGCGGTGCTCCTCGTACTGTTGCTCGGGCTCGGCATCTATCCGGGTCCCCTCGTCTCGCTGGTCCGCGTCACCGCCGGGACGCTCGGCGGCGGGGAGCCGAGTCTGCTTGTCGCGCGACATCGATCGATTGACTCGCCGATGACGGGCAGAGAGACTGCTCTTCCATCCTCTCGCCCCGGAATCCCCTCCATGACTATCAAGTCAGACTCGGTCGTCTCAATCCACTACACGCTGAAGGACGATGGCGGCGAAGTCATCGACCGCTCCGAATCCGGCGACCCGCTCACCTATCTGCACGGCCACGGCCAATTGATCCCGGGACTCGAGCGGCAGCTCGAAGGGCGAAGCGCGGGCGACAAGCTGAATGTCACGATCTCCCCCGCGGACGGCTACGGCGAGTACGACAAGGCGCTGGTTGAGCAGATACCACGCCGCACGCTGAAGGGCATCGCGAACGTCAAAGTGGGTATGCAGCTGCGTGCGCAATCAGGCCACGGCGCGCGCACGGTCACCGTCACTCGCGTCGCGGGCGACATGGTGACGCTCGATGGCAACCACCCCCTTGCCGGGAAGAATCTGAACTTCGACGTGGAAGTCGCAGACGTTCGCGATGCCACGGCCGAAGAGCTCGCGCACGGCCACGTCCACGGGCCGGGCGGGCATCATCACTGATCGAAGTCGATCCGCGCCCGCATACGTCGTCCCGCCGCCCACGATCGCGATAGCAGCGCGCCCGCCGTTTATATTCCTTGACACGAATATTCGTTCATGAGAATATAAAAGCATGAACCCGGACATGCTAGCGGCGCTCGGCGAACCCAATCGATTTCGAATCGTCGAGCTTCTTCGTACGGGCCCACGATCCGTGAACGACATCGTCGGCCGGCTGAAGGTCAGGCAGTCCCGCGTTTCCCAGCATCTGAAGGTGCTGAAGGATGTGGGGCTGGTGGCAGCCGAGCCGCAGGCCCAGCAGCGGCTCTACGCGCTGCGCGCACAGCCTTTGAAGGATCTTCATGATTGGCTCGAGCGCTATCGACGCATCTGGGAGGTGCGGTTCGAGCAGCTCGATGAGCTCGTGGAAGAGCTCGCACGAAAGGAGAAGGCGAATGCTGCAGGCAAGAACAGGTGAGGGCGCTATGAGCAGTCCAACGACCGTCGAGCGAAAGTCCGCGCGCGAGCTGATCGTCACGCGCACGTTCAATGCGCCGGCGCGCATCGTCTTCGATGCGTGGACCAAACCGGAGCTCCTGAAGAGGTGGTGGGCCCCGAAGTCGCTCGGCGTGGCGCTCTTCGAGTGCGATTCGGACTTGCGCGTGGGAGGAACCTACCGGTATGCATTCGGGCGCGATCCGAAACATCCGGAGGTGTTCTCCGGCCGGTACATCGAGGTGAAAGCGCCTGAACGGCTCGTCTTTACGCAGCTATATGAGCGGATGTCCGAGGCGGGGGAGGCGGTGATCACCGCGACCTTCGAGGAGAGCGAGGCCGGAACGCGCCTCACGCTCCACGAGCTGTTTCCGAGCAAGCAGGCGCTCGACGGCGCCATTGCATCCGGAATGGAGCATGGGATGCGCGAGACCTTCGATCAGCTCGATAGCCTCGTCGCGAGGTGAGCTACCGCGCCGCCTGGCTCAACCGCCGGTAGTAATCGGCAACCGCTTGTTGATAGCCGGGCGGCACGTTGAGTGGCCGATCGCTGCGGACGGCATTCGAGTCGGGGCCCTGCGCGGCGCGGCTCAACTCCACTTGCAGCCGGTCGACCTCGCTCAATACTCGCCCGTAGAGCTCCTCAACCATCGCCGGATTTCCGGGGAAGCGTCGCGGGTCGAGCTGCCGCATTGCGCGAATCAACTCATCGACCTCGCGCCGGCTTTGCGGATCGTCGCCGACGGCGCGACGGAGCGCGTCGAGATCCCCGAGGCTCTGCCGGAAATTCTGCTCCGGATCGACGCCCAAGAAAGTGCCGGGGCTTCCGCGCGCGATACCCGCCGCGGTCCCTCGGCCCCGCAGCCCCGGATCGACGCCCGCATCCCAGCCACCATTCACGAAATCCGGCCGGCCTCCCCCGCCCGCCGTCACAGGCCCGACGAGCCCGCCGTTCACGCCAGCTGCAGCGCCGCGCTGCGCATTGCCGGGTGCGCCTCTGCCGGGCGTTGAGCCGCTCTGTGCACCGCCCTCCCCGTTGCCCTGCGCACCGCCGGCGCGGCCGCCGGGCTGCATCCCCTGTCGGATGGCGGCGATACGATCGCGCAGCCGCTCGACCGATGCGAGCGCTTCATCGTTGGATGACGATGCCCCGCGCGCGAGCGCCGTTCCGGCCTCGCCGATCTGATCCGCCAGGTGCCGGAGCGAGGATTCGATGTCTCCCTCGCCCGACTCATCCTGATTCACGAAACCACGCCGCATCAAATCGGCACTGCGCTGCAGCTGCGTCTCCGTATCCGACTGATCGAGATCGTTGAGCGCATCGCGAAGCTTCGAAGCCGCCGCGCGGCTGCGGGGCAGCGTCTCGCGCTCCGCGCTGCGCATCGCGGACTCGAGCCGAGAGAGATCATCCGCGAGCTTTTGCCGCTCTTCGATGAGCGACTGCAAATCGCCGCTGCCCGGTGCGCCGAGCGTGCCGCGATCCGATCCGCGGCCCGAACGCGACCCGGGACCGAAGCCGGGCAACCGGCCGGGATACTGCGAACCCGCTCGGCCCGGCAGGCCACGTGAGCCGAACGGTCCACCGGACCCGAGCGCGCCGGCGACGCCAGCCTCGCCCCCGCCCGCCGTGCCGGCGGCCGCGCGCAATCGCATCGCCTGTCGGTGCTCCTCGTCTGCGAGGCGTCCCGCCTCCCGGCTCAATGCGTCGAGCTGCGATTCCGATTCCTGCTGCTTCACCCCGCCGAGCTGGGCGAGCGCTTCCTGCAGCCGCTCCGCGGCGCTGCGCGCACCGGCCGCGTCGCGCTCGTCCACGGCGCGGCGCATGTCGGCCTCGGCCTCGCGCAAACGCTGAGCCGCCGCGGCCGCACTCGCTGCATTCGCGCCGCGCGCCCCACTCGCGCCATTCGCCCCATTCGCGCCACTCGCCCCACTCGCTCCACTCGCTCCGTTTGCCGCCTGGCCCGAAGGGCTGCCGGATGCACCGTTTGCGCCCGCCGCGTTGCGTGCGAGCTGCTCGACTTGTTTTCGCAGCTCATCCGCCTCGCGCCTCAGCATCTCCTCCTGCCAGCGCTGCTCTGCCGTGTTCGCGGCATTCCCGGCCGCAGCCAACGCCTGCTGCCGTCGCGCGACCTCATCGAGCCGGTGCAACACATCGTCGAGCTGGTCGGCGCGTCCGCTGCGGGACTGTGCGTCCTGGCGCGTCTCGTACGAGTTCTTCTGCCGATCGAGCTCGAGATCGAACAAACTCGCAAGATCCCTCCCCGCCGAACCTCCTCCCCCGCCTGCCCCGACACTCCCGAACGCCACCTGAATCTGGCGGAACGTCGCCTCCGCACGCAGCAGATGCTCGAGCGCCTTCTGTTCGGGCTGCAGCGCATGCCGCCAATGCTCGCCCCCGAGCAGCCGCGCGGCGGGCTCCATCGCCTCCGCGGCCGCGCTCATCTCCTGCTGGAAGCGCTGAATCGCCTCGTTGCCCGAGGTCAGATCGCGCAGCTCCACGCGCCCGGCGAGCGCCTGCGACTGCGAGCGCAGTGTCCCCTGCGCCTCGGAGAGGAACTTCGCCTGCTCCGTCGCCTGGCGCGGCGGCGGACTCTCGAGCCCCGACTGCTTCCACGTGGCCGAGATGATCTCCTTCTCGCGCTCGGCGATCTGCGCCTGCCCGCTGCCGAAACCGCCTCCGCCACCGCCCGCCTGTTGAGACTGGGAGAACTCCCGCTCGAAAGGGTCGACCTGAATGAACGCAATGTCCGTTCGCGACTCGGTGCGCGCGTCCTTGGCAGAGGCATAGAGACTCACCACATCGCCGGGGGATGCCTTCAGCGCCTCGAGACTGATCACCGCCGTCCCGCTCGCCTGCTTTGCGCCCGCGGCGGGCAGGAGCGACACGGTGCGCTCGGCAGAACCGTTGAGCGAGTAATGAAGGATCAAACTGTTGAGACCGAACGCATCCGATGCCGTCGTCCCGACCGTCACCTCCTCGATCGGGCTCGCGTGGTAGTCGCCCGCCGGACGCAGGATCGCGACCTGCGGCGGCTTGACCTCGGAGGCCTCGATGAAATAGTCCTCGGATATCCGCACGGCCTTGCCGGCGATGCGCGCCGCGATGTGATAGGCCCCGTCGCGCGCGATCCGGATCGTTCCTTGATAGTGCCTGTCACGCGTAGATCCCTGCACCGCCGCCGTGCCGGTGAGCGCAATTTGCTGCCCGTCGTCGAGCACCAGCGCACCGTTTGCGAGCGGACGATCGGTCGTCACGTCGATCGATGCTTCAGTGCCCGCGACGGCCCGCACATCGCCACCCCGATCGCTCGTCTCGTCTGCGAGCTTCGTCCACGCCGGATAATGCAAGCGCACGCGGATGCGCTTGACCGCCGGCACATCGGCGACTCGCAGCCGGTAATGGCGCGAGGTCACCCGTCCCGCATCGACGTAGTACTCGACATCGGCCGGGATGCCGGCGAGCAGGAATTCGTATCCCGATCCCCGCGGCTGCGGCTCCATCGCGACGGACTCCCACCGGGATGCGTGACCGAAGCGCGCATGCAGGCGCACCTGCGACGGCTGCAATCCGAGCGGCTCCGCGACGACGAGCTGATCCCCGCCGCGTCGCACGGCGGCATCGCCGGGGACCACCCGGATCGCATAAGGAGGGGCCGATGGCGTACCCGTCCAGAGCGCGGCCGCACCGTAGCCCCAGTAGCCGGGACCTGCCCGCACGAGCCAGATCAGCGCTGCGAGAGAGGCGATCGCGACGCCGCCGAGCAGGGCGAGCACCGCATCCGGCACCATGTGCTTGGGACTCGCGCTCCGCGCGAGCCGCAACGTGTCCGCCGCCAGCAGCTCGAGGAACGGCTCGCCCTCGCGGTCGCGTTCGGCAAAGGTGAGTAGCCGCTGGCCGAACTCGGGGAACTCCTGCTCGGCACGCTCCGCGGAGCGGTGGCGGGTGAGACGCCAGAGAGGCAATGCGAGCCCGAATGCGGCGCTTGCGATGATCGCGAGCGAGAGGACACCGCGCGCGCTCCACACGCTTGCCGGAGAGAACCCGAAACGATTCGCGAGCGCGACGAGTACGACGGTGGCGATGAGGGCCGAGGCGGTGAGAACGGCCGCGCCTCTCAACAGCGCGCTCGTGCGCAGCCGGCGTGCCAGCTGCTCGAGATACGAACGCAGTTCCGCCCGCGCGCTCATGAGGCCTCCCGACGCGTGCCGAGATACCGGCTGCCGGCCGCCGACTCCGCGAGCACCGCGGCAAGCAGCAGTGCCATAGCGTACCACCACAAATCGCGCCGCGACCGCTGAAGCGGCGCCCCCTCCGCGCCCGCCCCCGCTTGCGCCTCGGTCGCTCCGGTCTGCGATCCAGTCGGGGCCCCGTTCGTTCCCGGTGCATGCGAGGCGCCGCTTGCCGGCGCGCTCGAGCTCGCGGTGCCGCGCCACAGCGCGAGCACCTCGGCGGGCATCGGCGCGAGGTCCGATTCCCGGCGGTCCGCATTCACTGCGATCACGTCGCGACGGCCGCTCGCGAGATGCAGCTCGTAGTACCCCGCGCGCGTGAGCTGCAATCGATCTGCCGCTGCCCCGGCGCCGAGCGAGAGAAGCCGCTCACCACGGGGATCGGTGACCTGCACGCCTGCGGCGTGCTCCCGCCCCGTGCGCAGCTCGACAAACTCGTCCACCGTCCGCGCGCTGCTTCGCGCCTCCATGCCGGCGAGGTAGCGCATCAGCCGGTCGATGAACGCGACGAAGACCGGGTGCAGAGGCAGGTCGTTCGTCACGTTGTCGAGCCCGGAGGCGAGCAGCACGACACGGCCCTCCCCGAACGGTTGCTCGGCGAGGAGCGGCGCACCGTCCGCAAGGCGCACCGGTACTCGCGCGCTCTTCGCGGCGACTCCCGCGGCGTCGAGTCCCGCCGCGTAGTAGAACTTGACGCCATCCCACTGCCCCTGCGAGCCAACTGCCGGATAGGCCGGATCGGCTGTTCCGATCGATGCGAAGCGCTCCGCTTGCCGCGAATAGTCGCGGGCGGCGCCGAGCTTTGCGTCGAGAATCGGTATGCGCCCGCTTTGCTGCGCGGTCGTGCCGAGGGCAATCAACACGCTGCCGCCGCGCCGCACGTACTCGCTCAAGCGGTCGAGAAACGGGCCCGGGAGCGTCGCTACATCGGAGAGCACGACGAACGCATACGGTGCGGGATCGACGGAGGCGGCGCGATCGGTTGCGATCTTGTCCAGCGTGAAAGCGGCGGCATCCGTCGCCCGCAGCGCCGTCTCGAAATAAAGGGGTGAACGCTCGTCGGAGGCTTGATGCACGAACAATCCGCGCCGTGGGTCCGAGCGCCCGATCGTGAAGTCATACTCGTCGTCTGCGGGCAATGCGTCGGTGGGATCGAGGCGCACCGCGCAGCGATCGAGACCATACGGGACATCGAGGGCATCGACCGTGACCACGGCGCGTCCCGAGGTCGGAACCGATACCTGCCGCGTCGCGACGACCCGGCCGCCGACGAGAAAGGAGACGGTGCGCATGGCAGCGGGGGTTCCGTAGCCTGCGATCACCGCCTGCACGCGCGCGCTTCGCGACCACACCTCACCCGGCGCCGAGACGCTCTCGACGGCCCAGTTCGGCGCGGCAGTCGGCGCGACTGGATGCAGTACGAGCTGCACCGAGGCGGGCAGTGCCATCTCCGCGAAACTCGGCGGCATTCCCGTTCTCTGCATGTCGCTGAAGAGGTGCAGCTCGATCGGCGTGCGCTCACTCGCGGCAAGCGAGCGCAT
>Ga0134125_10006031_pt1 | contig 13742 bp, 9 predicted proteins | sample KB31751_FD_96464 | JGI IMG/M metagenome (GOLD analysis project Ga0134125, IMG submission 96464) | Terrestrial soil microbial communities with excess Nitrogen fertilizer from Kellogg Biological Station, Michigan, USA - KB3-175-1 | ecosystem: Environmental > Terrestrial > Soil > Unclassified ... | reverse complement strand
GCATGTCCTTGGAAATCATGAGCATCCCCGAGTACATGACCTTTGTGCACGTTGTCAGACTGGGAAACAACGCATAAAACTAAAGAGACCTCTCCCCCAGAGCGCACGCTCGATTTCCGGCTGGCCAGACCCTCTCGGAGGCAATATGCACCACGCGGTATATGGAACCGGCTACTTGGCCACGGTCATCTCATCGTGCCTCGCGGACTTCGGATTGCCCGTCACCTGCTTCCACGAAGATGTTCCGAAGGTAAGCTCGCTTGCCCGCGACGAAACGCCTTATTACGAGAAGAACTTGAAAGAGGTCGTGCGCCGGAATGTGCGATCCGGACGGCTCACGTTCTCACATGATGTCGAACGCACCTGCAAGCGGTCGCTGATGATTTTCATGGCGGAAGATCGCGCCGAGGGGATCGAAACCGCAGCGATGAATTTGGCGAAATACTGCACGGATCAGCACATGCTGATCGTCAGCACGCCGGTGTCGGTTGGGACGGCGTCGCGGATTGAGCACAAGCTCAAGGCGAACGGATCGAAGGTGGCGGTGATCTCGCATCCGGTATTTGTGACTGACGGATGCGCTGTCGAAGATTTCAACTGGCCTGATCGCATCCTGCTAGGCACCACTTCCAATGCTGCCATTCAGGCGATGAAGATGCTCTATCGTCCGCTCGTCATGCGCGGCGTTCCGGTTATCGCGACCAATCACGAAACGGCTGAGCTGGCGCGTGAAGCTTCGACCGCCTTCTTGGCAACGAAGATTTCCTTTATCAATGAAATTGCGACGCTATGTGAACACGTGCGCGCCGATGCGGTCGATCTGGCCCTCGCTCTTGGACTCGACAAGAAGATCGCACCACGCTGTTTGCAGCCGGGAACAGCGTTCGGTGGTCCCTTTGTCGAAGCAGAAATGGAATCTCTCGCTCAGCTGGCGTTCGAAAATAATGTTCCGCTGAAGATCTTGAGCGCTGCGCGCGAAGTGAATCAGGGGCTGTGCCAGCGCATCTTGAACAAGCTTTCTGCTGCGCTGCAGACGGTGCAAGGCAAACAGGTTGGACTGCTCGGACTGGCTTTCAAGCCGAACTCGAATTCAGTGGTTGCATCCACTTCCCTGCAGCTGGCGAAGCAGTTGGTAAACATGGGAGCCCAAGTGCGCGCCTATGATCCTGCGGCTATTGAGGGCGCGCGGGCCGAATTGAATGGTTCGGTTCGGTACTGCGAAAATCCGTATGCCGCAGCTGAAGGAGTAGATGCTCTGGTGCTGGGCACTGCGTGGTCAGAGTTTAGAAGCCTCGATTACGACCGCATCAAGCGTTCGTTGAAGCGTCCGCTGATTATAGACACAAAGAACATTCTGGACGCCGTCCGCATGCGCTCGCTGGGATTCGAATACGTAGGCATAGGGCGCGCGTAGTTCTTCCCCGCGTAGTTCTCCACTAAGACGCTTCCATCATTGACCTAATAGCCGCAGGCAGGCGAGAATAATCAAGTCAGTCGCCTTCCTCGAAGTGGGCCTGTGGCGCAGCTGGGAGCGCGCTTCCATGGCATGGCGCTCACCAACAGGCCGGCCAATGATTCCACAGAGCTTGGTTAAGGGTAGAAGGGTCATTTAGCGGTAAATTCGCCGCGATTTGGTACGAATTTGGCACAGTATCGACTGCTTCCAAGATTGGAAGCGGTCACGAAAAACAATGCTACAAAAAGGGCTGCTCACAGTGGCGGGGTGCAGCCCTTTTCCATTCTGGGAATTGAGCGGAATAACAAATCTCAATATCCCGCCGCAATTGGGTGAGCGCGGAAGGAATCCTATAAGCGGCTGATATCTGAAGACTGAGCGGGAGATCGCGCAGAGTGAAGCGACGAGTTCGTCTGCGATCATTCCGACCTCCTGCGACGCCTCGCCCAGTAACGCGCCATTTCTAGGTCGAAGATATCTTTGCGATCCACCACGAAAAGATTGAACCCTTCGACGACACTGCAGGCCTTGGGGAGGTGAATGCGTTCAGTTCGGCTGGGCCATACGCAGAGCTGGCGATGTTTGCTATTGAACAGGCTGCTACTCTTTCCAATCCCATCCTCCTCTCAGTATTTTGTAAACATCACAGGTACACGTACAAGATCGCGGTCCTCGCTGTTATCGTTAAACCGCGTGTAATAGATGTAGGCGGTTCGCCCAGGTGTTTCAAAACTGCGCGATGGATCGTCGGGATCGATGATCGACGCATAGGCGAACGATCCGGCCAACCCCCCCGCCCCGGGCGCTTCGCATTGTGTCGGTTCGGGCACATACGCCGGCGCAATGAGTTGTTGCTGCGTCCAGTGCACAACATCGGAAGAGAGGGCAAAGTGAAAGCCACAATTGACAGGCGTTCCGTTTGAGAAATCGCTATCCAACCCAAGAGCCATGTACACATCCAGGTAGGTATTGAATGTCAGGCTCTCATACGGAGAGGTTCCGTTGGTGCTGGTATCGGCGCAAAGACCCGCCGCCGGGCCGACGTACGGATCAGTCATCTGCAGTTCGAATGCGGTGCCGTCCCAGGCCCGCCAGCTGGCTGGATCAGATAGCGTTTGCGTACGCATTACGCACATTCTTCCGAAGTACGGCTGGCCAGGAGGAGGGAATACTCCAAATCGCGCATAGTAATAACCATCGGCGGCGTGGACGATATTCGTTGGTTCCTGCGAGCCGTAAACCGGCTGCGTCGTCCCCGGTGCAGGGGGCGTCCACTGTACGGTTGGCGGAGCCACGACATTCTGCGGTGCCGCAGCCATTTGAAATGTATGTCCGCCATCGGTGGAAGCCGCGTAGGTCACCGAGTCGTATTGGCACAGGCTGCTATTGACAGGCTGGCAGTTTGGCGGAGTGGGATCGTGGAATTCGTTATGAACCAGGGCATGAATCGACGTGCCATCGTTGTAGAGCCCATAGATCCATTCCCAATATTGGAATGCACTAGCCGCTGGGTTATCGGCGGAAACCAAGGTCGGCTCGCAACGCCGCTTGAGCGACCAGAAGTCAGCACCGACATCGGCGAAGTTAAATGGAGCGTCTCCCGCGATGAGCAGTATGCTCCCATCGCTCAAGCGCACGGCGCGCGCTCCGCCGTCGGGAATGTCTCCCTCCACGCAGCCGTCGCGTTTGTACTGAAACACTGCTTCCTCGGGGCCAAGCGAGACTTGAATAGTGCCTGGAGTTCCGGAACCTGCTTGTACACTAACTGGTAACTGCTTCGTCACGCCGCCGGCAGAAACTGAAATGGTGGCGCTTCCCGGCGACAGCGGGAACACCACGCCAGTCGGGGTCACCTTCGCAATTGAGGGATCACTCGACATCCACGCGAACGACGGAGATACCGGCTGACCTGACCCATCGGTCGCCTGTGCCGTGAACCCAACTACTGTCCCTGCCACCAGCGATGTGGTTGCCGCATTCAACGTCAGGTTCACGACAGGGCTGCTGGGCACGGGTGTAGGATTATTGATATTGACTTGAATGGCAGTTAGGGGCCCATTGGGATAGTTCTGCATGAGGGTGACATTGTTGGCTGCGTCGGTTACTTGGACCGAAATTGTGTGCGTCCCGTTCGACAGCTTCGTGGTGTCCACACCGAGCGAGAACCCGGAATAGAGTGGGGCGCTCGGAATTCCCTGTTTCACATCGGGACGAGCCAGCCCATAAAACGCGTTTCCAACCGCTATGTTATCTACGAATACAGTGAGCGTGTTGATGGCGATGGTTTCAAAACCCCAGCCGGAAACAAAGATGTGCCCGCTGAGCGTGGCAGGATTTCCTTGGGGCACTGCAGTCCCGGTCCACAGGTTCCAGAATCCTTGCAATGAACTGGTCATGCCCAGAGTGAGCGGCACGCTATGGTTCAAGCTGCCGCTTGTGCCCTGAACCGTAAGCGCAACGTTCCCAATCGATGCATTCGCGGGAACTACGAACGACACCTGCGCGGCACTGCCCAGATTAATCGTGGGCGAGCAAGACGGAGAGCAGGTAACTCCTGCGGGAAGTCCGTTGACGCCGACAGCAACAGATCCTGAGAATCCGTTTAGAGCAGACACGGAGATCGTTACCGGAGCACTGGTGGTTCCCATTTGGGTACTGACCGATGCCGGGGAAACCGAGATAGAAAAATCCGGAGGGGGTGGCGTAGTGACGGTAAAGAGGACGCCGTTACTCGCCTGCCCTCCAGCATGGACTACCACGTTCCCGGTAGTTGCACCGGCGGGGACGTTCATGGTGATGCTGGTCACACTCCAGGCGGTGGCGGTTCCGGCTGAGACTCCGTGAAATGTGACCACACTGCTTCCTTGAGTCACGCCAAAGTTGCTTCCAGTGATCGTGACCGACGTTCCCACCAGTCCCGAGGTCGGGTTCAGATTGGAAATTACCGGCACAGGATTCAAGTTGTAGGGATAGACGAGAGCCACGAGCGCGTCCTCGCCGTCGATACCCGATACGTCAAGGAAGACATTGACCTGCTGAATGGCTGTTCCCGAGAGCCCGCATACGGACATATCTGCAGGAATGGCGATGGTTGCGGAAGTTGCTGTGGCCAGGAGATTGCCGGCATCCACAGAGCAACTGTGAGTCGTAGAACTGGTTGCCGGGCCGTCGTAGATGTAGGCGAAAAGATCGACTTGTGCGATCGCGAAAGTAGTTGGCAACAACCAGTTATAGCTCAGCGTCTTGCCGACCACAGAAGTAAGTGAGCCCACATTGGGAAGACCTTTGAAGCTGATTGCTTCTGTAGTGAAATTGTTACTGGTAACGGTGTATTGCGGGCTGCCGGACGATGTGGTTGTCAGATTAAACGTAAACGGAGTCCCGGCCGACGGGAGCTCGCTGATATTGCTCCCAAGCGATTGCGAAAGCAGGAGGAAATCGTCAAGCGCCTGCCCATTTTGGGAGATACTCGCTTCTTGATTCAGCGCCCCTGAGGCCGCTCCATTCCAGATGTTGCCTCCTCCGCTGACAGTGGCGCCGGTCACGACTCCGTGAGGAGCTTCGACGCTGGTGAAAATGTATGTTCCGTGCGAGACTCCTGGACCAAGCGAAGGAGCCCCCTGCGCTGTGCGGCTCTGGGCTGCAACGGAAATCTGCGTGATGCGCTGGTCGCCATAGATTAACCAGACGCCACCTTCTTCCTTCAGGATAAACTCCGTAGTTCCAGATTGGGTCTGACCTCCAGCAGTGACGATAGCAGTCACAACTATGTCCGCGGTGTTGTTAGTAGTGTCCAGACTTTTGATGCTGCCGATTTGTGCACTGGTGATTGTGAGACCAGCGACGTTGCCAGCAAAGCTCGCCGCCGCGTTCGCGGCGTTCGCCCCATCGTTTAGATAGTCGGAAGCATAAAACGGAAGAAGATCACTACCGGTGAGTGCATTGCCTTTGGCGTTGATGACCTGCACCAAGGCTGCGACCTGCGCAGCAATGGCGTTGATAGCGTTCTGTTGGGCGTTGCTCGTGGGCGGAATGACCGAAAGTGATCCGGTAGTAACGGCGCCGCTGGTGCTGTCGGTCGTCGTGGTATTCACCGCGATCGTACCGTTTGCGTAAGTTGGATTAGCGGTTTCTGTGATCGTGCCGTTGCTGACTGTGATGGCGGAAATCGAACCGTTACTCGCATTCAGCGCTTCCGCCATGATGTGCAGCACGGCATCCAGACCAGTGTCGTTTGCAGTGAACGGGCTGGAAATGAGATTGATAGAACCATTCGATGGCGTGCCCGCAGTTGCGTTCACACCGGCATTGTTCAGCCACAACTGCATCAGTTGGATCACAGTACCGGCGATGATCTGCACCGTCTGTGGCGATGGTGCAGGACTGGCGACTGGATTTGTGAATGCCACATCGGGATTTATCCCTTGAACGCTGTACCAGGAACGCACGATCAAATCACTCAAAACGTGGACGTTGATCGCGGTTGTGGCATTGGAATCGGCGCTCACGCTATAGAGAAGACTTCCCGCTGGGAACGACCCCGAGCCAGAAGCTGTGACAACTTTGACGAGAAACGGTGGGGTCAAGCCGCCGGTGTTTAGCGTGAAAGTGCCGTCGGAAGCAGTTGTGCCTGTGCTGATATTTCCATTGACATCTTTGAGTGTGACGGCAGCGTTTGCCAAAGGAGCTCCCGCCGAGGCGGTTCCCGTTACCGTATTACTCGAGGATGCGCTGATCGTGAACGGTGCTCCGTTGCTGGCAAGGCCACCAGAGGTAACGACGATGTTGCCCGTAGTCGCGCCGTTGGGAATATTGACGGTGATGCTGCTCGCGCTCCAGGTGCTGGCAGAGCCCGCAGCGACGCCGTTGAAAGTAATCGTGCTGCTTCCCTGAGTCGCGCCAAAATTCAGTCCAGTAATGGTGAGTGCTGTTCCGGGTGTTCCCGAACTGGAACTTAAGGATGTAATAACAGGTCCCACCGTAAAAGGCGAACCATTACTCGCGAGTCCTGCGACCGTCACCACAATATTTCCAGTAGTCCCCGTATTGGGAATTGTGACCGTGATGCTCGTCGTACTCCAAGTGCTTGCTGCTCCTGCTGGCACACCGTTGAATGTGACGGTACTGTTCCCCTGGCTGGCTCCGAAATTCAATCCGGTGATGGTGAGCGCAGTCCCGGCTTTTCCTGAATTGGCACTCAGGGCAGAGATCGCCGGAGCAACGGTGAAGGCTGTGCCGTTGCTGGCAGCTCCCGAGACTGTGACTACTATGTTGCCTGTGGTCGCGCCGGTTGGAACCTTGATCGTGATGCTGTTCGCGTTCCAGGCACTCGACGTTCCGGCAGAGGTTCCATTGAAGGTGACTGTGCTGCTGCCTTGGCTCGCCCCGAAGTTCGAGCCGCTGATGGTAACGGTGGTTCCGGCAGCGGCGGAAGATGGGCTCACGCCGCTGATCGTCGGGGTCGGCGGTGGAGGCAGGGTTGTCCCACCTCCGTTATTGCCACCTCCGCCGCCTCCGCCACAGTTCAACACGAATAACGACGAAAAGCACAGCACGAGCAACCACCCGAGGCGCTGCTGTAAAGGCGTGACCTCGAGAAACCGGCTGCTATTAACGGCCTGCATAATGGATTCGAACTTGCGAACGACGATTGGCCCCAGCGTTCGGGAAAAAAGGCTTTGCGGAGACATGTGGCAATGGACTACCGGGAGAAACGGCTCTCGTCAATGATTGCAGCGATTAAGTTCTTCTTAATTCGTGATTAATCCGGCGCTGGATAGGATTTGGCTCCCCTTCGGCTTGGGACGGGCGGGCGGCCTTGCAAGCAGTTCCCCCCTAGGCTTATCTGTTGAAATGTTTCGAGTTTCGGGGGAAAATTACTCCCTCCCCCTTTCACAATCCTTGTTTCGCCATGCCTGAGCGGATCTACCGGTTCGACACGTTTGAGCTGAACGTCGGCGATGGCGAGCTGCGCTCCAACGGCAATCGCCTTCGGCTGCAGGAGAAGCCGCTTCGGCTCCTGTGCGCACTTCTTGAGAACCCACAGCAAACGGTCACACGCGAACAATTGCGCGAACGCATGTGGCCGAGTGATACATTCGTCGATTTCGAACGGGGAATTAACGTTGCGATCAAGAAGGTACGGGATGCGCTCAGCGACTCGGCTGAAAATCCGGTCTTCATCCAGACCGTGTCCAAGAGAGGATATCGATTTCTTCTTCCGGTATCTGTCGTTGATGCTCCGATCGTTTCGCAAGTAATTGCGCCGACCGCAGCGCGCGAAAATCGGGCTCGTGACACTTCGACGCGAAACAATTCCTACAACGCTGCCTCGCGCAAGTGGCTTTGGGTTGCGTTAGCTGTGGGGATATTATCTGCGACTGGCTTCTCTGTTTTCGAACTCCAAACCAAGCATCATTCGCGCCAAATCCATTCAATCGCGGTGCTGCCTTTACGCAATCTTTCTCCTGATGCCGACCAGGATTATTTCGCCGATGGCATCACCGAAGACCTGATCACAAATCTTGCGCAGACGCTTCCACTGCGAGTGATTTCGCGAACCTCTGTGGTGCGCTATAAGCAAACCAATGAGTCGGTTTCTCAAATCGCACACGAACTTGGAGTGGAAGCAATCGTCGAGGGAGCAGTAGCGCGCTCCGGGGACCACGTTGCGGTCACAGTCCAATTGATCGACGCCACCCAAGATCGACACATGTGGGCGCAGAAGTACGATCGTCGAATTGAAGACCTCCTGTCGCTGGAGGCGGAACTGTCGCAGGAAATTGGCAGCAAGATCAACGGCACTCTCACTTCGCAGCGCCTCATCAAAGCGGCGAATCGACGGCCTGTCGATCCAAAAGTTTATGAACTCTGCCTACTTGGTCGCTATCAGTGGAATAAGCGCACCAAGGTAGGTTTGCGGAAGTCGATCGAATATTTCCAGCAGGCAATCGAACTAGATCCAGAGTACGCTCCCGCCTATGCCGGACTGGCAAGTGCATACGTGATTCTGCCGTCGTATAGCGGTGTTGGCTGGGAAGAGTTTTATAGCAAAGGGGCGGATGCGGCGCACCGCGCGCTTGTACTCGACGATACGTTGGCTGAGGCTCACACTACTTTGGGGTTCATTGGCGTTAATTACTGGTTTTCGGAATCGAAGGAATCCGAGAAGGAGTTCCGTCGCGCGCTTGAACTCAACCCCAGCTATGCCACTGCTCATCACTGGTTCGCGTTCAATCGCTTTTTCGCCGAGCGCCACGAGGAAGCGCTGGAGCAAATAGAGACTGCGCGCCGGCTCGATCCGCTCTCGGCAATTATCAATGCTGATGAAGGCGAGTTCCTTTATGCTACTGGCCGCAAACAGGAAGCTAGAGCGCGGCTGCTGCAGGCAATCGAGTTGGCTCCCGATTTGGGACAACCCCACGAGACTCTCGCATTGATGGCTCTAGAAGACGGACAGAAGGCCGAAGCACTGCGTGAGGCTCGGAGCGGCCTCGCTTTGGATGCAGATAACCCGCGCACCCTCGGCGAAGCGGGCTATGTGCTTGCGGTTACCGGACACGCCTCTGAAGCCAGAAAGCTGCTCGCGACTTTGACTGCTCAACTTCGCCGCGGGTCTGCCTTCCCGACGCATGTTGCGCTTGTGTATGTTGGATTAGGGGAACGGAGCCAAGCCTTGGATATCCTGGAGCATGCTTCAAAAACAGGAGCCGGAGTCCATGCTTGGAGCCAATGGCCTCCATTCGAGCAACTCAAGGACGAGCCGCGATACCAAAAGCTGCTCGCGGATGCTGAGTTTTAGTCGCAATAGGGTTGGCTAAGCCGGAGTATTGCGGCGCCCGGATCTTTTGAGCCGAGCAGTTCCGGAGCAGGAGAGGTTTTTACGATAGCACAATGATCTCTTCATCTCTTCCAAACCATGGAAGCGGTCAAACACGAATAAACGCACGGCCAATCAGTAACTTATAGATCAGATCAGCAGTGTTGTTGTTACCATTGCCGCGAGTGGAAATGGAACAATCTGGAAGCTTTTGTCAGAAATCCTGAGCCTCTCTCTCCCATATTTTGTGCTCAGCGCCGGAACAGCCATGCTCGTCGTCGGCATGGGCTATTACAGAGGATTGACCTGGTTAGTAGCTTTGGCATTGATGTACTGCGTGTGGAACTCGTTTAAACGTTACTTCACGCACGCATCCGGCAGCGCTCGGCCGTTCGCCGCCCACGCATAAGAATCCGATCACTACCTTTTCTCTCCCTCACGAGTCTTTTTGCAACTCAAAGTCACGCGGGAGAACCGGATCGTGATCGTACTCAGCGGTGTGAGCCCGCTTACCAGCACAGCCCAGCCAGACATCTTGTACTTTCCTTCTAGCGTGTAACCAAAGCTCTTCCACGAATTCGTGAAAGTGCTGCGAAAGAGACCACCGGCATCGGGCGTCACAGGAAACGAATCGGTGATGATCAAGGTTTCGCCTGAGTCGGGCTTTAGCGTGATGTTATAGCCGACAATGGGTGTGGCTTGTCTGTGCCTCTGCCGGATACGCGAATTGCGAAAGCATCCCACCGCGCGGAGAAGACGCCAGTCTCGATTTGGTTCGGTTCGTGATTGGGCCGCGCGGCAGAGATGGAGGTTGTCGAAAGCGCGACGGCAACGAGCAGGCCCGCAATTTTCCGTTTTGGCTCTAGCAAGCGAATGCGCATACCCTCAACTTCTCGGCACCTTGAATCAAATGGGAGCAGGACCGGTGAGACCGATCCTGCCCCGGAAATCTCGTGCATCTGTAACAAATGATGCTCGAGAGCAGTTGACTTTACGGATCGCGAACCGTCTGGCTCCACGACGCGCCACAAACATCCGCACGATTCCTGTTCGGGTCGCTAGCGTCCGTGCAGTCCGTATTCGGTTTCCCTTTAGCATCAGGATCGCGATATTTGAACCGCCAATTCACAAGTCCGGCCGGTGGATTCTGCGAAACGATCGAGGTGAAGATCGCTCCATGCTGATTGTTCATTACATTCCCGCCGCAGAGATTGGGAGCTACGGTCGAACCCTGCCAGGAAAGAATGCTGTTGCCGTCGCCGGTTGGAAGCCAGTTTTTGTTCCCGGCTGGAACGTTATAACGAACCGTTCCCAGGTCGATAATGATGTTGCCTCCGGCTCCGCCACCTTGCGGGCAGGTAACGGGAACAGTCACTTTAGCTGACACGGTGTAAGTGGTTGCTGGGTGATTGCCATCAACGAAGGTGCAACTATATCCGCCGTTCACAAAATCGCCGGCATGAATAAAGAGGTTGCCTTCCATACTCGAAGGACCAATCGTGAAGGTCTTTCCCGGCGGCTGGTTGGTGCAGCTGTCCACTCTGGAAGTATTGAACGTAATCTGTATGGAGCTCGTGTCTCCATTGGGCGCCGTCAATGTCGCTGTACCAGGACCCAAACTGAAATTTTGATCCATGCAACCGGGCCCTGCCAGGGGATCGGCCCGGATGTCACGCTCATATTTCCGTTGCTGTCTGCCGTCGCCGTGAGAGTTGGGCAGGTGACCGTCATCGGCGAACCAGAGTCCGGCTGGAGAGTGAATGAGCAAGTCAACGTTTCGAGGTCTCCCGGCGTAAGAGACCCATCGGTTGTTGTGAAAGTAATTGTGTACGTACAACAGTCGGCTTTAACAATAGTCGCCGATGTCAGATTATGTGCTGAGGCCGGCACGGTGCAGATCGCCAGCAGCACCGCCAACCCCAGAACGCTCAAAACGTTTGGCGCATAGGGATTTCCTTTCTTTCGAAACCGGCGCTAAGTCCGTTGGATCCAATCAACCGTGACTAACAAAATGAGCGCTTCCACCGCACGGAAGCGGTCACCAAAAAGGGAGTTGGCGAGTCCAGTTAAATCAACGATTTACAAGAGCATTTCTTTACAATGTACACAGCAATTGGTACGATTTAGCACGGAGCGTTTGAATCATCCTTTCTAAGTAATTCAAAACAAAAGCGGGCCTGTGGCGCAGCTGGGAGCGCGCTTCCATGGCATGGAAGAGGTCGTCGGTTCGATCCCGACCAGGTCCACCAATCTCCTCGACAGCACGAATCAAAACACGACACGGATTGCGAATGCTACGGATTTCACGGATAAAGCAGGCTCCTTTTCCGCAAACGAGTTGGCATAGTTCAAATGACTGACGTACGCATCGATAAATGGCTTTGGGCGGCGCGTTTTTTCAAGAGTCGCGCTCTGGCAGCGAAAGCGTGCGAGTTGGGACGCGTGGAATCGCAGCGGCAGCCGGTGAAGCCTGCTCGTGAGGTGCACGTCGGGGATCTGTTTCAGATCAAAACTGAAGGTGGAGAATTCGAGATTAAGGTGCTTGCATTAAGCGATGTTCGCGGTCCAGCTTCTGTTGCGCAGACGCTCTATGCGGAAACCGATGCGAGTCGTGAAGCGCGGTTGAAGGCTGCGGAAGAACGTCGAATGCTGAAAACCTTCACTCCTGCTCCGGTCGGAAGGCCTTCCAAGCGCGACCGCCGCAGGATCATTCAGTTCCGTAATGGAATGTAAATCGGCTAGCTCTGCCCTCGATTCTCGGGACCGCAAGTGGTGAGCTAAAGTGGCTCGGGAGTATGCTAAAGGCTGATGAAGCTTCTCCTCCGCCTGCTCCTGATCGCAGTCGTCGCTCCTCTATCTCAGGCTCAAACTACCCTATCTCCGCCTCCGGCAAACGCCCTTCCGGCTGCGCAGAACTTTCCCGATCCGGGATCTTTGTTGAGCCGAATCCAGCAAGAGACGCTTGGCTTGAATGCCGACCTGGGTAAGTTGCGCATAGACAAGTGGAAGACCGATTCTTCTACTAAATCGCAGGCGACAGATAACGTGGAGTCGATCCAGCGCAATATAGCGAATGCGCTGCCGGGCCTAATCTCTGCCGTGCGGTCTGCTCCGCACAGCTTGGGCGCCAATTTCAAGCTCTACCGGAACATCAACGCCCTATACGACGTCCTTGCAAACCTGGCCGAGTCCGCCGGAGCCTTCGGCAAACGCGAGGAGTACGAGGTGATTGCGCCCCATGCTGCGGCTATCGACGACGACCGCCGTGCTTACGGCGATCTCCTGGCGCAAATGACCGCCTCGGCAGATTCCCATATCGCGGCTTATCAGCAGGCTGCGGCACAGGCTGCCGCGCAGCCACCGAAGAAGATCATCATCGATGATACCGAGCCCGCGCCTGCGCCGAAGAAGAAACCGAGGAAGAAGTCTGCGCCCAGCTCTTCAAAAGCGAGCCCTTCCAAGACGAAGCCAGCCTCCCCAAACCCAGCCGCTTCCAGCTCGGCTTCCCAGCCGAAGTGATCGAAACTAAAACGAAAGTAAGCTTGCAACCGGCGTTCTAATCTTGTTCTCTAAGAACAGAGTTCTGGCGGGTTAGCCGCTCGGAACGGTCCACCGGTTAACCAGCGGCGTGTAAGCGGGAACCTTCCAGAGCACGTTGGGGTCTATCTCATATAAGGCTGTCGAATCGCCATTTACGAGGAGACCTGCTAACTTATGCCTAACGCCGTGCGAATGGCGGGAGTTACTACGTTGGCAAACCTGGCAAGCGCGATATCAGCCCGAGCCGAAGAAGCCTCGATTGTGGCCGAACTGAAGGCCGGCTCGGAGAACGCCTACGAATGGCTGATCGCGCACTATCATCAGCCGGTTTATGGGCTGGTGTATCGCATCCTGAACGATTCTGCTGACGCTGCCGACACCACACAAGAGGTCTTCCTCAAGGTCTTCCGCGGAATCAAGCGCTTTAATGGCCAAGCCAGCCTGAAGACATGGATCTACCGAATCGCTCTGCATGAAGCGTCGAATCAGCGCCGCTGGTGGTTCCGTCACAAGCGCCGTGAGACGTCGATGGAAGGCACTCCTGGCGAAGACGAAAGCCAAAGCTTTGGACTGAAAGAAATCTTGGTCGATGAACAGGAGTCGCCATTTGATTTAGCAGCGCATGAGGAGATTCGTAGCAAAGTCGAACAGGAGTTAGCTCAAGTTCCTGAGCCGTTCCGTACCACTTTGGTACTGCGCGACATCGAGGGACTTTCATACGAAGAGATTGCGGAAATTCTGCAAGTTTCGCTGGGGACCGTGAAATCGCGGCTGATGCGCGGGCGCTTCGCTCTGAAGAAGCGACTCGAAGCTTATGCGCGGCAAGTCGGACGCGAGATGGGGCTCAAAGTTTCGCCGGAGTTGGCGTCGTTGGAGGTGGGAAACAAGTGATGGACTGCAAACAAGCCAAGTCGATGTTTTCTACAT
>Ga0134125_10006030_pt1 | contig 13743 bp, 12 predicted proteins | sample KB31751_FD_96464 | JGI IMG/M metagenome (GOLD analysis project Ga0134125, IMG submission 96464) | Terrestrial soil microbial communities with excess Nitrogen fertilizer from Kellogg Biological Station, Michigan, USA - KB3-175-1 | ecosystem: Environmental > Terrestrial > Soil > Unclassified ... | reverse complement strand
TACGCTTTCCGATCGCAGTCACCTCATGTCCTTTTTCGCGCAGCATATTGATCGCAAGATAGCTATAACGGGAAGGATTTGCAGATGCCCCCAATACCAATGTTTTTTTATTGTTCATAGTATATCGTTTAAAACCCGCGGCTTTTTCAAAAAGTTCCCAATTATGCAAACTTCCATTTTTTCAATCCGCTTATAATTCTGATCGCATTTATATTATGGAACAATAATAAAGCCATAAAGCGGGCAGGAAAAGCCTTGCAGCTTTCTTAAGTTTTATCTTATTACCAATTATTTTCCCGGGTCAAAAGAAAATACTTTTTTGCTTTTTAAGTTGGTTCGTTTACCTTGTTGTAAACTTGTCAAATATAGCTGGAGTATTTTAATTTTTTATTTTATTTTGCAATTTTGACGAAAAAAATTAGTAATATCATTTTATGAAAGCTTCTTCTAAGAAAGGCACTCAACAGGGCGTGGTCAAAACATTAACAGGCATAAGTGGGTTGGATGAAATTACAGAAGGCGGTTTGCCGAAAGGTCGTCCAACATTGATTTGTGGCGATGCAGGAAGTGGGAAAACCATTTTTTCCATTGAATTTATAGTAAAAGGCGCAATGAACTATAACGAACCAGGGGTTTTTATAGCATTCGAAGAAAAAAGTGAAGAACTCGCCGTAAATGTTGCTTCACTGGGATTTGACCTCAACAAACTGATTGCAGAAAAAAAGATTAAAATAGATCATGTTCATATTGATAGAAGCGAAATAGAAGAAACAGGAGAATATGACCTCGAGGGGTTATTTATCCGGCTCGGTTATGCTATCGACAGTATTGGCGCTAAGAGAGTTGTACTGGATACGATTGAAAATCTTTTTGCAGGATTATCTAATCATGGTATATTAAGAGCTGAACTGAGACGACTGTTTGCCTGGTTAAAAGATAAAGGCGTTACCGCTATCATTACCGGTGAAAAAGGAGAGGGAAAATTAACCCGCCAGGGGCTTGAAGAATATGTTTCGGATTGTGTTATTTTATTAGATCACCGCATTGAAAATCAGATTTCTACACGCAGGCTAAGAATTATAAAGTATCGTGGTTCTGTGCATGGAACCAATGAGTATCCTTTTCTGATTGATAAGGACGGAATTTCTGTCTTACCAATAACTTCACTTAAATTATCGAATAAGGTCTCAACAGAGAGAGTTTCGTCAGGTATTCCTTCATTAGACGAATTGCTTGGCGGAAAAGGTTTTTTCAAAGGAAGCAGCGTGCTTGTTTCCGGAACTGCCGGTTCGGGCAAAACCAGTATAACGTCACATTTTGCCAATGCTTGCTGCAACAGAAAAGAACGATGCCTCTTTTTTGCATTTGAAGAATCTCCTGAGCAAATAATCCGGAACATGAAATCTATCAATCTTGACCTGCAGAAACATGTAGAAAGCGGCTTATTAAAATTTTATGCGTCCAGGCCAACTTTATATGGACTGGAAATGCATTTGGTTGTATTTTATAAACTTATTCGGGAATTTAAACCTAAAACGGTCATACTTGATCCGATAACGAATCTGGTAACAGTAGGTGATCCAAGTCAGGTAAAATCTATTTTAATCAGGCTTATTGATTTTTTACAAAAAGAACAAATAACGGTAATGTTTACCGCGCTGACCTTTCCCCATTTTATGCAAACCAGTGCTGACGAAGACGTTGCATCTCTTGTCGATACCTGGTTGTCAGTTCACGATATTGAATTTAATGGCGAAAGGAATCGCGCCCTTTACATTATGAAGTCAAGGGGAATGAAAAATTCGAACCAGGTAAGGGAATTTTTAATAACCGATAACGGAATTGAAATAGTGGACGTAACGCTCGGGCCAAATGGCGTGCTTGTTGGATCGGCAAGAGAAGCGTTTCAACTGGAAAAAAACACAGGAGAAGTGTTGCGTAAAAATGCTATCGAAAGGAAAAACAGGCAAATTGAAAGCAGGAAAACCATTCTTGATGCAAAAGTGGCGAAGCTTAAATCAGAATTTGAATTGGTAAAGGAAGAAATAGACCGCATTTACGTAGAAGAAGAATTAAGAAATGAAATTGCCGAAAAGAACAGAAAGCAATTAATGAAAATGCGGGGAAAAAAAGAACAAAATATTAAAAAAGATAAAAATAAATAGTCACTTTATGCAAAGTAAAAAGTGGGAATTAAAACTGTATGTGGCAGGAAAAACACCTAAGTCCATGACTGCTTTAAAAAATTTGAAAAAATACTGTGAGGAATATCTGGCCGGCCAATACAAGATCGAAATAATTGATCTTTTAAAAACTCCGCAACTTGCTGAAGGAGACCAGATTTTTGCAGTACCGACATTGGTAAGAAAAGTGCCGGTTCCAATGCGCAAAATAATCGGGGACCTGTCGAATGAAGAAAAAGTACTAGTTGGCTTAAATATTGTTCCGGTAAAATCTACATAATGACAGAAGGATATTTAACAAATTCTGAAGATTGGGAAAATTTGGACGAAAGCTTACATTATAGTTTAAAACTATTTATAACAGGCGCTTCTCCAAATTCTGCTAGAGCAATTGCCAATCTCAAGGATATTTGCGAAAAATATTTTGCCAAAAAATATGATCTTGAGATTATCGACGTGTATCAGCAACCTTTGCTGGCAAAAAGAGAACAAGTAGTGGCGCTGCCCATGCTTATCAGATATTTTCCATTACCGGTCAAGAGATTGTTTGGTGATATGTCAAATGAAAAGAGCGTACTAAATGCCCTTGGTGTAAATTCAATTTGATGGAAACAATGCGTATGCTAACGAACGAGGATGAAATTAAAAGCCTGCGTCAACAGCTCGACGAGGCGAATGCTGCTATCGAAGCGATCCGGACCGGACAGGTTGATGCATTTGTAGTGGAAGATAAAAATGGGCCAAGGCTCTACACGCTAAAAAGCGCAGATCAAACCTACCGGCTTTTTATTGAAAAGATGATCGAAGGAGCCATCACCCTTAACCAGGAAGGTGTGATACTATATTGCAACACCCGGTTTGCCAATATGTTGAATATTCCCCTGGGAAATATGATCGGCTCTTATTTTAAAAATTTTATTCCTGATGAATTCAAAAAATCTTTTAACAGCCTCATACGCAAAGGATGGAAAGAGGAATGTAAACAAGAAGTTGCTTTAGTTTCCTCCGACGGCAAATTAATTCCGGTCCTGGTGTCTCTTACCACGCTTGATCTGGATGAAGGCACTGTTTTGAGCCTGATTTTTACCGACCTCACGAGCCAAAAAAAAATCGAAAAACAATTAAGGGAAAAGAATGAATTACTGGAGAGTGCCAACGCACTTGCTGAGAAACTGAATGATGAATTAGAACAAAGAGTAAGCGAGCGGACTAACGAATTATTAACCAGCAGAGAGTATTTCAAATTTTTAGCAGATACCATTCCGGTTATTGTCTGGACGGCTTTGCCGAACGGAGAGCATGATTATTTCAATATGCAATGGTACAATTACACGGGTCTTACGTTTGAACAGTCGAGGGGCACCGGCTGGCAATCCGTAGAACATCCGGACGATCTTCCCGGGATTTTAGTAGCCTGGAAAAAAGCCTTGATTTCTGCCGAGCCATTTAAAATTGAAGTCAGAAAAAGAGCGGCAGATGGTAGCTATCGGTCCTATATCATGAACGCGATGCCTTTGAAAGACAGTGACGGGAAGGTAATCCGTTGGTTTGGCGTAAGCACAGATATAGAAGATCAGAAAAAAGACATGGAAAGAAAGGATGAGTTTATTAGTATGGCCAGCCATGAATTAAAAACTCCGGTTACCACCTTAAAAGCATATACCGAAATTTTGCTGATGGACGCTGAAAGCCATGAGAACCCTATTCAACAGAATATGCTGCGAAAAATGGACATACAAATCAATAAATTAACCAGTTTAATTGGTGATTTGCTGGATGTCTCCAAATCAAATTCCGGTCAGTTATATCTCGATATTGAAAAAATAGATTTCAATCAGTTGGTAAAAGAAGTGATTAATGTAATGCAACTGACAATCAAAACGCATACAATTGAGCTCAATCTGGCGGAAACGCAAATCATTGAAGGTGACAAAAACCGGCTGGGCCAGGTTATTACAAACCTTATTTCAAATGCGGCAAAATATTCCCCGCAGTCTGATAAAATAATTATTTCTACTGCAAGCAATTCCGATGAAATAAAATTATGTGTTCGTGATTTTGGTATTGGCATACCCTTGTCTCAGCAACCAAAATTATTTAGCCGTTTTTTCAGGGTTAGTAAAAACACTTATCCCGGCCTTGGGCTTGGTCTTTATATTTGTAATGAAATCATCAAACGACATTCAGGTAGAATGGATTTTAAAAGTGAAGAAGGAAAAGGTTCGACATTCTGTTTTTATTTGCCGGTAAAAAAATAGCAAGAACACACAATTATTTCTCGAACCACAATCCCTAAAAGGGATTACCATGTGTCCCTTTTATCAATTTATTAATAATAAAAGGAAAAGGTTTTATGGCCTTGATAAATAAATTCGTTGCTGTTTCTTTTCCAAAAAGGCGCTGAATGATTCTTCCGTTTCTTAATCGTTTTCCAAATTGTTTTTGCCATTCCGCTGCATATTTTTCTTCCATTTCTTTTCTGCTGATCTTTCCTTTTAAAAACAAGTCGATATGTACAAAAGCAATCTTTGCAGCATGAAACGCCATGCTCATCCCATTTCCACATAGCGGAGTAATCATTCCCGCTGCATCGCCCAACATTAAAACATGATTTTCAATTTGTGACTTTTTATCAAAGCTGATCTGCGAAATGGTTACCGGTTCTTTGAATAAAAATTCTGGCTCTGAAAATATGGATTTCAAAAAAGTATTTTTATATAAAACATTTTTCTGCATTTCCTGTATTGAATTATGATTGTCTTTTAAATTTTGTGCGGTCGTTAAATAACACAAACAGTATTGATCGTTTTCCACTTTTGAAATACCGCAATAGCCATTTTTGAAATTGTGCAAAGCAATTGTATCGGCAGGAAAATCTGTTTTGATGTGATATTTCACCCCGATATAATTATTGAGTTTGCTATTTTTTTGCTTGGTAAAAGCTCGTTGCCATTTTACATCAAGGTTGCTTCTTTTGCCAAAACTACCGATAGCTACTGGCGCAGAAACTGCGCCGCCATTATATTTTATGCTAAAATTTTCTTCATTAAAAATCACTTCGTTTACTTTCGTTTCTTGATGAACACTCACACCATTCTCAACAGCGATTTCTTTGAGTTTATTATCTAAAAAATAGCGGCTGATGCCGAATCCTCCTAAATCCAGCTTTGCATTGATAAAATTCCCTCGCGGCGATGACACAATTAGGTTTTTGATAACCGGTAAATTTAATTCAGAAAGATTGACACCTAAATCTGCCAAAAATTTCCAGCTTTCCATACTGATATATTCGCCGCAGACTTTATGAAAGGGATATTTTTCTTTTTCAAACAAAACGGTTTTATAGCCGGCTTTTGAAAGTAAAATCGAAAGCGCAAGTCCTGCTAATCCGCCACCAACAACGACAGCAGCAAATGGCCGCCTGACCGAATCAGTCGGGCAGGGAGAAATATCACTGTTTCCTGTTTTATGGTTGCTTGTTTCTTCCAATGATCTTAAGGATTTTGCTGATTGGAAACAATTATTAAATACCTGAATGCCCATCTCCACTTAATATTATAATTATCAATTCCGGCTTTTTTAAAAATATTTTTCCATTCATTTTTTTTAAATCCCCTTAATACGGAAAGCGGCGCATCATTTTTTACCAGGTATGATCTGGAAAATACTTTTGTCGAAATTTTTATAAATTGATATGCAAGGGGATGCCGGTGTAGATCATTTATAAAAAATCCGGTTTCCGAATTGTTTTTCATCCAGTGAAGCATTTCTATTAATTCATTTTCTGTAAAATGATGGCAAAATAGTGACGAGAAAATGATGTCCAGTCTTGTACCATTAAAATCAACGTCTTTATAATCAGAAACAATGAAGTGCACATTTTTTATTGCTGAATTTCCTTTGGCAAATGCGATGCAATCTTTATTAATATCAATACCAGTAAACGAAGAAATAATTCGATTTTTTGTGCAGAAATTATTTATAGCTTTTAAGTTGTCCCCGCCACCACATCCAATTTCACAAACAGAAATTTCCTTTTTGTTTTTCACCAATTTTTTAAATCCTGAGATCGTAATTGAATGGCCGCCAAGATGTGAATTAATAAATTCCAGTTCTTTCATGTTCAAAACAATATCCTCAAAAGGAATGTTCTTTTGATCAAGAATTTCTTTTTTTAATGAGCGGTTTTTATAATCAGGCATCAGATAAAATGAAAGTTTCCATCGTAAGTCCCGGGCCGAAAGCAGCGCCGAAAATATTCGCCGGCTTTTCTTTTTTATTTTCCAATGCATCCGTGATTTCTTTCAACACAAATAAAATTGTGGGTGAAGACATATTTCCATAATCATTCAAAACACGATATGAATATTGTAAATCATCATCGCAAATTGAAGTGCATTTGGCAATAGAAGATAAAATTCTTTTTCCGCCCGGATGAATACACCAGTGCGAAATTTCTTCTTCACTCATGTTCGCATTCATTAACGCTTTTTGCAAAAAGTGGTTAAAATCCTGTTCAATTAATTCGGGAACATAGCCGGAAAGCTTCATTAAAAACCCTGAAGAAGAAAGCTGCCAGCTCATATGTTCTTTGCCGTTAAAACCAACTTCGCTATAAAAGTTTTTCATCTTCAAGCCCTTCAAACGGTTGTTGTCATGTGTAATTAAAATTGCCGCGGAGCCGTCACCAAATAAAAGTGAAGCCGCGATATTATCTGCCGATGTTTCTTTTTGAAAATGAAGTGTACAAAGCTCGGTGCAGACTACAAGAACTTTTGCATTCACATCGTTTTTGCAAAAAGTATCCGCCAGTTTCATCCCATGGATAGCGGCATAACAACCCATAAAATTGACTGAAGTTCTGAAAATATTTTTTGGCAAATCCATGATCTCCATCACTTGCAAATCAAGACCTGGGGCGCTCATTCCGGTACAACTCACCGTAATTAAATGGGTTATTTCATCTTTATTTATCTTCTGAGCAATACACTTTTCTATTGCCTTTACAGAAAGAGAAGAAGCTGTTTTATTGTACCAACTCATTCTCAATTCAACATTGGGAAACGGTTCCAGGTTTTCTGAAGCAGGATAAAACTGCCATTCATCGGCGTTTAAACTATAATCAGGTAAAACAGAATATCTTGTTTCAATGGCGCTTTGATGATACAGAAATTTGAGTTTTCTTTTTTCGGTTTCATTCATTGCATACACATTCTGCATGAACTTTAAAATGTCATTCTGCTGATGTTTGTAAGACGGTAACGCTGTTGATATAGAAATAATTTTACTCAATGATTTTTAAAATTAAAATCGTAATAAATCCAATATTCGTACAGGATGAAGCAAGTAAATTCATTCGCATGGTATTTTTAAAATTCGCTTTGCAGTGATCCTTTCTCACTTTTGCAAACCAGGTAAAAAAATATACGATTACCGGTATCATGAAGACCTGAAGAATAATAAAATCTATAAACTGCAATTGCAAATAAAAATAAACACCCAATACAGCAAATGCAAAAGCATATACAATGCCAGTAAAAATAAAAGTGCCTTCATATCCCAGCAAGTAACTCATAGAAATTACGCCATCCTTTTTATCATCCTGATGCTGGTAAATTTGCGTTAGCGGATAAAATCCGCCAATTAACAATGCCGATGCAATCATCGCTAAAACGGGAATTTGCAGAGTATGGTTGCCGCTGCTTCCATGATAAACTAAAAAGAACGTCACCGCTCCCTGGAAAATAATCACTGTGAGATAGCCGGCAACCGGATATTTTTTTAAACGGATCTTCCGGTAACTGTAAGCGCGTGAAGCGAGAATGTAGAAAAAAATTCCAACAGCAAAAACCGGCGAAACAATAAAACTGATAAGAATCGAAACCACATCCATTACAACCGTTACAAAAAATAATTGTTTCGTGGGCAACATCGGATTTTTTATTCCACCAACCGGCGAAGTATCGCGGTCCATATAGCTGTTGTAGCCGTTGCTCGCAGGATAAACCAACAAATGCAAAATGATAAATACCAAAACAGCGTCCGGCCAGTTTATACTTTTTACCTGACTTAATCCAAAGCAATAAACAGGCATCAGGAAGAAAGAAAAATGAAAGCGAAGAAGCTGTAAAGTTGATTGAATTTTCTTATTCACCATTTAAATGTAATTAATATCGAATAAAATTAAAAATTAACGTGCCACCATTCGCGCCATTTTTTGCGAACAAGGAAATATTACATTTTCCACTTTTTGCATGAAAACTTCTTTTGTTTTATTATCGTAAGCCAATTACCTATTTTTATCCAAAAAATAATATTTATGATGCATAAATTGAAAAACGTTTTTGTTTCGCTAATGCTGGTAGTTGTCACCGCATCGTGCAATCAGAATGGCTCAAATACAACGGTGATGACAACAACGGACACGACGCAAACAGATACTACCACTGCTTCTTACGATACTTCTTTCAAAGTGCAGGCGCAGTCATTTGCCGATCTGCAATTGCTTCGTTACCAGGTTCCGGGTTTTAATCAGTTGAACCTTCAGCAAAAACAGCTTTCATATTACTTGTATGAAGCGGCACTTGCAGGCCGTGATATTTTTTACGACCAAAAAAGCAAATACGGCATCATGCTTCGCAAAACATTGGAAGCAATGTATGGCAGTTATACCGGCGATAAAACAACTGACGACTGGAAGAAATTTGAAACGTATTGTGGCAGGTTTTGGTTTAGCAATGGCAATCATCATCATTACAGCAACGACAAATTCTTTCCTGAATGTTCGTCAGACTACTTTATAAAAGTGGCGAAAGCAAGTGATTCTACCTTGTTTCCCAAAAATCACGGCGAAAGCATGGACGCTTTTTTAGCAAGAATAAAACCGATTATTTATGATCCGAAAATTGAACCGAAATTAGTAAACCTCAGTCCGAATGTTGACAACGTAAAAACTTCTTCCGTAAATTTTTATGAAAATGTAACGCAAAAAGAAGTAGACACTTTTTATTCAAAATTTGATTCAAAAGGAAATCAGCCACAATGGGGATTAAACAGTAAGGTGGAAAAAGACAGTGCTGGTAATGTGGTTGAAAAAGTATGGAAGTCGGGTGGGATGTATGGTGCAGCGATTGACAAAATAATTGACTGGCTGGAAAAAGCGATCACTGTTGCTGAAGATAATGAACAAAAAACCGCGCTACAATTGCTGGTTCAATTTTACAAAACCGGCAATCTGCATACCTGGGATGATTATAACATTGCCTGGGTCAATGACATCAACAGCAGGATTGATGTAGTAAACGGATTTATAGAAGTTTATTTTGATCCGCTTGGTAGAAAAGGAAGTTGGGAAAGTGTCGTTTCGATGAAAGACTTGCAGGCCACCAAAATAATCAATGCGATAGCGGCACAGGCGCAATGGTTTGAAGATCATTCGCCCATCTTGCCTGAAAATAAAAAGAAAAATGTAAAAGGAATTATTGCAAAAGCAATTACTGTTATTGCTGAAGGCGGAAGTGCGACACCAAGTACGCCGATTGGAATTAATCTTCCCAACAATGAATGGATCAGAAAAGAACACGGATCAAAATCGGTAGCATTAAGCAATATTGTTCATTCATATAATGTAGCAAGTGCAACCAGTGGCATGCTGGATGAATTTGCTTTAAATGATTCTGTAAAAGACCGCATCAGGAAATATGGCGACCTCGCAGAAGATTTGCACACCGATATGCATGAAGCAATCGGGCATGCATCCGGCCAAATAAATCCGGGAGTGGAAACAACCGATAAGACATTAAAAACATATGCTTCTGCATTGGAAGAAGCGCGTGCAGATCTTGTTGGATTATATTATATCATGGATCCTAAATTAATTGAGGTTGGTGTAATGCCATCGCTTGAAGTGGGAAAAGCAGAATATGATTCTTACATGATGAACGGATTAATGACACAGCTTGTACGGCTGAAACCCGGTGCAGACCTGGAGGAAGCGCACATGCGCAACAGACAGCTAAACGCGATGTGGTCTTATGAACATGGTAAAAAAGACAAGGTAGTTGAGTTTGTAAAAAAGAATAGAAAGACTTATGTGAAGATCAATGATTACAATAAACTACGCGATCTTTTTGGTCAATTGCTGAAAGAGATTCAAAGAATAAAATCAGAAGGAGATTATAACGCAGGTAAAAATCTGATAGAAACTTATGGTGTAAAAGTGAATCATGCATTGCATAAAGAAGTATTGGAACGTTATAAAAAGTTAAACATTAAACCTTATAAAGGCTTTATTCAGCCGGAACTGGTTCCGGTAATGGATGGCGACAAAATCACTGATGTAAAAATTGAATATCCTACAAATTTCTTTGACCAAATGATGGAGTATGGAAAAAAATATTCTTTTTTGCCGGTGGATAATCATTAGGAGAAAATAAGTATTTTATGAAAAGGTCGCAATAAAACTGATTATCGCGACCTTTTTTCTTTCCGGCAAATCAAGAAATAAGCTGTTTTCTTATTTGCAATTCGCATTCATTTATTTTTAATGTTATCATACGTTGAATTAGTATATTTGAGTACAAAATTTTGAGTATGCAGAAAGTAATTTTCACGCTACTTATTTTTTTTGTCTTTTCTCAAAGAAATTGTTTTGCACAGTTCAGCAAACAAATCGACAGCCTGTGCATGGTTTGTAACCGGAATACTTCCGATTCTCAAAAGGTGATTACTCTCGGCGTACTCGCGAATTATTACAACATATTTTATTTGAACGCTAAGGCAGATAGTGTTCTTGAAAAACAATTGTTAACGGCCGAAGTTTCAAATAGCAGTAATCTGATGCTTACCGCCTTATTTGGCGATGCTATCGAAAACGTCAGCTCTTCTGTGACTTCTGAAAGCTTTGATAAGACTGCACAGTTTATTCAAAAAGGCATTGATTATGCGCAGGCAACTAAAGAATACAATTACCTGGCGCTGGGTTATGACCGCATGTCCGAGTTGATGAGACGGAGGGGAGAATATGATAAAGCGTTGAATAATTCCTTGTTAGCCTTGCAACTTTTTCAAAATATAACGTCAGATTCCGTAAAAGCAGAAACGTATATTTCACTTGGCAACAGCTATCATGCAAAAGGCGAAGAAGTTTTGGCCTGTACCAATTACAATTCCGCTTTCGATATTGCCACAAAAATAAACTCAGTTCCGCTCCAGTCGAAGATCTATCACTGTTTTGCGGAAATGTATAAAAGCCTCGGAAGTGATGATTTGGCAAAAGAAGAATTAATTAAAAGCCGGGTATTAAACAAAGAAAAAGGCAATGGTGAAGGTCTGATTTCCGACTATCTGGATTTATCCCGTTTAACCGATGAAGGATTTTATCTTGACCAAGCAATCCGTATCGCAGATTCTATGAAACTTTATAAATATTCCATTATTGCCAAAAGGCACAAGTTTGCTTACACTTATGTGGTGGAGAAAGACCAGCAAAAGGCTTTGGATTACCTGAAAAACGACCCGGATTTGAAACAGAGCTTTTTGAACAGTGGCGTCGGAAGATATTACCAGGCTCTGGGACATGTCTATTTTTTTTCAAATGAACCGGATTCCGCTTTACACTATTACCTGCTTGCGTTACCTGAGTTTGAAAAAAAATTTGACGAGCAAACGAAATGTGAAATTTATAGCCAGATAGCCGAAAGCTATGCTTTAAAAAACGATTATTCAACAGCCATTGATTACTATTTGAAAGCATTGCGCATAAGTGAAAAAATAAATAACCGCACTTATGTTTTAGCTTTTTCTGATTCGCTGAGCAGTTTATATGAAAAGCAAAATGATTTTAAAAATGCTTTTATCTTCAAAAAGCAGGCAGATTCAAACAGGGAACTTTTAAGAACTTTTTCAAAAGAAAAAGATATTGCTTTGATGAAGGTGGACCGCGAAAAAAGGCAGCACGAACTGGACTTAATGCTGCAACAGCAGAAAGAAAATATTCATAAGAATATTCAATTCATGATGATTACTTTGGTGTTGGTCGTCGTATTTTTTTTAATGCTTTTTGTAGGCTCTTTCCAGGTCTCCAAAACGACTGTAAAAATCATGGGGTACTTTTTCTTTATCTCTTTATTTGAATTTATTGTGTTGCTGATAGACCAGTTCTTTATCAAAGACACAGTCAATCACCAGCCGTTAAAAATATGGCTGATAAAAATTGGAATAATAGGAATGCTTGCTCCGTGTCAGCACTTTCTTGAGCGCAATCTGATTGCATTGCTCGCATCTAAAAAGCTTATAGAAGTCCGTTCAGGCGTTGCTTTTAAACGCTGGTGGAAAAACCTGAAAAAGTCATCTTCAGGAAAAGAAGAGTTGGAAGAAGACACTGCTTTGTTGTGATTATTCAGCCGATTTTGCAGCACACGGCGATGGCGGAGGACAATATCCAGTTCCCTTAATATATTGTATCGTATTGAAAGTTGCAATTTCCCTGTTTGCAACCTGAATGAAAGTCCACTCTGAAGGCCTCCCATCTTTAAAAACAATGGGAATACCACTTTTTATTTTTATCACCATAATAACTGTTGGAAAATGTTTTACTCCTGTATCTACTAGTGCAGACAAGACAAAAAATACTGAATCCACATTAGGGCTCGTAAACACATTTCTTATGTCTGCAGGATCGAAATACGAAAATGTGTTTAGTAACCGCTTTTTATGAGTGAAATGATACTTATGTTTTGGAAACTGCTGTATCATTGCCTCCCCTTGTTTTTTTGATATAGAATTTGGACTAGTAAAAAAATCCTCAGCTTTCGTTGGCTTAGGAAATGGCCCCTTTATATCTTTAGAGGATGAACAACCAAGAAGCGTACAAACGGTGATTCCAGCTGCTATAAATAATTTTTTCATGACGTATTAATTTATATGGTAAAAATGATGCTGTATTGTTGTAAGAGGTTATGGTCATTGCCTAGCTAAAGTGCAACTTTCTGGTGGAGGGCAATAGAGCGGCGCTTTGATATATTGGAATTGATTCGCCAGGTTTTTGTCAACATTTTTCAGCTTTATTTGCATAACATAAGTTGGATATCGAAAAGTGTCTCTGTTTCTGATTATCTGACCGGCAAAATATATCTTTATGCTATCGATGTGCGCAATGTGATCTGACAAATTTTGCAAATCATGAAGATCGAACGATGACCAAGAGTTACTTAAATTATTTTTCCTGTTAAAGCGTGTTTTGTGTCTTGGAAATCGGTTTATCATAGCCACTGCTTCTTTTTCGCAAATAGCATTTGAGCTTTTGAAATAATCTTCAGACTTAGTTACATGAGGACAAACATCCTTATCAAAATTTTTTGATGAAGAACAACTCAGCAGCGTACATACGATTATGCCTGCTGCAAAAAATAAATTTTTCATGACCTGAATTTTTTAAATGATAAAATTGAATGAACAGCAGTTGCTCAAAAGATGATTGATCTTGTTTTCTTGTGGAGTCTGAGGAATAGAACAGGACTATGAAAAGCAGTTCTATTGAATAAAGTTATCATTTATAAAT
>Ga0134125_10006029_pt1 | contig 13743 bp, 7 predicted proteins | sample KB31751_FD_96464 | JGI IMG/M metagenome (GOLD analysis project Ga0134125, IMG submission 96464) | Terrestrial soil microbial communities with excess Nitrogen fertilizer from Kellogg Biological Station, Michigan, USA - KB3-175-1 | ecosystem: Environmental > Terrestrial > Soil > Unclassified ... | reverse complement strand
TGGTAAGGTTATTCGAGGATCATCGAATTAAATAACATACTTCACTACTGGTTTCAGAAACGGTCTAATGATTTCAGTTCCTGCGTTGCCACATTACTCTTGAGGTGGAGTGCTTCCACTTTCATTTATAGTTCAGCCTAAAGCTAACCTATGGCACTCATCATTGTCTGCCCAGACTACGGGGGTATCTAATCCTCTTCACTCCCTGAGCCTTCGTCCCTCAACGTCAGTTATTGTATGTTCTTTTCTATATCTGGTCTTTTTTATTCTCTTATTTTCTATTTCTGACCTTAATTTCTTTCTTTAATAAATCTAAAATTCATATAAAAGTACATACTTATACATAGAGGTTTGCCTTCGCCGTTATCAGTCTTATCAGTATCAAAAGATTTCATCCCATACACCAACAATTCTGAAATTTTCCTCTCACATATTAAACTCTAGTGTAACAGGTACTAATACAAGCCTTTGTACACCGTCTAGGTACCCTATATACCTGTTAAAGATGAATAACACTCGTCTCCCTTGTCTTACCGCGACTGCTGGCACAAGATTTAGTCGAGACCTATAGATATAAAGTTTTCATTATAAGCTTTATCCAGAATTTTATAAGACCTAGTCAAGCAAGTTAATAAATCACTTATATTAACTCTCATTCCTGCAAGTTGCTGGTTCAGCCGTTAGGCCATTGACCAAAATTCCTCACTGCTGTACTATACGCACTGGGGTTTTTTCAGACCCAGTGTGGTCAATAGACCTCTCAGTCTTGACTACGGACATAAGCTAAATATGACATTACCATACTTACTACTTATCCGGTGGTTATTAATAATCAACTAAGAGCGAAACACTTTTTCTTTCATAAACATGGTTTATTCTTATATATAGTAACCCTTTAACCTACCCTTTCTATGTAGTTGTCATAGGGTGAATAGATTTCGTATTACTAAAATAACAATAAGTTGTTAGTATAGGGTATTTATTTTACCCTACTCTTAGGTAGCTATAACACCCCTTACTCACCTGTACACCACTTCAATCTACATAATTTATACAAATTAAAGATTGACGTTCGATTAGCATGTGTCAAGCATTTGCATAGCGTTCAATCAGAGCCATCATCAAACTCAAGTAAAAAAAGAAACTCAATAAAAATTCTTTCTTATCTAAGACTCGAACTTAGATTCAGATATTAGGAATATCTTGTTCTACCATTAAACTAATAAGAATTTTTATTGTTTTAATGTAGCACCATTATCCTAGTACATTTAAAGTTGCCTATTCTATGTTTATTCTTATCTAAGACTCGAACTTAGATTCAGATATTAGAAGTATCTTGTTCTACCATTAAACTAATAAGAATTAAAACTTTTAAAACATTTGTAAATAGTTTACCATTTAGCTAGATTAGCTTGTTTTTATTGGTAATGTAATTCCTATAATCTATGGTTAATACCATAATAGTATTAACTATAAAAAAGTTATATATAATTTTAATAAAATGAGTTTTCTATTTTAATAATAAGATTAACAAAAAACTTTTTTTAAAAATTACCAAATAGCAAATACAAAACTAATATTTAGACTTATTTTATAATATATACATTACATTACTATTGAATAATATATTATTTAGATTTCTATTTTACCTATATTAAAGTATATACTATTATATATTACATAAAATACATTTATAAAGCTGTCTTTGGATAATTTTTCTTTTTACTAATAAATTGTACATTATCATATATATTTAATTTTATATTTAATTTTATAAAAATATTCATCATTACTATTAAATAATATATTATAATAGATTCTATACAATAGAATCTTTAATCATTACTATTATATGATATATTCTATACGATAGAATTTTTAATTCAAAAAAGAATTCTTATAATTACATAATATTACAAATAAAACCACACAATATACTTAATATAACATAGATAAAATACTCCTAACTAAACACTTCTATAAACCTCTATACAAAAAGCTTTATTGTAACACTCCCCACTGACACAATAATTACCAATATCTGTATAAGATACAGCAATAAAGATATCAACAAAGACTTCAATTTTTCATACAAATTCTCAATAGAATGCAGAACGAAGGGAATAGTAGAAATAAAAAATAAGGAATCAGAACCTACCCTTTTATGAGGAAATCTTTTTAAGAAATTCTTCGCAATATCCCTATCATTGGGCTATACTCTTAATCTAGTAGGGTCGTAAGACAGTCGCTACTTTTAATGTGTAAAGTGACGGGACTTACAGCTATCTCAATATTATTACTGTAAAATTTATGCATTGATGTAGAAAAATGATATATTCATTAATAGTAGTGTAGATATTAACAATATTTCAGTACATCAACACAAGAATCGTATAGATAACATAACTACAAAGTTATCGTACCCCGAATGATAAGAATAGAGATGAAAGATCGTCGGAAAACCACTACGGGAAATCCGTACCCTTCACGGTTCCTCGGTAGAGAATACGGTTTCTCCCTCGTTCTCTAAAAGAACAGAGAAGTCCAGCAAGTGAGTAACTGAAGACCATTATTGGTGATAGTGGGTTTAAAGGTATTCTTATCATAGTTACCTTCTATGTCCTACGCTGATGATGGAGTATTCGTATTCTATGGTGAGAAGCCGTTTAAAGTCCTAGATGCCCCCACTCAATAACCAGAAATTACTTTAAAAAAAAGATATAAGCATGTCATTGTAAATAGTTTTATTCAAATTTTGGTGTTGGTGTGCAATACTTTAGAGTATTATCTCTAATAGTTATTAAGAGTTAATCTATATAATTTTTTTTTACAGTGGCTTAAATTCATCTAATTAATTAACATATATTATGTTAAATATATTAAAAAAAAAACAAAAAAATTTTAATAACCTGTCATTAACCATTATAAAAAATAAAAAAAAATTACAAAGTAATATTGAAAAAAATGAGTACAAAAATATTATATATTATCCATCCTCAAGTAAGGAATGATTTGGTAATATATATAGCTTTAATAAAGCTTATATTAAATCATTAATTGTTTATGATGTAAATATCAATAAACTATTTAGAAGTTATTATAATATAGTACAAGATAAAATAAGAATAATGTATAAGCGTAGACGTAGTAACAGAGGTCGTTATTCAGCTAATAAGGTATATGTGAGCAGAGCTGAGTTAAAACATACTAATACTACACTGTCTATAATTGTATATACATATAATAAACAACTATCTTCTATAGAAATAAATATAAGAAGATTTCTTATAATTACAAAAGAGTTACAAGTACTAACTGAAAATAGTGTTAGATATATTATAGCGCATATGGGTAAAATTATTAATTTATCAAAAAACAAAACACAGATTAGTAGATTTATCTATGAGAAAGATGATAGAAATGACTACGTTTACGATGAAAAGGGAAATCGTAGATCAGCTTATATTGAAACAAAGTGAAACAGAGTTGTTACTTTACTAAAAAACAACTTTTTTTTCTTTCAATTTTTTAACAAGGTTTTTTTTAAAATAACGGATAATTTATTTAATTATTGCGACATAAATGGTAATTTTAAAAAGGTAGATATAATGTCTAGATCTTACATAAATATGTTAAAAGAACTTTTGGATTTACAAAAAATATTTTTTAATAATACAAAATCAATTAACTTTAATAAATCTAAGTTTCACCAATTGTTTTTAAGTTGAAACAAGTTAGGTATTATAAATGTAATACAAAAAATATATGGTAAAAAAGTAGAAATCAAAATAATTGATTTAAAATCTATTCATTTAAATAGTGATCTTTTTTCATCTGCAATAGCTTTAAAATTAAGAGATAGAAAAAATAAAGCAGTTAACGTTTTAAGAAGGGCTATTATACAAATGGTAAAAATACCTGATTTACACACACTTATTACATTTGATGACTATATTGGGAATACAAATATAAACAATATAGATATAAACAATATAAATAATGAAAGTAATAAAAATGTGGATAGGACAGGTATAAATAATACAATGGGTACAGTTACTACTTCAGGTGGTATTGTTACAAACAAAATCTTAAGTATTCTAAAACAACAAGTAGTTAGTGGTGTAAGATTTGAGGCATCTGGAAGACTAACTAGGCGTTTAACTGCTATGAGAGCTGTGTTTAAGTACAGGTATGTAGGTAGTTTAAAAAATATACGTTCTTCTTTTAACAATAAACCATCAAAAATGTTAAGAGGTTATGTAAAATCGAATTCACAATATACCATTATAAACTCTAAAACACGTAATGGTTCTTTTGGATTAAAAGGTTGAGTGAGTAGCCATTAATTTCGTTCTTCTTTTTATAGAAATTGTTCTATTATATATCTTATTAATTTTTTATGAATAGGATCAATTCACTGATTTGAAAATATTGTACAACCGCCCCCCTCTCCTTTTTTATATATTGTAGTTAATTTTAAGTTTATTTCCATTTTTACCTACATGATTTTCTGGTTCTATGTTTAATTTATATAGGTTAAGACTCTAATTAATATATACGGGTTAAGACTCTAGTGAATTTATGTATGTTAAGACTCTATAGTTAATTTATCCATGATAAAGCTCTATATTTTAGATATAAATTAAAGTACAGAACTTTGTTGTTATATCTTTAATTGGTAAAGTTCTATGTTTTATGTATAAACAAATTGTTTTTATTCTTAAAATGATTTTTAAGCGTATAGTGATATTCTTATCGTTATATTCTTATTGTTATATTCTTGTAATATAAATATTTATATGTAGTATTATAAGTTATGGTTTTCTATGGGTTTTCCATGGGTTTTCTATGGTTTTTATAAAGCCATGGTTTTATAAAAATACTCTATATCTAGCTTAATGTTGTAATATGTCTTAAAAATATACAAATAAGAATTCAAAAGTTTAATAATTTTAAGTGGTTTATTAAAAATTTTTTAACTTAGTGTATGACCCAGCCCTAAGTACGAATAAGATATACATTAATGTCCTTAGAATATTAAAGATTTATCTCTTTATAACTATACACTATAGATATAAAATGAACATAGTGTTAATAACATTACACTACAATAGTAATGTTAAATCAATCAGTGGTTTAGTTACTATTTTTAAACCATTTAGTCGTTTAGTTACTCTTCTTAAAGTATGAAAAAACACTTGTGTTACAAATGTATATATATTCAATTATATTTAATTAAAAGTATACTAGGGAAGTCCATTGATAACTATACAACTTTAAAAGTTAAGTATAAGCTTTGGTAATGCACAGAAAATAAAAAGAATAAAAACTTTAAGTCTTTTATTCTAATTATTAAAAAAAAAGCCTTACTATATATTTTTTTTAGTTAAATGTTATATAACAAGATCTGGCTTATTTGTATCCAAGTGGCATATTTAGAAAGGGGATTTTTATTTGTATTAGCGACTTTAATTGTTGGTGGAATAGAATACCATAAGTTATTGTTAGATTTTTAATGTTAAAAATAATTTTTAAATTTTTAATGTTAAAAGTTAATATGATTATAAACCCATATGTGTAGCATATTATGATTTATCTATATCGGTTAAAATTTTTTTATCCATATCTTAATATTAATTATAGTAAAATGGCTATAAAGTTCTTTACAATTTATAACTTAAAAAAGGGTATGTTGCATACGGCTATGCATTTTGATTGCAGATCATAAATATAAGGTTCAACTCCTTCATACCCTTTATTATAAATATTAGAAATAGAAATAGTTAACTATAAAGTAATCTAATATGTTAATTCATATTAAATTAGTAACTATATTCTTTATTATTTTGAACGTTTTATCTGTATATATTTATATATACTTGTGTTATAATTATTTTTTTTTTCGGGTACTATAAAAGGAACTTTTTTATATTTTTTAAAGGGAATACCATGCCTTTAAAATCTAAGCTGTGCCAATCTTATTTTAGCAAATGGTCATTGAACATAAGCACACTGTTAACCCTATTGTTTTATCTTCTAAAGAAAAAACAATTAGTGCGTGGTTGAAGACGTCTGGAATTAGTATGTGGTTTGAAAGATGGTTTTTATCTTCCAATGCTAAAGATATCGGTGTATTGTATTTAATATATGCACTATTCTCAGGATTAGTGGGTACCGCTTTTTCTGTTCTGATAAGATTAGAGTTATCAGGTCCTGGTGTTCAATTTATTGCTGATAATCAATTATATAACAGTATAATTACTGCCCATGCAATAATAATGATTTTCTTTATGGTCATGCCAGCTTTAATAGGAGGTTTTGGTAATTTTTTACTACCACTAGGATTAGGTGGCCCTGATATGGGATTCCCTAGACTTAATAATATCAGTTATTTATCATTAATACCTAGTATTGTGCTATTCATATTTGCAGGTGGAATAGAAAATGGTGTAGGTACAGGGTGAACTCTATATCCACCCTTATCTGGTATACAGAGTCATAGTGGTCCAAGTGTAGACTTAGCTATTTTTGGATTACATCTTTCTGGAATTTCAAGCTTACTTGGAGCCATGAATTTCATGACTACAACATTTAATATGAGAAGTCCTGGTATAAGGTTACATAAATTAATCCTATTTGCATGAGCAGTTGTTATTACTGCTGTATTATTATTATTATCATTACCTGTTTTAGCCGGTGGGATTACTATTGTCCTTACGGATAGAAATGTTAAGACTTCATTTTTTGAAGTAGCAGGAGGTGGTGATCCTATATTATACCAACACCATTTCTGATTCTTCGGTCATCCAGAGGTTTACATTTTAATTATTCCAGGGTTTGGTATAATTAGTACTGTAGTTTCAGCTAATTCGCATAAAAGTGTTTTTGGTTATCTAGGTATGGTGTACGCTATGTGTTCTATTGGTATTTTAGGGTTTGTGGTTTGAAGTCACCACATGTATACTGTTGGGCTTGATGTGGATACAAGAGCGTATTTCACAGCTGCTACTCTAATTATTGCAGTTCCTACAGGTATTAAAATATTCTCATGATTAGCAACTTGCTATGGAGGATCTTTACATTTAATACCATCTTTATTATTTGCATTAGGTTTTGTGTTTATGTTTACTATAGGAGGGTTATATAACAACCAGATAGCTCTCCCTCTATTTTTAGATTTAACTACTATATGCTGGGAACTTCTGACAATTACGCTACTAGAGTTTTATTTAATCTTAGTGATAAAGCATAATTTTGAACAATCAGCAGGAAACCAACAGATATTATACAAGAATATTCTTGTAAAACAAGTTAACCCTGGGCAATCTTGCGGTTATGCTGTGTTGGGTTCCTCAGAGACTAAACGTAGTACTAGGGTTTTATACCCGAAAGATATAGTCCATATAAAAAAATGCTCATTAATCTTTAATTATGTAATCCCTATTACCGCACAATCAGCACAAGGATATACAGTCATAAATAGATATTACTCTTATTTAAGTAATAAGCAGAATAACAAGGTAGGGAACCAAGATAATATTCTAAACTTGAAAACTGTAAAAGTGTATTATAGCTTAAAGGAAGATAGAGTTAATATACTAAAAGAACAAAGAGATAAATCCGGTGTTTACTGTTTGATAAACAAAATTAATGGTCATTCGTACGTTGGTAGTTCTATAAATCTAGCTTCCAGAATGAGGAATTATCTTAATAAAGCTTTTTTAAAAAGTAAACAAAATGCTAATATCCCTATTACCAAATCTTTACTTAAGTATGATTATTCCCATTTTTCTCTTTTAATTTTAGAGTATGTTGAAGCCGAATTATTAACTTCTAGGGAAACTTTTTATATCACGAATATTATACCTTATTATAATGTTTTAAAACAAGGTTTTTCTTCTTTAGGGTATATACATACGGAAGAAACCAAAAAGTTACTATCTGAATTAGCTAATAATAGAACACACAGTGATAAAACTAAAGGCTTAATAGCAAGGGCTGTAACAGGTGAAAATAATCCTTTTTATAACAAAAGTCATTCTATTGAAAGTAAGATAAGAATTATTGAGGCTAAATCAGCTTACCCTGTTTATATATATAATTCGTTTAAAGAGTTATTAGTTATTTTCCCTTCAGTTAAAACTTTAGCTAACTTAATTAAATCAAATCATTCAACATTAGTTAATATTATAAAAGAACAAACAATGTTTAGAGGAGAATGGTACCTACTAAATATACCTTATAATATTTCAGATGCACCTTTAATTTCTCATTGGCATTCAAAAGAGTGTGAACAATTAGTAGAAGAAATGAATAAAAGTAGTCATATAAAAAAAGCAGTATTTGTATACGATATAAATAAAAATTTTATTGGCAAATTTGAAGGTGTAATGGATGCTCAAAGAACCTTAAAGGTATCACACTATATAATTAAAAATTATGCTAAAGTAGGTGGTACTTATAAAGAGTATATATTTAGTTATGAAAGATTAGTGGATTAATGAATCATTTTTTTTTTTCGTATCTGGTGTAGTCCTTGCTAATGCTTCACTAGATATAGCTTTCCACGATATTTTTTTTGTTGTATTATTTGAAATAATAATAGGAAGTTTTTTATGGATGTATAAAGTATGATCTGTTCTTAGTTTTAGACGTAGTTTTAATAAAAAATACAATTTAAGTGCTTTTAATAAAAATCATTCTAATGAATATATAAAAATGTTTTGAGTAGGATTGATGGACGGTGATGGAAGTATTCAAGTAAACCATTTACGGAAAAAATCACTACAATATAGACTAATCCTTAAATTATCTAATCTTGAATCTAATTATAATATGTTAATTGAGATTGCCAAGGTGATAGGTGGAACAGTACAAATAGTAGGTAAAGGAAAATATGTTATTTGATCAATAAATAAAAAACAAGAGGTTAAAGAAATTATAGAAATTTATGATACTTATCCTCCTTTAACCTCAAGAATAAAATGTCAACTTAAATTTATAAAATCATGTTTAACTGAAAACTCGGTGAAATTTTATTTGTCCAGCAGAAATCTTAAATATGATGAACAATTAACTAGTATGAAATCTAATAGTAAAATAACTAGTTATTTTGAAGGATGGTTATCTGGATTTATAGAAGCTAAAGGTTGTTTTTCAATTAGAGAATCTAAGGACAATTCTTTTTCAATAGGACAAAATGACGATATTGATTTAATAGAGGCTATTAAAAAGTATTTCAAAGTAACTAATAAAGTTCGAAATTCACATGGTAGATTCTATTTTTTAGAGATATATAAGAAAGAAGTATTATTAAAAATAATCACTCATTGTACTAATTACCCTTTGTTAGGTGAGAAATCAGAGTATTTAAAAACATTCCATAAAAAACTGTAAGTGTCGTGTTGTCTTGTCACCATGAAAAGCTTATCGACTTTTCGGTAAAAATTTGTAGAATTATAAATTTTTATTAACGGTAAATCCTTATCCCCCTTTTCGGTAAAAATTTGTAATATAATCAATTTTTGCTAAGGGTAAAGCCTTATACCCTTTTCGATATAAAATTTGTAGAATTATAAATTTTTGTTAACGGTAAAGCCTTATCCACTTCTCGGCAAAAAGTTGTAAAATTATTAATTTTTGCTAACGGTAAATTCTTATATATTTTCTAAAAGCGGAAAAGGTAAAAAAGAGGTATAAGATAATACCGTGGAAACCAAAGCTAATTTTAATAAAAAAATTTTTTTTTATAAGTTATTAATTTATTAGTGAGTAGGATCTGTAGAGACTAAACGTGACAATCGAAATTTTATTAAGTTAAAAAATTAGATAAGTTATAGTCCAATCCACTACGTGAGTAGTGCTATCGATCATCTTACTGTAAATGTGAGGTGCAATGTATTTAAAGTATATTTATGTTACATTTAGTATTTAAAAAGGAAGAAGTTACCCAGAATAATGACTTACTATTTGCTGGGGTTCCTATTTTATTTCAAATTAAAACAAAAAAAAACATCTATTATCCAAGACATTTATAGGAATTATAGGGTTAAACCTATATTTGCTACTAAAATGTTGCAATCCACTATGGATATATCTGAAATTGTAACGGAACTTAATACATTGTTACCTCAATTAGCGAATTTTATTGGTCAGTTTAATAGTACAGTAAGCCAATCGGGGATAATTGTCGTAACTGATTCAATGGGTAGCATGAGTATTGATGTACCCCATAACATGTCAGATGATGTAGCTAACAATATTCGTAATAGAATAGGTATAATTGATCGTTTAATTACCACACGGGGGCAAGAAATTAATGATTTATTTCAGAAGGGTATGCATCTAGAGAATAAGCTTAAAGCGGAAAACTCTAATTATGCATCACAATTAACAGATAAAATTGAAGAATTTAAAAGATTAAATTCTTTGTATAAACATTAATTGACTGTGGAAATAACAATCCCTAAGGCAATATAAGTCGAAAGGACTTATTACGTAGTTGCTCATTTTCACTATGTATTAAGTATGGGAGCTGTTTTTGCCTTATATAGTGGGTGATATTTTTGAATTCCTAAGATATTAGGATTAGATTATAACTTACTGTATTCTAAAGCTCATTTCTGAGTGTTATTTGCTGGGGTTAATTTAACTTTCTTCCCTCAACATTTCTTAGGTCTACAAGGTATGCCACGTAGGGTAAGTGATTACCCTGATGCTTTCACAGGTTGAAACTTTATTAGTAGTATTGGTTCAATTATTTCAGTAGCTGCTACTGCACTATTCTTACATATAGTATATTTACAACTTGTAACGGGTAAAGCTGTGTATGGATATCCTTGAGCAGTTCCTCAACTATTCAGCGATTACTTACGTATACTTAAAGATAAATGTGCTCCTGGTTTAGAATGAGCTTTACACAACCCACCTAAACCTCATGCATTTACTAGTTTACCGTTACAGAGTACATATAATCCGGCTGGTATAGCTACAGAACAGCTGCAGGTAAGTAAAAAAATTTACACTTTTATTAAAAATAACCCTAAAGTTATTTTTATATTCATAACTATTATATCTTCTCTTGTATTATCAAGTACTAAAGTTATATGTGATGCACCTATAGCATGAGGACTTTATTTCCAAGATAGTGCTAGTCCACAAATGGAAGCTTTAGTAGAACTTCATGATAACATAATGTATTACTTAGTGGCAATCTTATTTGTTGTAGGGTGAATACAAGCAGCTATTATAAGAAACTTTGAGAGTTCTAAATCTCCTATTAGTAATAAATACCTTAACCACGGTACACTTATCGAGCTTATATGAACAATTACTCCTGCACTAATCTTAGTGTTAATAGCTTTCCCATCTTTCAAGCTATTATATTTAATGGATGAGGTGACAGATCCTTCATTATCTGTGTTGGCAGAGGGTCATCAATGATATTGAAGCTACGAATATCCGGATTTCTTAAACAGTGATGGAGATTTCGTTGAATTTGATTCTTATTTAGTTCCTGAATCTGATTTAGAAGAGGGATCATTAAGAATGCTAGAGGTTGATAATAGAGTAATACTTCCTGAGATTACTCATACAAGATTTATTCTGACAGCTGCGGATGTTATACATTCATTTGCAATTCCTGCTTTAGGAATAAAATGTGATGCATACCCTGGTAGATTAAATCAATTTTCAGTTCTTATAAATAGATTAGGAACATTCTATGGTCAATGTTCAGAGATTTGTGGTATATTACACAGCTCGATGCCTATAGTTTTAGAATCTGTCCCTTTGGTGAAGTTTTTGTCATGACTGCAGGAGCAATAATATTATATATGCATAGGTCTTTGTTGGATTTTATAGCACAATTGTCTATATATGAATTTAGTTCTCCTTCATTTTATAATCAACCTTTACAATCTGGTTTTTGAAGTACTAAATTTGATGAAGAGCTTTTATTAGAAAGAACTAATAAAATTAAGGGATCTAAATAATTCATAGGCGATATGTATTTTAATAGTTATTTAATGCTGGTAATACTATAAAGTAAATGCCATAGAATTATACTTTACTATGTCAGTTATTATATATTACTTATATTTTTATAGTATTAGCTTTATTTATAACGCCATGTTATCATAAAATTTACACCCTATGGTATAGTTAACTAACAAGTTCACTAGTTAAAGTGAGACTAGGCTGGTTCTTTATATCGTAGGTTACGTAGGTTACGGTATAGTTAACTAAAAAATTCACTACAGTGAGACTATCTTGGTTATTTATACCATAGGTTACGTAGGTTACGCAGATTACGGTATAGTTAACTAACAAGTTCACTATTTACAGTCAGACTAAGTTGGTTATTTATATCATAGGTTACGTAACTTACGTAGGTTCTTTATACGATTGAGTAAATTAAAAAACTTAAAACCAAGTAACTATTTAAATGAGATTATTAAAAAGTCACCCAATTCTTAGATTAGGAAATCAATACCTGGTTGATTCACCACAACCAATAAACTTAAGCTATTTATGAAATTTTGGTTCTTTATTAGCCCTTTGTCTAGTTATACAAATAATAACAGGTGTTACTTTAGCAATGCACTATAACCCTAGTGTAACAGAAGCATTTAATAGTGTTGAACATATTATGAGGGATGTTAATAATGGATGATTAATACGTTACTTACATAGTAATACAGCTTCAGCCTTTTTCTTCTTAGTATACTTACATATAGGGAGAGGTCTGTACTATGGATCATATAAGGCACCAAGAACTCTAGTATGAACTATTGGTACTGTTATATTTATTTTAATGATGGCCACAGCTTTCTTGGGATACGTACTTCCTTATGGTCAAATGAGCCTATGAGGAGCTACAGTTATCACTAATCTTATGAGTGCCATCCCTTGAGTAGGACAAGATATTGTTGAGTTCATTTGAGGTGGTTTCTCAGTAGGTAATGCAACATTAAACAGATTTTTCTCACTACATTTTGTATTACCTTTTGTATTAGCAGCTTTAGCACTTATGCACTTAATAGTCTTACATGACACAGCTGGGTCAGGAAATCCTTTAGGAATATCTGGTAACTATGACAGATTACCATTTGCACCTTATTTCATATTTAAAGATCTTATTACAATATATTCATTTATGTTTGTATTATCATTATTTGTCTTCTTTATGCCTAATATGTTAGGTGATAGTGAAAATTATGTAATGGCAAATCCTATGCAAACTCCTGCAGCCATAGTTCCAGAATGGTACCTTTTACCTTTCTATGCTATATTGAGATCTATTCCTAATAAACTGTTAGGAGTTATAGCTATGTTTTCTGCTATTTTAATCTTACTACTTTTACCTTTTACTGATGTAAGTAGATCTAGAGGAATGCCGTTTAAACCTTTTAGTAAAACAACTTTCTATATATTTGTTGCCAATTTCTTAATATTAATGCAATTAGGGGCTAAACACGTAGAATCACCATTCATAGAATTTGGTCAAATATCTACTGTTATATATTTTTTATATTTCTTCTTTATAATGTATAGTGTTAATATTTTTGAAAATTTTTTTGTGGATTTAAAAGTTAAAATTAAATCTAAAACAAATGAGAGTACTTTACCCATAACTACGGTATTGCAGTCATCTTTTTCTATTAACCTGCTTAATTATAAATCGCGGGTTGAGCAATCCTAATCGTAATCCTCAGAAAGATAATCCTGTAGGTGATACAACTG
>Ga0134125_10006028_pt1 | contig 13744 bp, 12 predicted proteins | sample KB31751_FD_96464 | JGI IMG/M metagenome (GOLD analysis project Ga0134125, IMG submission 96464) | Terrestrial soil microbial communities with excess Nitrogen fertilizer from Kellogg Biological Station, Michigan, USA - KB3-175-1 | ecosystem: Environmental > Terrestrial > Soil > Unclassified ... | reverse complement strand
GGGCCGCTCGCCGTGGGGCTCGCCGTCCATGGTCTTGTCCGCGCCGATGTCGAGCGTGCGGATCGTGACCGGCAGGCCCTTCATGCCTTCCACCACCTCGCGGTACGCCTCGTACTGCTCGTCCTCGTCGGGAAGGTCGCGACGGTTCATGAAGAGGAACTCGCTCCTGAACAGCCCGATGCCGGTGGCGCCGCTCGCCTTCACGGTCTCGACGTCGCTCGGCAGCTCGATGTTCGCGTAGAGCTGCACCGTCGTGCCGTCGAGCGTCGTCGCCGGCGCGCTCTTCAGGCGCTTCAGCTTGTCGCGCTCCAGGCGCGCCTGGTTCTGGCGCAACCGGTACTCTGCGAGCACGTGGCGGTCGGGGTTCACGATCACCACGCCCTGGGTGCCGTCCACGACGATGAGCTCGTCCTCGTGGATCAGGGTTCGCGAATGGTGCAGGGCCACGATCGCGGGGATGTTCATCGAGCGCGCGATGATCGCCGTGTGCGACGTGGCCCCGCCCAGGTCCGTCACGAACGCGGCGAACGGGTGCTGGCGGAAGAGGATCACGTCGGCGGGCGAGAGGTCGCGGGCGACGAGGATGGACGCATCCTCGCGCGAGGGCTTGATCGCGATGCGCCGCTGGGTGCCGGCGAGCGCCCCCAGCACCCGCTCGGCCACCTGGCGCACGTCGGCCTCGCGCTCGCGCAGGTAGGTGTCGTCGATGTCGCTGAACTGGGACAGCAGCTCGTCCAGCTCCATTCGCAGCGCCCATTCGGCGTTGCAGCGCATCTCGCGGATGAGCTCCCGCGGGGCGTCCGTGAAGGCCGCGTCGTCCAGCAGCATGCGATGCACGTTCACGAAGGGGGCGAGCTCGGCGGCGGCGCTGTGCCTCACGCTGTCGGCGAGCTCGTTCAGCTCGTCGCGGACCTCCTTCACGGCCTTGTCGTAGCGGCGCTGCTCGCGGAAGACGTCGGCGGCGGGAATCTCGTAGTGGTCCACCTCGGCGGACATGCCGGCGAAAAGGTGGGCGTGGCCGATGGCGATCCCGCCCGAGACGCCGATGCCGTGCATCGTGAAGCAGACGCCGGAGGAATCGCGCGCGCCCTCGGGGCTCATCACTCGCCCTCGCCGAACTTGTCGTTGAAGAGCGCCTCGATCTCGCCCAGGGCGGCCTCCTCGTCCGGGCCTTCGGTCTCCAGCTCGACGGTGGTGCCGATTCCCGCGGCGAGCATCATCACGCCCATGATGCTCTTCGCGTTCACGCGCCGGGCGTTACGCGTGAGCCAGATGGCGCTCTCGAACTTCGAGGCCGCCTGGGTGAGCTTGGCCGAGGCCCTCGCGTGCAGGCCCAGCTTGTTGCTCACCTTGATGGTGCGCTTCATCATGGCGGCGGGATCCGCATCACGCCCTCGGTGGCGCCCGAGATCGCTTTCTCCACCAGTGCCGGCAGGTCGCATTCCTCGCGGTAGTTGAGCGCGCGGATCAGCATCGGCAGGCTCACGCCCGCCACGCCCTCCACCCGCCCCGGCCGCAGCAGCCGGGTCGCGATGTTCGAAGGGGTGGCGCCGAAGATGTCGGTCATCACCAGCACGCCGCTACCCTTGTCCACGTACCGGATGAGGTCCTCGGCCACCGGCAGGATCGCGTCCGGCTCGTCGTGGACCGTCACTCCCAGCTGGCGCAGGTAGAGCGGCCGGCGCCCGAGCACGTGGCTCGCCGAGTGGATCAGCGACTCTCCAAAGGCGCCGTGCGAGACCACCAATAGCCCGATCATGGACAAATCTTATAATGCATTTTGCCCAAGGCCCCGGATCATGGACCGCAAGACTCCCCGCCCGACGGACATCACCCTGCACCAGCGCTCGGGAATGTTCGAGATCGCCTTCGACGACGGGCATGCGTTCGCGATGCCGGTCGAGTACCTTCGCGTGTTCTCGCCCTCGGCGGAGGTCCGCGGCCACGGCCCCGGCCAGGAAGTGCTGCAGGTGGGCAAGCGCAGCATCGAGGTGAAGGCCGTGGAGCCCGTGGGGATGTACGCGGTGAAGCTCGTCTTCTCCGACGGCCACGACACCGGCATCTACTCGTGGGACTACCTGTACGACCTCGGCGTGAAGCAGGAGTCGAACTGGAAGACGTACCTCGCGCGCATGCAGAAGGCCGGGGCCTCCCGCGACCCATGACGGACAAGACCACGCATTTCGGCTACGCGCAGGTCGGCGAGGAAGAGAAGGCCGGCCGCGTGGGTGAAGTGTTCAGGTCGGTGGCTCCCAGCTACGACCTGATGAACGACCTCATGTCGCTCGGGCTGCACCGCGCCTGGAAGCGCTTCGCCATCGAGGCCGCGGGCGTGCGCGAGGGCTCGAAAGTGCTCGACGTGGCCTCGGGAAGCGGCGATCTCGCGGCCGCCTTCGCCAGGCGCGCGGGGCCCACCGGCACCGTGTGGATGACCGACATCAACGCCTCCATGCTCGCCGTGGGCCGCGACAAGCTGATCGATGCGGGCCTCTTCGCCCCGCTCGCCCTCTGCGATGCGGAGAAGCTTCCCTTCCCGCCGGATACATTCGATTGCGTGTCGGTCGCCTTCGGGCTGCGCAACATGACGCACAAGGACCGGGCGCTCGCCGAAATGACCCGGGTGGCGCGCCCCGGCGGGCGCGTGATCGTGCTGGAGTTCTCGCGCCCCTGGAAGCCGCTCGCCCGCGCGTACGACGCCTATTCGTTCTCGGTCCTGCCGTTTCTCGGCCGCCACATCGCGCGCGACGAGGCCGCGTACCGCTACCTCGCCGAGTCGATCCGCATGCATCCCGACCAGGAGACGCTCAAGGCGATGATGCAGGGCGCGGGGCTCGCGAAGGTCGAGTACTTCAACCTCGCCGCGGGCGTGGTGGCCCTGCATCGAGGCTACAAGACGTGAGCCCCTTCGATCGCGCGGCCGCGCGCGCCGCCAACCACGTGCTTCGCACGGCCCCGCTCGCGATGGAGCGCCTCGCCCGCCACGCCGGCCGCACGGCATCCTTCGCCGTGGGGCCGGTCCACGTGAGCCTCACTGTCCAGACGACCGGTGAGGTGACGGGCGCGGTCCCGGGCGCGGCGCACGACCTCGAGGTGCGCATCCCGCCGCCGCTCCTGCCGCGGCTCGCGGCACGCGACGAGGCGGCGTGGGGCGAGGTCGCGATGAGCGGCGACATGGAGCTCGCCCGGGAGATTTCCTTCATCGCACGCAACCTGCCGTGGGATGTCGAGGAGGATCTCTCCCGCGTGGTGGGAGACGTCGCCGCGCACCGCGCGGTCTCGGCCGCGCGCACCGCCCATCGCTGGGGCCGCGAGGCCGCGCTTCGGCTCGCGCAGGGCGCGGCCGAATACTGGACCGAGGAATCCCCCCTGATCGCCTCGCGTGTGAAGGTGGCGAGCTTCATCGACGAGGTGGCGCGCCTCGAAAATGACCTGGAGCGTCTTGCCCGGCGAATCGAGCGGCTGGGCTAGGAACTCCCCAGCGAGGCGGCGGTCTGGCAGGAGGCTCATCCCGGGACCCGCAGTGAAGGCGCTCGCCGTCCTCTTCTTCGCATGCTTCGCCGGCGGCGCGGCCCTGGGCCAGGCAGCCCCGGGCCAGCCTGCCGAGGCCCCATCGCGCAACGGCCCCCAGCCGGAGAAGGAGCAACACGAGCCGCGCGCCTTCACGGTCACGTGGGAAGCGCCCAAGGAGCTGCGCGAGCTTTTCGACAAGTTCCTGCCGCCCCCCAAGCCCGAGACCACCGAGGGACATGCCGCGCCGATGCGCTCGTGGATCCGCGACGTGCGCAAGCGAGTGCCGGACATCGCCGCGGCCGAAGGCTATTTCTCCTCCACGCTCGACATCCAGGTGGACGAGGCGCGCGACCATGCGACCGTGCGGTTCACGCCCGGGCCGCGCACGACGGTCGCGAGCGTCGAGATCGCGTTCGAGGGAGACCTCCAGGGCGAAGGGGCCGAGCGCGGGAAGCGCCGCCAAAAGCTCGTTGATTCTTTCGCCATGAAGGTGGGGCAGCCCTTCCGCAGCGCCGACTGGGAAGTCGCCAAGACGCGCATCGAGGAAGCGCTCACGGAGCGCGACTATGCCGCGGGCACGGTCGTGAGCTCGCGTGCCGAGGTGGATGCCGATGCCGCCACCGCGCGGCTCACGCTCACCCTGGACAGCGGCCCGCCCTTCACCTTCGGCGACGTGACCATCAAGGGCCTCAAGCGCTACTCGGAGTCCCTGGTGCGCCGCGTCGTGAACGTGCAGCGCGGCGAGCGCTACAGCCGCGAGCGCCTGGAGGAGCTGCAGCGCCTGGTCCAGAACGGGCCCTGGTTCTCGACGGTCGTGGCGGAGATCGAGCCGGATCCGGCGAACGCGAAGCTCGTGCCCGTGACGGTGACCGTGACCGAGCGCGCCTCGCGCGAGATCGGCCTCGCGCTGGGCTATGGCACGGACGACGGCGCGCGCGCGGAGACGCTCTACCACGACCGCGACCTCTTCGGCCGCGGCTTCGACCTGCAGAGCTCGATCCGCGCGAGCCAGAGGGACCAGATCGGCTACGTGGACGTGTACCTGCCCCCGGGGCTCTTCGGCTCGGCGAAGCATGGCGACGTTCCCTTCAAGGACAGCGTGGGAGTCCTCGTCGAGCACAGCACGATCCAGGACGCGAACTTCTCCCGCTTCGCGGTGGCCGGCTACCGCCACTGGTTCCTCGACCGCTTCGAGCTCCAGGGAGGGCTCTCCTACCAGATCGAGCGCTCCTATCCCACGGGCGCCGAGGTCACGATCCGCCGGGCGCTCGCGCCCGTGGTCACGACCACCTGGCGCCGGGTCGACAACGTGTTCGACCCGCATCGCGGCGGAGTCCTGAACATGCAGTTCGCGGCGGGTTCCAGGTCGCTCGCCTCCGGCGACGATTTCCTCAAGGCATACCTGCAGTACCAGTACTGGATTCCCGCCGGCAAGGACAACCAGTTCCTGCTGCGAACCGAGGTCGGGCGCACATTCACCGCGAACCCGGATCGCATCCCCGAGGACTTCCTCTTCCTCGCCGGCGGCTCGCGCTCCAACCGGGGGTATGCGTACCAGAGCCTGGGCGTCCAGCAAGGCAGCGCCGTGGTCGGGGGCCGCTTCCTCGCCACCGGCACGGCGGAATTCGTGCACTGGCTGGACGACAAGTGGGGCGCGGCGGTCTTCACGGACGTGGGCACCGCATCCGACTCGCCCTCGACGTGGGAGGCGCTGAAGAGCTACGGCGTGGGCGCGCGCTACAAGACCCCCGCGGGCCCCTTCGCGCTCGACCTCGCGTACGCCGCGCGGGACCACAAGTTCCGCCTCGCTTTCTCCGTCACGGTGGCCTTCTAGGTGAAGCGCTTCCTCGCCATCTCGCTCCTCGCGGTGCTCGTCATCGTGCTGGCGCTCGTCACCACGGGATGGTGGATCTTCGCCACGCCCGGGGGCGCCGGCTTCGTGCTCGGGCGCGCCGCGCTCATGCTCGGCAAGGGCGCGAAGATCGAGGGCGTCGAGGGCCGCCTGGGCGGCGAGCTCCACGTGAAGCTCGTGCTGATCGACCGCCCCGACCTCTTCGTGCGCGTGGACGACGTGGACATGGACACCGCGCCCGTGTTCGCGAACCGCCTCACCGTGCACCGGCTGCACGTGCGCCGCATCGAGGTTCGCACCGCCTCCACGAGCGCCACGGCGAGCCTGCCCGCGTCCCTCAAGCCACCCTACGACATCCGCCTCGAGGATGGCGCGGTCGGGGAGCTCGTCTCCGGCGCGATCGGCTCGCACGGCAAGGACATGACCCTCCACGACATCGTGCTGCGCGGCGAGGGCGATTCGCGCCGCTGGCGCATCGACCAGGCGGCGGTGGCCACGCAGTTCGGCAACGCCAGCGTGAAGGGCACGCTCGGCAACGCCCCGCCCTTCGAGGTCGCGCTCGACGGGACCTTCGACGCGACGGTGCAGGATCGCGCGGCGCGCATCGAGGCGAAGCTCGCGGGCACGCTGAAGGCGGTCGAAGCGCAAGCGCGCGGCGTGATCGCCGGCATGCGGGCCACGGCCCGGGCGCGCGTCGAGCCCTTCGCGCAGCCGCCGCTCAAGTCGCTCACGCTGGACGCCAGCGACGTGGACCTGCGGCAGCTTTCCGGTTCGCTGCCCCGCACGCGCCTCGCGCTCGAGGCGCGCCTCGCGCCCAGCGGCGACAAGGCGGTGGAAGGCACGGTCCGGTTGCGCAACACCGAACCGGGGCCGCTCGACCGGGAGCGCCTGCCCTTCGCGAGCGCCAACGCGCACATCGTGGCTTCGGCCGAGGGAGCCGACCTGACCGCGCTCGAGGTGGCATTGGCGGGCGGCGGGACGGTGCACGGCGCCGTGCACGCGAAGCCTGCGGGAGTGCAGGCCGACCTCCAGGTGGCCAACGTGGACCTCGCCGCGCTGCATGGCGGGCTGCAGCCCACGCACCTCGCGGGGAAGGTGAACGTGAGCGGCGACCGGCAGGCCCAACGGTTCGACGTGGCGCTCGCCGACCCGCGATTTTCGGTGGAAGGGCACGCGGCGCTCGAAGGAAAGCGGCTCGACGTGAAGGCCGTGCAGGTGAAGACCGGCGGCGGGGTCGTGAACGCGTCCGGCAGCGCGGCGCTCGACGGACGGAAGGAATTCCGGTTCGAAGGGCACGCGCAGCATTTCGATCCTTCCGCGTTCGCGCGGGTCCAGCGCGGCGACATGAGCTTCACTTTCCTGGTGTCGGGGACGGCGGCCGAGCCCCTGGGAGGCGATGCACGGGTGGATATCGCGTCCAGCACCTTCGCCGGAATGCCGGCCTCGGGGCGCGTGGCGATCGCCGGCGACCGGCGGCGCATCTCGCGAGCGGACATCGACGTGGCTCTCGGGGAAGCGCGCCTCACGGCCAAGGGCAGCTTTGGCGCGCGCGGCGACGCGATGGATGTCACGGCGCACGCGCCCAACCTCTCGGCGCTGGCGAAGCCCTTCGGCGTCGCGCTCTCCGGTTCGCTCGATGCCACGGCGCGCCTCACCGGCACGCTCGCCTCGCCGGCGGGAAGCGTGAACCTCACCGGCACGAACCTCGGGCTCCCCTCGAACGTGTACGTGAAGGATGTGGCGCTGCGAGCGAGCGCGGGCGCCGAACCGGACAGCCCCGTCGATGCGACGCTCCAGGCCCATGGCGTGGCGAGCGGAAAGGAAACGCCGCCCACGGCGCTCGCGCAATCGCTCGACGCCTCCGTGAAGGGCACTCGCCTCGCCCATCGCCTGGAGGCGCAGGCCGTGATGTCGAGCGACTCCACGCTGTCCCTAGCTTTGAAGGGAGGCACGCCGGCGCGGGGGCCTGCGCTCGCCTGGAGCGGCACTGTCGAATCGCTCTCGATGACGGGGCGCGGCGCATTCGCACTCGCCTCGCCCGCGCGCCTCGACATTTCGCGCGATCGCGTCGAGCTGGGAGACGCGGTCCTGCGCGGCAACTGGGGCGAGGCGAGGCTGCAGACGACGCGCTGGACGCCGTCCACGCTGGACCTGAAAGGCTCCTCTCCGGGCTTGCGCATCGAGAGCCTCGCGAAGGACCTGCGGTTGGGAACGTTGCCCGCTTCCGACCTCGTGGTCGCGGGTGATTGGGACGTGCACGCGGCGCAGGCCTTCGAGGCGCGCCTCGACGTGAAGCGGCTCTCGGGCGACGTGCGGGTGGGCGAGCCGCCGGTTCCCCTGGGCCTCACCGACCTCGCGATGCACGCCGAGGTGAATCGCGGCAACGCGCGCGCCACCGTGCTCGTGAAGGGCGGGCGCATCGGCTCCGTGCAAGGCGAGGGCACCGCGCGCATCGTCCGTGGCGGTTCGGGTTGGGAGATCGAGAAGGCGGCGCCCGTTTCCGCGCACCTCGTTGCCGCGATTCCCGACCTGCAGACGCTGGCGCCCTGGGTGGGTCCCGACGCGCGGCTCGCCGGCAGCCTCGACGCCGACGTGACCGTCTCGGGCACCGGCACCGATCCGAAGCTCGCCGGCGGTGCGCAGGCGCGCGGCCTCACCTTGCGCGAGCCGCAAAGCGGGTTCGAGATCGCGCAGGGCGAGGTGGCGCTGCGAATGTCCGGGCGCAGCGTCACCATCGAGAAGCTCGTGGCGCGCACGCCGTGGCACGCTTCCAAGGCCGCGCTCGAGCGCATGCGGCGCGTGGACGTGCCGGCCGATGGCGGAACCCTCTCGGCGCAGGGCTCGATCGACCTGCAGGCCCAGCGCGGCACGATCACGGTGAAGGCCGAGAAGGTCCCCGTCACCCAGGTGCCCACGAGGTTCGTCGCGGTGAGCGGCGAGGCGCGCCTCGAGGCCGCCGAAGGCGGCGTGCTCGCCTCCGGGCGCTTCATGGTCGATGGCGGATGGATCGGCGCCCTCGCGGAAGCCCCGCCCACGCCGGCCGACGACGTGGTCGTGGTGCGCGCCTCCGAGCCCGCCGCGGCTCCCGACAGGAAGCACCCGGTGCGGCTGGATCTCACGGTAGGCTTGAACGAGCGGCTCTGGTTCGTGGGGCGCGGGCTCGACACGCGCCTTGCCGGCGACCTGCGGGTGACGGGCGAAGTGGGCTCGACGCTGCGCGCGACAGGTTCGATCCGGACGATGGCCGGCACGTACGAGGGATACGGGCAGAAGCTCTCCATCGAGCGCGGCGTGCTCACGTTCGCCGGTCCCCTCGAGAACCCGAAGCTGAACGTGCTCGCGCTGCGCAAGGGATTGCCGGTGGAGGCGGGGGTCGAGATCACCGGCAGCACCGCGCGGCCGCGCGTGCGGCTCGTTTCCACGCCCGACGTGCCCGAGCCCGAGAAGCTCTCCTGGCTCGTGCTGGGGCGCGGCGCCGCGGACGCTTCGCCCGGCGACATGTCGGTCCTCGCGGCGGCGGCGGGCGCGCTGCTGGGAGGCAACAACCCCGGATCCGACATCAGCAAGAAGATCGGCATCGACGAGGTGCGGATCGGGCGCCCGGACACGGTGCTGGGGGTGCTCCCGCAAAGCACGGTGGCGGGGCGCACGGGCCAGCCGGCCGCGGCCGACGTGGTGACCGTGGGCAAGCGGCTCAACCGCAACCTGCACCTTTCCTACGAGCAGGGCCTCGCGAGCGCGGAGGGCGCGATCAAGCTCGCCTATCGCGTCTCGCGGCAGTTCGAGATCCTGGCGCGCGGCGGCTACCTGCCCGGCGTCGACGCCGTCTACCGCTGGACGTTCAAATGACGAAGGCATTGAACCACGGAGACCACGGAGACCACGGAGGAGACCCCAGAGACTGGTGAGCGTTTCGTGCTCAAGCTCGAATCTGCCACGCAGAATCTGTCATTGCATTTTCTTTTCTCCGTGGTCTCCGTGGTCTCCGTGGTTCATGCCTTTCCCATAGAATCCGCGGATGCGGATACGTGAGGGCTTCGAGGGAAGCGTAGGCAACACGCCATTGATCCGGCTCGCCCGGCTCTCTGAGGAGACGGGCTGCGAGATCCTGGGCAAGGCCGAGTTCCTGAACCCCGGCGGGTCGGTCAAGGATCGCGCGGCGCTCTACATCATTCGCGACGCGGAACGGCGCGGCGCGTTGAAGCCCGGCGGCACCGTGGTCGAGGGCACCGCGGGCAACACGGGCATCGGCCTCGCGCACATCTGCGCGGCGCGCGGCTACAAGTGCGTGATCGTGATTCCCGACAACCAGTCCCAGGAGAAGATGGATCTCCTGCGCACGCTGGGCGCCGAGGTGCGTCCCGTGCCGCCCAAGCCGTACAAGGATCCCGACAACTACCAGAAGATCGCGGGACGCACGGCCGAGGCGATGCCCAACGCCATATGGGCGAACCAGTTCGACAACGTCGTGAACCGCGAGGCCCACTACGAGACGACCGGTCCCGAGATCTGGAACGACACCGGCGGCAAGGTCGACGCCTTCGCGAGCGCGGTCGGCACCGGGGGCACGCTCGCCGGCACCGCCCGCTACCTGAAGGAGCGCGATGCGAAGGTGCGCATCGTGCTCGCCGATCCGCACGGCAGCGCGCTCCACAGCTGGGTGCAGACGGGAGAGCTGAAGGCCGAAGGCAGCTCCATCACCGAGGGCATCGGGACCACGCGAATCACGGCGAACCTCGAAGGCACGCCGGTGGACGATTCGGTGCGCGTCGCGGACACGGACGCCGTGCGCATGGTCTATCGGCTCCTGCGCGAGGAAGGCCTCTTCGTCGGCGGCTCCACGGGAATCAACGTCTGCGCCGCCGTCGAGACCGCCCGGAAGCTGGGCCCGGGGCATACGGTGGTGACACTCCTCTGCGACCGGGGCTCGCTATATTTCAAACGTCTTTTTAACCCCGACTGGCTGCGTGAAAAGGGACTTTCCCCGGGTTTAGAATGACCGCAAAGCCGCGATCTCCAGCGGCGGTCTCAAGGGAGAAGCTCCATGTACGCATGCCCGTGGTGCCAACGGAAGGTCTTCGGTTTCTGGCAGAAGCAGACGCTCGGTCCCAGCAAGACGCTGCAATGCGTGGGATGCAAGCGCCGCGTGAGCGTTTCCTGGGGGCGCGCGCACCTGGCGGCGCTGCCGGTCTTCCTGCTCGCGCTCGCCGGCCTCTGGTTTGTCGGTGACGCCTTCAATTCCAAGGTGCACGCCCTGGGCGGGCTCATGGCGGGCGTGGTGCTCGGCATGATGATCACGATGCCGCTCTACCACTTCATCGTGCCGCTGGTGAAGCCCGAGCGCGGCTAGGCCTTCCCGTACTTCCAGCAGGGCTTCGCTCCACGCCCGCCCGATCCTAGGGCGCCTCGGCGACTTGCGGGTCGCTCGCCGTTGTCTCCACGCCGCCCTCTTCCGCGATCTGCGTGGCGCACGAATCCTGCAGGCCCACCTGCTTCTTCACCTGCTTGCGCACGGTATCCATCACCTTCGCGCGGATCGCGCCCTGCGGGTTGGCGACGTAGCCCACCCACGGCGGGATGTGCACCACGTGAGCGCTCACCTGCTCGATGGCGAAGCCCGTCGGGTTCGTGGCGATCGAGTAGAGGCGCTTGGCGGGGGCGAGGTCGTGGTCGATCTTCGCCACCTCGCGCACGGCCGCGTGGTCGCAGAGGTTGAGCGGGGCCTGGACGGCGGCCGCCTGCGCGGCTTCGGGGCAGAGCGGGAAGCAATCGTAGGCGTCGGCGTGCGCCGAAAGCGCGGTGAGCGTGAGGACCGGGGCGACCAGGGCGGCAAGGGTGCGGGTGCTTTTCATCTCGTTCTCTCCGGGTTGCGTCGCGTGGCACATGCCACGACCGCAGTATGCCGGGGGAGGATCGCATTTCAAGACTTGAGTGATGTAGTATTGAAAAGCAGTACTCAGGGTCGAAACATGGGGTTCCCAATGGCCGAAACGCAGTCCGCCGGGCTGGTCGATGCCCTGAAGAAGCTCCTCAAATCGCGGGGCATCACGTACCGCGCGCTCGCCCCGCGCGTCGGGCTTTCGGAAGCGAGCATCAAGCGCCTCTTCGCCGAGCGCACCTTCACGCTGCAGAGGCTGGAGGAGGTCTGCACGGTCCTCGAGATCGACTTCTTCGAGCTGGCCCGCCTCGCGCGCGGCGCCACCGCCATCGTGGACGAGATGACGCGCGAGCAGGAGAAAGTCCTCGCCGCCGATTCGAAGCTCCTCGGCGTGTTCTACCTGCTCTTCAACGACTGGCAGCCCGGCGACATCCACGAGCGCTACGCGCTCACGCGCGCCGAGGTCCTGAAACTCGTCCTGCAGCTCGACCGCCTGGGCCTGGTCGAGCTCATGCCGCAAGACAAGGTGAAGCTGCGGGTGCCCAAGACGCTGCGGCTCCTGCGCGACGGCCCCATCCGCGCGGCGCACGGGCGCAGCGTGGTGGCGACCTTCATCCAGGCCGATTTCGAGGAGACGGGAGGCCTCTTCCGCTTCGAGGTGCGGGAGCTTTCCAAGGCGTCGGTCGCGCTGCTCCAGAAGAAGCTCGACCGGCTCGCCACCGAGTTCAACGAGATCGCCGAGCTGGACAGCTACCTGCCCTCGGACCAGCGCGAGACCATCGGCATGGCGGTCGGAATCCGGCCCTACGTGGTGTCGTGGGCGATGGGCCTCAAGCCGCGCACCGCGAAGGACTGAGCTAGTGGGAGCTGCAGCCGCCGGCGCCGGAGCAGCCATGCCCGTGGCCGCCGGAGCAGCCGTGGCCATGGCCTCCGGAGGCATCGGGGTGTCCGTGGTGCCCGTTTCCGCTGGAGCCAGCGAAGTAGCCCCCGCCCATCAGCGCGGCATCGGCTCCAGGGGCGCTCGAGTCGTCAGGCTTGTGGTGCAGGAACCGCCCGAAGGCGCGCAGGCAGAAGGCGCGGTACTCGCGGGTGCAGACGATGAACTCGTGCCACGCGTCGTCGGCGGCTCTCGAGGTCATCTGAACGATGGTGCCCTTTGCGGCGAGGCACGAGAGGAAGAACGCGCGCAGGCCGTCGAGCGCCCCTTCGAGGTCTTCCCTCGACCATTCGGGGTGCTCGCGCAGGATCCGTTCGCGAACGATCGGGGGGAATGCATACCCGCGGATGAAGCGCTCGCGCGTCGCGCGACGGTTCCGCGAGGCGCGTGCGGCTAGAAGGATTGCTCCGACGAGGAGGATCGCTACGAGCGTGAGGGGGATGTAGAGGGGGTGCGACATGGAGGTTCTTTTTCTTCTTGTTTACAGCATGCCGCCCGCACGTGACCGTTTCATGACAACGGCGGTTACCCGCAAACCCCCGTCCAGCCGCAGGCGCTGCAGAAGTCGCAGCCGTCCTTGCGGATCACGGTGTAATTCCCGCACTCGCGGCAGCGCGCGCCCTTCATGAGCGCCGGCTCGTCCAGGTCGCGCGGGGCTTCGAGGATGCCCATCTCGCGCGTGGGATAGCCGCGCTCGTCGAGGACGCCCAGCATCGCGTAGCGGTGGACCACGAGGCGCGCGAGGTAGGCGACCGTCGAGGGCCAGTTCTGCTGGCGCCGCTCGCCCGGCACGAACGCCATGAAGTCGCCGAGCGGCTCGGAGTAGTCGAGGAGCTTGCGCAGCTTCATGCCGATCCAGGCCGGATCGACCACGCGCATGTCGAGCGAGAGGATGCGCGTGAGGCCGTCCAATGCGCGCGGATAGTGGCCCGAGAGCCAGATCGAGTACGGGCGGGTCGAGCCGTCGGGGAGGTGGATCTCCTTCAGTCCGAGCACGAACTCGTCGCCGGAGGCGGGGTTCACGACGTCCACGGTCCAGGAGAGCGTACCGTCGGTGCCGGTGCGCGGCTCGTCCACGCTGAACATATGATCCAGCACGGGCGTGCGTCCCGGCGCGTCGAATGTCTTCAGCCGGTCGCAGCGCCAGCGCACGGCCTGCGCCATCGCCGAGACCACGCCCGGGACCTTGCGCATCTCGCCGTGCGGCGGGAAGCGCATGTCGAACGCGTCGTCGCCCACGGTATCGGCGAGCACGTCGAGCTTCATCTTCAGCCACGCGCGGTCGTCGGCACGCATGTCCATGGAGAGCGTCTTCGCGACCGCCCCCAGCCCGCGAGGCTGCTCGGCGCCGTTCACCCAGACCTCGAACGGGAACGCGCGGCCCGCCTCCTCCACCTGCCCCACGAAGAGCGCGAAGCGTCCGAAGGGCGAATCGATCATGTAGGTCCACGCGAGGTTGCCCTCGGGCATCTCGGGGCGCCCCGGCCAGCGAAGGCTCGTGAGCACCGGGAGCGACTTGATCTCGAGGCGGCGGTTCGTGACGTCCGCGGGCAGCGCGGCGGGCTCG
>Ga0134125_10006027_pt1 | contig 13744 bp, 10 predicted proteins | sample KB31751_FD_96464 | JGI IMG/M metagenome (GOLD analysis project Ga0134125, IMG submission 96464) | Terrestrial soil microbial communities with excess Nitrogen fertilizer from Kellogg Biological Station, Michigan, USA - KB3-175-1 | ecosystem: Environmental > Terrestrial > Soil > Unclassified ... | reverse complement strand
TCGGCCTCACTCAACTGCAGAACTGGCAATCGCTCGATGCCATGCTCGGCCTCGATCCCGAGGTGCGGTTTGCCATCGCGACGCCTTCCCTGTCACCGCTGCCGGCGGATCTGACGGCGCTGCTCACCAGCCTTCCTGACCGCCGCCCCGATCTCGTCGCCCTGCAGCTCGGGTATCGCTCCGCGGATGAGGACGTGCGTACGGCCATCATCGGCCAGTTCCCGGCCTTCGTGTTGGGCGGCCAGTGGGGTCAGGATACGAGCAACGTCCGCTCGGCAGGTCCGCTCGCCACCTTCGACCTGCCGATCTTCGACCGCAATCAGGGCCAGGTCGCGCAGACGCGCGCCACCCGCCTCGTGCTGCACGAGCAGTACCAGGCTCGACTCGATGATGCCTTTGCAAGTGTCAGAGGGCTCGATGCACAGGTCCGGCGTCTCACCGAAGACCTCGACAACGCCTCCGGCGCGGCAGCGGCGGCCGAAACGATGTCGCAATCCGCCCGGAAGGCGTACGCCCAGGGAAACATGGATCAGCGGTCCCTCGCCGACTTCGAGACCACGGCTGTCGATCGCAGAGTCGAGGCGCTCGCGCTGGCACGCTCACTCGGCGAGGCACAGATCACGCTGACCGTCGAGTTGGGACTGGGACTGCCGCCAACCCGCCTCGCCACGGCTGTGAAGTAAGAGGAAACCATGCGTCGCCGATCACTCGTATGGGCCGCTGCACTGACGCTCAGCGCTGTGTTTGTCTTGCTCCCTGCGTACGCCGACGATGCGCCCGATGCCAACGCCAGCGTGCTCGTCACACTGACACGCCTTCAGGAGGGCAGCCTGCCGCACGTCATCGTCGGGTATGGCACCGTGGAGCCCTCGGCCGCCGGTCACAAGACGATCATGGCTCCCGTGTCCGCCGTCGTCGCAGAGATCGACGTGCGGCTGGGTGAGGAGGTGCCTGCGGGCGCGCCCCTCATCCGGCTGACACCCAGTCCGGCAACGGCGGCTTCCTACAGCCAGGCGAAGTCTGCCTCCTCGGTCGCCGAGCGTCTGGTGGCGAGCACCCGCAAGCTGGTCGCCGGCCATCTCGCCACGGCGCAACAGCTCGCGGACGCCGAGAAATCGGAGTCTGATGCCCGCTCGCAGCTGCAGGCGCTCGATGCCGAAGGTGCAGGCGGCGTACACGTCATTCGCGCTCCGTTTCGCGCGATCGTGACGAGCCTCTCGACGACTTCCGGAGCCATCGTTGCAGAAGGGGCGGCACTCCTCGAGCTCGCGGCACCCGGGAATCTCGTGCTCAACGTGGGCGTGGTACCCGCACAGGCGGCCGACATTCACGCCAACGACAGGGCCAGCGTGCAGCTCTTCGGGGCGAGTCAGTCCGTTGCCACCAAGGTCCTGTTGCGCGGCGCGGTGGCGGAGGCGGATACCGGTCTCGTTCCTGTGCAGCTCGCGTTGCCACCCGGCCGCTTCCTGCCCGGCGAGATGGCCCAGGCAACCATCACCGCCGGCGAAATGCGTGGTTACGTGGTGCCGCACGAGGCGGTGCTCGTCAACGATAGCGGTCAGCCGTACGTCGTACAGGCGATCAATGGCGTAGCGCACAAGGTGCTTGTCCACGTGCTCGTTGCGCATGGCAATCGAGACGTCATCTCCGGCGCCCTCAACGCCCGGGCGCCGTTGGTGCTGACCGGCAATCACCAGCTGGACGATGGCATGAAGGTTCGCCTGGCCGACACTCCGCGATCCGGGGCCGGCAGCAAATGAGCTTCTCTGCGTGGGTGGAGAGCCACCGCCGCTCTCTCCTTACGATCGTATTCGCGCTGGCGCTCGCCGGCGTCTTCGCCGCGGTCTCTCTGCCGGTCGGCCTCTTCCCGGTCACGAGCTTTCCGCGGATCCGCGTGGAGGTCGATGCGGGCACCATGCCGGCGCGGCAGATGCTCGTGGAGGTGACTGAGCCGCTCGAGCAGGTGGCTCGTGCGGTACCGGGGGCACAGGAAGTCATTTCGACGACCTCGCGGGGATCGGCCGAGATCTTCGTCAACTTTCCCTGGCACTACGATATGAGCCAGGCGCTGCTCGCGGTCGATGCCGCCTTCGCGCAGAAGCTCCCATCGCTTCCCCAGGGCACGACCTACGACATCATCCAGATGAGCCCGAACGTCATCATGCCGTTCGTTTCCTACGCGCTCATCTCGAAGAGCACTTCTCCATCCGCTCTGCGCCAGCTCGCCGAGTATCAGATCGTCCCGCTGCTCTCGGGCGTCGCGGGTGTCAGAAGGGTAGGGGTGCTGGGCGGCCAGACGCCCGAGGTCGAAGTCTCGGTCGATGCGAACAGGCTCCGCGCTTATGGCCTCACTCTCGCCGATGTCTCGAATGCACTCTCACAGACCAACAGCATCCAGGCGGTAGGACGGCTCGAGGACAACGATCTGCTCTACCTGGCGATCAACAACAATACCTTCACGTCGCTCCAGTCCGTGCGCGACGTCGCGCTGCACACGGGTTCCGACGGGATCGTGAAGCTGGGTGACATCGCCAGGATCACCATGGGGACGGTGCCCCAGTGGATGCTGGTGGACGACAACGGCAAGCCGGCCGTCACCTTCGATGTCTACCAGCAGGATAGCGCCGACTCGATCTCGCTCGCCAAAGAGGTGCAGCAGCGGCTCGATGGCTTCATGAAGAGCCAGCCGAAATCGATAGAGCTCTACAAGTGGTACGACCAGACGCAGCTCGTGAGCTCCTCGGTCTCCGCGCTCGAGGAAGCGATCCTGATCGGCCTCGTGTTCGCGGCGCTCGTGTTGCTCGCGTTTCTGCGCGACTGGCGCGTGGCGCTGGTGGCGATGATGGTCGTACCGCTCTCGGTGCTCATCACCGTGCTGCTCCTTTCGCTCCTCGGCCTGACGCTCAACATCATGACGTTGGGCGGCATCGCCGCAGCGATCGGCCTCCTGATCGATGATGCGATCGTCATGATCGAGCACATCGCGCGCCGTACCGGCGTGCCGGGCCTGCAGAATCCCCAGGCGACGGTGCTCGAGGCGGCGCGCGAATTCCTGAGTCCGCTCTTCGGCTCGAGTCTCGCGACCATCGTCGTCTTCGCGCCGCTTGCCTTCCTCTCGGGCATCACCGGGGCCTTCTTCAAGTTTCTGTCGCTGACCATGGCCTCGGCCCTGGTCATTTCCTTCATCCTCAGTGCCCTGGCGGTGCCGCTGCTCGCACGCGGCATCATCGACTTCGGCAGATTCAGGGACCCTTCCCATGGGAAGGACACCTGGCTCAAGCGCACGCATGGGCGCCTGCTCACGCGGCTCTTCGAGCGCCCGGTCCTCATCCTGCCGGGGATAGCCGTGCTGGTGGCGGTCGGCTACCTCGGCTACGCGCATCTCGGTAGCGGCTTCCTGCCCAACATGGATGAGGGCGGCTTCGTGCTCGATTACTACACCGCACCGGGAACCTCGCTCGCCGAGACCAATCGCGAGCTCTCGGAGGTGGAAGGCATTCTCAGGACCAATCCCTACGTCTACACCTACTCGCGTCGCACCGGCGCGGGGCTCGGCGGCGATTTGAAGGAGGCGTATCAGGGCGATTTCTTCGTCCGCCTCATCGATCCATCGCGGCGGCCGCCGATCGAGAAGGTGATGGACGATCTCACGGGCGAGATCACCGCCAAGGTGCCGGGCATCAATCTGGATCCTCACCAGCTCATCAATGACATGATCGGCGACATGGTCGGCCGCCCGCAGCCGATCGTCGTCTCACTCAGCGCCGCCGACCCGTCGGTCCTCCCCGGGGTCGCCACCAAAGTCGCCGATGCGATCTCCCAAGTGCCGGGGATTGAGTCCTCCTCGGTCAACAATGGGGTGGTGCCGGCCGGCGATGCGCTCGAGATCCACGTCGACCCCGCGGCGGCGGCCATGGAGGGATTGACCGCGACGGAGGTCGCGAGCCAGGTGAACCAGTATCTCTACGGCTCTGTCGTGACTCAGTATCTCGGCACCGTGCAGGATGTTGGAGTGCGGCTGTGGCTGGATCCCCCGCAGGCGAGACTCTACCGGGATGAGCTCGGCAACCTTCCCATCCGCTCCGCCAACGGCAAGGTCCTGAGACTCGCCACGGTCGCGCAGGTCACGTTCGTCGCCGGTCAGCCGGAGCTCAACCGTGACAACCTCGCGCAGGTGGTGCCCGTGACGGCCGAGATCGGCGGGGGACACGACCTCGGCTCCACGGCGGCCGCCGTGCGCAAGGCGCTGGCGGCGCCAGGCCTGCTGCCCCGCGGGGTGTATTACACGCTCGGCGGCCAGTACCAACAGCAGCAGGAGGCGGTGCACGGGATGGTGCGGGTGTTTGGCGCCGCGCTCGTCGCCGAGCTCATCCTGCTCCTTTTCCTTTATGAGCGGTTCTGGCTGCCGGCCATCATCATCGCGAACTCCCTCATCTCAACGGGTGCGGTGTTCATCGGCCTCTGGCTGACCGGCGTCGAGCTCAACATCACGGCGATGATGGGCATGGTGATGATCATCGGCATCTCGACCGAGATGGCGATCTTCCTCATCTCGGAATATCTCGAGCTCGAGCGGACGATGCCCCCGCGGCAGGCGCTCCACGAGGCTGCGCTCAACCGGCTGCGGCCGATCGCCATGAGCACGATCGCCATGATTCTCGCGCTGGTGCCGCTCGGTGCCGCGATCAGCGGCTCGGGCGATCAGATGCTGCAGCCGCTCGCGATTGCCATCATCGCAGGGGCCCTGGTGCAGCTGCCGCTCGTGCTGCTCGCGATGCCCGTTGCCGTGGGGCTCACGCGGCGCGAGTGACGGGTCCCCTCCGCGGATGATATGTTTGCGGCGAGAATCACCAACAAAGGCAGCACCATGACGACTACTCTCAAGCGCGCCGCCGCGTTCGCCGCGGCCATGTTGCTCGCAGCCGGCGTCGGACTCGCGAGCGCGGCGACGGTTCACGTCAAACTCACGGGCAAGCACGAAGTCCCGGCGGTCAAGACGATGGCCCACGGCTCCGGCGTGATCGAGGTTGCGGCCGACGGCACGGTGACCGGCAAGGTCACCACCCACGGAATGAAGGGCATCATGGCGCACATCCACGAGGGCGCGCCGGGTGAGGATGGCAAGCCGATCATCGCGCTCGCCCAGGGACCGGATGGCACCTGGACAGTCCCTGCAGGCTCCAAGCTCTCTGCGGATCAGTACAAGGAATTCCTCGCCGGACACCTCTACGTCAATGTGCACAGCGATGCGCACAAGGGCGGCGAGATTCGCGGGCAGCTCAAGCCGTAGACGAAGAAACACTAATAAGTTATTGATAATACTGCGGCTATTAATGTACCGCAGAGCTTGAGGCTGCGCTTGATTCACTGGGTAGATCTTGGAACGCATCACGCCGGACTCGGCGGAACGAGCATATTGTGAGTGGCATGAATATGTCGCCCCCGAGCCTCGAGGGCCTGCACGATTCACCCTATGCGGCGGAGCTGCGCAGGGCGCATCCGGGGTCGCGCTTCGCGGCGGCCATGGAGAGCGATTATCGGCAGGGCTTTCTGCGGGACAGCCGTACGCTGGTGCGGCTCTCCTGCACGCTCGCGGTGCTGCTCATTGCTTTGCGCGGCCTCGAGGTTCTGATCGGCATCGGCACCGGCGAGCCCTCACTGCCGGCCTATCTGAGTGCGCTCGCCGACTCGTTCATCCTCGTGTGGCTCGCCTGGAGCCGCGGCTATGAGCGCTTCTACCCCTCGTGGGCCCCGGTCCTCATCCTGCTGAGAAGCTGCCTCGTCGCGACCGAGCTCGTGCGTGTGGCCGCTCACGGACAGCTCGATGTGCTGATGCTGCTGCCGCTGCTGCTCATCGGTCCCTTCTTCTTCATGGGCCTGCGGTACCGGACGGCGCTGGTCATCGTCTGCGTGACGGGCGCCTCGATGCTGGCCGCGGCCGTTATCTACCATTTGCCGCCGGCCGTCGCCTTTCACTGCGGGGCGTTCGCGGTGATTTCGATCGCCACCCTGGCCGTCGCGGCCCAGCAGATCGAGAAGCGCTCGCGCCGAGCCTTCCTCGAGAGCCGCCTGGTTGCCGAGCTGGCGCAGCACGACGTCCTCACCTGGACCAAGAACCGGCGCGTATTCGATGAGTACCTGCCGCGCCTCTGGCGCCAGGCCTCCGAGGACGGGCGCTCGCTCGCGATCCTGTTGCTCGATGTCGATCACTTCAAGCCCTACAACGATCGCTACGGCCACCAGGCGGGCGATGTCGCGCTGCGCAAGGTCGCGCACGCCATCCAGGCCTGCGTGCGCCGGCCGCTCGATCTGGTCGCCCGCTACGGGGGTGAGGAGTTCACGGCCATCCTCTACGACACGGATGCCAGTCGTACCGCGAGCGCCGCGGAGCGCATCCGCAAGGCCGTCGAGGAGTTGGCCATCGAGCATCGGGGCTCTCGCGCAGGTCCCATACTGACGATCAGCATCGGCGCCGCGGTGATCGCGCCCGACCCCAGGCGCAGCCCGAGCGGCGCGCTGCAGCTCGCCGATGAGGCTTTGTATCGGGCCAAGTCGAAAGGCCGCAATCGCATCGAGATCATGGACGATACCGAGTACCGGCTGCTCGTCACCGGGGTGTTCTCCAAGGATCTGGCGGATACGCTCAAGCAGGGCGCGGGCCGGCGCTAGGCCAGGACCGGCGCTTGCCGCGTGAGCGGCATGGCCGACAAGACGTCCCGGCGCGCGCAGGACTCCCGAGGTCCGGGGCGCAAATCAACACCCCATCCGCCACGGAGAGCATCGCCGGACGGATCCGGCAGCGGCCCGCAGCCGTTTCGGGTCGGGCCGCTCTCGTGACGAGAGCGGCCATGCAGTGGTTGCGTGGCTCACCGCGGCCGCCGATCCGGTGCGCAAGGTCAGCATCGTGCCTCACGGACGGGCGCTCGGGGTCACCGAGCAGCTTCCACAGGAGGACCCCTACAATATGAGCCGCGCGGAACTGGTGGCACGGCTCGATGTCATGTTGGGCGGACGCTCTTCGGAGAGCCTGGTCTTCGGGGAGATCACGACCGGCGCCGAGAACGATCTCGTACAGGCGACGCGGCTCGCCCGCCGCATGATCACCCGCTGGGGGATGGGTACGCTCGGCCCGGTAGCGTTCGATGGACAGGATGAGCAGCCCTTCCTCGGCTACCATATCGGACAGGGGCGCGAGTACAGCGAGGCCACGGCTGCTCGCGTCGATCGCGAGGTGGAGCGGCTCCTCGCGCAGCGCCAGAGCGTCGTGCTGCGCCTGCTGAGCTCGGCGCGGGACCGGCTCGATTCGCTTGTGAAAGCGCTGCTGCGCGAGGAAACCCTCGGCATGGAGGAGCTTGGGCGCATCCTCGGGGTACGGCCGGCGGCTGATGACGCGCCGTCCACGCCCGGCTGCGAGCCGAAGGCAAGCTCGAGCGTGGCCTGATGCCCGTGGGCGCCGCTGGCGCCCGCGACCGACTGTCCCGGAGGTGCGCAATGACGGATCCACTTTCCCCGGAATTGCTGCGTCGGATGGATGCGTACTGGCGGGCTGCCAACTATCTGTCGGTCGGCCAGATCTATCTCTATGACAACCCGCTGCTGCGCCGGCCGCTCGAGGCGCGGCACGTGAAGCCGCGCCTGCTCGGCCATTGGGGCACGACACCCGGGCAGAACTTCATCTACGTGCATCTCAACCGCATCATCCGCCAGTACGAGCTGCGGATGATCTACATCGCAGGGCCCGGCCATGGCGGACCGGCGCTGGTCGGCAACACCTATCTCGAGGGCAGCTACACCGAGCGCTACCCCAACATCACCCGGGACGAGGACGGCTTGGCCAAGCTCTTCAAGCAGTTCTCCTTCCCGGGCGGCATTCCGAGCCACGTGGCGCCGGAGACGCCGGGGTCCATCCACGAGGGGGGCGAGCTCGGCTATTCGCTGAGTCACGCGTTCGGGGCGGTGTTCGACAATCCCGACCTCATCGTCGCCTGCGTGATCGGCGATGGCGAAGCGGAGACCGGACCGCTCGCCGCCGGCTGGCACAGCAACAAGTTCCTGAATGCCGCGACCGATGGGGCGGTGCTGCCCATCCTGCACCTGAACGGCTACAAGATCGCCAACCCAACGGTGCTCGCCCGCATCGGCAACGAAGAGCTCGGCGAGTATCTGCGCGGCTGCGGCTACAAGCCCTATTTCGTCGAGGGCGATGACCCGGCACGGATGCACCCGCTCATGGCCGCAACGCTCGACACGGTGATCGGGGAAGTGCGCAGCATCCAGGACAAGGCGCGCTCGGGCGCAGTCCGGGATCGCGCGCGCTGGCCGATGATCGTACTGCGCACACCCAAGGGGTGGACCGGACCCAAGGTCGTCGACGGTGAGCAAGTCGAGGGCACGTTCCGCGCGCACCAGGTGCCCCTAGCGGAGGTGCGCACCAACCCGCTGCATCTCGAGATGCTCGAACAATGGATGCGCAGCTATCGGCCCGAGGAGCTGTTCGACGACCGCGGGACCCTCAGGCCCGAGATTGCAGCGCTCGCCCCCGAAGGCGAGCGGCGAATGGGATCGAACCCGCACGCCAATGGAGGCCTCCTCCTCAGGGATCTGGCCCTTCCGGACTTTCGCGAGTACGCCGTCGAGGTACCGCGGCCGGGCGCAGTCGATGCGGAGGACACGCGGGTGCTCGGACGATTCCTGCGGGATGTGGTGAAGCTCAACCAACGCCCGAGGATCTTCCGCCTCTTCGGGCCCGATGAGACCAACTCCAACCGACTGGGCGCCGTGTTCGAGGTGACGGAGCGGCAGTGGGTGGCGGAGCGTATCCCGGGCGATGACCACCTGGCGCCGGAGGGCAGCGTCATGGAGGTGCTGAGCGAGCACCAGTGTCAGGGCTGGCTCGAGGGCTACCTGCTCACCGGCCGGCACGGCGTTTTCAACTCCTACGAGGCGTTCGTGCACATCGTCGACTCGATGTTCAATCAGCACGCCAAGTGGCTCAAGGTGACGCGGGAGATTCCGTGGCGGCGGCCGCTCGCCTCACTCAACTATCTGCTCTCCTCGCACGTATGGCGGCAGGATCACAACGGCTTCACGCACCAGGACCCGGGGTTCCTCGACCTCGTGGTGAACAAGAAGGCCGATGTCATCCGCGTCTATCTGCCGCCGGATGCCAACTGCCTGCTGTCGGTGATGGATCACTGCCTGCGTAGCCGTCACTACGTCAACGTGGTGGTGGCCGGAAAGCATCCGGCGCCGCAGTGGCTAACCATGGAGCAGGCGGTCAAGCACTGCACGGCGGGAATCGGCATCTGGGAGTGGGCGAGCACGGACCGCGGGAGCGAGCCGGATGTCATCATGGCTTGTGCGGGGGACGTGCCGACGCTCGAGACGCTCGCGGCGGTGAAGCTGCTGCGCAGCCTCGTGCCCGAGCTCAAGATCAGGACGATCAACGTGGTCGACCTCATGAAGCTCGTGCCGGAGACGGAGCATCCGCATGGGCTCAGCGACCGCGACTTCGATGCGCTCTTCACGCGCGACAAACCGGTCATCTTCGCCTTTCACGGCTATCCATGGCTGATTCACCGGTTGGCTTATCGCCGCGCGAATCACGTCAACTTTCACGTGCGCGGCTACAAGGAGGAGGGCACGATCACGACGCCGTTCGACATGGCGGTGCTCAACGACCTCGACCGGTTCCATCTGGTCTCGGACACGATCGACCGGCTGCCGCAGCTCGCCTCGCGCGCGGGCTACATCAAGCAGGCGATGCGCGAGAAGCTGATCGAGCACCGCCAGTACATTCGCGAGGCGGGGGAGGACATGCCCGAGATCCTTTCCTGGCGGTGGCTCACGTAGCGGCCATCCAGCGCTCGCCGACGCGACGGGCGCTCTGTTCGTCCCCGAGCTTGAGGAGGTGCGCGAGCAGGGACCGCTCGGCCAGGGAGTGGAGTTGGGGTGGAACGTCATCGTAGACCCGCCGGACCAGGGTGGCGAGATCGGCCGGATGCTCGCGCGGCAGGGCGCTCAGCACTTTGGCCTCACGGCGCAGGCGATGTTGGATCAGGGCTGCGATCGCGGAGTGGGGCTCTGCGATGAGCGTGCCGTGGCCGGGGGCGAGGTTCTCGAGGGGCTCCCGCAGGAGCGCATCGAGGGAGGCGATGTAGGCGGCCATGTCGCCATCGGGAGGATCGATCACCACCGTCGATCCCTGGATGATGTGATCGCCCGTGAAGAGCACGCGCTGCGCTTCCAGCAGGAAGCACAGATGGTTGGAAGCGTGCCCCGGAGTGTGGATGACCCGCAGTGTCACGCCGCCGCCGAACGTGAGGCGGTCATCGTGGCGCAGCTCCCGATCGGGCGCGAAGGTGCCGTCCTGCCAGTGGGGGTGGACCGTCACGCGACCGAGCAGGGTCGCTCCGGTAGCCGCCTTCAGAGTCGCTGCGCCAGGTGAGTGATCCTTGTGTGTGTGCGTGACCAGGATGTGTCGGATGGCTCCGGGAGCCGCCGCGATGAGCGCGCTGACGTGCTGATCATCGGCCGGGCCGGGATCGATGACGGCCCAGTCTTCGTCCGCTCCGATGAGATAACTGTTGGTGCCAGGCCCGGTCATCATGCCCGGATTGCGCGCGGTGAGGCGCCAGAGATGGCTCGAGAGGCGCACGGCAACGCCGGGCTGAATGCCTGGGTCGCGAAGAGGGCATGACGCTTCGCTTTGCTTCCCGGTCATATCGCTCATGCTAGCACGGCCGCCGAAGGCGCCGGCTGAGTCCGCGCGGCGCTGAACGATGGTCATGCCAGCCTTGGCGAGACCAGCGCTCTGCCGGCGAAGTATCCGGGGCGGATGATGGCCTTTCGGGGGCGTGGCAGGCCGCGCAGGTCCTCAAGGAGGGCCGCCCTGGGATCGCGGGAATCGTTGCGTCACGAACTCTCGTGTGTCAGATTTGATGCATGAAAAATGCCTTTCTCTGCGATGCCGTGCGTACGCCCATCGGCCGTTACGGCGGCGTTCTCTCCGCGGTGCGGACCGATGATCTTGCTGCCATCCCCATTCGGGCGCTGCTTTCCCGGCAGCCGAAGGTCGATTGGGGCGCGCTCGATGACCTCGTTTACGGATGCGCCAATCAGGCTGGCGAGGACAATCGCAACGTCGCACGTATGGCGCTGCTGCTTGCCGGACTGCCGCAGGAAGTCCCGGGGGCGACGGTCAATCGCCTATGCGGGTCGGGACTCGATGCGGTCGCGATAGCCGCCCGCGCGATCGGCTCGGGGGAAGCGGAGCTCATGATTGCCGGCGGCGTCGAGAGCATGAGCCGGGCTCCGTTCGTGGTATCCAAGGCGCAGGCTCCATTTGCACGCGACATGGAGTTCCACGACACGACGATCGGCTGGCGATTCGTCAATCCCATCATCAAGGAGCAGTACGGCATCGACTCCATGCCGGAGACGGCGGAGAACGTCGCCGAGCAATGTCGGATCAGTCGCGCGGATCAGGATGCGTTTGCGCTACGCAGTCAACAGCGTGCTGCGGCCGCTCAAGCCAACGGCAACCTCGCGCAGGAGATCGTGCCGGTCTCCATCCCTGCGCGCAAAGGCGATCCGACGCTCGTCGAGCGCGACGAGCATCCCCGCGCAACCAGCCTGGAAGCGCTGGCGAAGCTCGGTACACCCTTTCGCCGCGGCGGTACAGTGACTGCAGGAAATGCCTCGGGCGTCAATGACGGCGCCTGCGCATTGCTGCTGGCCAGCGAAGCGGCCGTGGCAAAATATGGACTCACTCCGCGGGCGAGAGTGCTCGGCGCCGCCGCGGCAGGCGTGCCGCCGCGCGTCATGGGTCTCGGACCCTTACCGGCCACACGGCGGCTGTTGGATCGGCTCGGGTTGGCCATCGGCGATTTCGATCTCGTGGAGCTCAACGAGGCATTTGCGGCGCAGGCGTTGGCCGTCCTGCGCGAGCTTGGGATCGCCGACGACGCTGCGCACGTCAATCCTCAAGGGGGCGCAATCGCGCTCGGTCATCCCCTCGGCATGAGCGGTGCACGCCTCGCCACCACCGCGATGTATCAGCTGCAGCGCTCCGGCGGCCGGCGGGCGCTCTGCACGATGTGCATCGGCGTGGGCCAGGGCATCGCGCTCGCGCTGGAGCGAGTTTGACGTGAGCGCACCATCGGTTACTTTCTCGGATATCGAGGCCGCAGCGAAGCGGCTCGAGGGCATCGCGCACCGCACACCGGTCATGACGTCGCGCACGGCTGATGCGAAGGCGGACGGCAAGCTCTTTTTCAAGTGTGAGAATCTACAGCGCGGCGGCGCGTTCAAGTTTCGCGGGGCATACAACGCCATTGCGATGCTGACCGAGGAGCAGCGTCGTCATGGAGTGATTGCCTACTCATCGGGCAATCATGCGCAGGCAGTGGCGCTCGCGGGACGTCTGCAGAGCGTCGCAACGACGATCGTGATGCCGAAGGATGCACCGGCAGCGAAGGTGAGCGCGACCCGGGAGTACGGTGGGGAGATCATCTTCTATGACCGCTACACGGAAAGCCGCGAAGAGATCTGCGCGGCACTCGCGGCCGAGCGGGGCCTGAGCGTCATCCCGCCGTACGACAATCCGCGCGTGATCGCCGGACAGGGCACGGCCGCGCGTGAGCTCTTCGAGTCGAGCGGTGAGCTCGATGTGCTGCTGGTCAGCCTGGGAGGAGGGGGCCTGCTCGCCGGCTGCGCGCTCGCCGCGAAGGCGCTGAGTCCGCGCTGCCGGGTGATCGGCGTCGAGCCGGAGGCAGGCAACGATGGACAGCAGTCGTTTCGCGCCGGCAAGGTGATTCGCATCCCGGTGCCGCGCTCCATCGCCGATGGGGCACTCACCACCTTCATCGGGGAAAACAACTTCCCGATCATCCGTGCGCTGGTTCATGACGTCGTCACGGTGAGCGATCGGATGCTGATCGATGCCATGCAATTTTTCGCCGAGCGGATGAAAATCGTGGTCGAGCCGACGGGCTGCCTGGGCACCGCCGCCGCGCTCTCCCGGCAGTTTCACCGGCCGGGAGAGCGCGTCGGCATCCTGATCAGCGGCGGCAACATCGACCTTCCCCGCTACGCCGAGCTCCTGCGCTGAGATCCCGTGGGCGATCGATGAGTGAGCGCCTATGGCCGCGCGCCGTGCTTTGCGCCGTGCTGGCAGTGTATTTCTCGCCGGCGGGCGTCCGGGCGAACGGGGTTCCAACGGGGGGCTGGGTCGGGTCGTGGGCCTCCTCGCAGCAGATCCCGGAAGCTGCGAACGCCCTTCCCGCCGAGGCGCTGCGGGATGCGACGCTGCGGCAGATCGTCCATCTGACGGCCGGGGGCCGGGAGCTGCGCGTGCGGGTGTCGAATGCCTTTGGAACGGCGCCGCTCTCGATCCTTGCCGTCCACGTTGCGCGGCCGGTATCGAGGCAAGCGGGAAGCATCGATGCCGCTAGCGACAGAGCTCTGACATTCGCCGGCAGCCCGTCGGTGACGATCCCGGCCGGCGCAGAGTACGACTCCGATCCCATCACCTTCGATGCGCACGCACTTTCTGACCTCGCGATCACGCTCTATCTGGAGGAGCCACCTGAGCAGCAGACGAGCCATCCGGGCTCGCGGTAGACCTCCTTCCTGGTGCACGGCAATCATGTGGCGGATGCCACGCTGACAGGCGCGACCACAGTCGAGCACTGGTTCATGATCTCGGCCGTTGACGTTCGCGACAGCGCCGCTCGGGCTGCGA
>Ga0134125_10006025_pt1 | contig 13745 bp, 11 predicted proteins | sample KB31751_FD_96464 | JGI IMG/M metagenome (GOLD analysis project Ga0134125, IMG submission 96464) | Terrestrial soil microbial communities with excess Nitrogen fertilizer from Kellogg Biological Station, Michigan, USA - KB3-175-1 | ecosystem: Environmental > Terrestrial > Soil > Unclassified ... | reverse complement strand
CGCCTCTGGACCGTGGCCGCACGGGGAATCACCGAGGCCGAGCCAAGCCAGTTACAACGCACTCAGCAAAGCAGTTCCACCAACGTTAGCGCCATGTTTACTAGCAGGATCGCGGCAAAACGAATCCGGGGCCCCTCTTTTGGGGTTGTTCGCGCGGGCGTCGACCCTCGCCGCCGAATTCCACCCGCCTCGTCGGTGGCGCTACTGCGCTCTGACTTCCTCAAGCTTGTGATTTGGTAGCACGCAGTCGACGGGCGACCCGGCGCAGCCCCGGGGCAAGGGACGAAGACTTAACGGAAGCGACGAGAGCGTGACGGGCACGGCGCAGGCTTCGACGTACACCGCTCCTCGTAATGGTGGCCTCACACACCAGCGTCTCGCCGGTCTTTGCACGACGCTTGTACTCGTCATCACCCCGCCCCAGGTCGATTCGGTGGATCCCGAGCACCGGCGTGGCCGCGACGAGTTCGCGCAGCAGGATCCATCCAGGAGACAGGTGTGAGTATGCGGGATCGTAGACCGGGAACCACCAATGCAGCACACCGTCAGCCCGAATGCCGAAGTGGGCGGCGACGAGGTCATCGCCGATGTGGACTGTTGACAGAATCCCTGCGAATGCAGGGTCGCGGGTGTGCAGGAGCCGGCTCATCAGCTCGAACCGGTTCGATTCGCTGAAGTAGTCCCTCGCGCCAGTGGCGGCGTACTGGCCGCGCTTGAGCGCGATTACCCGCGCGAGCGCGGCGTCATCGACGACATCGGCGGCGAAGCGGACCGGCCCGAGTGTGCGTTCGGCCTTCGCGGCTCGTCGCCGTGCCTGGCCCATGTTGTCTTTGCCGGTACGCGAGGCTCGGGTCAGATAGCCGTCCAGCCCCCCCGTCGTGTCCAGATAAGGCGACGGCCTGCTGGAGTCGATCCATGGCGCGAATTCGGGTCCCGGCGCGAGCAGGTGATCGAACACGACGTCGCGCACTCCGTCGACCAGAAAATCCTGTGGAGACAGCGCTGTGCCGGACGCACACACCGGTCCCTGGAAGTCGGCCCCCGGCCAACCGACTGGGTGCAACCGCGGGCCATCCTTATGGCCGGGTAAGAACGCCGATATCGCCCCCGCACTATCGCGAACGACGACTACGGATACCCGTCGCCCGCTGGCGTGCACGGCACCGGAGAAGCCGGGATGGAAGTAGGGACTGTCCAGCGCGGCATTGCCCGTCCGAAACGAGTGCCACGCACTTATTTCCTCGGTGGTAAGAGCGTCGAACGGCACGAGGCGGCCCGCGGTACCGGCGGTCGAGCCCCTCGTGCCTGGCAGGTCGCTGCCCCGCGTAGTCGATATCAACTCTCCCCTTTCGCCGGGAGGCTGGCCGAGATCTGCCCTCTCGGTGAACGATGGTACCAATCGCACTGGCGAAGTCTAGTGCATTTGCTGATTTGCAGCGAGTCGCCGCTTAGAGGTGTGCGCTTGGTATCAGACTTCATGTCATCGCACACATTCTAGCAGGCGCGCGCCGCAGCCACGGTGCACAACCAACCGTATCCGCCGTCTTCAGTCGTTATTTACTCATGCATCCCTGGCAAAGCAGCATCCCGAGCGTTCGCGGCAGTCTGATCGACATCACGGAACAGGACACGCGAAGCCTCGCACCCAGTCGAGGCATTGGGTCACGCGGTCGACCGACTGCTGTCGTCCCGCTCCCAGGTTCGCGCTCTACCGCCTCCCCATCGCGCGGCCACCGCGATCCCGAGATACACCGCAGCATCCAGCGCCGACCCCGGACCTCGGATGGTGCGTAGCGCCGTGACAGCGGTGCTTTTGCTCGTACTTCGTGTACGGCGGTTCGATCCCTGCTGGCCGGCGGGCACTTCAGTGGTGCCTCGATGGCTTCGACGGCGGACCGCCAGAAGACTCTTCACGTCGACGGGCGTTCTCACCACCGACGGGTCGGTGGCCACAACGACCTTCTCGTGGGCCCCGAATTGGGTGTCGACGAAGAAATCGTCACCCGTCACCATGGGGAAGGCGCCGAATCGCTGATGACCACGCGCGTTCAGTCCGTAGGCGCCGGCACCCCACATCGCCAGCTTGTGCTGCGGAATCCGCAGACGCGCCCGATAGTAGCTCCGCACCAGCGGGCTGGCGCCGCCAAAGTCATACCGAGCAGCAGGGCGGGCGGCGAGCACGTCGCCGAGCGCAAGTCGATCGAGCACCGCGAGAACGGCGTCGGCTGAGATCTCGACGTCGGCATCCAGATACAGTCGCGGCCAAAGCGTCGCCGCCGCATCTCCGGCGTTGAGAGCGCCTGGTTTCGATCCCTGCTCCAATTCGACGACTCGCACTCCGGGAACGCTTCGAGCAATCGCGGCAGTGTCGTCGGTGCATCCGTTACATACCACGATCAACTCGATGTATCCGTCGACCGCGGCCTGACTCAGCGGAGCGATTGTCCTCCTGATCACCGATGCTTCGTTATACGCCGGTACGATGACCGCGCCGCGTCGGCGCGGACCCGAAAGCGGCTTTACGGGTTTTCGACGTGAGGAAGCCGCAAGTTCCCCCCAACGCGTGCGGTTCAACATGACCGCGAAAGTACGACGATGCACGGGATCATACGACCGCAACCCTTCAGCGAATGCGACTACGCCGCGAAACAGTTCCGAATACACCCGCCCGTGATGATTCTCCACATAGCGGACCCGGTTCACCGCCTTCAACATCGCCAGCGTCGTGTAGGTCCCAGATCCCCTCCCCGAGTGCTTCACCACAGCGGCCGGCTCGAACCGAACGAGGCGTCCGCTCTCGCGGATCCGACGAAAGTAGTCCGTCTCCTCCGAGTACATGAAGAACTCTTCGTTCCACGGCCCCACCTCCCGGAACACCGTCGCGGGGACCAGCAGTGCCGCTCCCGTAGCCCAGTCCACGTCGCGCACCTCGCGATAGCCGGCAGGACGAGAATCAGTCTCAGACAGAAACCCTGGCCGCGCCGGCAACCTGCGGCCCAAGATCGCGTCGCCGATCGCACGCGTAAGCGTCGGCTCACGGCGCAGTGAATTGAACGTCGCCCCGCCGCCGTCGAGCATAAGTGGCACCACCGCCCCAATGCGTTCGGCCTCGGCGGCCAATTGCAGTCGCGTCACGGTGTCGAACGCCAAAGCCAGGTCGGGATTGAGAATCAGCACGGCATCGCAAGGGTCGGCGCACGGCAACCCCGCATTGATGCCGCCCGCATATCCCAGGTTTTCATTTGATTCGATCAACGTAACGTCGGGATGTCGTCGAATCATGTCGACGGTGCCGTCCGACGATTGGTTGTCCACGACGATGACCCGCAGCCTCGTGTCAAGTGCCGCCACCCGCAGGTCGTCGATCAACGGTGCGATATCCGTTGCGCTGTTGTGCGTCACGATCACGACGGCGACATCGGCATGTGCATCGGCTCCGACGAATCTGGCACGCGCCATCTTCGCATGCGACGACCTGACGAACTCGGCCTGTCTGTAACTTAACTCCTCCGCTAAAAAAGGGTCTTCCGTGGGATGCAGATAGGCAGCGCAAGCCAACCCAAGAAGAATTGGGACGAACTTCCAAATTAGGCGCACCCGTTTGCGCCGATGCGATCGAGCCCCGAATATGTGTGACAGCCACGCGGGAATCGCTGGCGTCGTGGACATCGACCGATCGGAGCGGCTCACTGTTGCTGGTACACCCTGATGTAGTCGACCTCAAGCTGGTTGACGAGCGTCTGATCCGCGAGAAGCGAATTCCAGTCGCGCTCCCAGGAATTGTCAACCATCATATTGAGAATCAGCTGCATGGGGCCATTCGGGATCAACGCAGAGTCGGTGAACTCACCACATTTGACGCCATTTATATACCAAGCGATATGGTCCGGCTGCCAGTCGACACCGAATCTAGTCCAGTCCTCAGAAAAGTCCCGCATTGGGCACTTGCCATTATTCTGCAGTTCGTTGTTGGCGCGGAAAGTCTGGTTGCGATCGGCGCCGTAATGGTACGACTGGTACATGTTCTCAGGATAGCCACCCAAAATTTCGATGATGTCGATTTCGTTTTGGTATTGATGCGTCGGATCCGTGGGAAGCATCCAGAACGCAGTGAAGAAGCCCGGAACATTTGGATACTTTATGCGCGCTTCGACGTATCCATAGGTGAACGAATACAAATATTGAGAACCATCGTCGGCTCTTGGTCGCGCAGTAGAGAGCAACCCAGATTTGTATGTGCAAACACCCTCGAAACATGCGTCGTTCGACTCTGGAGGAGATAGCGGTTCGGCAACCAACTTGGCACTGCCGCCGCTCACGCGCACCTGTTCGGGCTTGTACGTTTCCTTACCGAGGTTGAATGAGCTGGTGCAGGAACCATAATTCCAGTCGAAACATGGCGTGAGTTTATTGTGGTCGTAATCGTTCCCATTGAACTCTTCGGAGAAGGTGACATTCCACGCCTTGCCGGGCGCGGCTGGGGCAGGTGGCGCTGTAAAGCAGTTGGGCGGCGTGCCGATCTCACCTGCGCCGCAGGTTTGGGAGGCCAGCCCAGTCACACTGTCACTCACACTTCCGCAAGCCGATGTCGACAACAACAGCAGGACCATAAGCACCGCAAAGCCGGCGTTGACAGCTCGGCGGAATGCGTCAGGCATGGCATCTCCGCGGAGTGGGTTCCAGGCGATGAAGCCCAGATCTGGTCAATCGCTTCAAGTGTCTTCCCGCTTGTTGTGAATGTCGATTCTGTCGCGACCGCGTCGATACCGATGTGGAGCTTCCAGTGCGGACAGCCCTGGCCGCACCACCGACCTGTGGGCACCGAGGGCGACCGGCGGTCGTCGCGCATACTACTCCGCGAAGCCGGGAACGGGCAGAGTCGGCAAAAGTTGCTAGCGACTTGCCAGGCGCCGGGTCGCCTGCCATCTCGATTTCGTCGTTCTCGGTATGACAGAACAGATAACCACGACTTGGACACGCGATTACCGCCTCGCGTCGGTAGCAAAACATAATTAGCCAACTATGCACCCAGCTACGTGACTTGGCTAGTCGGGGCGCTACTCAGGGCCATGGCGACCAGTTGTTCCAGCGCTGCCGACGGCGATCGCTTGGCGCAATTGCCGCGATTGCGTGGTCAGGACTCAGGCGACATCGACGTCCCAACACGTAGACATGAGGGAGGCTTCTCGAGGAAGGATCGATAAGTGATTGCGCCCGCAGCTCGGATAGTGACCCCCCCCCGAAGATCGGATCGGGCGGACAAAGGCACGGCTCGGCCCGGCCCGCGAACACGGACACCCACACCTGATTACCCCTTCATGCCCGCGCCAACATAAACTCGCGGCACAATGCGCGCCTTCCTTGCCGTGTCCTTATCGCCGCGCGCCGCCCAGCACCTGCGGCGGCCGGTTCCGGCCGCGCTCGCATGCCTGGGCAGCAATGAGTCGGAACCCGCTCAGAGCGACGTTCGTGATGGTGGCTGGCTCGGCTTCGCGGGGCCAGACCCACAGGACATAGTGGACACAGCAACCGGTCGGTTCACCGTTCGGCTCGGGCGGGCTATGCGCACCGCCGACGGTGATGTGCCTACCGACCGGCTCGCGTCGATGATCGAGAAGGGAACCGGGCTCGCCGCGATCGTGCCTCCATTCGGCGGGGTTCACCGCGAGGACGGTGCATCGAGTCTCGTCGCAGCGGGCGACTGGCTCGGCCTTCGGCAACTGTATCTATGGCGCGGCAACGGGGTTGCAGCCATCTCGACGAGCGCTAGGGCGCTCGCCGTTCTCACCGGTGGTGAGCTCGATCCGGTGGCCCTCGGCACTCAGGCGATGATCGGCTGGCAGATCGGCGATGGCACAGTTTTCGAGGACGTGACGGTTCTGCCGCCTGCGACGATAGTGACTCTGCGCGACGGCGTTGCCACTACACGCCAGTACGCCTCGTCGTCCGCCGCGCCTGACACGTCTGCGCCGCCCACGCTCGACGAGGCCGTGGACGAGATGGCCGAGATCCTGCGAACCTGGCTCAGCCGTTACGTCCACGATCACCCGGACTCGGTGCTTCAGCTCACAGGTGGACATGACTCGCGGATACTTTTGGCCGCCATCCCTCAAGAAGCCCGAAAAGGGCTGCGGACGATGACCGTGGGCGACAAGGACGTTCCAGATGTCCGGATCGCGGCCAGCCTCTCCTCGCGCTATGGCATGCCGCATCGAGTTTTACCACTGGGAGAGGATCTATGGCCCAGTCCCGCGGAGGCGCACCGACTGGCGATTCTCTCCTCCTACGAGCTGGACGGGATGGCGAGCCCGCTTGCGCTCGCTCCGCTCCTGCTCGCGGAGAGCCGACTCGAGCAAGGTCATCGGTTTTCCGGTCTGGGAGGGGAGGTGGCTCGCGGCTTCTACTACGCCGGCAATCCAAGCACCGCGACGACGTCGCCGCGTCTTGTCGAGCGGCTTGCCCGCTGGCGAATCTTCGCAAACGAAGCCGTCGAGCCGGAAGCGCTCGACCCGGAGTTCTATGGCCATGCCCGCAGTACAACGTTAGCCACTCTGAGCGACCTGTTTCCGCCCGGCGATTGGCTCCGCGCGACCGACCACTTCTACCTATTCCAACGGATGCACCGCTGGTCCGGCACGCACAGCTCTGTTGCCGCAGAGCGCCGCTTTTTCATCAACCCGATGCTCGACCGTCGGTTCATCGAACTGGCGCTTGCCGTCGCACCAGCTGACAAGCGTGACTCGATTCTGCTCGGCCGGCTTACCAAGCGACTCGATCCAACTCTCGCCAGGATCCCTCTGGACACTGGCCTGTCGCCGGCCCGGCTGGGCAGCCGCACCGCGTTGACGCGCGTCGCTGTCGCCACCCTGACCGGACGGAAGGTCGCCAGCAAGGTCCGACAGCGCCTCCGCCGGGGCCGTCGACCACAGCTAGGCGCCGAACATGCCTCCACACTCGTCCTCGAGCATTGGCGTGCCAACCCCGCCTCCTGCGCGGCCCTCTACGATCTGCCGTTGCTCCGCCGTGAGTGGCTCGACGAGGTGCTGGCGGGGTCTCGTCAGGTCACACCGACCACTATGGCGTTTCTGGTCAACCTCGTCGCGGTTGCGGTGCGGCCTTAAGACGCGTGGTCGGCTTGCACATTTCTGGTGCGCTTGCCGGCCACATCTCCTCACTCGCCGGAGCAGCCGAACGCATCCGATCGGCGCGCGGCGCCGATGACTCCGTCGAACCGGCTCAGGTCCAAAACGTTCTGTCGGACAATTACCAGGACGTGGGACCGTAGGGCCTGAAGATGCCGCTTGTCCAGGCTTGATGGTGCGTATCGCCGCTGGCGCGCCGGCATCCACGGGGCTACTGCGCTGCGGCAAGTAGTGACATAGACGGCCGGTTCGGCTTGGCGCGGAGACGCAGTCGCCGGGCCCACCACCCCACCGAAAGTGGGCCATCGCCGTTATTTGCCTGCTTTCGTGACACGGACCCGCGGGTAGCGATATGGTGGTTTGCCACCTTATCAAATAGCAAACAACACCTGGCAACATTTCCGCTATGCTCTGGTTTGCGAAGCCACCATGACTGTCGCGGGTGAAGGGGAGGAAAGTGACATCTAACACAACGCAGCATGCGCCCACCGATACTGCGAAGGGTCTCCGCGTCGGCGACGTTGTCGAGGTGCTCAGCGCTGAGGAGATCCTCGCCACCCTCGACGAACGTGGCGAGTTCGAGAACCTGCCTTTTATGCCGGAGATGCTCAGGTACTGCGGCCAGCGGCTTACGGTCCACAAGGTGGCGCACAAGCTGTGCGACACCATTAGCAGCAGCGGTATCCGAAAAATGGAGAACGCAGTCCACTTGACCGGCTCGCGCTGTGACGGCACGTCACACGGCGGCTGCCAGACAGCGTGCTTGATGTACTGGAAGGAGGCCTGGCTCAAGCGGGTAGATGCGGGCGACGCTGATCCGGTGACCACGGGCCCCATCGCCCTGACTTTGCTGGAAATAAACACGCTGAAGGAACCCGGGCCTGACGGGGAGCCGCGATACTCCTGCCAGGCCACCGAATTATTGCGGGCCGCGCCAGCCTGTCTGCCCGCGCGCGACATCGGCCAATTCGTAACCGATGTCAAGACGGGCAACGTCGGCGCCTTCGCCTCGCTCAAGGCTTTCCTGGTCGTGTTGTTCAATCGTTTACAGACGGTCAGCAGGCGGGCGTTGCCTCGCAGACTGTGGTTTCGCAACGGGCTGCGGTGGGGCTTCGTGAAGGGCCAGCTCGTCGGTCCGACACCGACGGGCGAGCTAGATCTACAGCCGGGCGAAATGGTCCGCATCAAGACCAAGGAGCAGATCGAGGCGACCCTCAACGAGAACATGCTCAACCGAGGCATGGGCTTCGAGGAGGAGATGGCCCGCTACTGCGGCCGCACCGCAAGGGTGCAAGCGCGGGTGACGAAGTGTTTGGACGAGAAGTCCGGCAAGCTGCTGACGATGAAGAACCCCTGCATCATCTTGGAGGACGTGGTGTGTGCCGGCGTGTACAACGCGAGTTGCCCACGCCAGTTCATTCCCTTCTGGCGGGAGATCTGGCTTGAGCGTGTCTGATGACGCCGACCTAGCGTCCGGCGACACGAACGCGGAACACGTCGGCAATATCGGCCGTAAGGCCGGCCGGGGGTTGACGTGGAGCCTGCTCGGCAACTTCGGGGCGAAGGTTGGTTCGTTCGCGCTCGGGCTGGTGCTAGCCAGGCTGCTTACACCCGCCGACTTCGGCCTGTTCGCGATTGCACTCGCCGTGACGGCGTTCGCCATGCACGTCAACGATGCCGGCATCATCGCAGCTTGCATGCAGTGGCGCGGCAAGCTCGAAGACATGGCACCGACTGGTGCCGTGATCGCAGTGCTATCCAGCATCTTGGTCTACGGGGTGCTCTGGGTAGGCGCACCCGCCTTCGCCAAGTTGGCCGGTGCACCCGAAGCCGCGCCTGTGGTGCGACTACTCACCCTGATCATCGTCGTGGACGGCATCACAGCCGTTCGCTCGGCCGCACTGATGCGCCGATTCCAGCAGGACCGTCTGACGAAGGCCAACATGGTCGGCATGTTGGCCAACGCAGCAGTGGCGCTGCCGCTCGCGTTCGCAGGGGCTGGTGCATACAGCTTCGCGAGCGGCCAACTCGCCGGATCAGTGGTGACGGGCGTAATCGTGTTCAAGATGGCCGATCTGCCGATGAGGTTCGGCCTCGACAGGGCGATCACGAGGAGACTGCTCAGGTTCGGGCTTCCGTTGGCCGCCAGCCTGGGCATCGAATCCGTATTGCTGAACGCAGATTTCGTAATCGTTGGCAATGTGCTCGGCGTCGTGGCGCTGGGCTATTACTTGTTGGCGTTCAACGTCTCCAACTGGGTACCCGGCGTGATCGGCGGAGCGGTGCGATATGTGTCGATCCCCGGCTTCTCGCGGTTGGCCGAGCAGGACCCTGAGGCGCTCGCGCTGGGTGTTCGCCGCTCGGTACCTGTCTTGATGTCAGTCGTCTTGCCCGTCGCCGTGGTGATGGCGACGCTAGCGCCACAGATGGTGGATTTCCTGTACGGCGACAAATGGGGGCCTTCGGCGGTCGTACTGCGCTTCCTGACAGTGCTAATGGTTGTACGCATGCTCACATCGCTGGCGTTCGACATCCTTACCTCGTTGGGGTTCACCAAGTCCACCGTGTGGCTGAACGCGGGCTGGGCCATTGCCCTGGTTCCCGCACTGTGGATCGGGACCCATCTGGATGGCATCCGCGGGGCCGCGATCGCACACGGCCTCGTAGCGGTATTCATTGCGCTTCCGCTGGCGTTGTTGGCCCTACGGCTAGCGGGCGTAAGCCTTCTGCCGATCGTGCCTGCGCTCGTGCGGCCGACGATCGCCGCTGCATTGGCGGCGGTCGTGATTCTGATGATCAAGGCAGTCGTGCATGGCAATTCGTTTGTGGAGCTGGTATCAGCTGGGGGCGCCGGGCTGATCGCCTACATTCTCGTCGCGGTTCCATCGCAGCGATTCCGGCAGTTGAAGACGCTGCGAGCGCAGTTCCGTTGAGTCATCGGAGAGTTGCTATGGACGACACCAAAACGGTTGTCTCGGTTGGATTACCCGTCCGCAATGGTGCTGAGCGGATCGAGCACGTGGTCCGGTCGGTGCTAGACCAGGACCACGAGAACCTGGAACTTGTCATCTGCGACAACGCTTCCACGGACGACACCGAGGAACTGTGCCGCGAATTAGCCAACGAGGACAGCCGGATCGTCTACCACCGCAACCCCGTGAACATCGGGCTACTCAACAACTTCATCAGAGTGATGCAGCTTTCGAGTGGCACGTTTTTCCGCTGGGTAGGCGACGACGATTGGCTGGCGCCGAACTGTGTCTCGCGAAGCCTAGACGTCTTCGCGGCCGACGACCGCCTGATTCTGGTGACCAGCGAGGTGGAGTCGATAGGACAAGACGGCCTAGCGCAGAGCGCTGTCTACGAAGGCACGGCGCTCGGATCAGACGACCCGGTTACGCGCTTCTGCGAAATGCTCCGTCTGCTCAACGAGAGCCATCTGTTGATCGATACGCTATATGGCCTGTTCCGGCGCGAGGCGATAACGGGCATTGACCGCCGCAACATGCTGCGTGAGGACCAAATCTTCGCGACCAAACTCGCACTGGCCGGGCCATGGGGGCACGTGTCCGAGGTGCTGGCCCGGCGGCATTGGACGGACGAACCGGCATCGGCCCTGGCGCGTACGCTGGACGTGCCCGCCTGGCAAATACATTTCCGGACCGCGCTTCAGTGCAGGGAGATGCTGCGTTGGCTGGACAGGTGTGACCTCGATCAAGACCAGCGACGTAGGGCCCGACAGGCGGTAGCCCGGATGTACGTCCGGCGCCACCAGATCGTGCTCGCACGCCGCGGGCGGAAACTGATACGCATCACGCGCGATCTTGGCCGGGCGCGGCCGGTGCCAGTTGCAGTCGGCGAGCGCTAGATGCAGTCAACACATTCCGACAAATGGGTTGACCAATCGCAGATTTGAGGCAGGAGACCGGCGGTGTCGAGCACAGCCGCGGGAGGACCGATGACGAAGCGGCCGCGGCTGGACCGGCGGTCGCGGCGCATGAGATGGTCCATCGCGATATTGCTCGTCTTGGCACTGTTCGGCGCTGCGACAGCACGCTTGTTCATCTGGCCCCCTCTCGCGCCGCTACCCGGCCATGTCAACGCGATCATCGAGCTGGCGGGGCCGGCGATCGACGGCCGCGACACTCTGGCCCTGCAGTTGGCCCGAGAGCATCGGGCCGATTTCCTCGTGCAGTCGACGACGACATCGGAGGCCGGGACGCACAACTGCCTCCCGCCGGTTCCCCAAGTTACGATTCTCTGCTTCCATCCGGATCCGAACACGACGCGGGGCGAGGGAAAGTACATCGCCGCGGAGGCCGCCCGACGCGGCTGGAGTTCGGTCATCCTGGTGACCACGCCCGACCAGGCGTGGCGAGCCCGGCTATGGACTGCCCGGTGCTACTCCGGTGACGCCTACGTCGCAACGACGCCGCTGCCCCTCGTCGATTGGATAGGGCAGATACCCTACCAATGGGGCGCCACGGTAAAGGCGTTCACCGTTGAGCGGTCATGTTAAGGGACTACCCCGGCACGGCGTAGGTCTTCAGCCGCCGTGGTGGCAGTGACCCCGTGGTCATCGGATTGTTGGTGCTGTACAAGGGAATTCACGGCTGGCATGGCTCAAGATGCTCAGTTCATCGCCCGTCCGGTAACCAGCACACGAGAGCTGGTCGCTGCGCGATGAATGCCGCTCGTAGCTCGCCCCACGAGCGGTACCTCATGAACGGTCGCTCGACCGCCCGATAGAACCCGTGGCTGCCACAGTCGCCGGCATCACGACGAAGACCATCAGCGCAAGTCCCGCTCCTGACGCAAGGCCAACCGGCTTGACGAAGAACACCCAGACCGCAGCCAACAAGGGTGCATGGACGAGGTACAACGAGAAGGAGAACTGACCGATCGCGACGAGGGGCACCCACTCGAGCGCACGGCGTGTACGTGAGGCTGGCAACGCGGCCTGACAGCAGAGGCCGCTTGCCACGGCGACCCCGACACCTAGGTCCAGCCAATAGAAGTCGCCGACTGTTCGAGCGGTGCCGAGGTCTGGGGACGCGAAGACGATCGCGCCTACGACCACCGCGAAGTGACCCGCCACCGCCAACCCGCCGTGGCGTATCGCGACGTTGACGGCAGCCACAAGACCGTACACGAACAACATCGCCATCTGCGGTGACAGGTGCTGTAACAAGGTGCGATGACAAGTGGTGCAGCAGCTTCCGCACGGAGACACCCCAGTGATCATCGGAGATGCCGATGGCACACCGATTACAAGAAGCGACTCCAACAGCGTGATCAGTCCCAGACGCCGGCGCGCAACAGTAGTAGTAGCGGGAAGATCCAGTAGAGCTGCCAGTCTACGGCGATAGACCAGAACGCCCCGTTGGGCGAACCCACCTCCACCAAGGAAGAAATGGGTGCCCACCGCCTTCCAGCTCAGTGCATCGTGAGTGCATGGCTCACAAGCATGACCAGCGCGACCAATACGACGATCGCCGCCCAGTACGGTGGGAGGATCCGCCACGCACGCCGACGCATGGAGCCCCGTAGCCACCTGCACCCAGTGGCCAGCCGGGTCGCGACGGCGCCAGGGCGAGCGAGTACCCCGACACCACCATGAAGATCGCAACCCCGAAGTGGCCGTAGATTAGCGGGGCAAATACGGACGAGCCGGTGTTGAAGGGGAACCGGGGTAGACGGCGATGTACGCGTGATGGGCAACTACATCCAGGGCCGCGAGTGCGCGAACGCCGTCGACGAACTCCACGCGACCCGGCGTGGCTGCCAAGGTGCTTGAGAACGTGGCGGTCGTCGGCCCCGACGAATCCGCGGTCACCATCGAGTCATCGATCTCACTCGCCATGTCCCCCATCCGCAACTGGCTTGATGCCATGCCCGTCACCACGATTCGCATCTCACGCTTACGCCTAGACGTTCGAACCAAGTCGATCGAGGATGAGAGCGACGGCATCAACGTGCGACCCAAGGTTCCAGTAGGTGATCCCGAATCGTTCGCGCCACTCGAGCAGTCGCTGCGCGCACTCCGCCGCTGTGCCGACGAGCATTGCTGGCGAGTCTTTCACCAACTCCATTTCGGCCTCGACATCCGCCGCCCACGACGACCGCTGGACAGAACGCTCGGGCGCGTCAGTGACGCGGACGTGGTAACAACTGAACTGCAGGCGAGGAGTCGGGCGACCCACATCCGCCGCCGCCGCGCGCACACGTTGGATCTTCGCCTCGATCGAGGCAGCCGTCAGGTCGGTGACCGGCGCTCGGTCAATTCTGTTGCCGTCCATGGCCGCATGTATTCCAACGATGTCTGCGGTTCGTCCGGCGAGATCAAGCATTCGCGGGCCGCCCGCGCCCACCAATATCGGTGGGTTTGGCCGCTGCGCGCATCTAGGGAGCGCTTGCATCTCGTTGACGCGGCAGTAGTCGCCCGCGAACTGGACGGTCTCCGTTGTGAAGAAACGACGGATCACCTCGAGCGCCTCCGCCAACCTTGCGACCCGGATGCGACCTGGCTCCAGCGTCAAACCCAGCGCTGTGTAATCGTCGGCCAGCCAACCGGGTCCGATCCCCAGTTCGACCTGTCCGTCG
>Ga0134125_10006024_pt1 | contig 13745 bp, 14 predicted proteins | sample KB31751_FD_96464 | JGI IMG/M metagenome (GOLD analysis project Ga0134125, IMG submission 96464) | Terrestrial soil microbial communities with excess Nitrogen fertilizer from Kellogg Biological Station, Michigan, USA - KB3-175-1 | ecosystem: Environmental > Terrestrial > Soil > Unclassified ... | reverse complement strand
TCGGCGAGGATCGTGACGATGGTCTTGCCGGGGCCGAGTTGTTTCGCAAGCTTGATTGCGCCGGCGATATTGATCCCGGTCGAACCGCCGAGGCACAGGCCCTCGTGCTCGAGTAGCTCATAGATCACGTTCACCGCTTCCTCGTCCGATACGAGAAAAGCATCGTCGACCTTCGCCGTCTCGATGACGGGCGTGACGCGGCCAAGCCCGATGCCTTCGGTGATGGAATCGCCGGGCGTCGATTTGACCTGGCCGTGCTTGAACAGTTCGTACATCGCAAAGCCATGCGGATCGGCGCAGGCGGTCACGATGTTCTGGTTCTTCTCTTTCAGATAGCGGCTGGTGCCGGCGAGCGTGCCGCCGGTGCCGACGGAGCAAATGAAGCCGTCCACTTTGCCGCCCGTTTGCTCCCAGATTTCGGGACCCGTGGATTCGTAATGCGCCTTGGCGTTGTCGAGATTGTTCCACTGGTCGGCAAACAGCACGCCGTTCGGCTCCGCCTTGCGGAGCTGGTCGGCGAGCCGGCGGCCGAGATGCTGGTAGTTGTTGGGATTGGCGAAAGGCAGCGCCGGCACCTCGATCAACTCGGCGCCGCACAGCCGCAGCATGTCCTTCTTTTCCTGGCTCTGCGTCTGCGGGATCACGATCAGCGTGCGATAGCCGCGCGCGCTGGCGACGACCGCCAGGCCAATGCCGGTGTTGCCGGCGGTCGATTCGACGACGAGCCCGCCGGGCTTGAGATCGCCGCGCTTCTCGGCTTCCAGGATCATCCACTTGCCCGCGCGGTCCTTCACCGACTGGCCGGGATTCATGAACTCGGCCTTGCCCAGAATGGTGCAGCCGGTCGCCTCGGAGGCGCGCTTCAGCTTGATCAGGGGGGTGTTGCCGATAGCTTCGACAACGTCTTTGTTGAATTGCATGTCGGAGGATCCGCCGGAGGTTTGCTCAATGCCTTGGGCTGAACCTAGTCAACGATGGCGGGCAGCACAAGCCGATCAAGCCGCGCGTTTTTCAGCGCGGCTTTGCAAAAACCACCTGACGTACATCGATGTTGCCGGCGAGGAAGCCGGCCTCGCAATAAGCGAGATAATACTCCCATAGCCTGCGGAATCGCTCGTCGAAGCCGAGCGGCCTGAGATTGGGCCAGGCGGAGCGGAAGTTATTTCGCCAGGTCGCGAGCGTCTTGGCATAATCTTGCCCGAAGATGCGCTCGCGAATGACAGGCACGCCAAATCGCTCGCCGAGCGTCTTGAGGATTTGCGGCGAGGGCAGCATGCCGCCGGGGAAGACATAGCGCTGGATGAAGTCGACCTCGCGCCGATAATGCGGGAAACTGGAGTCGCGGATGGTGATGGCCTGAATGCCGGCGAGCCCGCCCGGCAGCAGGCGGTCACGCAGTTGCGAAAAATATTTCGGCCAGAACTGCTCGCCGACGGCCTCGATCATCTCGATCGAAGCGATGCGGTCGTAGCGCGCGCGCTCGTCGCGATAGTCCTGCAGCCTGATCTCGACCTTGTCGTTCAGGCCCGCCGCCTGGATGCGCTGCTGCGCGAAATCGCGCTGTTCCCTGCTGATGGTAAGGCCCACGACCTTGGCGCCAAAGGTCCTGGCGACATATTCGGCGAAGCCGCCCCAGCCGCAGCCGATCTCAAGCAGCCTTTGGCCGGGCTGCAGATCGATCGCTTCGGCAAGCCTGCGATATTTGTTCTGCTGCGCAGCGCTGAGATCGGCCGCGCCGTCCTCATAGAGAGCGGAGGAATACGTCATGCTCGGATCGAGCCAGGCCGAATAGAAGGCGTTGCCGATATCGTAGTGCGCGTAGATGTTGCGGCGGGCCTGGCGCTTGGTGTTGCGGTTGAACCAATGCTGGACCATCTGGAAGAAGCGCGCCAGGGGCTTATCGGCGAGCATCCTCTGGATCAGATCGTGATTGAGGCAGAATAGATAGAGGAATTGCGTCAGGTCCGGCGTATCCCAGTCACCCCTGAGATAGGCTTCGGCGATGCCGAGGTCGCCACCCCTGATCAGCCGACCGGCAAAGCCGTAACTGTGCAGCACCATCTTCGCTGCCGGTCCCGGCTCGACGCCGCCGAACCTGACCACGCGGCCGTCGAGCAGGGTAATGTCGAGCGTGCCGCGCTTCAGCCTTGCCGCAAAGCCGAGTGCAAGCCGCACCAGGCGCGGCAAGCCGGCCAGCACCGTTTCCGCCGTCTCCGGGGTCACCGGGATTACGTCGCCCATGGCAGTCCATCAACCGCTGTGGCTCTGTATCCGCATCGTGCGCGTGTCGTGAGTGGCCGGGCCCATCGGCCACCACCGGACCAGAGCGCGCCCCCGCGGTCGGTTGGCGCTGACGAAATATAAGCGGAGGTTTTATCTCCCGCCAAGCCGGTATTGGCCGCCTTCGCAACTGCGACACGCAGACGCCGCAGCGCGAAGAAGGCGCGAAGCAGTGGCGGCTTCGTCGGCTACGGATCGCGTTGTTGAAGCGGATGGATGCGCGGCGTATAGCCCGCCTGATGTCAGACCGATCTGAACCAGGGAGCGCGGAGGCCGGCGCGGATTGTCCGCATTGCCAGAAGCCGCTGCCGCTGTGCATCTGCGACAGCGTCACGCCGATCGACAACCGCATTGCGCTTCTGATCCTCCAGCATCCGCAGGAGCAGGACACGGCGCTCGGCACCGCGCGGCTCACGGCCCATCATTTCAAGCAGGCGGTGGTGAAGGTCGGCCTGTCCTGGCCGAGCCTGTCAAAAGCGCTGGGGCGACCCGTTGCCGATCCCTCGCGCTGGGCCGTGCTTTACCTTGGCTCGGCGAAGGTCGCCAAGCTGGACACGGATCGAGATATCGTCGCGATCGACCGCAAGGGCGAAATCGAGTCCGACCAGCGCGGCATCCTCTCTCGTATCGAAGGCATCGTGCTGCTCGACGGCAGCTGGAGCCAGGCCAAGGCGCTCTGGTGGCGCAATCCCTGGATGCTGAAATGCCGGCGCGTGATACTGGGACCGAAGCGGGCGTCGGGCTATGGCGAGCTCCGCCGCGAGCCGCGCCGTGACGGCCTTTCCACCATTGAGGCCGCCGGCATGGTGCTCGCCGGACTCGAAAAGCGACCCGATATCGCCGAGACGCTGAATAGCGCCTTCGAGCGCATGCTGGTGCGGTTTCGGCAGGTGCAGGGAACCAGCCCAGAGCTCGCGCCGCGGCCGAAACCCCGCCGCAAACGCGATTTTCGGCGCCGCAAATGGACGTAACGGTCTCGGTTGCCTATCGGAGGGAGGCCGTATAAGAAGCGCCCCCACGGGGCCACGTGGCGGAGTGGTTACGCAGCGGTCTGCAAAACCGTTTACTCCGGTTCAATTCCGGACGTGGCCTCCAGTAAAATCAATAACTTATTGTCACATCCTCAACTCAAGAAAATCTCGTCAGCGATTCGCGAGCCTTTCGAGACCCAGCGGGTCCGGTGGCGCGTCCGCATCCGCCGATCTGATGGAGAGAAAATCAAGGTTGTGGTTCCCGCGGGCGATGAGAGAACTCCCGACAACCTTTAATCGAGATCCCACCATCGAACAGGTGATTTGGCAATTTCCCGATCTGGGGAAATCCGATTGCGTCTGCGCCCACGCCGGTGGCAAGCCGGCCGACTGCTCGGATGACGCCAACGCGGGTGCTGACGGTGTTTGACCCGAGGTGCCGCAATTCGTTCTGCACCGTATTCCTAATTATCGATCCGTTAACGCATGTAATCGCGAGAACTGAAATTAGGGGACAGGCTGCCTTCAATAGGGAGCCGTGGGATGCTCAAGCGACGGGGTCACTTCAAGCAGACGGTGCCCTTTCAAGATCAGCTTGAAACGTTCGCAAAAAAGGCACGCGATATGGCCCAACAGCTTCCAGCAGGCGCAGAACGCGAGGATCTGCTCAAGAGAGCACGTCGTGCTGACACAGCGGCTCACATCGACGAATGGGTCAACTCGCCCGGATTACAGCCGCCAAAGAAGTAAAGGCCGCCTCGGTTGCCTCTTTCAATGCTTGGCGTCATTCTTTGAAACCTGGGGAGTAACCGTCCATGCGCAAATCCGCCAGTCATGCAGGTACAACAATCACCGTCGGCGACCTGATAAGCGAGCTCTGCGGTTGGCCTGACCACGCCTCGGTCACTTTCCGATGCCCGTTGCAGAACCAGGCAATGCGCTTCAGCCGCATCGAGGGACGGTCAAAGGTCAGCATAGAGATAGAACTCGATCCTGCATCCGAGAATGCGCCTGCCGTTGCGGCGTGAGGGGCTTGCGCGTTTTGCCTTTTGCCCAGGAACGTTGCCCGCTCCTTTCTGTTGGCCAAGATGAAAAGACCACGAGTATATTTAAGGCTAGCCAAACGCTGCGGAGAGCTAAAGGAACAAGCACGAGACACGGTGTCTCGCAGCCAGCTTACGACGCTCGAGAGTAGTTACCTTACGTTGGCCGCCAGCTCCCAGGTGCTTCGCCGCTCGGCAAGGCTGCAGAAGGCGCTGGAAAGGCGTCGTCGTAAGTAGGGCCGTCTCACTTGCGTACTCGCCCGACCCGGACAGGCGGGTAGCTCACGCCAGTTCCCGCGCCAGGGGATTGATAAATCGCGCGGTGGCCGCAGCCGTAGAATTATGAGCATGCCGCATGGAAGAGACCGGTAAGCACCACTCCGGCTGCCGATGATTCCTCGGCTGCGGGTCGGGCGCAATCGGTCGGGCCGCGGAACGGCGCAGCTAAAGCGTGTCGGGCGCCCGTCGTCTGAAGCACTCGATCGAAAGATTGCCCATAATAGCGATGCCCATCCGCTTGGGCGCGTTAGTTTGCTCGGAGCGCCTTTCCATGGCCCCGGCCTTTGCCATTTGCTGCAACGCCTCGGCAAGCCACCCCGCTGTGGTTTGCACTCCGAGGCGACTACTGATTTGCGCGACCGTGCGCCATTTGTCGTCGAGGCATTTTGCAATGGTGTCGTTGCTCAGGGTTGAGACTACTCGCGACTGCAGTCTCGGTACGTCCAAGTTCAGCTGCTATCTCGGCTGCGGACTTTCCCGCCAGAGCAGGCGCCTTTAGCAGTTGCTCTTCCTCGGGGGTCCAGAGTTTTTTTGCTGCCAGCCGTTCACTTGGCCTTCGCCTTCAGCCCGATGTCGATTAGGCAGGCGGATGAGTTTCTAGAGGCTGAGCGTGAAGCACTTGCTTATCCATTCGATATTTCTGAACGAGGGTTTCTATTCCTCGTCGTGTTGCCTGGTCGATCACCCAAGTGGAAAGTTGTCGATAGACGTCGATCTTTTCGTCGAGCTCGGCACACCTCTCACACATCGCTGCCACTCCACGGCGACTCGATTGTTGATCCGGAGATTATGAAGTGCGCCGGAGCTACGGCGATCACGTGGGTTAATGCCGATGCGCGGTCCCGTTTGTGCACAGAAGTTTTCCCCGCAATGCCCGCAATCCTTCCACCGACGAACAGTGCCAGCGGCCCCCGAAAGGGGCTGGCCGCCCTTGCTTTTCTAGCTGCCGTCCCGGGACAAAGATGAAGAGCCGCCGCCGATCGCGCCGGAAGCGCAACCGGCAGCGGCTGGCGAGACATGCCAAAAGGCCGAGGCGTAACCGAGCCTTCCGCAAGCGACAGCAAATTCAGACTAAGCGGCCGCTCTTCAAGCAGCCGCTTGCCGGCTTGGCTTGCCGGAGGCATGCATCGAGGGCATCGGAGGTTGAGCGTGTGGGGCTTCGGTGCCGCGCTTTTCAATCAACGAGCCGCAGAACTCTTCGGCGATCGAATCGATCAAGCGCTGCTTCGATCTGGCTCCGGTTGACGATTGCCTGAAGGCGTTCGACGACCCATGCCGCATCGTGGTGCCCGGCGGCATGATCACGCAGAACGCTGCGCACGCGCTCCAAGGTGCGCACAATGGTTTCTTGATCGTCGCTCAACAATGGCGCACCTGTCCCTGTCTTTCGCTGCCACGGTCTTGGCACCCGGAGAGGAGCCCGTTCGATCCGTTTGCGAATAACTTTACGATCACCGATCGCACCGTAGGCGATAAACCATTTACCCGGCTCAATTCTGGTCGTGGCCTCCATTTCCTGTCGCGTTATTTCCAATCGCATCAGGGTGTCCGTGATGCCGGTCACTGTCACGCGTCCGTTCGCGGCGAATGGCGCGAGCTATGTTCTGCCGATCGATATTCGCGCCAAATCCGAAGCCGACCTCAAGGCCGGCGGGGCCGTCGATCTCGAGGTTGCCATTGAGCGATGAAAGGCGCCCATCTCCGCCTGGCGTTCTTCAATGCCTCGCGCAACGATCCATTCCCATCAGCCGATCGCGTCGGGCGTGGTCCCTCGGTGGGGGGTGGTCTTGCCGAGATGGTCTTGCCGGAGGGCTCCCCGGTGGCCTTCGCGTGCGGCCCCGGGCAGGTAGCTGCGGATGGCCGCAAGGGCGGCCATAGCCCTTTCACAAAGGCGCTGCTGGACAACATTGCCGCACCGGGCGTCGAGATTCAGCAGGCGATGACGCAGGTCCGTTCAACTGACTTGGGGAAGCACCGATCTCGTCGGCCCGGTCTATCTCAATCCGGCCGCACCCACCGAGAAGAAATGAAGGCGTGGAGGGAAGGGGCGAAGAAGCGGTGCAATCAGCAGGCGGCGTGCCAGCCTTCCGGAAATGGGATCAGGGGCCAGGACAAATCATTATCGTTGGCGGCCTTCGGCGTCCTGGAAACCGTGGGCATGATGAAGTCGTCCTCCCCCGAGGCTGGCGCAATCGCCGTCCGCACGACATCAAGCAACACATCGAACTCAACTTCGCTCATCGGCGCCGTCCCTCACTTGGGGAGCGCAACGTCGCAAAACTGTTTTGGTGCCTAATTGCCCGGATCGTTCAAATTGTATCGATCCGGCTTTTGCAGGCCGGTTGGTTAGTGAAACCCTACCGGCTTTGGCGCGAATCCCAGGTGGTTCTGTACGGTCGCAAGTGTGAGAAAGCTCACATTTGCGCAGCAACATTTTGCGTATCTCCACACCATGGGCAGACGCTCAAAAAGGGCGCCTGAACCATTGAAGGTGACGCTGCCATGAGCACAATGACCATTGCATGTTCGGCCTCGCGTCACGCCGCTCTGGCGCTCGGGCTCGTGCTCACGCTGATTTCGGCCCGTTCGGCCGGGGCCTACCAGGGCACCCCCGAACAGCGTCGGGCCTGCACGCCTGATGTCTATCGGCTCTGCGCCGGCGAAATCCCCGATGTCCGCGCCATCACCGCCTGCCTGCTGCGGAAGAAGGCCAACCTGAGCCCCGCCTGCCGCGCTGCCATCGAGCAGAGCGGCGATTGATTGTTCGATATCCACAGCCGTGCACGGGTGCGCAGCAAGTGTTTCAGGCACGATCGGATTTTGTGATGGCGCGACTGTGAATATGCTGCGGAGAACGACTGCAAAAGGATCGGAATCTCCGGAGCCGGGGGCCCCTTACACGGGATTGGACGGACGCGGCGCGCCCGACTACTGTGCGGGTTATGCGCGCCAACGCCGTTCCGTTTCGTATCGCCGTCGAAGACGAGATTCTCGATGACCTGAAGTCGAGGCTGCGCAATACGCGCTGGCCCGAAGCCGAGCTGGTCGACGACTGGAGCCAGGGTATTCCGCTCAGGTGGATCCACGAGATCTGCCGCTACTGGGCCGAGGACTATGATTGGCGGGCCCGCGAAGCGCGCCTCAACCGCTTCGCGCAGTTCAAGGCCGAGATCGACGGTCTTGGCGTGCACTTCATCCATGTCCGCTCACGGCACACGGACGCAACACCCCTGATTATAACCCACGGCTGGCCCGGCTCGATCGTCGAGTTCAGCAAGGTGATCGAGCCGCTGACCGATCCGACCGCGCATGGCGGCGATGGCGCCGACGCGTTTCATCTGGTCTGTCCGTCGCTTCCGGGCTTTGGCTTTTCCGATAAGCCAAAGACCGCCGGTTGGGGTGTCGAGCGCATCGCCTCGTGCTGGGCCACGCTGATGGCAGGGCTCGGTTACGAGCGATACGCCGCGCAGGGCGGCGATTGGGGCTCGGCGGTGACGACCGCGCTCGGCGCGCAGGATCCCTCGCATTGTCTCGGCATCCACATCACCCTCGCGATGGGCTCGCGGCCGATCCCAAGTGATCCACCGACGCCGGAGGAAGCGCGAGCGCTCGCGGGGCTCCGGCATTATCGCGACTGGGACTCCGGCTATTCCAAGCAGCAATCGACGCGGCCGCAGACGCTCGGCTATGGCCTGACCGACTCGCCGGCGGGGCAGGCGGCCTGGATCCTGGAAAAGTTCTGGGCGTGGACCGATTGCGACGGCGATCCTCTCAACGTTCTGGGCCGCGACGAGCTGCTTGACAACGTCATGCTCTATTGGATCGCCGCGACCGCGGCGTCATCGGCGCGGCTCTACTGGGAGAGCTTTGGTCGCCCCCGCCGGCACGGCAAGGTGACGGTGCCGACGGGAGTAGCCGTGTTTCCGAGGGAGATCGTGCCGCCGGTGCAGCGCTGGATGGAAGAAGTCTTTCCGAACATCCAGCACTGGAGCGAGATGCCGAGGGGCGGACATTTCGCAGCCTTCGAGCAGCCGGAATTGTTCGTGCAGGAGGTGCGAAGCTGCTTCCGGAAGCTGCGAGCGTGATGAGGGAAGTGACTGCGAAAGGCGCGTTGCGAATAGGAACTTCGACAGCGACCATTTGGTTGGAGTGCCGAGAATGGCTCAACCACGCTACCGCGCATGGACCGATTTAGCGAGCAGCTCTTGGAAACGGACCGTCGTATCGCTCGGGCGGAAATGGCTGTCGTAATACGGATTGTCGAGATCGACAAACTCCGCGTTGCTGGACGGAGCACCGCTATTGCGGAGCGCACCTGGTTCGCGTCTGTCGAAAGCCTCAAGGCGCTGCGCGAACGTAGAGAGCTGATCGCGCAAAACATCTATGAGCAAAGGCGCGCGTCCCAGGTCAGGTGTTGCCCCAGAAGCCGACGTGTACGGGGCGAGCGCCTTGTTCGGGTCAGGGTCACGAGCTGGCACTGGGCTTATTCAATCGGCTTTCGGCGTGAAGCAATTGCCCTTCAGAAAGCATGGTTAGAGAGCAATACTTGGGGTCCCCGCGAGGAGAATCTTCGTCTGCCGCAAATCGGGGATCATCAATTTCTCTTCAAAAGCCGCATGAAGCGGAGCCAAGAGAGCATGCACTTCCGGCACCTTGCCCTGAGCACGCCACAATGCAGCGAGGGCGTTCGAGGCTCGGAGTTGCCAGAGGCGCGCCCCCTGCCGTGTGGCGACAGCTATGGCGGTTTCATAGCAGACTTGGGCAGCTGCTGAAGATTCGCCTGCACCAGCCAGCAAGTCGCCTCTTAAACGATGAAGTTCGGCCTCATACCAGCGCCCGCTGGTTCCAGCCACCATCAGCAAGGCTTGGTCAACTAGCTTCATAGCGTCAGTGAATTGCCCGGCTTTGGCGAGAACCTGCGCAAAGAGGTATCGAGCGAACTGGACCCAGATCAGCGCGCCGGTCGCTTCAAGCGCCTTTACACTCTTGCGAAGTTCCGGAAGACCCTCTTCGATATGCCCGAGATAAGAATTTGCCCAACCTCGCAGCATCCGGCCGCCAGCCGACCACAGTGGAAACTCGTACTCGGAGGCCAATATGACGGTTCGTTGGGCGATGGGATAGGCCGCATCCGCGTCTTCGCACAGCACGTGCACTCCCGCTAGAAAGGCTAGCGCATTACAAATGCTGTGAGGATGTCGCAGCCGCTCAGCGAACTCTACCGCGTCTTGGCCAACCGCCAGTCCGCGAGAGATGTCTCCGAGGAGCGTATACCCCAGTGCCAGATACGTCTGCGCAAAAAGCGGTGCGAGGGATCGGTCGCGCGCCGCATCGTGCAATTTCAGTGAGTTGCTCAGGTGGTCACGAGCAGGGTCCAATTCGCCAATCAGGAACAGCGCCTGACCGAGAGCGCGATGGCCCATCAGCTTGGGCGTCGGGTCGTCCTGTTGATCGGCTGATGTCAACAAGCCCTCTGCCAATGCGCGAGATTGCTCGAAGTCGCCTCGCGTGATGTGAAAAGCTATTACTCCACCGAGCGCAGCAAACCTCTGGGGGGAATTATTGGCACTGTTACATAAATCAAGCGCCCGTCGGTAAGCTTCGACTGTTTCGGCAGCGGCAAACCCTTTACCTGCGGCAAACGCGTTCCCTAGCAACTGCTGGAGCTGTAGCTCAAGGTTATCACGTTCCAAGCTTGCAGGGAGATCGACCAGCTGCTTGAGAGCCAGTTCAAGGTGGGTACTTGCCTCGACGAACGCGGATCGTGCACTAGCTTGACGGGCGGCCTTGACCCAATAGTCGACTGCCAGTCTCGCTCTGCCGGCTTGCCCATAATGCTGCGCGACGATTTCGGGGGCCGTGTCGGTAATCTCTGCAAAATCTCTGCATAGCACTTCGGCGATTGTTCCGTGCAGCTTTCGGCGTTGGTCATGAAGCACGCTGGCGTAGGCCTCGTCCCGCAAGAGGGCGTGCTTGAAGGCAAAAATCTGATCACTTGCGTGGCCGCTTCGGAACACCAAACCGGATGCATGCAAGCGATCGACGGCTCCTTGGACGTCGGTTTCCGAGAACGGAGCAATTGCCTTCAATAGTTCCAGCGAGAACTCACGACCGATTACTGCGGCAATCTGCGCGACAGCTTTCACCGGCGCGAGCTGGTCCAAACGAGCCATCAATGAATCATGCAATGTGTCCGGCACCAGCAGCGTAGACTGTGTGCCGGATCGTCCTTCGTTTGATCCACTCCCACGTTCAAGCACCGCCTTCGTGATTTCCTCAACAAAAAGTGGCACGCCGTCTGTCTTGTCCAAAATCTGGTCTATGGCGTTTTGCGGCAAGACTTTGCCCTCGGACAGGAGTCGGACCATTGAAGACACCTGCACTCGGTCCAAGCGACCCATGGTCAGCGAGGTGACGTGTGGCTGTTCGGCCCAAGGCAACGTGATATCCGGACGGTGCAATAGAAGGACCAACATCCGCCAATCTCGTACGCCGTCACGGAGTCGCTCAAGCAACTTTAGCGAGGTTGGGTCTGCCCAGTGTACGTCTTCGAATACGACAAGCGCGGGCTGTTGCTCGGTACGGGCTTTCAGCAGAGCAAGCACAGCGCCGAATGTCTGATTCTTGAGTTGCTCGGGCGTGAGCTCTCGTCGGGAATAGCGACCTTCAGTCGGAATCGATAGCAAATCGGCCAATAGCGGAACAATCGATCTGGTTTGATCTGTCTCCTGGCCAACCAGGTTTTCCAACTTGTCTAATCGTGCCGTGGGTGAAGTGTCGCGAGCAATGCCCGTGGCGTGCTCCAGGTAATGAATGACTGGATGTAACGCACTGCTTGTATGATATGACGAACATTGAAATGACAGGAAGCCGCATCCTTCTTCGGCCAGTCGAGTTCGTAGCGCCACAACAAGTCGAGATTTGCCGATCCCGGCCTCGCCGGAGATCATGACGACTTGGCCTTTGCCCCGTTTTGCCTTGCTGTACTGCTTCTGCAACAGGCGCAGTTCAGCTTGACGACCGACCAAGGGCGTTAAGTGTAGGGAGGTGCGCGCTTCAAAGCGGCTCGATATGGATCCGGACGCCAGGACTCTCCACACATGAATAGGTCGTTCGAATCCTTTCACTGAGTGATCACCCAGATCGCTGAATTCAAACAGGCTGCCAAGTAGAAGCCGGGTTCGTGGGGCGACTAATATCTGGCTGGGCTCGGCTAAGGCTTGTAAGCGCGCCGCTAGGTTCGGAGTGTCACCGACAAGGGCAAACTCGCGTGCGGGGCCCTCGCCAATCAGGTCGCCTACAACTACAAGGCCGCTTGCAATACCAATCCGTACCTGGAGTCTTTCACCGATAGGGACGATCAAGGCCGGGACTGATTCAACGATCTGCAGAGCAGCCTTTACCGCACGTTCTGCATCATCCTCGTGAGCGGTCGGAAAACCAAAATATGCGAGAACTCCATCGCCCATAAGGCGTGCAACGTGCCCCTCATAACGGCGAATGGCGTCTTCGCAACAGCGTTGGAACTCGAGAAGGATTCGGCGCAAGTCTTCCGGATCGAGCCGTGTCGATAACGAGGTCGAGCCTACCAGATCGCACATGAAGACTGTAAGGTGACGCCTCTCAGCGCTAGCGGTAGCCGTCGGCGTCAATCCTGCCTCAACGGGCGTGTTCGGGGCTCGCAACGAGTCGGAGAACGCGTGCGATATCGCCTTTAAAAGTTTCTTTCGGTGCCCCAATGAGACGCCGAGCTTTTCCAGATCGTGCTCGTTCAGCTCCGGCAGGGTTTCCCAATCAATGTCATTTTTCGCGAACAAGTCGACATATCGGGCGAGCCCAATCTTTTCCAGCCAGTGCTGAAGATCGGCCATCTTGGCAACCCGAACGCTTCGGGCGGCCGCGCCAAGCACGTCAACGGAGGCACGGCGAAACCGCGCAAGGAACGGCATCCTGCGCATAGATATTCCTGTAGGCAAGCAACCTGACGCTGCAATCACAGCGACGTGGCGTCGCGCACGCCAGCAGCGCGCATGTCGGCGAACGTGATTTTCTGCAGGGTGAACTGGTAATGCAGGTCAGCCACGGTATCCGCTTTCACCGTGTTCAAACCGCGCTCCCGCCGCAGCCTCATATCCAGCGGCTGTCGCAGAGCGAACTATTGGATAATGGTCATGGTCGGTGACTTTGCCGCGTTGGATTGCGATGAAGGCATGCTGTGTTTCGATTGAATACAGCCCGTAGACGTCTTCATCCCTTCTGTCGTCACAAAGGAAATACTCGTCATCTGGACTTGGCAGCGGCGGTCCACCCTCATCAGGATATTCAAGGTAGTACAGATAGAGACCGCCGTCGCTGCTTGGCGAGCCCTTGGCTATGATACATGGGAACCCAGTTTCTCTGGCCAGCCGCGCATAGCTTTTTCTCTTCAGGCAAGATTTCATCACCCTTCACCTCCAGCGACATTTTCGCTTCCGGCAGCCAAAAATCGGGAAGGTACGGCACGTCATCCAAAACGAAACCCTGCTTTTCGTATTCCCACTGGATCCCGGCGTGGTCAAAAAACACGGCCCTCTCGCCTCAGTGCGAGCGCGAAAAACGGTGGTTGTTGTATTTGGTCTCGATGGCTTTGATCATGTCTTCTCCGGTTGGGTTTCGTTCGACCATTCCAGCACCCGTAGGATCGTCGGATGCGCGCGGTTCTTCACCTTCACCCAATGCTTCGATCGACCGCCCCGGTAGGGCCGATCGCGCCGCTTCGATGCCAGTCCTTTTAGGCCATGCGGCAGGCCGCGCGGAATAGTTCTGGCCCGATCTCGCCTTGCTGATGAAGATGCTATCGGGTCGCCCGTGCAACAGCCGGTCAACCTCGCGCATCGAAAGTCGCCGATGACAGTATCGAACCAGAACAGACCCGGGCTCGGTACCGTCATTTCGGGTGGTTGTCCCCGAGCCGATCCAAATTTGCGATTTCTTCCCATCTCCTTCCCATTTGGCCATTCATGGGAAGATGCGATAACGGATTGCAGGGAATATAATTGAATTAATTGAATGAGCGGCCTGAGGCATAGGTGACAGAACGTACCGGACACATGGGTTACACTTTCCGCTTTTGTTCTGTGGGAGGTGTGGATGCCGTGGAAAGCGAGTTCGGTAATGGAAGAGCGCCTTCGTT
>Ga0134125_10006023_pt1 | contig 13747 bp, 12 predicted proteins | sample KB31751_FD_96464 | JGI IMG/M metagenome (GOLD analysis project Ga0134125, IMG submission 96464) | Terrestrial soil microbial communities with excess Nitrogen fertilizer from Kellogg Biological Station, Michigan, USA - KB3-175-1 | ecosystem: Environmental > Terrestrial > Soil > Unclassified ... | reverse complement strand
CGTATTCCTTCGCCTCTAGGGAGGTCAGGATCTTGTCCCGATCGATGTCCGCGCGAATACGTTCCACGGTCTGACCGGTGTGCTGAGCCAGGGTCGCCTCCAGCAGGCGACGCATCCGCTGAATCTCCGCGGCTTGGATCTCCAGGTCCGAAACCTGCCCGTACACGCCCTCGGTGGCTGGCTGGTGGATGAGGATCTGGGCATTGGGGACGGCGAGTCGCTTGCCCGGTGTACCCGCGGCGAGCAGCACCGCAGCAGCGGAGGCGGCCTGGCCGAGGCACACGGTCTGGATCTCCGGACGGACGAACTGCATCGTGTCGTAGATGGCCGTCATCGCGGTGAACGACCCACCCGGCGAATTGATGTACATCGTGATGAGACGATCCGGGTCGGTCGATTCGAGCACCAGCAGCTGCGCCATGGTGTCGTTGGCCGAAGTGTTGTTGATCTGCTCGCCGAGGAAGATGATGCGCTCTTCGAACAGCTTGTTATACGGGTTGGACTCCTTGACCCCGTAGCTGGTCCGCTCGATGAACGAGGGCAGGACATACCTCGACTGCGGCATTTGATCGTAGTTCATCGGGGGCTCCTCGGGGCTCAGCGGTCCGCGTCCGGCAGCGAGTTGGCGCGGGTCAGTACTCGATCGACGAAGCCGTACTCGCGGGCCTCTTCCGCAGTAAACCATCGGTCGCGGTCGGAGTCGGCGATGATCCGGTCTATCGGCTGGCCGGTCTGCTCGGCGATGAGTTCTGCCATCTCTCGCTTGTGCTTGATCAACATGTCGGCCTGGATGGCGATGTCTGCCGCGGTACCGGACACGCCGGCCGACGGCTGGTGCATGAGGATCCGGGCGTGCGGTAGGGCGTATCGCTTGCCTCGGGTGCCCGCGGAGAGCAGGAACTGCCCCATGGATGCGGCCAGGCCCATCGCGTAGGTCGCCACGTCGGGTTCGATGAGCTGCATGGTGTCGTAAATGGCCATACCCGCGGTCACCGAGCCGCCTGGCGAGTTGATGTAGAGCCGGATGTCCTGTTCGTGGTCTTCGGCCGACAGCAGCAAGAGCTGGGCGCAAATCTGGTTGGCGATGTTCTCCTCGACCTGAGAGCCGAGCACGATGATGCGCTCGCGCAGCAGCCGTTCGTAGACGGAGTCGGTCAGGTTGAGGCCGGCCGTGGCGGCCCGCATCGCGGGAACGTCCCGCAGCGGCGCAGCCGCGGCGATGTAGTCGGGGGTCACGTATGCCTGCCTTCTGTCATCAGGTCCACCTGGGTGAGGTCCGGCTCGGAGATCGATCGAACTCCGACCCTGGGAACACTGCCGACCCTAACGAAGGCGGCGACCGACTACTTCCTGGCGCGCCTGAGGTTCGCTCAGAGCGTTACGCCGGTGTCCGATCTGCATCCTGGCGACGCCGACCGACTAGCCCTGGCTCGCCGCGTCGAGCAGCGCCTCGACGTCGAGAGAGTTGCCGGAGGCGTCGGTGACTGTCGCCTGGCGCACCACAGTGGCCAGCGCCTTGCCACGGCGGACGTCGGCGTAGATAGCGCCCAGCTCGCCGGATTGGTGGGCCTGCTGGGCGTACTCATTGGGGCTGACGCCGCGGCGATGCGCTTGATAGACGATGCGCTCGCTGAGCTCGCTATCGGAGACAGAGAGCTCTTCGGCGTCGGCGATGGCGTCAAGCATCAGGTGAGCTTTGACTGTTTCCCGCGCGCTGGTGCGCAGGTCGGCGTCGAACTCCTCAGGGCTGTGTCCCTGCTGCTCCAGCCAACGACCGAGGCGCTGCTCGTCGTGGTCGAAGGCGTGCAGGGCGTCGTGCTTGCGTGACTCATATTCGGAGTCGACGATCGACTCCGGCAGAGGCACCTCGGTCGCGGCCAGCAGCGCCTTGAGCACCTCGTCTCTGGCCTTCGCGCCCTGCTGCACGGATTTCACCCGCTCCAACCGGGTGCGCAGATCGGCCCGGAGCTCGTCAATAGTGTCGAATTCGCTGGCGAGCTGGGCGAATTCATCGTCCGCCGCCGGCAGCTCTCGCTCTTTGACCGCCTGAATCTTCGCCGTCACCTCGGCCTGCTGCCCGGCATGTTCCCCGGCGGCCAGCGTGGTGGTGAGGGTGCGCTGCTCGCCCTGCGCGGCGCCGATCAGCACATCGTCGATTCCGTCGATGAGTTCACCAGAACCGATTTGGTAGGACAGGTCGCTGGTCGCCAACTCGGCGATCTCCTCGCCGTTGACGGTGGCACTGAGGTCGAGCAGGACGAAGTCGTCTTGCTGCACGGGGCGCTCGACCGACAGCAGGGTGCCGAAGCGGGATCGCAGCCCATCGAGCTGCTCGTTCACCTCGGCGTCGGTGACCTCGACATCGTCGACGGAGACGGCGATGTCGGTGAACGCCGGCATCTCGATTTCCGGCCGGACGTCCACCTCGGCGGTGAACGCGAGCCGGTCCCCGTCCTCGATCTTGGTCACCTCGATCTCCGGACGGCCGAGCGGGTGAACGCCGCCCGCGGAGACGATCTCGGCGTATTTCGCCGGCACCGCCCCGCTGACCACCTCTTCGAGCACCACACCGCGACCGAGACGCTGCTCCAAGATTCGCGCCGGTGCCTTGCCCGGACGGAATCCGGGGATGTTCACCTGCTGAGCGATCTTCTTGTAAGCGCGATCGAAGTCGGGCTTCAGTTCGTCGAACGGCACCTCAACGTTGATCTTCACCCGCGTCGGGCTGAGCTGTTCGACAGTGCTCTTCACGGAGTACTCCTCGGCAGAAGGATGGGAACGCGCCGGCTGAGCCACGGCCGCCGGACCGGAGGTGTGTGCCGAGTCTATGCGAGCACGCCAATCCCCCTGCTACGGGCGCCTGCTTGGCCCGCCGCACCACAGTCGGACGCGACTTGCGGATTAGCCAGAAGGTTGCACTGAAAGGTCGCCATCGCTACTCAGCCGTTCGCTACGCCGTCAACCACACGTGTGCATGGAGTAGTGAACTGGTTCCGCACCGCTAAACCTAAACAGTAAACTAACCAGCCTCACGCTTTTCCGCACCACCCTGTCGGAGATGGCAATGTACGAGCCAATCCCTGCTACGCGCCCCTACGAACCGGTCGCCCTAGACGGGATAGCTCGTCCCATCCTCGTCGGCTATGACGGATCCGCGCCCAGCCGGCATGCCTTGGCTTACGCCGCTGGCATGGCCCGTCGCATGGATCGACCGCTGGTGCTGGCTCATGTCCGCCCAACTCCCACCTGCTACGCCCTTGACTACGGGTGCCCGTTGCCAGCCGAAGACCCCGCTGAACTGCTGGACTGGTTGTGCACTGAACTCGTCGCCACGATCGATCCGGGGGACATGGCCGTACGATGCGTCGAACGCATGGGCGACCCCGCTCGGCAGCTGGCTGCGCTGGCGAGTGAAACACGGGCCGATGCCATTGTTCTTGGGGCCCCGAGACACTGGGTGCACCGCATCACCGGATCGGTGCCGGTGTGGTTAGCTCGCCACGCCTGCTGTCCAGTGGTCATGGTGCCCTGATCAGGCTCGCGGCCATGTAGTGCGCTCGGCGCCGAATGTCGTTCTGTTTTCTGCCCGGCCAAAGACGATCGGCGGGTCCTGATAATTCGCGGATCGATTCGAGCGAAGGACAGCCAACAGCCGCCGGCGGCGCTGCTTCCGGCTGGCGCGCGTCGTCGACGCAGCTAGCGGTCGTCGTCCTCAGATGCCGAATGTGGACGGGTAACCGAGGTTCCGCCGAGCCCGGGGGTCACGTCAGCCGGGTCGGGCACCTTCGGATCGGCCTCGGGGCCGCCCGTGGGCGGATCGGGTTCTGGCACCGCGACAAGGTTGTCGGCGTTGGCGTCGGAGTTGGCGGCCATCGGGTGCTCCTTTCCAGGCTCTAGTGGTTCCCGGCCACGACGGCGGCAAACGTTTCCGGCGCGGGCTCATTGTGCTGTCACTGCTCCCCCACCCCGCACAGCAGCCCACATCGATCTGCGCCTGGCGCACCCACTTACGCACCGTCTCCGCACACCCCACACCCCGCTTGGCCGCCACCGACGTGATCGCCGCCCACTCGGGCTACATTTGAGCAAGTTACCGATCTTGTGAGGACCGGTTGACCTGGTCGGGGTGGCGGGATTTGAACCCACGGCCCCTCGCTCCCAAAGCCTCGGCAGACCGTGTGCCATGGTGTGCGCTAGACGGATCACCTGCGCCGATGCGATGGCGACGCTTGCGCGCGATGGCTGCCGTCTGAGGTCGTTGCTACACGGCTGCTACACGGTGCACCTCGACGGTGGTGCAGGTTGGCGTCCGAGCGGTGGGTGACATTGGTGCGGCGCAAGAGTGCTTCGTGTCCTCGCGCGCCGATCTGGCGCGGTACCGGTGGCACACCTTGGCGCGGCATCCCGGTGTCTCTGGTCGGTCGATCTCTGGTTATGAGTTGGCACGCAGTCGTCTCACAGAGGTCGTCTCACAGAGTCTGACGCGTATCGCCGATGTCTCACCTGACCAGCGCACAGGCGTTGCCCTCGTCTCACCGGTTGCGCCCGGTATCACCAGATGACATAGCGTCCTGGTCACAAATCTGGTCACCAGCTCCGCCAGCCTGAGACGGGCAGCCCGGCATGCGGGGGAGGCGCACCGCCCCAATGGTGTGCCGTCCCCTTGTGATGCCCCGCTCCGCTCGCTGACCTGAGGTGCGTTTTTGAGCTGTCCCTCGTCGAGCATCTCACCGGTGATCGTTGCGCGCGGATACACGCGAGGAATGGCGGCGGCGGTCTCGCAGGGGCTGGCACGATTTGTCACTGTCCGCGACGAACATGTAACAGCGCGTTGCAGGCGAGCGATGGAAGCGGTACCTAGGTGCAGGATCCCCGAGTCCCGGCAGGTGAAGCCTTGGCAACCCGGACTGCTGTTCTCCCCCTCTCGGTCAGCGCACCGCCCAGCCCACCGGCTTGTCTGGCTCCGCCGGCGAAGTTTGGCAGGGCTGCCCACGCCGCCCGCGATCTGGATGCCAAGGTGTCCGCAGGATGGCTGTCTGGGCATCCGGCGACGAGCCGTCAGGCTGGTTACCGACCCCGCACGCTGTGCGTTGTCGTCGATGACCCCGCTGCTGCCGCGCTTGCGCTAGGCAACCAGATGAAACCGGCTGATCTCATGGAATTGGTCCTGATCCTCGCTGAGGCGGCAGCAGACGTGCTCGGCAAGCGGAAACAAATGCACTAGACGTGCTGTGCATGCCTCGACGCTCGATGTCAAGCAATGAGGCATATTCCGGACAGCGCTATCGATCTTGTGGAACCCGTGCAACGATCTGTCGTCGATCAAGATCGCTGAATAAGCCTCAATGTGGTCGCAGTCGGCCGGTTGCTCCACGCGCAACGCGTCTCTTCCTCGATCTGTGCCACAACCGGTTCCATGCCGTGCTGTGACGCTGGATTGTCGTCGGCTGACCGGCGGATCGATCAAGTAGCTCTGCACGGCACGACTCGCGAGGTGGCGACGGTCACGGCAGGTTCCCGGGGCCCGGGACAACCCCCTGTCTCACCGGGCGTCTAACAGGCGGACCGGCGGAGGCTTGTCAGCATCCCGCCAAGCGAGGCCAAGGGCGCGAGGATCCTGTCATTGGCTCGGTCGCAGAAAAAGCTGTGGTGTGTTGAGGGCCGGATTTCTCCTAGGCGTCGGGGGTCAAGACACCAGCTAGGACAGCCATAGAGGAGGACCTGAGGTGAGTCGATGCCGTTGACCCTCGCCGACGTTCGTGGCGTTAGCTTCAGTAAGCCGCCGGTCGGAGAGCCCGGCTACCACCCGGGTGAGGTGGATGAGCTCCTCGACCGTGTACATGCCGAGCTGGCCCGCTTGATCGCGGACAACAACGAGCTGCGCAGCCAGGTCGAGCAGCTCGATCAGCAGCTGCGCGCCGTGCCCGTCGACCCCCCACGTGACCCTGGACCGCAACAATCTCCACGGCCGGTGATGCCACCATTGCGGCCACCAGTCAGCGAAGGAATCTCGCCCGGTGCTGATCACGATCTCCAGGCCGCCAAAATCCTTGTTCTCGCTCAGAAAATGGCTGACCAGCTCCGCGAGCAAACCCACGCCAATGCGGACAGGATGCTCACCCAGGCCCGGAACCACTGCGCACAGTTGCTGTCCGAGGCGCGCATGACGGCCCAGGACATGGTCAACCAGGCCCGAACCCAGGTCGAGACCATGGTCTCCGACGCCCGTACCACCGCCGAGACCCAGCAACGGCAGTCCGAGGACAAGGCAGCGTCGCTGGAGCAGGATGCGGCCCGCCAACACACTGAGATCCTGGACGCTCTGCGTCAGGACAAGAGGCTGCTGGAGAACGCTATCGAGGACCTGCGGGGCTTCGAGCAGAAGTACCGTACTCAGTTGGTCACCTATTTGCAGTCACTGCTTCACGAGCTCGGCGGCCCCAAATTCGCCGCACCAGCAGACCCGATACCCGCCCCCGCAGGACCTGGTGGGCTCCGGGTTGGGCGTGCGGTGAAACCGGTTAATCCTCGCCCTGACCACGACGAGTGAACACGTCAAAGACCTCTTCAGAAATAGCAGCGTATATTACCGACAGAAGCAATCACAGGCTTAGAAACTGTAGTAGAACGTGTCTCGCCAGCCACTCGCGGAGAGAGTTGGCTATAGTGGCCAGCTTAGACGCTCCTAATCCGCATGCTGCTAAATGTTTTGCCTGTTTGAGCAGGCAAACAATGCAGGAGATTATGGTGGAGTTACAATCAATGTCACTACGGCTCCCCCATTTTCACGCCGCTGACCGCCGCGCCCCCTACGAGCACTTCTGCGTGAACGCTGATTTGTCATACGTTGGGTTGCGTGGGAGTCCTGTAGGAACAGAGACTGCCGCGGGAGGGACTGCGGGTGTCGCGACCCTTTTAAGTGGCCTGGTTTGCGTGTAGCCATGCGGGGGCACGCTGACCTGCATCGGCGTGACTGCGTACTACCCAGTTACTAGCGCCCAAGCGGCGCTAGCAACCTGGGCACATATCGGGCAGAGCGCTGACACACCGAACGGCGGCCGGCGCAGGTGATCAGTACGTACACGCATGGTCAGATCATTCACCCACGACAACACCATGATTATCGGCTGGTGTCTGACCATGCTGATCGGGGATCATCAGACCGTAGGAGGGCGCCTGTGAACGCCACCGCGTCGACACCCATCCAGTTTGTGTTTGTGCTCGTTTTGGAGAACCGGTCGTTCGATCACCTGCTGGGGCTGTCCGCGATCACCGGCATCGACGCCGTCAGCGGACAACGCCGCAGCATCGACGGAGTGGCGGGCACCGAAACAAACATCTACCAGGGCACATCGTATCCGGTTACCCATCCGGCGGACTATGCCATGCCCGCCGATCCCGGCCATGAATTCCTTGATGTGCTCGTGCAGCTGGCCGGTGAGAACGCGCCATACCCGCCAGGGGGTCCTTACCCTCAGATCAACAATAGTGGCTTTGTCGCCAGCTACGTGGCCAGCAACAGCCGCAATCACACGCAAGTGGACCCGGCTGAGGTGATGAAGTGCTACCAGCCCAGCCAATTACCGGTTCTCACTGCCCTCGCGGCCGAGTTCGCCGTCTGCGACCGCTGGTTTTCCGCGATGCCCGGACCGACCTGGCCCAACCGATTCTTCCTGCACGGGGCCTCATCCGGTGACCTAGACGACAGTCCCAGCCTGGAGCAGATCGCCGAGTGGGAGCTGTTTCACGGCTTCACGCTGCCTAACGGCACGATCTTCGATCGCCTCCACACCGCCGGCGTGCCCTGGCGGATCTATGCCGGGGATAACTTCCCCCAAGTCCGCGCGCTGGCCGGAATCAAAGACTCCGACCTGCGGCCCTACGCCAACTTCGCTGCCGACCTAGTCAGCGCCTCCTACCCGGCGGCCTACACCTTCATCGAACCCGACTATGGCCACGTCACCAGCGACTACCGCTGCGGCACCTCCCAGCACCCCCTGGATGACGTCACCCGAGGAGAACAGCTCATCAAGTGCACCTACGAAGCGATCCGTCGCTCACCCCTCTGGCAGACCAGCCTGCTGGTCATCACCTGGGACGAGCACGGGGGCTTCTACGACCACGTGATACCGCCCGCGACCATCCCGCCCGGTGACAGCCCGATCCTCAGTCATAACAAGCACGGGTTCACTTTCAACCAGTACGGCCCCCGCGTTCCCGCGGTCGTGGCCTCCCCGCTCATCCCCCGCAACCTCATCGATGGCCGAGTCCACGACCACACCTCGATCCCAGCCACCGTAGAAACGATCTTCGGCATCTCACCTCTGACCGCGCGGGACCACGCGGCCAACGATCTCAGTGCCCTGGTGACCCTGTCCCATCCCAGGACAGACACCCCACCTACCCTGCCCGAACCAGCGGCCTCCGGCATTACTGGCTGTCCCCCGGTACCAGCCTGCGAGCCCACCGCGACACTGACCGACGCCGCACGTGGCGCCGCCCTGGCACCACCCCGCCAACTACCGCAGGCCACTCGCCCCGAACAACCCATCGAGCAAGATCCCAACCTGGCCGGATTCGTCCACATCGCCTTGCGGCGAGACCTAAGCGTCACCCCACCAAGCCAGCAGCCCGAACGCATCGCCCGCGCACGAAGCGTTCTGACCAGGGCCGACGCGCGCGACTACCTCCAAGAAGTCGACCACCGGCTACGAAACGCCTCCCCGCCCCCGAACTGAAACACTTCGGCGAGATGGTGCTGGCGAAACTTCGAATCGCTGCGACCGCCACCACGTTCGCTGCCTCACCGTGGGCACCTCTTTCACCCCGCGCGCGACCAAACCGCTGGCTACAAATAAGAAGTAAAAGACGTAAACAATTCTCAAAACGACCTACCAGAATTATCTTTCTGGTAATGGGCAGGACCCGAGTCTGCGACCTGCGGGTTATGAGTCGGCAAGCAGCCATCTCACACTGTCTCACCCACACAGCAGACGTCCCGCTTAACCAGCCATCCTGGACCGCTGCCGTACCACCTCTTCCGCTTCGTATCACCATGTGACATAGCGTCCCGGTCACAAATTTGGTCACCGGCTCAGTAATAGGGACCACGAGGCGCGAACGGGAGAACGCAGCTACCGAGGAGACCGCAGAATGGTGGGGCGGGGCCGTCCTTGTTGAACGACCCCGCCCCAATCTGCGGGTGCCTGCGCTGAACGCGTCCGGCGCCGGCAGAGATCTCCCGGGACCGCGGTGCACGGGGCACCGGGCGGTGGGATCCGGCGGTCATCGAACCAACGTTGACGGTGGCGGTCGGTCGGGCAGCGACGCTGCCACCGGCGCGGCACTCCACTCGGTGCGAAGCGCAATGGTCCTGGCTATAAAGTTGTGCCCGGCGAGCGCGATACCCCCAGCGGGGATGACACTCCCCTAGGTCGGCGCTCCGGGCGTGCAACGCCGACCTAGGGGAACTTCTGGTGTGGCCGGTGACCCGTCGACATCTCGGTCGGGGGCGGGCACGGACGTTCGCTGAATCACCGGCCACTTGACGGCTGCTCAACCCTCGTGGATGCGGGGGAAACCCACGACATTCGGCACGACCGCCAACTCTATGGAGTTACTCCGATCACGAACCCTCGACATACAGAGTGGGGGAACAACACCCTTTATGGGCCTGCTCTGCGCCGATCGGGCAGGTCGGAACGGGTGAACGGCGCACGTCGATAGGCGGCCCCGATCAACTAGGACCGTTTGCATGGACGCCGGCAGCAGCTCATCGAGCAGGGATAGGCCCCCGGCCGGTGGCACCGATGCTCCCGGGGTGGACGAAGGGTCAGGCAAGCTGAGCCGCGACGCCGATCAACGACTCAAAACGCTCACCGACACGATGCCAACTACCGTGGCCGAGCACGGTAGCCAACTGCCTACCGTTGCCGGGATCGGACACGCCGCACGTGGTTGATCATGCTGCGAAGCTCCAGGATCCGGTTTACCCGCTCGGCCGCCCCGGCTTCCGGCAACCTGGGGAGCTAGGGCAACCGCGTTTGAACAGGCGAACACTCTCGTTGGTTCTCCGCGTTCTCACTGCTTCCCCCGTCCAGGCCGCAGATCGTCCAAAAATTGATTTTGATGCTGCGGGTCGATGTGGAGACACAAAGATCACTAATGAGGTGGAAATACTGCAGGACCGTGATGTTCTGTGCTGCGTATGACGCGAGGGGACGGATACCCAGCGAGCACTTCGGTGTGAACGCTGATTGGCCGTGTCTTTGTATGCCGGTGAGTGATGTAGGGAGCCGCTGAGCTGTGGCTACGTGTCAGTGTGCATTGGCTCGTGCGGCCTGATAGCGCTGACTCCGCTGACGATTCGCTGATGATGATCATCGCAGAGAGGGTTCAGGCGGACGACAGAGATCCTCCGATTAACAGACTCAGCCTGGATCCACCGCACGGATTTGAGTGATCGTTTTCCAGTATGTAGTTGATCTTCGCTTGAGAATGCCCGATCGTGGGCGTGTGGTGGCTGCCGGCCTCATCATCCGGCTTGTCCAAGTGGTGTCTCCGGTCGGGCCCTTGCGGGCGGTGGTCAGGCAGCCAATCTGGGGGGTCCGCGGTGGGTGGTGGCGAAGAGGTCAAGCCAGGCGTGTCGCCAGGGCCATTCGGCGGGCAGGTGCCAGGTGATCTGGTCTCGTCCGGTGCGGGCGGGTCGGCCGGCGAGGTGGATGAGTTCGGTGCGGATGGTCGCGCTGCGGGCGCGGGCGTGCCGGGCCGAAGCCAAGGTGCCCAGCGCCCGGGTCAGCGCGTGGGCGGTGACGGCGAGTTGGAGCCATGCGGCGTTGGCGGCGAAGTGACTGGAGGGTAGGTGGGCCAGGGGTCCGTTGATAAGGTCGGCGAAGACCTGCTCGATGATGGCGTGGCCGCGATGCTGGGACTCGGCCTGGGCCAGCTGGAACGGGCTGTCGGTGAACACCGCGTGGTAGCGGTAGGTGGCGAACAGCTCGCCTTGACCCTGCGCTGCGGCTTTCGGGTTGAGCCGCCTCACGCGCCGCACGATCAGGCGGCCCTGGGTTGGGTGCGGTGGGTGCGGTGGGAGGCAAAGGCGGCCCATTAGGGCACCTCGGCGATCTCGGCATCGGAGATCCAGGTGCCGCTGTCTTCGTCGTAGATGGCGTTGGGATATTTGATCGGCACCCAGGCGCCCTCGTCGATGCTGGTGATGGTGCGCTGAATCTTGGAGTCCATCCGCACCGTGACCGAAAACCGGGCCCCGGCGCGGCGGCAGGCGGCAATGAACGCTGCGGCGTAGTAGGCCGAGTCGGCGCGCACCACGATCATGCCCCTCACACCAGCCGCTCGGGCAGTGCCGATGGCCTCGGCCACCAGGCTGGCCGCGCCGCGGGCCGAGCCGGCATTACCGCCCCGTAACCGCGCCGCGGTGACCACCGGCGCGGCCAACGACGTGCACACCGTGGCGACCAGCGCGTTGAGCCCGCGCACCAGCAACGACGTCGACGCGACCTTGGCGTGCCCGAACGCCGCGCCCTGCTTGGTGGCTCCATACACCCGCCGCTGCACCGAGTCGACATCAACAAACGCCAGCGACTCGGCGCCGGGCAGCAGGGGTGTCTGCACCGCCAGTCGGGCCAGCACCCGGCGGTGCACCGCCGCTAGCTGGCGCACGCTGCCATGAGTGAAGACCCGCAAAAACGACCCCAACGTCGACGGAGCCCGAATCCCGCTGAACGTGGCCGGGATCGCCCCATGGCGCAACAGGTCCATCCCCTCGATGCCATCCGCGCCGGCAATCATCCCAGCGACCAGCGAACCGATCTTCACCCCGGGGTTCACGCCGACCTTGGCAGCCACCTGAACGTGCTCGGCGACCAGGTCCTCCAGGCCAACGTTGTCGGCCAGCCGCACCGCCGGCACCAAACCAGCGTGCGAAACCAGATTCGGATCATCGAACCGCGCGCGGGTCTTAGCCGCGGTATGCAACAATCGCACCTACGAAGTGCCCTTCCGGCGATGGGTTCTCGAGCCTCAGCAACTCCGATTTTCCCAGGTCAAAGGGCACTTCTTCTCTTACGACACACTCCCCGCCACAATTTCGGCGGTGGATCCAGGCTCAGGCAGGCCTCCGGTCGAACCGCGCTACATGGGCATGCGACGGTCGCCGAGTAGTGTCCGAGTGCGGCACGGTGCTGCTCGTTGCGGTCACAACTGCGGTCAGATGGGTTGTCCAACTGGCTGGAGCGGCGGTCTTCGGCCAGAACCGTGCGCTTGGGTCCGGGCGTCCGCCCTATCTCCGCAGCTGGATCAGCGTTCCAGCTACTCCTTGCCCGCGGAGGCACACCTTGCGATCATGAGCGCAGACGGTTCAGAAGGCCCCGTCCCAGGTTTCGACAGCTGAGCAAGCAGTGAGCACCAACTACAAGCGTCGGCAATAGCGTGGCGACGAGCGGACCGTTTACACTAGGACAGCCTTTTTTCAGGGACAGGAGGCGTCTTCTTGACAACTGATGACTTTTTCTCCGGTCGCAGACAGAGCTCAGTAACGCGAAAATATGTTTTTGCCGATCGGGCACCCGAGAAAGTCCACATCCTTAGACGAACCGCGGCCGTTACTGATAGCGTGTTTTATACAGACGTATTGGATTATCAAAGATCAGCTTCAAACTTGACGGTACTCTGGGGTACCGGAGGAGTAGGGAAGTCCGCGCTGCTCAACGAGATACGGCGAGAGTTCGACGAGCGCACCGGAAATGAGTGCGCCTCGAGTACTATCGCGATCGATTACAGCGACCATGTGAATCGCGATTTCGAATCGATCTTAATAAAAATTCGTGGCAGCCTAGCGAAACTCGACAGACGATGGCCCGCTTTTGATCTGGTATTCTCTAATTACTGGATTCGTAAGCATCCGGGCGTAGATCTGTTACGCTTCATCGATGGCGCCGGATTTCTTGATAGGGAGCAGCGTGAAGCGGTCATCGACCAACTCTCAGCAGTACTTGAGATCGTTTTAGGTGGAATCGGAATCGCCGGAGCGACATATAAAATTTTTAGCACATTGAAACAGAAAATGTCCGACTCGCGAACAACGAAACGGTTATTAGAATCATGTCCCCCGTTCCGTATTTTAATGAATGAGGCAGATCCCGATCGAATGCTTGGTTACATGCCCAGCGTTCTTTCGTACGACCTGGAGGAGGTGCGTAAAAATAAATGCATTCGAGTTCTCTGCACCCTAGACACGATGGAATACATCCAGAGAGCGAGTCGGGAGCGCGGTTCGGCTGAAGATCTCGCGAGCCGCCTTGTATATTTGATGCCAAACGTTGCGTTTGTCGCCGCAAGTAGGATCAGGTTTGATTGGGCCAAAGAATCCGGGCGCATCTCGTTGACTTATGGTGGACCAGAGCGTTGGCCCGACCTCCGATCTGGCGGTGACGGTCAGTTCCAGATGGAGGGACTTGAAGATAGCTACGCAAATCAACTACTTCAAGAGTCATTGGAGCTAGGGGGAAGACCGGCTATACCAGAAAACCTACGTCAACAGATTGTGCGCGGCGCCGCGGGGCTTCCGCTTCACCTTGAACTGTCAATGACGTGGTTCCGCGACATGGAGGCTTATTCACCGGCCAGCTTGTAGAAGTGCAGTGCGATGACAGCTGAGATGGTTTGGGTGAACGTGTCCAGAGGGCGCCGGTAGTCGGTGTGCATGATTCTCCACGTCTTGAAGTTCGCG
>Ga0134125_10006022_pt1 | contig 13749 bp, 12 predicted proteins | sample KB31751_FD_96464 | JGI IMG/M metagenome (GOLD analysis project Ga0134125, IMG submission 96464) | Terrestrial soil microbial communities with excess Nitrogen fertilizer from Kellogg Biological Station, Michigan, USA - KB3-175-1 | ecosystem: Environmental > Terrestrial > Soil > Unclassified ... | reverse complement strand
TCAACAGGCGGAGGTAACCATGAGACGCTTAGCAGGCGTGGTCGTTTTCACTTTGGCGCTGCTCGCCGCGGGCTGCTCGAAGGCTCCCGCCGGCTCCGCCGGCGCCTCCGACACCGCTAAAGCGAATGGCATCACGGGCAAGCCGCCGCTGGAGGTGGTTGCGAAAGCTCCCAAGGGGTCGCTGCACAACCCATACGATGGCAACGCAAAGGTCGCCGAGGAAGGACACAAGCTGTTCTTCAACTACGGGTGCAACGGTTGTCACGGCGGCGGCGGCGGTGGCGGGATGTGTCCGCCGCTGATCACGGGCGTCTGGATCTACGGCGGTGATGACGACACTCTCTTCCGGCTGATCTCCCTTGGATCGCAAAAGCTTCAGGCCGACGGCTACACGGTCAAAGCGCTGGTGACCGTGGCCGGTCCGATGCCCTCGATGGGCCCCCTGATCAAGAGCGATGACGATCTATGGAAGATCATCACCTGGATCCGATCGGCTTACACCGGGCCGCCGGAGCACAAAGAGAAATAACCGGCGCCTGGCATGCGGCGCGCTGTCGTAGGACTCGGGCTGCTCATGCTGAGCCTGTGGCTCGGCGTGAGCAGGCCCTGCGATGCCGTGGCCGCAGGCGCTGCCGCGCCGCGCGCCTTCCCGATCGTCTACCTCAGCGAGGCGTATCCTGAGCCTGGGATCATGCCCTCGCTCCTGGAGACCCACCCCGCGGACGAGGGACTGGCAGGCGCACGGGAGGCGACGGCGGAGATCAATACAACCGGGAAGTTCCTGGGGCGGAATTTCAAGCTGTATGTCGAGATCCTGCCGGCGGGCGCCGATGTGGCTGCCCAGTCGCGGCGGCTGTTCGCGCGCGGGCCATTGGTCATCGTGGCCGACCTGCGTGCGGACGATCTCCTGAAGCTCGCCGATGCCCCGGCCGCGAAGGGATCATTGATCCTCGACATGAGGACGACCGACGACAGTCTGCGGCAGCAGGATTGTCGATCGAGCGTCTTTCACGTGCTTCCAAACCAGGCGATGCGGGCCGACGCCCTGGCGCAATTCCTGGTGGAGAAACGCTGGACCCGATGGTTTCTCCTCCAGGGGCCGACGCTGCAGGACGCTGTCTATGCGGCGGACGTGCGCCGCTCCGCCACTCGCTATGGAGCCCGCATCGTCGCCGCCAAGAGCTACGATTACAATCCCGGCTCACGCCGCAGCGACACCGGCTATCAGCAGATTCAAACGCAGATGCCTCTCGCGACGCAGATCGGGTCCGACTACGACGTTCTCTTCGTCGCGGACGAGACGGATCTGTTCGGCGATTATCTTCCCTACAACACGTTTGCAGCGCGCCCGGTCGTGGGGACGCAAGGCCTGATCGCGGCCGCCTGGACCCCGGCGTTCCAGTCGTATTCCGCCCTGCAGATGCAGCACAGGTTCGATCTCTTCGCTCATCGCGCGATGACCGAGCGCGACTACGGCGGCTGGCTTGCCGTCAGTATCGTCGGTGAGGCCGTCATGCGCGGAAGACAGATATCGCCGGCCGGAATACGCACATACCTCAGGTCGGACAACTTCCTCGTCGCCGGCTTCAAGGGGCAGGGCCTGACTTTCCGCTCCTGGGATCAGCAGCTGCGTCAGCCGGTGCTCATCGCGCAGCCGCTGATGGTCATCTCGATGTCGCCGCAGAACGGCTTTCTCCACCCCGGGAATACGACCGACACCCTGGGCTTCGATCAGCCGGAGACACAATGCCGTCTCGCGCAATGACCGGTGGCCGCACCGCGCTGCTCGTATCGGCCGTCCTCTCGTGCTCCTTCGCCGCAAGGGCGCGCGCCAGCGAGCTCTTCGTCTCGAACGAAGTCGACAATACGGTGACCGTCCTCGACGGCGACAGCTACAGAATCATCGCCACGATCCCGACCGACCAACGGCCCCGGGGAATCGTGGAGACTCTGGACCACAAGGCCGTTCTGGTATGCGACGGCGACTCGAGCAACATCGATGTCATCGACACGAAAACCCTGAAGGTGATACGCAGGATAAATACCGGCCCGGACCCCGAAACGCTGGCGATGTCGATCTCCGGCGACAAACTCTATGTGTCGAATGAGAACAACGCTCTGGTCACGGTGATCGACTACGCCACCGGCAAGTGGATCACTCAAATCCAGGTCGGGATAGAGCCTGAGGGTCTCGCCGTCACCAAGGACGGGCGTACCGTGGTGGTCGTTTCGGAGGAGACCAGCATGGCCCATTTCATCGACACCAGGACCTGGCAGGTCGTGGCCAATGTCCTCGTCGATACGAGACCGCGGGTTGCGGTTTACACTCCGGATCAGCGGTACCTGTGGGTATCCTCGGAAGTGGGGGGCACGGTCTCGGTCATAGACCCGAAAAGCCATCAGATCGCACACGTCATCAACTTCGATATTCCCGGCGTCGACAAGCAGTACATCGGCCCCGTCGGACTGCAGTTCACGGGGGACGGTCGCACGGCTTTCGTGGCCCTGGGCCGCGCCAATCGGGTGGCCGTAGTCGATGCCAGGACGTATGAGGTCAAGCAGTACATTTTGGTGGGACAGCGGCCGTGGCAGCTCACGTTCAGCCCGGACCGCAGCAAGCTCTACGTCGCAAACGGCCTCACGAATGATGTGACCATCATCGACGTGTCGTCGCTCAAGGCAGTGAAGTCGGTTCCGGTCGGCCGCCTGCCGTGGGGTATCGCCGTAATCCCGTGAGCTGACCATGCCTGCGACTCATTCGCCTGACCTGCGCGTCCGCCTGTGGGCCCTCTTGCTCGTCTTGGCCAGCGCAGCCGGACCCGCACTCGCCCGGGCGGACCCCACGCTTCATATCGGAGTCCTGAAGTTCGGCACCGTGAGTTGGGTCATGGATGTCATCGAGCATCATGAGCTCGACGAGACCTTCGGCCTCAACATCGAGACGTTGGAATTGGCGAGTAACCAGGCGACGCTGGTGGCGCTGCAGGCGAAACGTGTCGATTGCGTGGTGTCGGACTGGCTGTGGGTCTCGCGCCAACGCGCGTCCGGCGCCGATTGGACGTTTTTCCCGTTTTCCACGGCGGTGGGCTCCCTGGTCGCGGCGCGCGGCGCACCCATCCACGTGCTCGCCGACCTGCGGGATCGGCGGCTCGGTGTGGCTGGCAGCCCGCTCGACAAGAGCTGGGTGATCGTGCAGGCGCTCGCCCGGGAGCAGCACGTCGACATCGCGCGCGACGCACGGCTGTCGTTCGGCGCCCCGCCTCTTATCAACCATGAGTTGCTGGCGGGCCGCCTCGATGCCGTGCTGACCTACTGGAACTTTGCCGCGCCGCTGGAGAGCCGTGGGCTGCCGGCCGTCCTGTCGATGAGCGATGCTTTGCGGCAGCTCGGCTTCAAGACCGCGATTCCGCTCGTGGGGTATGTCGTATCGGAGCGTTGGGCGCGGGAGAATCCACGCGCGTTGGCCGCCTTCGTGAGCGCCACGCGCGAGGCGGAGTCCATCCTGGCGACTTCCGATGCCGAGTGGAACTGGCTGGGAGCGAGGACGGGTGCCCACAGCCCTGCGGAGCTGAAGGCGCTGCGCGATGCATTCCGGGCCGGCATCCCGGCTCATTGGGGCAAGGAAGAACGGCGTGAAGCCGCCGCGCTGTATGCAGTCTTCGCGAAAATCGGCGGCCAAGCGCTGGTCGGCTCCAGCCCCACCCTGCAGCCGGGCACGTTTCTCGATAGCGTGAGTTACTGAATGAGCGCGGCCACCACCGCACAGCGCGCCTCGTCCTGGATCGCGGCATCGTCGGTGGCACAGCGCCTCGGCTCCGTCGCCCTGTTCATCCTGGTGTGGCAGGTCGTGGCCGATGCGGTTCACAGCCGGATGCTGCCTTCGGCCAGCGCCGTGTTCGTGGTCCTGGCTGAGGAGTGCGTCCATGGTCCGCTCCTTTTCCATCTCGGCGTCACACTGGCACGGGTTGCCGTTGCCTTCGTCGTGGCGATGGTCATCGGGACCGCGATCGGCATCGTGATGGGTCGCTCGCGGACCGTAGACGCTCTCTTCGACAGCTGGCTCGTGCTGCTTCTGAACCTGCCGGCCCTCGTGATCATCGTACTGGCTTATGTCTGGTTCGGTCTCACCGAGGCGGCGGCGATCGGTGCCGTGGCCGTCAACAAGATCCCGAACACCGCCGTGACTTTGCGCGAAGGCGCCCGCGCGCTCGACCGCAGCTATTCGGACATGGCGGCGAGCTTCCACGTCGGCCGCTGGCGGACGCTGCGGCATGTGATCTTGCCGCAGCTGTATCCTTATGTGTTCGCGGCCTCGCGGTCGGGCCTGGCGCTCGTGTGGAAAATCGTGCTGATCGTCGAGCTGCTGGGACGAAGCAACGGCGTCGGCTTCGAGATCCAGCTCTACTTCCAGCAGTTCGACGTAACGCACATCCTCGCTTACAGCATCGCTTTCATGGTCGTCATTCAGCTGATCGAGTGGATGATCCTCCAGCCGCTGGAGCGGCGTGCTTCGGCGTGGCGCCAGTGACCCCAGCCCTGGCGGCGGAAATCCGCGAGAAGCGGTATGCGCGTGCGCGCGGCGCGAACTCTCACGTGGCGCTTGCCGGCCTCTCGCTCGAAGTGGCCGCCGGCGAGTTCGTGGCCCTCGTGGGCCCATCGGGCTGCGGCAAGACGACGTTTCTCAACATCGTGGCCGGGCTCGACCGCGATTTTGCAGGCGAGGTTCAGCTCGCCCTCCGTCCCGACGGGCGGCCGGCGCGAGTGGGCTACGTCTTCCAGGAGCCCCGCCTCCTTCCGTGGCGGACGGTCTACGAGAACATCGCCCTGGTGCTGCCGACGCATCGCGCCGATGCCGTCGCCAGAGACATGTTGAAGGCGGTGGGCCTGCCCCAGGCGCAGGATCTCTATCCGCCGCAACTGTCAGTGGGAATGAGCCGCCGCGTGGCCATAGCCCGGGCGTTCGCGATCGAGCCGGACCTGCTGCTGATGGATGAGCCCTTCGTGTCGCTCGATCACGATACGGTGGAGCAACTGCGTAACCTCCTGCTCAAGCTGTGGACGGCGCGGCCCACGACCGTGCTGTTCGTGACACACGACATGCGCGAGGCGCTGGTGCTCGCCGATCGCCTGGTACTGCTCTCCGGCACGCCGGGCCATGTGGTGGCGGACGTCCCGGTGAGCCTGGCGCGCAACCGCCGCCACGGCGGCGCGGAGATCGAGCGGCTGCGTGACGAGATCCTGCGCCGTCACCGGGAGCTGATTGGTGCCGCCGCGACGGCGACGCCCGTGGAGTGAATCGTGCCGCCCCGTTGTGGCATATTGGCGTGGCCGGCATGAGGCGGTGACGGGCGCAACGTTGGACCTCACGACAGACACCGCGGACCGAAGAGCAATGGGCGCGCCGGGCGTGGAGGCCCCACCGCTCGTCGTCGCCGGGCTGAGCCACGCGTTCGGAGAGCGGCAAGCGCTGCGCAACGTATCCTTCGAGCTCAACCGCGGCGACCGCACCATGCTGCTCGGCCTCAACGGCGCGGGCAAGACGACGCTCTTCTCCCTGATTACCCGGCTCTATAATCACCGCGGCGGCTCGATTCGGATTTTCGGCTGGGAAATCAAAGAGAAGCCCTCCGAAGCACTCGCCCGGCTCGGCGTTGTGTTTCAGCTGCCGACCCTGGATCCCGACCTTTCGGTGACGCAGAATCTGTCCTATCACGCCGCCCTTCATGGACTGCCGCGTCGTGAGGCCGCGGTCCGTATCGAGCGTGAGATCGAGCGCGTCGGCCTGACCGATCGGATGCACGAGAAGGCGCGCACCTTGAGCGGGGGCCAGCGGCGTCGCGTGGAGATCGCACGCGCTCTGATCCATCGGCCGAAGATGCTGCTCCTCGACGAGCCGACGGTTGGGTTGGACATCGCCAGTCGCCAGTTCCTGCTCGATCATGTCCGCATGCTGTGCCGCGAGGAAGGGCTCGCCGCGCTCTGGGCAACCCATCTGATCGATGAGGTCGACTCCGAGGCGCGTGTCATCGTGCTGCACCGGGGCCGGGTGCTGGCCGAAGGACCGGTGCCGGACGTGGTCCAGCGCATGAATGCCGCATCGATTCGCGAGGCGTTCGACAAGCTGACCGGCGAGCGCGGCGAATGAAGGCGGTCCATTATTACCGCTGCATGCGCGGCATCGTCTGGCGGGAGGGCCTGCGCTTCCTCAACCAGCGCGGTCGTTTCATCGCGGCATTGGTGCGGCCGCTCGTGTGGCTGGTGATCTTCGCCGCCGGCTTTCGCTTCGTGCTCGGCGTGTCGATCATTCCGCCCTACCAGACCTACATACCTTACGAGGAATACATCGCTCCCGGCCTGATCGGCATGATCCAGCTCTTCCAGGCCATGCAGAGCACCTTGTCGATGGTGTGGGACCGCGAGATGGGCAGCATGCGCACACTGTTGGTGAGCCCGCTGCCGCGCTGGTACCTCCTGGTCTCGAAGATGGTTGCGACGGTGGCCGTCTCCGTCCTGCAGGCGTACGTTTTCCTGGGCATCGCCTATTTCTGGGGAATCCAACCGCCGCCCATCGGGTACCTCACTGTGCTCCCGGCCCTGATCCTGTCGGGCATGATGCTGAGCGCGCTGGGCCTCTTCATCTCGTCGGCGATCCGGCAGCTCGAGAATTTCGCCGGCGTCATGAATTTCGTCATTTTCCCGATGTTCTTCGCCTCGTCGGCACTCTACCCGCTCTGGACGGTGCGGGAAGCGAACCAGAAGCTCTACTACATCTGCATGGCCAACCCGTTCACCCATGCAGTCGAGCTGGTCCGCTTCGCGCTGTATGAGCAGTTCAACGGTGAGGCGTGCGCCATCGTCCTCGGCGCTCTCATCGTTTTCATGGCGTTGGCGATCATGGGCTACGATCCCGGGCGCGGGCTCATCGCCCGCCGGGTAGGTGCCGAATGATCAGAACTTGTAGACGCCCTGCACCGCGAGCTCCGTCTGGTCGTCGCTGAAGAGCGACGTCGGCGTGATGGATTTGAGGAAGGTCGCCTCGCTCGAGGTGTCGTAGCGGCCCTCGAGCCGCAGCTCGAAGCTGGCCACCGGGTCGTAACCCAGGGTTAACGTACCTTCCTTCAGGTTCTGCCGCGCGCCGGTCACGAGCGTCGCGCCGTCCTTGTCGTCGAGATATTCCGCGCGCAGCGAGACGCGCCACTGGCCGCTCAACTGATAATTGACATACCCGGCGATGCCTTCCCAGCCGCCGCTGGTGAGGCCGGCCGGCGTGGCCGGACCCGCCTCCTGCCTGCCCCAGTCATAGCTCACTACGAAGGACAGCGCGGACGTCGCATTGAAAGTCGCGACGGTGTCAATCAGCGTCCGCTCCGCGCCATAGACCGGGTCCTTGCCGGCGTAGAGTTGCGCGGTGAGCGAGAAGAATTTGTTGGGAGTCAGGGATATTCCGAGCTCGCCCGTCTTCGAGCCATAGTTGACCTTCGTGTAGTTCCAGCCGTTGTTGACCCCTACGATCACGCTCAGCTCGCCGGTGACCGCAATAGTCGCGCGCAGCCCCGTATGGGTCATCGGCTCCGCGAAGAAGAGGAGCGAGCGCGAGAAATTCGCATTCCCCGACGGCGCGATGACCTCGGCGCCCGCCAGGGTGGTGAACTTGCCTGCCTGCACGGTCACGGGACCCGCGGCGTACTGGACGAATCCCTGCAGGATGTCGAACGAATTTGCGCTGGAGCCGGCGCTCTCGGCGGCATCGATGATCTTTGCGTCCTCGCCGGCAATCACATCCACGACGGCGCCGAATCCGGATTTCGGCTGGTAGGCGAGCTGCAATGCCGCCTGATCGAGCTGGAAGCTGTCGTGCGAGGTATCGAACTGATGATAAGAATCGGTCCCGGAGGAATGGTAGTAGGAGGTTGCCAGATACCCTGACTCCGTGATGCCGGAGTTGGCCAGCAGCTGCGACAAGGTGGTGGCCGGCGAGTCGGCCGCGAGCGCGCCGGCCGGCATCGCGCCGGCGGCGGTGAGCAGCGCCGCGAAGGGAATTCGCTGCAACAAAGGCTTCTGCATGGGGACCCTCTGATTTGCCGATGGGTTCGTGGGCACGCGGCTCAAGCATGGCCCATGCCAGGTGAGTTTCTCGTTAATAATCATATGCTTATGTATGATCGAGGCGCCACGGGAGCCGTGATTGCACCAGCGCGGTGCGCGGCGCCGTGAGTCCCTCCCAATCGGGTGCGCCCGATCACCGCGCGCCGTGCGACCTCTCTCCCACGAGCGCTGTGGCCGCCGCCGGTGTCATACTTTCCGTTTGGGCGTCAGCCACGTCCGACACGTTTTTCAGACACGACAAATGAGTTACCCTGCCAAAATCCCTCCGGACCTCACCAAAGCAGAGCTAACGGACTGTCGCTCGATGGCGACAGGGGGGCTCTGTTTGTGCCGCGACGACCGGGCGCGGCATGAGCGAATCGCTTGAGCCGGATAGCCCGGGGAGCCTTGGTGTTACTGTTTCAACGAACGCAGGTGGCCGCCGCCGCAGTCGCGCTCCTCTTGCTGACTTCTGCGATCGGTCAGACGGCCAGCACTCCGCAGCAGCCACAGGCGCCTGCCTTCACGTTCGCTACCGTCCAGCGGCTGGCGCAGGAGCGTGCGGCGCGCCCCTACCACATCCGCTCGACACCACTGCCGCGGGTATTGGCGACTCTCTCCTATGATCAGTATCGGCAGATTACCTTCCGGCCGGCCGCCGCCTTGTGGCACGGCCAATCGATGTTCGAGGTGCAATTCTTCCATCGCGGTTTCAATTTCGACCGGCGGGTGAATATCTACGAGGTGCTGCCGTCGGGCGTGCGGCCGGTGGTCTACAACCCCGCGATGTTTCAGTTCGGGAAAGGCGTGCCTCACGTACAGATCTCGGGCGACCTCGGCTTTGCAGGCCTGCGCGTGCACTACCCCTTGAACTCGCCCGGCTACAAAGACGAGGTGATCGCCTTTCTGGGCGCTTCCTATTTCCGCGCACTCGGCCGCAATGAGGGCTACGGCGTCTCGGCTCGCGGACTGGCCCTGGACACGGCCTCACCCGCGGGCGAGGAGTACGCGTATTTCACCGACTTCTATCTGGTCCGACCGGAGCCCAATCAGCGGGTCCTCACCATCTACGCGCTTCTCGACAGCCCCAGCCTCGCCGGCGCTTATGAGTTCGACGTGCGACCGGGCACCGTGACCCAAGTGCAGGTCTCGGCGGTGCTCTACCCGCGGCGGGCGATAGCCAAGCTTGGCATCGCGCCACTGACCTCCATGTTCCTCTATGGCGAGAGCTCGGAGGGTCGTCCCTTCGACGACTGGCGCCCCGAGGTACACGACAGCGACGGCCTGATGATGCAGACCGGCACGGGCGAGTGGCTGTGGCGCCCGCTCGATAACCCGTCGAAGCTTCAGGTCAATCGCTTCATGGACGAGAACCCCAAGGGTTTCGGCCTCATCCAGCGCGATCGGAATTTCGCCGATTATGAGGATCCGGACTCGCAGTACGAGCGGCGGCCGAGCTACTGGATTCAGCCGCTCGGCAACTGGGGCAAGGGCGGCATAGAGCTCGTCGAGATCCCGAGCGACGAGGAAATACACCAGAACATCGACGCTTACTGGGTGCCTGCGGCCTCCGTGGTGCCGCACTCGCCGATCCGCTTCTCGTATCTGATGTCGGCGTACATGGGCTCCGGCGGCGGCTGGCCTCCGGGCGGCAAGGTCGTCGGCACACGGTTCGGCCCGGTCTTGAACGGCACCACCCCGGTGTCAGGCATGCGTCTTGTTCTCATCGACTTCGCCGGCGGTGACCTCGATTCTCTGTTGCCGTCGCAGCCAGTGCATGCGGACGTATCCGCGGACGGCGGTACTATTACTCATGTCACCGTTCAGCGACTGCCAGAGAACGGTGCCTGGCGCGTCACCCTGCAAGTGAAACCTGGGGGCGACCAGCCGGTCGATTTGCGTTGTTACCTCGATTTGTATGGCGAGGCCTTGACCGAGACGTGGACTTATCAGTGGACACCGGCGGGAACATAGGAGTGGACACCGATCGACGGTGGCGCCGCGCCGGCCATTGGCGCCGGGCGCTCTTCCTCTCGTTGACCCTGCTCACGGCAGCGGCGGCGACCGCGATGATGTGTGACATTCTCGCCGCCAACGGATTGACCGGCCTGAAGTGGGCAGGCCTGGTGCTCTTCTACATTCTTTTCGTCTGGATCACGGGCGCATTCTGGACGGCGATCGCCGGATTCGTGGTCCGCCTGCGGGGCGGCGACCCGGTGTCGCTCAAGCCGGAGACGCTCGCCGGTCGGCCCCTCACGGGCCGCACGGCGATCGTCATGCCGATTTACAACGAGGAGACCGCCCGCGTCATCGCTGGACTCGATGTCATCTGGTCCTCGCTGGCGCGGCTGCCGGAGCAGGCGGCATTCGATCTCTTCATTCTTTCGGATACCCGTAAGCTCGAGATCGCGGCGGCGGAGGAAGCCGCCTGGCGCGAGCTCGCGGCGCGCCACCACGCCCGCGGGCGTATCTTTTACCGCCGCAGGGCGGAAAATGCCGGACGCAAGGCTGGCAACATCGCTGATTTCGTGCGGGCATGGGGCGGCGCCTACGACTACGCCATTGTGCTCGACGCGGACAGCATCATGTCGGGTGAGGCGCTGGTCATGCTGGCCAGGCTCATGGATGCGCATCCTCAGGCCGGCATCATCCAGGCGCTGCCGTTGCCGGCCGGCCGGGAGACACTCTTCGCACGCCTCATCCAGTTTGCTGCCCGGCTGTCGAGCCCGATGCTCGCGAGTGGCCTCAGCTGGTGGCAGCTCGGAGACGGCAACTATTGGGGCCACAACGCGATCCTGCGGCTGAAGCCCTTCGCCGCCTTCTGCGATCTGCCGCGCCTGCCCGGTGCCGCGCCGCTCGGTGGTGAGATCCTGAGCCACGATTTCGTGGAGGCCGCCTTCATGCGCCGCGCCGGATTCCAGGTGTGGCTGGTACCCGACGACAGCGGCAGCTGGGAAGAGGTCCCTTCCAACATCATCGACTACGCGGCGCGCGATCGCCGCTGGGCCCAGGGCAATCTGCAGCACCTGGGCCTGTTGCCCATGCGCGGCCTGAACTGGCTGAGCCGCCTGCACCTCATCACCGGCGTCCTCTCCTACGCGAGCTCTCCGCTGTGGCTGCTGGTGCTGCTCTTGAGCTCCACCGTGGTCATCCTCGACGCCATCCACGGATATCAGTATTTCAAGCCGGGATCGTATGCGCTGTTTCCGAGCTGGCCGCAGTATCGGGACGGAGAGATCGTGGCGCTGCTGTCGATCACGGTGGCCGTGCTCTTTCTGCCGAAAATCTTCGGCGCGCTGCTCGCGCTGAAGGACACGCGGCTGCGAAGAGGCTTCGGTGGCGGAGCGCGGCTGTTCGCGAGTCTCGGGATCGAGCAGTTTTTCAGTATCCTGCTGGCGCCGGCGATGATGCTGTTCCATACGACGTTCGTCGTCACCACACTGGCAGGCAAGCCCGTCGCATGGCACACGCAGGAGCGCGGCGACCGCGGAATCGGCGTGCTCGAAGCGCTCATGCGGCACAAGTGGCATCTGCTGATCGGAATCGCCTGGGGAGCGGTGATCCTCGCGTTCGCGCCGCGGTACATCTGGTGGCTGGCGCCGGTGCTCGCCGGCATGGTGCTGGCGGTGCCGCTCACGGTCGTGACGAGCCGCGCCGGAGTGGGGGTGTGGCTGCGCAAGCATCGCCTGTTGCTCACGCCGGAGGAGGCCGAGCCGCCGATGGAGCTGGCCGCGCTCGAGGCGCGCCTTCGCCCCGGGGCAAGTCCGGTTGGCGCGACGGAAGTCGCGCCCGCGCCGCTCGATTCCAACGGAGCCTCCGAGCTGCTCGCTGTCCCGGAGCGCGTGCCGTTGGCGATGCAGGCGCAGCCGCCGCGTTATCTCACTCCCCGCGATGCGCTGCGAATCAGGCGCTGGAAAAATGTAAACACCACCCCGGCTTCCTGATTCCTTTCTGCACTCCGGTGGCGCGTGCCTGCGGGACGCGCACCATCTTCGCGCGCGAGCGGGCCGCGCCATGCCGGCCGGGGCCGCCGGACGCGGCTTTTTGCATTGGCATGAGCGTTGCAAACTCGAGCGCGGAGGAACTCATGACCGCGCTCAACTTTGCCGAGATCGCTTCCCGGCCGGCTGCCAACGAGGAGGCCGGATCGGAGTCAGCCGCCGCCAGGATTTCGAGACCCCTGACCCGCGCACAGATAGTCGATGCGGCAACGAGGCTCATCGCACGACGGGGTGATCATCGCCTTCGCTGGCCCACGATCGCCGTCGAGGCGTGCGGGCAGCCTTCAGGGGCCACCCCGGCCTGGCTCGACGATGCTTTCGCGCTGATAGATCAGTGCTACGCGCGCACGGCAGAGGCGCTCGCCGACAGCCTGTTGCGCGCCGAGACGGCACCTGGCACCGCTCTCGACAAGATAGCGGCCTTTCTGGTCGCCGCGCTCGAGGCACGGCGACAGGTCGGGACGCTGCTCTCCTTCCGCCGCGGGCGCAACCTGCCGGATGCGTTGCAGCGACGCTTGCACGAGCGCGACATGATGGTGCGCACGCGGCTCAAGCGATTGCTGGAGCAAGGAAGGCGTGACGGCTCGCTCGCGCGGCGCAATCCCGACAGCGCCTGTGAGCTGATCCTTGCCAGCCTGATGGTGCCGGATGTCGCCGTGACCGACCCTGAGCAGATGATCTGGGACAGTGAGCTGGTCGAGCTGCTCCTGGCGGCCCTGGCGGAGCCCCATCCGCCGGAACCCCTGCGGACGCTCGGTCCTCGGGTGAGTGCGGTGTAAACTCGATCTCCTGCCGCAGTTCCGCGGCGAGGAGACACGCGTGCTCGAGCATCTCGACCGGTTGCCGCCGGATCCCATCCTTGGCGTCATGGCCGCCTTCCGTGCGGATTCGGATCCGCGCAAGGTGGACCTCGGCGTTGGCGTTTTTCGCGACGACGCCGGAGAGACTCCGGTCATGCAAGCAGTCCGTGAGGCGGAGCGGGAGGTGCTCGCGCGGCAGACGACCAAGACTTACGTGGCGGCGGTCGGCAACGCCGGATTCAACGAGGCCATGGAGCGGCTGGTGCTCGGGCAGGGACACACCGCGCTGACCTCGGGTCGCTTGCGCACGATCCAGGCGCCGGGCGGATGTGGCGCGCTGAGATTGGGTGCGGAGCTGATCCTGCGGGCGGCGCCTGATGCCGTCGTGCATGTGAGCACGCCGACGTGGGCGAATCACGTGCCTTTGCTATCCAACTGTGGTCTCGAGCTCGAGGGCTATCCCTACTTCGATCCGGCTACCGGCGGTGTGGCCTTCGAGGCCATGCTGGGCGCCCTGGACCGGCTGCCGCCCCGCTCGGTGGTGCTGCTGCACGCCTCGTGTCACAACCCGACCGGCGCCGATCTCGAGGATGGCCAGTGGCGCGAGCTGTTGGGTGTGATGCGGCGCCGATCGCTCCTGCCCTTCATCGACATCGCCTATCAGGGTCTCGGCAGGGGATTGGCGGAGGATGCCTACGGACCGCGCCTCTTCTGCGCGGAGCTGCCGGAGGTGTTGGTCGCCGTCTCCTGCTCGAAGAACTTCGGCCTCTATCGCGAGCGTACCGGCGCGTTGCACGTGCTGAGCGCGACGCCGACCGCCGCGGACGCGGCGATCAGTCAGCTCATGCGGATCGCGCGCGGCC
>Ga0134125_10006021_pt1 | contig 13750 bp, 12 predicted proteins | sample KB31751_FD_96464 | JGI IMG/M metagenome (GOLD analysis project Ga0134125, IMG submission 96464) | Terrestrial soil microbial communities with excess Nitrogen fertilizer from Kellogg Biological Station, Michigan, USA - KB3-175-1 | ecosystem: Environmental > Terrestrial > Soil > Unclassified ... | reverse complement strand
GCCCCGGAATGCCGTCTGTTCCGCATCGTGTTCCTGGCGGCTTTCGTCCGCCGGTTGCGGCGTCGCCACAATGGCGGCGCGGCGCATGAAGCAGTCGAAGGCATCTTCCGTGCGCCCCATCTCCAGCAGCAGCGCACCCAGATTGTCGAAGCTCTCGATATAATCCGGCTTGAGGCGGATCGCCTCGCGGAAGGCAGCTTCGGCTTCGGTCCGTTGCCCGAGCTTGTGCAGCGCCATGCCGAGATTATTCCGCGCCTTGAAGAAACCAGGTTGCAACCGCAGCGCCTGCGAGAAGCAGGTGAAGGCCCGATCCCATTCGCCGCGGTCATAATGCAGAATACCCAGATTGTTATGCGCCGGCGCCAAATCGGGTTTCAGCGCCACCGCGCGGGAAAAGGCGGTGAAAGCCTGATCCTGCTGACCCAGCGCCTGCAAGGTGCAGCCCAGATTGTAGAGCGCGGCGGGATTGGCGGGGTTCTGCGCCAGGACCGCGCGATAAGCCGCCACGGCTTCCTCCAGACGCCCCTGCGCTCGCAACGCGTTGGCGAGGCCGAAGCGCGCTTCCGGCAAATCGCGGCGCAGCGCCAGGGCCTCGCGATAGACATTTTCGGCATCGGCATGGGCGCCGGTTGCCGACAGCAGGCTTGCCAGATTGACGCGCGCCTCCACCACGTCGGGCCGCAGCGCGATGAACTGGCGATAGACAGACGCGGCGTCTGCGGCACGGCCGCTCCGCTGCAGCGCCACGGCCTGGGACCACAGGCTTTCAGGGGTGGCCGGCATCAGGTGTCGGACCACATGCGCAGCAGATTGTGATAGTGGCCCAAAAGCTGGGCGACATCCTTGCTGCCCGGCATCGCCTGGTTGAGCCGCATGATCGTGCCATCCAGCTCGTGCAACAGCCGCCGATGCGTATCGTCGCGCACCAGGCTCTGGATCCAGATGAAGGAGGCAAGGCGCGCGCCGCGCGTCACCGGTTCCACCCGATGCTGGCTCGACGCCGGATAGACCACCAGATCGCCGGCGGGCAGCTTGACCTTGACCGGACCGAATGTGTCCTCGATCACCAGCTCGCCGCCGTCATAGTCCTGCGGCGCGGCGAGAAACAGGGTCGCCGCCAGATCGGTGCGCACCCAGCGCGGTGTCATGTTTTCGGGAAAACACAACAGCGCCGCATCATTGTGCGTGCCGTAATTCTGCCCACCGCTATAGCGGTTGAAGGAAGGCGGACAGATGCGTGCCGGCAATGCGCCGGCGGTAAAGGCGGCATTGGACGAGAGTGCGCGCAGGATGAAATCGCTGCGGGCGCGCACTGCCGGGTCCGTCAGATCAGCCTCCTGATTGTCCTTGGCCGCGGCCGCCATGTGGCCGGCGCTGCCGCGGCCATCGATCCAGCGGCCGGCATCCAGCGCCGCGCGGCAGGCCGTGACCTCGTCGGGTGTGAGAACAGCGGGGATATGGATCAGCATCGCTTATCCGATCCGGTCAACCTTGTAGATTTCCGGGGATCCTTCGACCTGGAAATTATAGCTAGAGAAGGCGCCGCGCGTGATCTTCACGACATAGGCCTCTGCGGGTTTGGTCCAGTGGGCGTGATGGGTGTCGCCGGAGACCTGATGCCAGGTCTGGCCGTTGGCCAGGGTCACGGTGAAGACGTGATTGCGGTCAAAGCTGTAGGACGCCATGTGCGCCGTCACATGGTTGACGCGACTGGGGGCCATCGCCTTCACGCCGAAATGATCGCCCGCGGCGCTGACCTGCGCCGGTACAGGCGGCGGTGCCGCCACAGCCACCTGCGCCGCCGGCGCCAGGCCCAACTCCGCGCGCATCGGCGCGGCAGCACCATAATAGCAATCCAGCCAGGTGCGCTCATTCTCGGTGGCGTAGCATCGCAAGGCCGACGCCATCACCGCATCACGAACCATGGCAATGCGCGGCGCCATCGCGCTGGGAGGCGGTGACTGGCTGAGTTGCAGCTGGGTCTGTGATATGGGCGGCAGGCCAAGCGCGCTGCGCACGGGCTGGGCGGCGCCATAATAACAGTCCAGCCACTGCCGGGGTGCGCCTATGACACTGCAGCGATAGGCGCCAGCCATCACGGCATCACGCGGCCGCTGCTGGGCAAGAGCCGGAATTGCCGTCAAAACCAGCAAGAGAACAACGCAAAACCGCAACATGACTTCTCCAGCACGCCGGTGCGTGACTCTAGCGCCTGGAAAAGCCTGCCGCCACCATCACTTGCCGCCACCTACTACTTGTCATCAGGCAGAGCGAAGACGTAAAGCGCCTGGCCATTGTTGGGGCGGTGTACGTTCCCCAGCATGGTCATCGGTTTGTCTTCGGGACTGCCCCCGCCCAGGCCCGTCGTGATCGCAATATATTGCCGGCCATCCAGGCTGAAGGAGATGGGATAGCCCTGCACCGTTGTCCCCAAGCGAACGGACCACAACGTCTTGCCGGTCTTCACATCCACCGCGCGGAACCGGCGGTCATAGTCGCCGACAAAAGCCAGGTCGCCGCCCGTCGACAAGACACCCGTCAGGAAAGGCGAACGCTGCTGGAAGCTCCATAGCGGCTTCATGTCGGCGGTGCGATAGGCCGAAAGCCGCCCCATGTTGCGCTCGGTGCCCGGCATCTCGAAATAGGTCTGCGATCCGTTGCCCAGCATCAGCACACAGCTCTGGCTGAGCGGCAGGATGATCGTATCGGTTGGCTGATGATAGCTCGCCGCCTGCCAGTCCTTGCCCCCTTCCGGGCCAGGGCAGGATGAGAGCCATTGATCGGTTTTCTGGTCGCGGATGGTCTTGCGATAGAGCGGCTCGCCGGTGACCGGGTCCTGCGATGCCATCACATTCTGGTAAACCGTCTCGCGGGAGTCGATGAACTTGCCGGTGACGCGATCGAGCTTCCACAGAATACCCGCCTTGCCGGCCGTCATCAGCGTCTTGCTGTCGCCGTGATCGATCAGGATGCGCTCGAACACCTCGTCCAGATCCAGGCTCTCGCCCGGCGCGTGATTGTAGAACCATTTGAGCTTGCCGGTATCGGCATCCAGCGCCACCGTGGAATTGGCATAGTCGGTCGCGCCCGCGCCCGAACCCCGCAGATCGCGCCGCCAGGGCTTGGCCTGGGCCGTGCCCCAATAGGTGAGGTTGAGCACCGGATCGTAGCTTCCCTGGATCCAGGTCTCGGCGCCGGCGCGCTTTTCGTCCGGCAGGCCGCCCCAGGTGTCGCCATTGGGCTGACCCGTCAGGGCCACGGTGACAAACTTCCACACCTGCTTGCCGGTCTGGGCGTCATAGGCGCTGATGTAGCAGTGATCCTTGGCCGGGATGCGGCCACAACCGGTCAGGCCCGTGATGATCTTGCCATGCACCGCCAACACGCCGCTGGTATTGTTGTGGCCGGGCACATCGGAAAGCGGCGTGCTCCATACCAGCTTGCCGGTCCTGGCATCCAGTGCGTGCAATACCGCGTCATTGCCGGCGAAATAGACCTTGTCGCCCCACACCGCAATGCTGCGCATGCCGCCATAATTCGGCCGGCTGGGTGCGGGGCCGACGCGGTTTTCCCACAGCAGCTCGCCGGTCTTGGCATCCAGCGCCTGGATGGTGTTGTAGGTGTTGCCCAGGAACATGATGCCGTTGTGCACGATGGGCGAGGTTTCGTTGGCGCCCCCCTCGTTCATCGCCCAGACCCATTGCAGCTGCAGGTCATGGACATTGCTGCCATTGATCTGCTTCAGCGGGCTGTAGCTCCAGCCGGCATAGTTGCCGCGGCCGATCAACCACTCGCCTTTCGGCGGGTTGGTCAACATGGCATCGGTGACCGGCACATAATTCTTGATGTCGCCAACGACGGTCTGTCCAAAGCTGCGGATCATGCCCGCGCCATTGTCGGCGGCGGGCGGCGGCCCGCCATAGTCCGCCCCGCGGCCCGACCGCGCGGCGGTTTGGGCCGGCCTGACACCGCGCTGGATATCGGCGGGCACGGTGCCAGACGCCACCGTCGAGATCTTCACGGCGGTTGTGGGTGTGAAGGCGGCCGAACCGGGTGCCGCACCATTGGCCTGCAGAATGAACGCGACCAGGCTCGCATAGGTTGCCGCATTCAGGCTCCCCGGATTGCCGTAGGGCATGGAGGTGCGAATGGTGTTGTAGAGATCGGCGGTGCTGCGATTCTTCCAGGCCGCGATGAACGTCTTGCCGGCCAGCGGCAAGGCATCGCCTTCTCCTCCCAGATTGGCCTGGTGGCAGCTCATGCAGTTGGCGGCATAGGCGGCGCGTCCGGCATCGGCCTGGGCAGCCGTGAAAGGACCCGGTGTCTGGGCAAGACCCGCGCTGCCCAGCATGGCCGCGCCGGCCGCCAGCAGCGCCAAAACCGAAACCGACTTTCCGCTTAGAATTTTCACGACATCACCCCTCAGCTTCGGATCGACGCGGATCAGTAATTGCGGCCGCTGCGCGCGGCCCTCAGGCCTTCGCCCTGCGGCAGGAACCAGCTGCCCATCTGCGGTTCGTCCTGGCCGGCCTTGACATGTTCGGGCAGCAGCCAGCCCCAGAGATTGCCGCCCGGGGCCGGGCCCTTCTGGCTGTTCACCTGAATATAAAGATGGCCGTCACGCAGCGCCTCGGCCTGGCTGCGGTTGAGATTGAAAGTGCCGTTGATGGTGCCGCTTGTGCTGGTGCTGGCCGTGAGATCCAGGATCGGATTGCCGGGAATGCCGATCCCCTCCCCCATCATGACATGCGCGTCGGTGGCCGCCCCGGAAAGGCCGGCGAAGGTGCCGGTGATCTTCAGGCTGTTGCCGGACAAGGTAGCAACGACGGCGCCCTCGCCTGTCAGCTCGACCCTGGTAGCGTGGTTGATAGGGGTCGGGCCCAGCACCGTTTCATAGGCGCTGGCCACGGGCGTGGCAGCGGTCGCGGCCGTAAGAAACCCGGACGCCACGATGATCAACTGGCATCGCGTCGCAACTTTGACCCACCGCGGCATCCCCATCCTCCCCAAAGCTCTTATAAGAAGTGGCACAGAAGCCGCGCCGGCTCAAAGCCCCGATCTCGCCAGGTGAGATGGGACCTTCGCTGATGCAAAAAACGCGTGAGAAACGCCCTGTGGTTTGGACTGTAACCGCCTGATCCCCGCATCCGGGACTGGCGGCAGGGTACGGGTACAACCCATGGAAGTGGAAGGCCGTTTAGCCCTGTGGCGCGTCCACTTCCAGACCGTCGCCATCGGTCAGGCTGACCACGGGACAATATTGCTTCAGCACTACCGCAGCTGCGAGCGCGTGTTCGCGACTTTCGTACCGGACCGTCAGACTGTCCGGCCGCGATGCGTCTCGCTTTGCGATGAGTGTGTAGGTCTGGTGTGTCATTGGTGGCGCGGCCTGTTGCCGGCGCACGATCCGCGGAAGATCGGAGATTTGCCAGTACGAGACCGAGTCACGGTTAAAACCAGCGTGCCCCGCCATGGGAGCGCCTTGGCAGGGCTGACAAACGGGAAAATTTCCCGCCCCATCGGGCGTCGCGGATGCACCGATCGGTTATAATGACCCTATCCATGGCACTCCAATATCGAATCATCGTCTCCATTGGCACGATCCTGCTGCTGACCTTGTTATCAGGCATGGCGCTTCTGTCGCTTCACGCGCGCAACGAGGTCCTGCTGGAGGTCCGCACCGCCTTTCACGGCGCCGAACTGAATGTGCGCGATACGCTGCAGTCGGACGTCCAGCATACGGTGACATTAAGGCAAGTCGTCGCCAGCTTTCAGGGTCAGCGCCATGTGCAAGCCGCCCTGGTCAATGAGAAGGGAAAAGTCATCGCCCAATCCCAGATCGCCCCGCTGGAAGATCCGGCGCCGGCCTGGTTTGCGCGGCTGATGGCGCCAGCCACGTTTCGCACCCGGATTCCGATTTCCCTTCCCCAGTATCCTTGCGTCGTCGTCCTGACCAGCGATCCGCGCAGCGAGATCGCCGATGTCTGGCGGCAGGCGCGCGACACCTTCCTGATCACACTGCTGTTCTGCGTTGCGACGATGGCCATCCTGCTTGTCGCGATTCATGCCGCGCTGCGCTTCTTCCGGAAGATCGAAGCGGGGCTGCTGGCGATTTCCGGCGGCCAGTATCGCGCCCGCCTGGAAACAACCGGCCCGCCGGAGTTTGCCGGTTTGGCCCGCGGCTTCAACCATATGGCCAGCCAGCTGGATACGTTTTCCCGTGCCAACCGCCAGCTTTATGGCCAGTTGCAAAGCGTCCAGGAAGAAGAACGCGCCAGTATCGCGCGGGATCTGCACGATGAGGTGGGGCCCTATCTGTTTGCGCTCCAGGTTGATGCCAAGGCTGTGGAGCGCATCGGCACCGGAGAGGCAGCCCATCTCGGCCAATCCATCCGCGAGGTGGTCACGCATATCCAGACACATGTGCGGGCGATCGTTCGGCAGCTTCGCCCGTCGAGCCAGCTGGAATTCGGCCTGGCTTCTGCCGTGGAAGACATTGTTACTTTCTGGAGGCGGCGCCATCCCGAAATTCTGTTCGATGTCAGCGTGTCGCTTCCGGATCGATTGCCGGCCAACTACGCGGAGGCGATATTCCGCATCGTGCAGGAAAGCACCAACAACGCCGTAAGACACGGCAAGCCATCGCAAATCACAGTGGACATCCATGCAGATGCCGGCCAGTTGCTGGTCACCGTGAAGGACGATGGTCAGGGCGGATCACAAGCATCGGAGCCTTCGACCACGCTGGGCCGTGCCGGCATCGCCGGCATGCGAGAGCGCGTGCGGGCATTGGAGGGACAGTTTGCCATCGAAAGCACCAGGCGCGGGACCCGGATCCTGGTGTCCATTCCGTTGGAAATGGCGAGCCAACCCGCATGAGCGCCATTCTGGTTGTTGATGATCATGCCATCGTTCGTGCCGGTCTTCGCCGGCTACTGAAGGAATGGAAGGGTGTGGACGTGGTCGAGGCCGCAAGCGGCGAAGCCGCGTTGGCCGCGGTTCGCGACCAGTCTCCCGATCTTGTGATTCTGGACCTTAACCTGCCTTCGCTTGGCGGCCTGGAATTGCTGCGGCGGCTGCTGCGCGCGCACCCAGGCATTCGCATCCTCGTATTCTCACAACACGCCGAAGCGATCTATGCGAGCAAGGCGCTCGAGGCAGGCGCGCGGGGCTTCATTTCCAAAAACGCTCCACCAGAAGAATTGCTCGAGGCTGTGGACGCGGTGCTGGCGGGAGGAACGGCGGTGGAAAAAGCCATCGAGCGCGACATGGCTACGCGCGATTTGCTGGATGATGCGTATCTGAAACCGCTCAGCCAGCGCGATCTTGAGATATTGCGGCTTCTTGCCTCCGGCAACACATTGTCGAGCATCGCGGAGAAACTCGGCGTGGCCTACAAGACGGTGGCGAACACCCTGGGCAGGATCAAGGAAAAGCTGGGTGTGGCACAGACCTCTGATCTCATCCGCATCGCCGTCACCCGCGGCCTGACGGATCTGAGCTGAGATCCACGTCTCTCCGGAAGACCAATTCCAAGCCGCCGCCGCGCGGACGGGCTTGGCACGGCCCGCAAGCATCACAGGCGAGATTTAAATGGTGCCCAGAAGAGACCATAAGAATTGCCCTAACATATTGCTGCCCATAACTTTTCTATGATTTTCCGAACGGTCGTACCAACAGCGTACCAACGATCTGAACAGCTGGAGTCGCGGAAGGATTCCGGCAACGAAAATTAGCTCTGCACCTCGTCTGTAACATCTCCGACCGACGTTTGCTCCACCAGAACTCGTTGCCGCGCAGATTCGCTACGGACGCAGTGCCCCATCACCGTCATCCGGGTACTTTGTATCCAATATGAACGGGCTTTACCAAGCACCTGGCGCGCGGAGATCCGCATCTGCACGACATCGAGGGCCGCGCCGTACAAAAGATTTTGGCCTCGACGGTTGATCCGAGACACTGATGCTTGGACCACAAACACCAGCCCGCAACCCCGGTTGCCGGCCACTCAGCACGGAGCCAAGCATTGTTAAAGCAAATCAAGGTTTTTGATCGCAGTCTCAATCTGCACAAGAAGCTGGACGCTGCTTCCAGTTGCCGCACTATCCAAGTATAGCCCGAGAACTAGTCCAATGAGGATTCCAACCACCAGCCTCGCCATGAGGTTACCCCCGAGCTTCCGTCGAACCTATATCATTGGCCGCCCGCAATTGCTTTGAAAGTGACGGGCTGGCCCAGATCCCACTACGATCAGAGCGGCCGTTACATGACAGCTCGCAACAGGAGCATTCCCCCCGCCGCCGCAATTGCCACGCCGTAAGGAACGTCTCGATCTAGAGCGCTTTTCATGCGCAACTGCAATATGACAAGCGCCTTCGCTGGCTCCGCTGCAACCGCGCACAGCACAAGGAAGCCACCCACAAGGCTCATATAGATAACGAATTCTGGTAACCGACTAATGCCCGCGAACAAGGCTACGGCAGTGGCAAGCTTGGAATCCCCCGCGCCGATAACGCCGAAACCGTACAAACAGCAACTGCAGATAAAGACGATAATCGCCGCACCCAAGGCTGAAAGGAGTGGCGCTGAAAACCCCATCAAGAACCAGATGCCGAAAAGCCCAATTATCGCCAGCACGGCCCAATTGGGAATCCGCCGAGTCCGGACGTCGCTGGCGCCCGCGATTGCCAGAACGACGCAGACAAGGAGAATCGTCACCACGCGAGCGACTTCAATGAGCGCCGGCATTGGACATAACGCTGTTCGATCCACTAGACACAAGGCCGTGAACCATTTCCAGATTTGTCGCGGCTACTGAATAATATTCACCCTTCGCCTCGATGGCTTGGCCCAGCAATTTCTCGGCAGCCGTGTAATCACCTCTCGCCATGGCCGCAAACCCTGCGTTGTTGAGTATGGAGGCGCGGTCCGTCGCGTTGGCTCCTTCAGTCGCGCGGGCGTAGTCCCCCTTCATCGCGATCACTAAGCGGAGATTATTCCGCGCCGACGCGAAATCCGGCCTCTTCTGAAGAGCCAGAACGAAATCCGCCGCGGCATCATCCAGCTTGTTTTGCGAGAGGCGGGAAAATCCGCGATTATTCAGGACGATCGGGGACGCTCCCGAAGCGGATATCGCATGTTCATAGGCTGCATTCGCTTTGGTCCACTCTTTTCGCCGGTCATAAATGACGCCCAGGGCATTCCAAGTGTGCCAAGCCGCAGGATTGGCGGCCGCCGCGGACTCGAGTACTGGAAGGGCTTCGTCGAGGCGTCCGAGCAGCGACATGGCAACGCCTTCGCCTTCCAGGGCCCGCACACGGACTTCTTGCCGCGCATCAACGCGTTTAAAGCTTTCCAGCGCGACGTCGTATTGGCCTTTTTCTAGGTTCAATTCACCTACCAGGAGCATCAGCCTCGGATCGCTTTTCCCGGAAATCAACGCGCGGTCCAGCAAAATCCCTGCATCGACATAACGCTGCTCGTCAAGATTCTGTTGAATTTGCGCGATCACACGATCGTCCACAGACGGTGTCGTAGCGTCAGCGGCGCCGAGCCATCCCGCCTGCGCGGGTTCTACCGCAGCCAACCCGATACCTGCCACTAGGACAAAAACGAAGGCGAGGTCTTGTTTCGACCGCATTGTGATTTACTCCCGCTTTCCTGTGTTGACTGCCAGCGTGAGCTGCCGGGGCGGTGGTTGTGGGGCCATTGCATGAAGATGGGTGCCGGAAAGGTCGCTGCCTAAAATCAATTGGATGCCCTCAGCTTTTTGGTTGGCCGTCAATCGTGCCGGTAGGGCCAACGTGCGGGCCAGCGCCTTAGCAACTGTGGCAAGTGATTCTTTGTAAAAAATCACGGTCTGAGTCTGGGCGGGTAACTTCGCGAACTCGCCCTTTGCGACTGTCCAGCGTAAACCGGACAGATACGACCGCACGGACTTGCCAGCATCGCTAGGACCGGATGCATCGAGGATCATTAGGGGATGGCCGGTCAGAAGAACCCCCTTGGTCGGTACAGGCGAATCCGCTCTGACCTTGAGCAGCGGCTTCGCTTCAGATAGAGCCGCAATTTGTCCAAGCGAAAGGCTCGCGTTGGGGAAACCCGCCGGTACAGCGAGCGCCTTTTCGGCCGCGACCTGCAGCTGTTGCGCGGTGGTTAGACGCTCGTATGATTGGGCGAGGTCGGACGCGGCCGGTGACATAGGAGGCGCCGAACCGACGGCCACGGGCCCATGCAATTGTCGAGAATAGTCAATATACGCCGCGATGACGTTGGATTGGGGATCCACCGCTGCGGCCGGGGACATGGCAGGCGCGGAATCCGCAGACAAAGGACCCTGCCATCGTCCGGAATGAGCCGTGTCCGCCGCGATGATTTTGGACTGGGTATCCACCGCAGCGGCGCGGGACATAGAAGGCGCGGAATCCGCGCTGACGAGACCCTGCAATCGCCGAGAATAATCCATGTCCGTCGCGATGATCTTGGATTGAGGATCCACCGCAGCGGCCTGGCCATAATAGCGCGCGCTGAGATCGAAACGTCCCAGCTTGTCATAGACGACGCCGAAGGCTGTCAGGACTCGCACATCGGCCGGCTTTCCAGTTCGAGCGGCCTGGAGATATTCCAGCGCAAGCGCATAATGACGTCCATTAATGGCCGCCACTGCATTATCGTAATAACCGATTGAGGATCCCAGATCTGTCTGCACAGCGCGGGCACCAGGTGTATGCTGCCACGAAGGGCCGTCTGCGAAGAGCGGCGCGCAGGCGGCCAGGCTTCCCCCAACCAGAAAGACCAGAGACTGCCGGACATTGTGAGTTATCTTCTTCATGGCAAGCCTCAGGAATGTCTAAGTGCGGGCCCCAGATAGCGAATGACATCGAGGACGGCAGGGAGCAAAAGCGCTCCAACGATGACGGGAAGAATGCAGACCACTAACGGTATCGTCATGAGAACAGGAATGCGCATGGCTTTCTCCTCAGCCCTCAGATATCGGGTCTGCCGCATCTCAGCCGAATAGGTGCGCAAGGTCTGTGCGACGCTTGCACCGAGGACATCCGTCTGAATTAGCAGCGCGACAAATGAGCGTATACCCTGAACATCGGAACGTTCCGCCATGGCGCGCAACGCTTCGGCGCGGCTTCTGCCGGCGCGCAGTTCCTCCGCCAACCGGCCAAACTCCTTGGCGATGCGCGGATGGGACTCATGGATTTCCTCGCCGACACGGATGAAAGCCGCATCGAGTCCAAGTCCTGCTTCCACGCAGACAACCATGAGGTCCAGCGCATCCGGGAATTCCATCTCCATGTCAGCGCGCCGGGATTGCGCCCGCTGCCTTATGTATATCGCTGGGGCCATGAAGCCGAGAGCCGCGAAAAGAACCATACCGAAGAGAAAGCCTGAGCCGCCGAGTGGCTTCGACGTGAGAATTCGGGTCAGGGCAAAACTCAACGGGTCCCCGATCGTCAGAAGAAATCGAATGATGATGAACCAGACCGGCGCCGCCGGGCTTCCGAATCCCGCCAGCGCCAAATCCGCGCGCAACTTCTGCAAATAGGCCGGCTCGCTGATCGACGTCGAAGCCTGGACCCATTGGAAGAACCGATTCTCAACGCCCCGATCCTGCAGCAAAGGCGCTGTGGACCCGGCAGCCGTCGTTCCCAACCCGCCCAGGCGGCGGCGTTGCTCGACACTTCGTTCGATCTCCCGGCCGAAATGCCAAGTGGCCGCGACAATCGTGACGAAGATGAGAGTCTCGATGATCAGGTCCAGATGCATTGGCATGGCACAGATCCTAGTATTTGAAGTTTATGATCCGATGGATCATCAGCCAGCCGATCAAATAAAGAACACCGATGACGCTTGCGGCGGGCCAGAAGATTGGATCGGAGAACTTCGAGGTATAGATATCGGGATGAAGCAGCATCACGAAGGAGATCAGAAGAATCGGTAACACGCTCAGCAAAAGCGCCGAAGCACGGCCTTCGCTGGAGAGCGCCTTCACCCGTTTGGAAAGCAGAGCGCGGCCCCGGATGACAGATGCGAGGCCCTCCAATATCTCCGCCAGGTTGCCGCCGGTATCGGTTTGAATGCCGACGCTGACCGCAAAAAAATGCGCATCTTGAGAGCCCGAACGCCGGGCGAAATTTGCCAGCGCCTCACGAAATTCAGATCCATAGGTTGTCTCGTCCACAATAAGACCAAACTCCGATCCGATCGGATCGCCCATTTCATTTCCGGCGAGTTGGACCGCGGAAATGACAGGATGCCCGGCGCGAAGCGCCCGGTTCACGACATCCAGCGCCAGCGGCATTTGCTCTTCGAGCCGACGCAACCGCTTGGCCCGTTCGCGGCTGATCCAAAGCCATGCCGACATTCCGCTGATCAGAAGGCTGGTGACCAGCGCGACCATGCTGTTGGCGACGAAGCCTGAAAACGACGCGGCGCGCGACAGGGATAGGGAGAGCAGCCAAAGGACGCCAGCTCCGCCGCCGACCCAAAAGACGATTTGCAGCGGATTCGTTCCTATTCCGGCCCGCTGGCATTCAATACACAACAGGTCGTAATAATGCATGATGCCCTGCCGATCCCGCCGCGCCGAGCGCCGCATCAGTGCGCTGTAGACATCTTCGGGAGCCATGCCAGAAGCCAGCATCTGGAGCCGGCGATTGGTTCGCCCTTTCTGGTCGTTGGAAGCGAAGACGATCTGTGCGCCCGCATGCACTGCCAGAATGACAGCCAGGAACGCGGAACCGTAAATGACGAGAGCCAGCAAGGCCTGCATGGTTACATCGACTTTCTGCCGGAAGCGAATGTCATGGCGGGCAGCTCGATGCCGCGGGCGACTGCCAAGTCCGCTACCTTGGGCCGGATGCCTGTTGTTTCGAAATCGCCATGAATGATTCCGTCTGCGCCGGTCGGCCGGCGGCGGAAGCGGAAAATCTCCTGGATGGAAATGACGTCCTGCTCCATACCCACGATCTCGGAGATGGAAACAACACGCCGGCCGCCATCCTCCATCCGCTCGACCTGCACCACGACATTCATGGCCGAAGCGATCTGTTGGCGAATGGATCGCGGCGAGATGTCCAGGCCCGCCATGCCGATCATCTGTTCCACGCGCGCCAGCGCGTCGCGGGGCGTGTTGGCATGGACCGTGGTCATGGACCCGTCATGACCGGTATTCATGGACTGCAGCATGTCGAAAGCTTCGCCGGCGCGGACTTCGCCGACGATGATGCGGTCGGGGCGCATGCGCAGCGCGTTGCGTACAAGATCGCGCTGGGTGACCTCGCCTCGCCCCTCGATATTGGACGGTCTGGTTTCCAGACGGCAGATATGGGGCTGCTGTAGCTGCAATTCGGCGGAGTCCTCGATCGTCACGACCCGTTCACGATGATCGATAAAAGCGGACAGCGCGTTGAGAAGCGTCGTTTTTCCCGAGCCAGTGCCCCCGGAAATCAGAACGTTGCGCCGGCACCTGACGATCGCCTGCATCAGCTTGGCCATTTCCTCGCTGATGCTCCGATATTCGATCAACTTTGCCATATGGATGGGTGTGGTGGCGAATTTGCGGATCGACACCAAGGGGCCGTCCACCGCCAAAGGGGGTATGATGGCGTTGACGCGGCTGCCGTCTGCGAGACGGGCATCGACCATCGGCTGGGATTCGTCGATACGGCGGCCAACGGCCGAGACGATCTTGTTGATGATCCGCAGGAGATGGCGCGCATCCTGAAAACGAATATCG
>Ga0134125_10006020_pt1 | contig 13752 bp, 10 predicted proteins | sample KB31751_FD_96464 | JGI IMG/M metagenome (GOLD analysis project Ga0134125, IMG submission 96464) | Terrestrial soil microbial communities with excess Nitrogen fertilizer from Kellogg Biological Station, Michigan, USA - KB3-175-1 | ecosystem: Environmental > Terrestrial > Soil > Unclassified ... | reverse complement strand
GGCTTCGTATGCGGGTTGTCGACCCGGAAGATGCGCACGCCCTGGGCGATCCAGAACTCGAACACGCTCTTCAGCTCCGCCCAGAGCGCCTGCCAGTCGTCGCACTCGAACCAGAAGGGATAGATATCCTGGTACTTCTTCGGCGGGTTCTCCGCGTATTGCACCGAGCCGTCCGGCCGCTTGAGGAACCATTCCGGGTGCTCGCGCACGTACGGATGATCGGGCGCGCATTGGAACGCGATGTCCATGGCGATCTCGAGCCCCAAGCTGCCTGCGCTCGCGAGCAGCCGGCGGAAGTCCTCCAGCGTGCCGAGCCGCGGGTGTACCGCCTTGTGTCCGCCCTCGCGGCTGCCGATGGCCCAAGGGCTTCCCGGGTCATCGGGCGAGGCGCCGGTACGGTTGTTGGGACCTTTGCGCTCGATCTCGCCAATCGGATGGATCGGCGGCAGGTAGAGGACGTCGAAGCCCATCGCCGCGACATAGGGCAGTTGCGCCTCGACATCCGCGAGCGTGCCGTGCCTGCCGGCGTCGGAGGCGGCCGAGCGCGGAAACATCTCGTACCAGCTGGAGAAGCGGGCGCGCTCCCGATCGACATCGACGGGGAGCGGCGGCTCGTGACGCTGGAGGAGCTTGGGGTCGGGGCTGCGCCGGGCGAGCTCGTGCAGCGCGTCGCTCTGCGCGAGCAGGGCGCGCTCCTCGCGATCACGCACCGGGTCGGCCAGGGCGTTGGCCCATTCCTGCAGGCGTCGCGCGTCGGCCTCGGCCATGCGGCCCGCATGCGCGAGCGCGAGCGCCGCGCCCTGTTGCAGATCGATCTCGATGTCCTGCGCCGCCTCGTGCTTCTTGGCGAGGCCGCGGCGCCAGCTCTCGAGGTGATCGACCCAGGCCTCGATGGTGAAGAGGTAGCGGCCGAGCGTCTGGACCGTGAATCTCCCCTGCCAGCGGTCATTGCCCAGGAAGCTCATCGGCATCCCGTGCCACTGCGATTCGCTCTCGTGCCGATACAACACGGACGCGGCAACTGCGTCGTGACCGTCGGCGAACACGTCGGCCTCCACGACGACGGTGTCACCCAACACGCGTCGCGCAGGATACCGGCCGCAGTCCACCTGCGGAGTCAAGTCCTCGATGACGACGCGTGCCTTGGTCATCAGCCTCCCTACCCGTGCTGTCAGTCGGGCGTCAGGACGAGCGCGGCAAGTGGCGGCAGGCGCAGCGCCAGGGAGTGGGTCATCCCATGTGATGATAAAGGCGACGCTTCCACGCCGCCGAAGTTGCCGATGCCGCTGCCGCCGTATTCCGTTGCGTCGCTGTTCAGGCGCTCGCGCCACCAGCCGCCGCGAGGTACGCCGATCCGGTAATTATCGCGAGGCACGGGCGTGAAGTTGCAGGCGACCAGAGCCACGTCCTCCGCCCGCTGCCCTTTGCGCAGATAGACGATGATGCTTTGATCGGCGTTGTTGCAGTCGATCCACTGGAAACCGTCCGCGGTGAAATCGCGCTGGTATAGAGCCGGCGTTTCGCGATAGACGCGGTTGAGATCCCGCATCCAGCGGCGAACACCCTCGTGCAGCGGGTACTGCAGGACATCCCATTCGAGGCTCTCGTCGTGCTGCCACTCGCGCCTCTGGCCGAACTCCCCGCCCATGAAGAGGAGCTTCTTGCCTGGATGGCTCCACATGTAGCCGTAGAGCAGCCGCAGCGAGGCGAACTGCTGCCACTCATCGCCCGGCATCTTGCCGATGAGCGAGCCCTTGCCGTGCACGACCTCATCGTGGGACAGAGGCAGCACGAAGTTCTCGCTGAAAGCGTACCAGATGCTGAAGGTGAGCTGGTTCTGCTGGTACTTGCGGAAAACCGGATTGGTCTGCAGGTAGTTCAGGGTGTCGTGCATCCAACCCATGTTCCATTTCAGGCCGAACCCGAGGCCGCCGAGGTAGGTTGGACGAGAGACCATCGGCCAGGCGGTGGACTCTTCGGCGATGGTCTGCGTGTCGTGATGATCGCGGTAGACGGCGAGATTCAACTGCTTGAGGAACTCCACGGCCTGCAGGTTCTCGTTGCCGCCGAAGCGGTTCGGGATCCACTCGCCGGCGCGCCGGCCGTAGTCGAGATACAGCATGGAGGCGACCGCGTCCACGCGCAGCGCGTCGATGTGATAGGTGTCGAGCCAGAAGAGCGCGCTGCTCGCCAGGAAGTTGCGCACTTCCGCCCGGCCGTAATTGAAGATCGCGCTGCTCCACTCCGGGTGAAAGCCCTGGCGCGGGTCGGCGTGCTCGTAGAGGTGGGTGCCGTCGAAGTAGGCGAGCCCGTGCTCGTCGCTGGGGAAGTGCGAGGGCACCCAATCGAGGATGACGCCGATCCCCCGCCGGTGCAGGTGATCCACGAAGTACATGAAGTCCTGGGGTGTGCCGTAGCGGGACGTCGGCGCGAAGTAACCGGTGACCTGATATCCCCAGGATCCGTAGAAGGGATGCTCCATGATGGGCAGCAGCTCTACGTGCGTGAAGCCCATCTCGACCGCGTAGTCGCCGACGGCGTGCGCCAGCTCCCGGTAGGTCATCCAGCGGCCGTGCTCTTCGGGAACGCGCCGCCAGGAGCCCAGGTGCAGCTCGTAGATGGACCACGGGGCGTCGTGCGCGTTGGACCGGCCGCGGGTGCCCATCCACTGGTCGTCGCCCCATTCATACGACAGATCCCACACCACGGATGCCGTCCGCGGCGGCGTCTCGCAGTAGAAGGCGAAAGGATCAGCCTTGTCGACGGTGTAACCCGCTTGTCGGGAGACTATGTGATACTTGTAGAGCGCGCCCGCCCGCACACCGGGGACGAAGCCTTCCCAGATCCCCGAGGAATCGGAGCGGGCCGTCAGCGGATGGGTCGCGGGATTCCAACCGTTGAAATCGCCGACCACCGACACGCTGGCGGCGTTCGGGGCCCAGAGAGCGAAATCCGTTCCCTGCTCCCGATCGGGTCCGTGCGGCAGCGCGTGCGCCCCGAGCTTCTCGTAGGCGCGCACGTGCGTGCCTTCACGGAAGAGATAAATGTCGTGGTCGGTGAGCAGCACTTGGCGAGTTTAGCAATTACCATACCTGAATGCCGCAGTCGATTGTCCGCTTAATCACATCACATGGCAGTTGAGCCACTGAACGACCCTCGTCGGCCCATCGTCATAGCGCACCGCGGCGCGAGCGGGTACGCGCCGGAGCATACTCTGGTCTCGTATTTCACCGCCATCGCGCAGGGCGCCGACTACATCGAGCCGGATCTCGTCATGACGCGCGACGGCGTCATGGTGGCCCGGCACGAAAACGAGATCGGCGGCACGACGGATGTCGCGAGCCGGAGGGAATTCGCCGACAGGCGCACGACCAAGATGATCGATGGGGTCGGCATCACAGGTTGGTTCACGGAGGATTTCCTGCTGGAGGAGTTGAAGACGCTGCGCTCGCGCGAGCGCATCCCGCAAGTGCGCCCGGCCAATACCCGCCTCGACGGCAGCCTCGAGATTCCAACGTTGGAGGAGATCCTCGGGCTGGCGCGCGGCGTGGACGAGCAGCGGCGCGCGCGTGCGCGCGAGCTCGGACTTCCGGCGCCGCGGCCGATCGGGGTGTATCCGGAAACCAAGCATCCGAGTTATTTCGCCGGCCTCGGCCTGGCGTTGGAGGAGCGGCTGGTCGCGGCGCTGGAGCGCCATGGCTATCGGGGGCCCGACGGGAGCGCCTACTTGCAGTCGTTCGAGATCGGCAATCTCAAGGCGTTGCGCCGCCTCACGCGCCTGCCGCTGGTGCAGCTCATCGAAGCGACGGGAGCGCCGTATGATTTCGTGCAAAGCGGCGATGCGCGCACGTACTCGGATCTCGTGACCCCGAAAGGATTGGAGGAGATCGCCGGTTATGCCTCGTGCATCGGGCCGGCGAAGTCGCTCGTCATTCCGCGGGATGGAGACGGGAGATTGATGCGGCCGACATCGCTCGTGGCTGATTGCCATGCGGCGGGGCTGGGCGTGCATCCATGGACGTTCCGGGCGGAGAGGGAGTTTCTGCCGACGGGGTTGGATCTGGAGGGGGAGTTGCGCGAGTTTCTCGCGGCAGGTGTTGACGGATTTTTTGCTGATAACCCGGACGTGGGCGTGCGCGCCCGGGATGCCTTCCGTTAGGCCGGGAGGGGGCGTTTGCGGGAGGCTATGAGGGTGAGAGGCGGCGCCGAGGAGGCGGCCAGCAGCGTGCGGCAGCGCTCGGCGGCGGCTTTGGCTTCCTCGGGGGCGGCCGCGGCTTCGACGGGGTGGGCCAGGAGGTAGCCCTGCACGGCGAGCGGGCCGCCGCAGTGGGTCAGGAATTCGAGCTGGGTGGGACGCTCGACGCCCTCGGCGACCACCTGCAGGCCGAGGCCGTGGCAAAGGGTCACGATCGAGCGCACGATGGCGGCGGAGCGCGGGTTGGAGTCGACGCCCTCGATAAGCATGCGGTCGAGCTTCACGCGGTTGATCGGCAGCTGCTCGAGTGAGGTCAGGGAGGAGTAGCCGATGCCGAAGTCGTCGAGGGCGATCGAGACGCCGAGCTCGCGCAGGCGCCGCAGGGCATCGATGGTCGAGCTGCCGGTCTGCAGCACGGTCTCGGTCAGCTCGAGCTCGAGGGCGCTCGCCGGCAGGCCGGCGCTCTCCAGAGTGCGGGCGATGTGGCTGACGAAGTCGCTTTCGAAGAACTGGGGCGGTGAGACGTTGATCGCGACTCTCGCCTCCGGCCAGCCGGCGGCGCGCCAGGCGGCGGCCGTGGAAGTCGCGGAGCGAAGCACCCAGCCCGTCAGCTCGTGAATGAGACCGCTCTTCTCGGCGACGTGGATGAATTCCGTGGCGGTCGCGATCCGCCCGCCGGGCTTGCGCCAGCGCAGGAGCGCTTCGAGCGAGCCGACTTCGCAGCCCCCGAGCGTCACCTCCGGCTGGAACATGAGCAGCAGCTCATTGGCTTCGACCGCCTGCCGGAGCGCCTGCTCCAGGCGGAAGCGCTGCGCGGCCGCGTCGTAGAGCGCCGCGCGATAGAGCGCGAACCGATTGCGGCCGAGCTCCTTGGCCCGGAACAGGGCCACGTCCGCGGCGCGCAGCAGGCCTTCCGGGTCGTCGGCGTGATCCGGAAAGAGGCTCGCGCCGACGCTGGCCGTGGTGGCGAGCGCCCGGCCTTCGATCGTGAGCGGTTGCTGCAGCGTCGCGACCAGCGCGGCGGCGCGCCGCTCGACTTCCTCCACCGTGCGCAGCTCCTCGATGAGGAGGGTGAACTCATCGCCGCCGAGCCGCGCAACCAGACTGTTGGCGCCGGCCGCCGCCTGCAGGCGTTCCGCGATGCCCTGCAGCACGCGGTCGCCGAAGTTGTGCCCCAGCGTGTCGTTCAGCGATTTGAAGTTGTCCATGTCGACGAAGAGCAGCGCTACCCGCCGACCGGTCTGCCTCGCGCGCGCCAGCGCGCCCGCCAGGCGCCCCGCGAGCTGCCGCCGATTGGGTAGTTGCGTCAGCGGGTCATGGTGAGCCAGATGATGCAGCTGTTGGGTGCGCTCCGCGACGTGCCGTTCGAGCTCCGCCTGGTGGGCGCGCAGCTCAGCCTCGGCCTGCGAAATGCGGTCGGCCATCGTGTTGAACGACTCGGCCAGCTCGTCGATCTCCGCCGAGCCACCCCTCGGCGCCCGCACGCTGCGGTCGCCACTCGCCAGCAGGCGTGTCGCGGCGGTGAGCCGGCGCACGGGCAGGCTGATGCTGACGAGCAGCAGCGCCGAGACGATCGCCATGACGATGAGGACCGCCATCCCGGAGACGGTCACCGTGTGCTGGGCCGCCTCGGCCGAAACTGCCGCATAATGAGCCGCGTCCAACAGCCCCCGGCGCGCGGGCGCCAGCAGCTCGTTCTGCACGTCCGACGTGAGGATGTTGCTCTGCTCCAGCAGCGCGCGTCTCGCCGACATGTCACGGGCGTCGATGCGCTCCATGTCGCGGCGCAGTCGAACCGCGCGGTCGAAGTCGGACCGCACCACCTCCGTCCAGGCCCGCCCCGGCGAGCGAGCGAGGTCCGGCGCATGCGCGCGGAGCACCGCCTCGAAGTGGCGTTCGCTCGCCGCGACCTGCGCGGGCGACCCGTAGCTGTTACGGACGGCATCGATGGCGGTCGCCAGAGCCGCGAGGGAGGGTCGGGCGATGACCTGACCGTGAATGGTGAGCCCGGTGCCGCCGGCCGTGGCGATGAGCTGGTAAACGCGATTGAGCGCCTCCCAATGCTGCTGGCGCCACTGTGCGCGCTGCGCCGCATCCAACGCCAGCTGGCGGCCGTTCTGAATGTGGGCCCGAAGGTCGTCGCGCAACTGCCGGGTGGCCGGGGTCAGCTCCACCGCCGAGTCGAAATAGTGATCGACCGCGCTCTGCAGGGCGTCGCCTGCCGCGGTGAGCGTCCGGAAATCACCGTCGTTGGACTGAAGGGCATCATCGACCGCGCCGTCGTACGCGCTCAGCCTGTCCAGAATGGCGGTCGCGCGGTGCGACAGCGGCTCATGCCGTGTGCGCATGCTCCGCACGGCCTCCACGGCCTCACGGGTGGTGCGTGTTGCGAGCACGTGGGCGACCATGACCACGGCTGCAACGGCGGCGAGGCCCAGTGTCAACCTGGTGCCGATGCCGAATCGCGCCCGCAGACGGCGCCGGTGTATGTGCTCAGGCTTTTGCATGCGACATAAGCCGGGGTACGGGCCGAATTCGGCCAAGGCTGCCCCCGAGCTTAGTCCGATCATGCGCCCGCTTCCCACGGCGCGTCCGTGGCGGGCATCTCAGAAGGGCCGACGGCCAAATCCGACGGCCAAACGTACGCGGGGATTGCCTTATACTAGCTGCATGATGGAGAGCAGGGCGCATGACCGAGATCGCTGACACATTCGACTCTGCCTTCACCAAGGCGGTCGATCTGGGCAACCGGCTGGCCGACAAGGACAGGGATGCCGACCTCTGGGACATCGCCGACGGATTGCTCGCAGGTGCCTTGCAATACTGGCTGTACTCCCGCCAGCCCTGCGGCGATCCGCGCTGCCAGGACTGCATGCCGATCAGCACGGCCGAGGGCCGCATGGCGGAGCTCAGGCGGTTGATCGATCAACTGGCCTCGGAGAGCGAGTACTTCCATACCCCTACCGACGCGAACGCCGGCCGCGCGTAGTCGCGCCTCCCTGTGGTAGCGCTATCTTACTTAGCCGAAAGGGGCCGAATTGAGCCTGAATTCCTCGACAGCCGCCGGCGAGCCGATCGCAGCGGAAGTAGTCATCGTCGGTGCGGGTCCCTGCGGCCTGTTCCAGGTGTTTGAGCTTGGACTCCTTGGCATCAGCGCCCATGTGATCGACTCGCTGCCCGGCCCCGGCGGACAGTGCACGGAGCTCTACCCCGACAAGCCGATCTACGACATTCCGGCGCTGCCCGTTTGCGGCGCGCAGGAGCTGGTCGATCGGCTGATGCAGCAGATCAAGCCCTTCAACCCGCAGTTCCATCTCGGGCAGGAGGTCGTCCACTTCGCCCGGCGCGAGGATGGGCGATTCTCGGTCGCCACCGCGGCGGGTACGCGCTTTGACGCCGGCGCGGTGGTGATCGCCGCCGGCGTCGGCTCCTTCCAGGCCCGGCGGATCGGCATCGAGGGCGTCGAGCCTTTCGAGGGCCAAAGCATTCTCTATCGTGTGAAGGACGCCAGCGCGCTCGAGGGCAAGCGGCTGGTCATCTTCGGCGGGGGCGACTCGGCGCTCGATTGGACGCTGGAGCTGACACCGCGCGCGAGGAGCGTGACGCTGGTGCACCGGCGGGCGGAGTTTCGTGCGGCCCCGGCCTCGGTGGCCAAGATGAAGGAACTGGTCTCGGCCGGCCGCATGCGCTGCTTCGAGGCGCTGCCGCATTCACTGATCACGGCGGACGGGGCGCTCGGCGGTATCAACATCAAGGCTCCGGACGGCGCCGTGCACGCGCTCGAGGCGGATCACGTTCTCGTCTTCTTCGGGCTGCATCCGAAGCTCGGGCCGATCGCCGAGTGGGGGCTCGATCTCGAGAAGAAGGCCCTCAGGGTCGACACCGAGAAGTTCCAGACGAGCCTCCCGGGGGTGTTCGCCGTGGGTGATATCAACACCTATCCGGGCAAGAAGAAACTCATCCTCTCCGGCTTCCACGAAGCGGCGCTCGCCGCCTTCGGCATCCAACACCACCTCTATCCGCAGAAGCGGCAGTTCCTGCAATACACCACCACGAGCCCGATCATGCATCAGCGGCTGGGGGTCCCGGATTGAGCCGATGAGGCCGAAAGCAAGCCGTAAAGCGGCCCAGGGCCGATCCCTGGGCCGCGAGGCGAATCGAGTAACTGGGCTGGCCGCCCAAAGCGCCGCAGGCGACTTTGAGCCAATCCAACAATGAACGCACAGCTGGCGGATCTGCTGAAGCTGCTGGAGCTCGAGCCCCTCGAGGTGAATCTCTTCCGGGGCGAGAGCCGCGACATCGGCAGCCCGCAGGTGTTCGGCGGCCAGGTGCTCGGCCAGGCGCTGACGGCCGCCTCCGCGACGGTCGAAGATCGCATCGTGCATTCGCTGCACGCGTATTTCCTGCGCCGCGGCGACTTCGACGCGCCCATCGTGTACCAGGTGGACCGCAGCCTCGACGGCCACAGCTTCTCCAACCGCCGCGTGGTCGCGATCCAGCACGGCGAGCAGATCTTCAACATGGCGGCATCCTTCCAGGTGGCGGAGGAGGGCTTCGAGCACCAGCTCTCCATGCCTGCGGTGCCGCCGCCGGAGGACCTGCCCGACTCCAGCCGCCCGCCGCCGGAGCTGCTGGCGCGCCTGCCGGAGCGGCTGCGGCGCTTTCTCGAGAAGCCGCGGCCGTTCGAGTTCCGGTTGGTGCAGCCGTTCGACTTCGTGGCGCCGCGGAGCGCATCGCCGTCGCGGCAGGTCTGGTTTCGGGCGGTGGAGCGCCTGCCGGCCGACGAACGGCTGCATCGGCGTCTCCTTGCATACCTGTCCGATTACTTCCTGCTCGACACGGCGACGCTGCCCCATGGAGCGGCGATCCGCGGAAACCCCGTCGTGATGGCCAGCATCGACCACGCGATGTGGTTTCACCGGCCGCTGCGTGTCGATGACTGGCTGCTCTACGCGGTGGAGAGCCCGAGCGCCTCGGGGGCGCGCGGATTCGCGCGGGCCGGCGTGTACGCCCGCGATGGCAGGCTGATCGCCAGCACGGCGCAGGAAGGGCTGGTCAGAGTGCGCCGGGACAAGGCCACTTAGGCCTCCCGCAGGACCTTCCCGGGATTGAGAATGCCGTTGGGGTCGAGTGCGTGCTTGATCGCGCGCATCAGCTCCAGCTCGATGGGCGGCGCGTAACGCTCGAGCTCGCCCACTTTCAGCCGGCCGATGCCATGCTCGGCGCTGAAGCTGCCGCCGAAATCCCGCACCAGGTCGTGAATGACGCGCTTGATCGGCTCCTCGCGGGCGAGGAATGCGGCGCGATCGGCGCCCGGCGCCTGATTCAGATTGAAATGCAGATTGCCATCGCCGACGTGGCCGTAGGCCACCAACCGGCCGTCGGGCACGTTGCCGGCGATCCAAGCCGAGGCCTGCTCGATGAAGTCGGGGATCGAAGCGACGGGCACGGAGATGTCGTGCTTGAGACTGCCGCCGTCGCGGCGCTGGGCCTCCGGAATGGTCTCGCGCAGCTTCCAGAAGGCCGCGCGGTCGCTTTCGCCGCGCGCCACCGCCGCATCCAACACGAGTCCCTCCTCCAGGGCGCCGGTGAGGCCTCGCTCCAGCAGGCTCTCGAGCGGATCGTCGCCGCGGGAAGAGGTGAGCTCGCAGAGCACATACCAGTCATGGGGAGCATCGAGCGGGTCGCGAACGCCGGGAATGTGCCGGGTGGTGAGCTCGATCGCGATCCGGGGAATCAGCTCGAAGGAGCTGACGCGGTCACCGCTCGTATCGCGCAGTCGGGCGAGCAGCGCCACGGCCGCGCGCGGATCGGCGACAGCGGCGAACGCCGCCGCGAAGGCGTGCAGTTTCGGGTAGAGCTTCAGGCTCGCTGCGGTGATGATGCCGAGCGTCCCCTCCGCGCCGAGGAAGAGGGACTTGATGTCATAGCCGGTGTTGTCCTTGCGCAGCGTTCCCAGCGAGGAAAGCAGGCGCCCGTCGGCCAAAGCCACCTCCAGGCCCAACACGAGGTCGCGCATCATTCCATAGCGCAGCACGTGGACGCCGCCGGCGTTGGTGGCGAGATTGCCGCCGAGCTGACAGGTTCCCTGCGAGCCGAGGCTCAGGGGAAACAAGCGTTGTGCCTCGTCCGCCGCCTGTTGGATCTGCGCGAGCACGCACCCCGCTTCGGCCACCATCGAATAGTTGAGCGCATCGAGGCGCCGGATGCGGTTGAGACGTGAGAGCGAGACCACGATTTGCCGGCCGGAGTCATCGGGCGTCGCGCCACCGCAGTAGCTGGTGTTGCCGCCCTGCGGGACGACGCCGATGCCGTGCCGATTGCAGAAGGCGAGAACCTCGGTGACCTCTGTCACGGCACGAGGCAGGGCGACGGCGAGCGCACGCCCGTGATAGAGTCGGCGCTGGTCGGTCAGGTAGGGCTCGAGGTCGGCCGGGGAAGCGGACGATGATCCCGGCGCTTCTGCCGTCAGAATGCCCTGCGCCCCGAGAATGCGCTCGAGGCCGCCAAGGGCTTGTGCGGGCGTCAGGGGTGGCACCGAGCGGTGTCTTTCAGGCCACCACCGTCAGGGTGCGCAGCGCCGCGATACGCTCATCGAGCGGCGGGTGACTCATGAAGAGACGCTGGATGCCGCGCGAGACCGGCCCGGTGATGCCGAAGGCGGCGAACTGCTGCGCGGGCAGCGGCTCGTGCGACCTCTTCAGCGCTTCCAGGGCCGCGATCATGTTGGGTACGCCCGCCAGGTGCGCTCCGCCCCGGTCGGCGCGGAACTCCCGCCAGCGGGAGAATGCCATGACAATCATGTTGGCGAGGATGCCGAGAAGGACCTGGGAGACGATCACCGACAGAAAGTAAGCGGGTCCGCGGCCATCCTCGGACCGGAAGAGCGTGCGGTCGACGACATTGCCGATGATGCGCGACAGGAAGATGACGAAGGTGTTGACCACACCCTGGATCAGAGTCAGGGTGACCATGTCGCCGTTGGAGACATGCGTCAGCTCGTGCCCCAGCACCGCCTCGACCTCCTGCTCGTTCATGGTGGCAAGAAGGCCCGTGCTGACCGCCACCAGCGCGGCGTCGCGGCGGTATCCCGTGGCGAAGGCGTTGGGCTGCGGTGACTGGAACACGCCGACTTCGGGCATGCCGACGCCGGCTGCACGCGCCAGCCGCGCCACCATGTCGACCAGCCACTGCTCGGTCGGCGTCGTGGGTTGGCTGATGATCCGCACTCCCATGGCGGTGCGGGCCATCCACTTCGACATGAGAAGCGATATGAACGCGCCGCCGAAGCCGAATACGGCCGCGAGGACGAGCAGGGCGCCCAGACTGCTGCCGCGCACGGCGAGCCAGCGATCGAGGCCTATCAGGTGGGCCACGATCGTCAGCACCGCGAGCACCGCGAGGTTGGTGACGAGGAGCAGGAAGATGCGTTTCATGGCGCTGCTGTGGGGCCGCGAAGCCGGCTTTTCAAGCCTTTGCCAGCATACTCCCTCCCCACGGGAGGAGAACGCACGGGTGCGCTAATGGATGATCGCGCCGAGCGCGCGCCCGACCCCGAAGGCTACGATCCCGGCACCGCCTCCTATGAGGACCATGCGCAGCGCCCCCCGCAACGCTTGCCTGCCGGTGAAGAGACTGAGGGCGAGCCCCACCACGAAGAGCGCGAGGGCGGTGAGCACGGCGGTCCCGACGAGCGCGCGGCGCCCCGCCATGTCCGCGAGAAAGGGGACGAGCGGCACGGCTGCCCCCGCCGCAAAGGACAAAAACGAGGCCGCGGCGGCGCCCGACGGTGAGCCGAGATCGTCCGGGTTCAAGCCGAGCTCTTCCCGCGAGAGGACATCGAGCGCCTGGTCCGGGCGGGCGAGCAGCGCCTGGCTGACTTCCCGGGCCTGTGCCAGGGCTACGCCGCGCGCCTCGTAGATGAGCGCGAGCTCCTCCGCTTCCTCCTCGGGATACTCGGCGATCTCCTCGCGCTCGAGCGCGATCTGATACTCGTACATCTCACGCTGCGAGCGCACCGAGACATATTCGCCCGCCGCCATGGACAGCGCGCCGGCGAGGAGACCCGCGACACCGCTCACCAGCACGAAGGAGCTCGGAGCGGAGGCCCCCGCAACGCCCAGTACGAGGCTGGCATTGGAGACCAGGCCATCATTCACGCCGAACACGGTGGCTCTCAGGTTGCCGCCCAGTCCGCCGCGATGACGGACTCCGACGTCCGACAATGTAGTTGGCATCGCGTGCCCGCGAGCGACGGGCGCGGTGTAGATGGACAGGCCGCGCAGTTTCATCGCGGCGAGCACCGAGCGCACGGCGCGCGGGCCGAGCAACCGGAGCAGCCGCGCGACCACGCGCGCGCGCAGCGAGGGTACGAAGACGCGCGCCGCCGCCGTCGACCCCTTGTTCTGCGAAGAGACTTCCCACTTGGCCGCCTGTTCCTCGGCGGCGGCCGCGAGCTGCGTGAAGAGCCGCTGCTTATGAGGGTCCGGCTCTGCGGCGGCAACCTGGCGGTACAACCACGCGGATTCTTTCTCGTGGTACCAACTGTCTGGGTTCATTGCCTAAAACAGGCTTGCAACCGTTTCGGTGGCAACTAGTATTCGTCCCGCTCGTCTTCCTCGTCCTCGTCCCAGTCGTCGTCATCCTCGTCGTCCTCATCCTCATCCCAATCGTCCTCGTCATCCTCCTCGTCTTCTTCTTCCTCGTCCTCATCCTCGTCAGACTTCGCCCAGCCTTCCGGCTCGTCGGTCTGCTCCAGGTCCATCTCGTGCCAAGTCTCGAGATCGATCTCCTCGATCTCACCGTCGAGATACTCGATCTCGACCAGCTCCGAGTCCTCGTCGACCGTGAGGACACGAAAGGATTCCTCGTCTTCCACGTTCTCGTACCACTGACCGGGAACCGGCTCGTAATCTCTGCTCACCGCTTTGCTTCCTCAGGTTGGCGGCTGCAAGTTTAGCGTATAGTTTTCCCATGACCATCCCCCGCCCGTCGTCCTCCTCGCCCCTTGCCGGGGCGCGACGCGTCGTGGTGAAGGTCGGTTCCGCACTCCTGACGGACGCCGAGACCGGACGCATCAACCGGGCCTGGCTCGAGAGCCTGGTCGAGGACCTCATGCGCTTGAGACGGAGAGGTCAGCAGGTCATTCTCGTCTCTTCGGGGGCCATCGCGCTCGGCCGGCGCCAGCTCGGTCTCGCAAAAGGTCCGCTGCGGCTAGAGGAGAGCCAGGCGGCCGCGGCGGTCGGGCAGATCCGCCTCGCCCATGCGTACAAGGAACTGCTGGAGAGCCGGGATGTGACGGTCGCCCAGGTGCTGCTCACCCTGGAAGACAGCGAACGGCGACATCGGTACCTCAATGCCCGAGCGACTCTGGAGACACTGCTGTCCCTGGGCGCGCTGCCCGTGATCAACGAGAACGATACCGTGGCGACGGCGGAGATTCGCTACGGCGACAACGACCGGCTGGCGGCCCGGGTGGCGCAGATGGCCGCGGCCGACTGCCTGGTGCTGCTGTCGGACGTCGATGGTCTTTATACCGCCGATCCGAACAGGGATCC
>Ga0134125_10006019_pt1 | contig 13754 bp, 9 predicted proteins | sample KB31751_FD_96464 | JGI IMG/M metagenome (GOLD analysis project Ga0134125, IMG submission 96464) | Terrestrial soil microbial communities with excess Nitrogen fertilizer from Kellogg Biological Station, Michigan, USA - KB3-175-1 | ecosystem: Environmental > Terrestrial > Soil > Unclassified ... | reverse complement strand
TTCCCGAGCCGCTTGGAAGCTGGTCGACCGTTTGAACTTCGCCGGGGGCCGTACGCGGTTGCGTTTGAACTTGAAGGGCAGCCGGTCACGGCCTCCGCTAGCGGGGCGACGGCGACGTACGCCGGTGTCGCACCGGAAACGAGCCTTTCGCTCACCTCGACACCGACCGGGATATCTGATGTCGCCACCCTCGCCGGTCCAGGCGCGCCGGCGACCTTGACGTATCGGCTCGCTGCCGGTGGCCTTACTGCGGTCCTGCAGTCGGATGGGAGCGTCCAGCTACGCGACGCAGGCGGAAACCCACGCTTCTGGGTTCCAGCGCCTTCCGTTCAGGACGCTGCCGGGGCCAGTGGTCCCGCGAGCTTCTCGCTCGCGCGTACCGCTGCGGGTTGGCAGCTGAGCGTCAAGGTCGGCGAATCGTGGCTGCGCGCGCCTGAGCGCCGGTTCCCAGTGGTGCTCGATCCGACGACTACGACGATTTCTCAACCCCAAGTCTGCACTCTGGAAAGGAGTCAGCCGAACACGTCCAAGTGCAGCCTCACGAACGTCTTGACGACAACGACGCTTACGAACGTCGACAATCGGCGAGGATTGTTCGAGTTTTCGGGCAGCGCGCTCGGGGCGATTCCTAGCGACAGCGAAATCCTTGGAGCGACGTTCAGCGGAAGTGTTACCGCGACGACGACCGCAACCTCTGCACGGGTCTACAACGTGAAAACGGCGTGGAGCACAGCGGCGACGTGGAACAAGCCGCTGGGGGAAGGGGCGGAATGGCCGGGCGGGACGCCGTACGACACGAGCGGCAGTTCGGCGACGGCGACGGTCATCGGCTCACAAGTTGTCACGGCGCCTGTCACGTCGCTCGTAAGGGAATGGATCGGCAAAAAGTACGGCGGCTTCTACGGTCTCGGGTTCAGCGAAGCCGCTGGCGGGTCTCAGCAAAGCGATCTGCAGATACCGCGGGCATCCGCGACCTTGACCGTCACCTATGCGCCGATCACAGGGACCCGCAGGCAGTACCAGTACGACACTCAGCAGCTTGACGATGAGACCTCGCTTTCGGTCAACGTCGGAACCGGAGACCTGCACCTCACCAGCGAAGACTTCGGCCTCCCGGGTCCAGGCATCGGGATCGCCGAGAACCACATCTACGACAGCCGCAGGCTCGCGACGCCAGTCGATCTCAGCGCAGGTTGGAAGCTGAGCCTCGGCCGCGAGACGCACTGCACGGGTGCCAGTCCTTGCGAAGGAGCCGGCCCGGCGATCTGGGATGGCCCGGACGGTTCCGTCGTCGGCCTCGGCCAGCCAGAGCTCAGCGCAAAGGGGGTGACCGGCACGTCTGTGGGCGAAGGAACCGAACTCACGCAGACGGTCGCCCAAAGCGGCCTGATGACCGGCACTCACCCGGACATGATCGACAACACGACCGGCATGCAATGGGAACCGGAGAGCAAAGGGACAGCGGCTCTGTGGGGCAACCTCACAACGACTGGCACTCGGAGCGTGCGACTCGAAGAAACCCCGGGAACCTGCCCCACGGCTGGCCCGACCCTGAAGCTGATCGACTGGGTTGGCCGCACGATGCTCACGCTGAAGACCAACTGCGTCGGCGCCGGCAAAGTCACCGAAGCAGAAGACAACACGCACCGCGTCTGGAAATACGGGTACGACGCCTCAAACCGGCTGCAGACCTACACCGACCCCGAAAAACGCGTCACGACATACGGCTACGACGCCAACAGTCTCCTCAACAAGATCACAACGCCGGCCGGGAACATCACCCTAATCGCGTACGATCCGACGAGCGCCGGCCGCGTCCTGAGCATCACGCGGGAGGACAGCCACGAAACCGTCCTGGCCGTTACCAAATACGCCTACAGCCAATCCGGGCAGAGCGGACCCTGTCAGCCGAACGAGCTCAACACAACAGAGACGGACCCAGCCGGCCGCGTCTGGCAGTTCTGCTTTGACAGCATCCACCGTCCAACGCACGAGATCGACCCGCTCGGACACGACCGCGAAGCAACCACCTACGGGGTCTTCAGCAACGTTCACACCCGTCGTGCGGCCACAGGCAGCGAAGGAAACCCATACAGCTACACCCTTGAACCCAAAACGGGCCAGACGACCGTAAGCGCCACACCAACTGGAGCCGAAACGTCAGCGACGTACTCTGCCGGGCTTCCCTACCTGCCCGTCACTACCCACGACGCGCAAGGCAACGAACTGCGCCTGAAATACAACGCAGAGTTGCACCTTGAATCCGAGGAATCCTTCAAGCAAGAAGTCGCCGCCCCAGAGCAGCTGCACCTCACATGGAGCGAAGAACTTCTGCGAAAAGCGCAACTCGGCAGGTCGCCAAACCAGCAGACAACCGAATACAAATACGACGTACGCGGCAACCAGACCGAAATCATCCCGCCGGCACCCGACACAGCAGAAACAGCTACATACGATGAACTCAACCGACCCGCAACGCGTACCGACGGCAACGGCAACACGACCACTTATCACTACGACAACGTTGGCCGGCTGAAAGAAGCAAGCTCATCAGACGGCACATCCATCGCCTACGAATACGACGCCGACGGAAACCTCGTCACCGAAATCAGTCCAGCGGGCATCGCGAAATACACCTACGACGGGATGGGCAGACGCACGTCCGAAAGCTTCGGCGGCCAAACCATCACTACCGAATACTTCCCCGACAGCGAAGTCAAGGCACTCACCGACGCTAGCGGCACCGTCAACTACACCTACAACGGCGACGGTGAGGTCGCCACTATCAGTGACCCCGCAACACGAAAGCTAACTGACCCCGCGACCGAAAAACCCGCCGTCGTCGAACTGAAATGGGACACCGACAACCCGGGAGGCTTCCCGCACGGCAACCTCTTGGAAATGGTCGCACCAACAGGCGCCAGCGGCAAAAAGACAGGTGCGCTGACAACGAGCTACACGTACGACGGAAACGACCGCATCAAAACGGTCACCTCGACGAACAGCACAGCCACCCTTCAGAAATGGAGCTACAGCTATATCAACGCAGCCAACGGCAATCGCCAAACGGCAAGGCGCCAGTTCATCGAAGGCCCAGAAGGCCAGCGGACGACATACACCTACGACTACCTCAATCGGCTCGTCGAAGCAGTCACAAAGGACGCGAGCGAACAGCAGCTTTACAAATACGGCTACTGCTACAACACCTGCGCAGGGCACGAAGCCAGCGCGGAAGGCTACTCGAATGTGTTGAAGAAGACGACCCAGACGGGCAACGGACTAGCCAAAGCGATGGATTACTTCTACAACGCTGACAACCAGCTGACCACCGACACCGCGGGCAGTTTCGCCTACGACAAAGCGGGCAACATGACCAGCGGCCCGGGACTAGCTTTCGGCGTCAACGCGCGTCAACAGGTCAGCAAAATCACGCTCGGGACCGCGGAACCGTTGGCGCTGGGCGAGCAAGGCGCTGGCAACGCTCTGCTCAGCACGATAGGGACTACCCGGATCGAGAACGGAGCGAACGGCGAGGCGGCGACGAGCAACCTCGAAGGAGGCGCCGGCACCTACTACACACGAACACCGGAAGGGCTCCTAGTCGATAGCCGCGACCAAGAAGGCAACAACGCCCACTACTACGTGCAGGACGACAAAGGATCAGTAGTACGGACGACCAACCAAGCCGGCGCCCCGGACCAAAACGCGATCACCTACGGACCGTACGGCACACCGCAGGGCAGCCCGACTCCGACCATCCCTACCTTCGGGTTCGACGGCGGCTACCAAGCCGTCAAGAGCGGTAGCACGAGCAGCGACCTGATACACCTCGGCAGCCGCTACTACGAGCCGACGTTGCAGAGCTGGACGCAGAGCGATCCACAACAGAACTTCGAGAGCCTGGTTGAAGCCAACGGCTACAGCTATGCCGGAGGGGACCCAATCAACCTGACCGATCCTAGCGGCGAAGCGGGGGCTGCAGGAAGCCGTCCCACCGTCATTAACTCCGGCATCAAGAATTGCGCCGATCATCCCACGCGCTTTTACCACGAACAGAAGTTCTACTATGAATGCAAGTCTTGGGCGAAAGAACTGAAGGAAGAGCACAACGATCCGCTCGGAGTACTGGCCTGCAAGGTTGGGGGGGTCGTGTCAGCGATATTCAGCATTCCGGCGATCAAGGTTGCGCCGCCAGCAAAATGGGTGCTTGCAGCGCTAGCGATCGCGAGTACGGCGTGCGGTTGGTCGTGATCCGACGAGGCCGGTAGAATTCGCGTCATGAAGCTTCGACGAATGCGAGACGCGAGCGCCACAGACTGGAGCCTGTTTGCTCTAGCGCTAGTCGCCGCAATCCGGGTGTTCGTAGGTGGAGGCACGATGATGCTCGCCCTCGTCCTCGTGCTCTTCGTGCTGTTCGTGGGGATGGCCGTGCGCGAAAGAGTTGCGCGGAGACGACACCAAGGGGCGCCTCCTCCCCCGTCCTAACTCTCGGCGCGTAGGAAGCGGAACCTAAGAGACGGGCACCGGCAGAAGAGCGGACGCGCCGAGCTCAAACGGCCATCTGGCTGCGGTAGCGATTAGGTCGGGGGGCCCATTGCCGCGGCGGGGCTCCGGGCTGCCAGGTCTTGGTGACGCCGCCACTTCGCTGACGTAGCTGTTGGGCGTACTCGGTGAGTTGGTTGTGGAAGATGATCTCTTCGCGCGGGCTGGGACCGTGTTCGTCAATTTCTGACCGCCATGTGGCGAGTGCGCAGAGTATCTCGACCGTGGCTTCGCTTTCCCACCATTTGTCTTTGAGGGCGTCGAGCTCGGCGGGGTAGCGGGCATGGAGGGCGAGGATCTCGCCCCACATACGGACGCGCCACTCATGGCTCCCGCCGTAGGGCTCAAGCCAAATAGGACGTTCCCCGCCCGGTGTCTCGAGGTCGAAAGTGGGCGTTGATTGTGGTCTGAGGTGCTTTCTGCTGCTAACGGCGTCCACGATGCCGGCTTGGACAAACTGAGCGGCTAGCGTTGACGGTGGCGTATCAGCGGCCGCTGCCAGCTCTCGTAGAGACTGGTCGACGGGGTCAGGCAGGACGATCTGTCGTCGCTGACTCATCGGTTGCGCTCCGGTTCCGGCGGAGTGGCGGCACGGCGCAGCAGACCCCGCGCGAGGCTGGAGAGTCCACCACCAGGGCCAAGGTTGGAGCGCCAATCTCCGCGTTGCAGGACCGAGGCTTGAAGCTCGGGAACTGGGGAGTAGCCGTGTTCGGCGTAAGCGATGGATGGGGTTTGGCTGTGGCTTCTGCTCATGTTTTGTGCGAGTCGGGTGATGCGGTGGGTGTCGTGGCCTTCGGTGCCGAGGTCGGTTCGGTTGACGTACCAGTCGGTGCCTTCGCGGGCGCGGGATGCCTCGACGTAGGCGGGCTCCTTGCTGGTTTGCCAGCCGCCGGTCACGACGAGTGTCCGGGTGACGGTCGCGCCTTGGGCGCGGTGGATGTGGGAGGCGTATCCGAGTCTGAGCTTCGCGAGATCGTCGTTCTTGAGGGTGGCCCAGCGTCCGGTGAGGTCGAACTGGAGGAGGGCGTCGCCGTTCTCGGTGATGTCGAGGACTTCGCCGCGGCTGCCGTTCTCGACCCGGTCGGTGCCGGGTTGGTGGTGTTGGTCGATGAGGGCGATCCGGTCGCCAGCGCGGATGCCGTAGTGGACGCCGGGGATCTGGAGTTCGAGGTCGCCGAGTTCGCCGCGCTTCGCGCGGAGGTGTTGGGCGCGGGCGTTTAGCCGGTTGATCTCTTGGTTTGACGCGTCGCTGATCATGAGGACCTCGGTCGGGTCGAGCGTCTCGGTCAGCGTTGCCCAGTCTTGGGCGGCGTGCTCGATCGCGTCATCTCGGGTGTCTGAGATGTGCAGCCGTCCACGGGCCTGGTAATGGGCCATCGCGCGGTCAGATCGCCCGGCCCGCAGATCGGCCCAAGCACGCTGCTCGTCAGGGTCGAGGGTGCGCCGGACTTCTTGCAGCTCGGCGACGGGGACGGACCGGGTGAGGTGGTCGAACATGCCGCCCGCGCCGATCGAGGGGAGCTGCGCGGCGTCGCCGATGAGTACAAGCTTGGCGCCGGTGTCCTCGATGAGCTGGGTGAGGCGGTCGAGGCGGTCGGTGTCGCCCATACCGGCCTCATCGAAGTAGATCGTCGTCCCCTCACCAATCTTCAGCCGGCCGTACGGAGCACGGGCGATCAGCCCGTCCAGGGTGAGCGTCTGTCCGGCGAGCGCGGGGCTGTCCTGTCCGAGTCGTTGCGCGGTCGAACCAGCGACCGCGACTCCGTAGGTGTGGCGGCCGGCGTGTTGCTCTGCGCGGGCGGCGGCGTCGATCACGACGCCCTTGCCGGTCCCGGCCGGTCCGATCAGGATCGCCGCGCGCTCGTCCCCGGTGATGAGCTTGAGCGCCTGTAGTTGCTCGTCGGAGAGGCGGGCGCCGATTCGCTCCGCGAGCTGGTCGGCAGCGAACGCACGCGAGGTGTCGCCGACGTCTCGTTGGGCGTCGGCGGCAAGGACGGCGATCCGTCGCTCGATCGCCTGCTCTCGGGCGCGGATTGAGAGCGTTGTCATCAGTCCGCCTTCAAGGGGCAGGACGCGGCGCTCGCTGACCATCCCTGTGGCTCGGTCGAGCGCGGCGCGGGGCGAGAGCTCGCCGACGGACTCCTCGAGCACGGCGGCGCGCAGCTCTCCCGGCTCGAACGTTGCGGCTCGCTCGGTGAGTCGTTTCTCGACGCGATCCTCAAGCCCGCCACGGTCGGGCGCTACTCCGACATGCGCGCGTGCGGGGCGGCGCTGCGGTCCGCTGGGGTTGTAGCCGTGGTTGGCGGCAGTCTGATCCCAGGCGTCTTGCAGGTCGGCGCGGGTTTGGAGGGTCTTGGCTTTGCGGTTCTCTAGCTTGAGTTGGCGAAGCTCGCCACGCTCCGGTGCGCGGCCCCATTTCGCACGGAACCGCTCAGCGGCTCTGGCTACCTCGCGGCTTCGCTGAGAGAACGCATCGAGGACACCTTGCGGGACCTCGGCGATCTCGAAATACCGGCCGTGCTTGCCAGTCCCGGCCCGGATCGCGTAGCCGCGTTGGGTGAGCTCGTGAGCGAGCGCGGAGCGGTAGTAGGCGCCGAGCTCGCGAGCGGAGCGGAAGATCGGTCGGGAGGCGACCGCGACGATCCGGCCGTCCTCGCGGACCGCGCTCGTGAGAACCACATGGCTGTGCAGCTGCGGGTCGGGCACGTCGCCCTCGAGCACGCCGCGGGCGGTCGTATGCCGGTACTCAGCCGCGAGGAGATCACGAGCAGGCTCCTCGACGAGCTGCCCGCCGTAGCGGCGGCGAACAACGGGAACGGTCTCGGTTAGGTGGCCGATCGCTTCGGACACCGCGGCCGCGTGAGCGGCCTCGATGACTTGGCGCTGTTTCTCGTCGGCGAGCGCCCAAACGGTTGAGACGGACTTGGGCGCGGAGAAGGTGAGGTCGATCCCGCCGGCCCGACTGCCATCGGCGCCGGCACGCCGCAGGAACCGGCCGGTGCGAGGGTGCTTGCCTTCCATGAGCCGGATGAACTCCCGGCCGTCGATCGTCTCGCCCTCGATCCCAAGCCGTGCGAGCGTGTCCGGTGTCGCGAGCCACCGTCCGGGGGACTGGGTGGGCTCGCCGGTAGGCGAGAGGTAGTAGTCGCCCCGCTCAGGGTCAATCGTCTTTGACTCCAGGTAGCGGGCATACCCACCGCCTTTCGAGGAGCCGATGCTGGCCGCGGTCATCACGACCAATACAGACCGCGAGCGGCCCAGACCGGCCAACGAACCACACAGCGCAGACACAGCGCTGGCACGTCTGTGCATCTAGTCTGTCCGTGGAAGGTCGTGTGCAGGTCGGCCGCGCGAGTCCCGTGAGCGAAGCGAGCGGATGAGCGGGCAGCCGAAGGCTGCAAGGCCGGACGGAACAGGACCGGAAGCGGAACTTGGGAGCCGCCGAAGGTGGCGGTCACGAAGCGGGCGGAGCCCGCTGTCGTTGCGTAATGGCCGTCAGAAAAGCATCGTTGAGCGGCGTCGGGCTACTACGGATGGCCTGTCGGCTCTCGCATCCGACACTCCCCTCATCGGAACATGCCCGGAGGGACACGAACATGCTCACGGTGTGGGGACGTGCTCGGCGTCTATGAGCCGATCGTCGTGACGGAGGACGATCGTCCGCCGCGTCTCACCTCTCTGGCCCGAGAGCCAGACCTCTCGGGGGCAGCGAATGCCGTTCATCGCGACTGCCACGAACTGCCGAGATGCACCTGAGCCAGCCGATGAGGCCGCGGGATTGCCGAACGGGCTGCGACACCTCGGCCCCGGGCCCAGGCATGGCCGAGGGTGTCACTGAGCGTTCGGAGGCGTCCTGGCGACGTTCAGGGTCGGAGTCCGTAACGGCGGCGTGGCTACCGGAATATCGGCGTACCGACGGCATCTACCTCGGCTCGGGCTGCACGCAGCTCCTCTCGGGTATGGGCGTTCTCGATGCCGTCGATATCGAGGGCCATGAACTGGTCGAGGAGACTCTGCATGGATCGTCCTGCGGTCCGCTCGACGATCGGGTAGACGGAGGATCGAAAGAGCTCTTTGCAGAGGAGGTCGCAATCCGTAGAGATGGCCTGGACCCGCTGAATCACGGCCTGTGGATCTTCGCCTCTTCTCATGGCGTCGATCGCGCTGAAATGCGTGTGCGCGTGATGCGTGAGAGTGTTGCGGCGCTCGATCACATCGTCGATGCGCGCCTCCAGATCGGCAGGTAGGCCAAGTCGCCTGAGAGCTTTCAGCCATTTACGTGCGCTCGCGCGGTCGAGGTTGCCCAGGTCCCTGATGGCCTCGGCGTAGGCGGTCTCGTCAACGAGCTGCTGCGCCTCGACGGCTACGCGCAGGGTTTTTTCTAGGGCTTCCGCGCCGTCTCGTGCTGCCCCGGCTGCGAAGCGGAACGACGTGAGCCATGCGTCTAGTTCGGTGTTGGTCATGGGCTGGTAGGCCGACGGATTGAAGTCGTGTTCTGTGGTCATCGGCCGGAGGCTAGCTGGAGGCTGGAGCCGCTGAGGAAAGGGCGTGCCTGGGCTGGGCCGTTCGCTTTCTCGAACCGGTGTTCGAGAAAATGGGATGAGATACACCGCTGCGGCTAGCGCGCGGCGATCCTTCATGCTCCGTGCTCGGTGAGCGAGGGTACGGGTGGACGAGGGCAGAGCCCTGGCAGGTCGCGATTTGCGTGGCTGAGGGAACTGGCGCTGATGACGGTCTCGGGCACCGTGGCTAGCGTCGCCGCCGCGTTCCTCGTGAGCGCGGTCTCGCTCGATAAGGCGAGCTCATCGAGCGAGCTGAAGCCGACCGCGACGGCGGGCGGCCAAGTGGTGGGAGCCCTCGCTGCTCGAGTTCACGGGCCTCGGGAGTTGCGGGCCGCGTCACGGGCTCGACCGCGGGCGAACGCGCGAGTGTGGCTGAGCGAAGGCACAGAGGTCGTCGTGGTGTGCACGGTCCGCGAAGGGGCCGATTCGGTTGCCGGTTGGGCGTGCGCGAGCAGTGTTGGTGGGCTCGCGCCTTTGGCGCGGGATGGCTCACGATCGAGGTAGTGCGTGGGGCGCAGGCCGTGGGGCCGGTTGCTGGATGCACTCGGTCCCTCGTGAGCTCGCGCGAGGGTCTGGCTACCGAGGCTTGCCTCGGGGGAGACAGGCGAGCGGGCCGAGGGCGCTGATGCCAGCGGTGGCAGCCACGTTGCGCCTCGGGCCAGAGAGATCGCGACGACGATGACGAGGAGACCGAGGCTGACTCGGCTCGCAAATAGGCGGGCGGCCAGCTCGCGGTTTGCTCGCTTGAGCGCCCATTCTCGCTCTACCAGCGCGAAGGCGAGCAGATCGGTTTCGAGTTCTTCTCGCCGCTGGGCAATGTCCGCGGGCGCCGAGAAGCGATGGCGCGTTTGGTGTCGATTGGTTCCCGTCATTTAACGAAGACGCTAGGTGTCTCGGCCAGGTGTGTCTATCGGCAGCTTGGGGCAAGTTGTGCCGAATGTCTCTTTAAACCCATCGACGTCTGAAATTGTCACCAGGCCGGGGATTTAGGGCTGCCTGGGGAGCATTGTGCAGCTCCGCGACCCGAATCCGTGAGCCGTGCCCGTCGTGCAGGTCAAGCGCGATTTCTGGCGCTGCACTCGGTCTCAACCGCTCGCCCGTCAGCCGAATGTCCTGCGGGCGGGTATGCTGCCTCCGCGATACCACGCGCGACGTATCCGCGAACCAGCCTCCGGGTATCGCGATAGGATCCCGACCAATGAAACTGTTGTCCTGGGGGTTCGTCGTGCGGCGAACAGCGCTCCTTGCCGTCGTCGTGGTCAGCTTCTCCGCTGCCATGACGAGCGTTGCGGGCGCGGAATGGGAGTATTACGTCGCGACCGTCGAAGGGACGTACGAACTTGGTGGGGAAATCACGTTCACGGTCAACGGGTCGCTGTCGGACGCTGAGCGGATCTTCGTCTACGTGGAAAGCACGAAATGCGAAGGCACCCCAGCGCGCGAAGACGCTAAGCCCACTGGGCGGAGGCTCACCCCGCCGGAAGGCGAACCGATTGGCCCCGGCGGCTACGCCAAGAAATATGCGTGGAAGGTCACCGCGCTGCACGAACTCAGCGGCGTCTGCTCATACATCGGAACGTACTCGCCAGCGCAAGCGAGCGAAGTCGGCCCGGACGGTGGGATGTGCGAACAGCGCCCCTCATCGAACGTCGAGCGGGTAGGCGAAACCCCGTGCCCCATCCCGTCCGTGTCGCGCAGCGAACTATTCCCGCCGTTGACACCCCCGCCAGGCGAAGTCCTCACGCCTCAGGCGCTGAAGGAACGCGAAGAAGCAAAGGCGCGCGAAGCGCTCGAACACGCCAAGCTGACGAGGTGCGTCGTCCCAAGCCTGCGAGGCCACACGCTGCATGGCTCCCGGAAGGTGCTTTCTGGCGCGCACTGCTCTCTCGGGAAGGTGCGCATCCGGCAAGGCGGACGAGGCCCGTTGAGGGTGATCGCCCAGACCCCCAGGCGCGACACGAAGCTGGCATCAGGGGGGCGCGTCTCGGTAACGCTGGGCCGGTGAGGGCGGGGCTGTGATCGCCGGAGGCGCGGTTCGGCTCGCCCTGAGGGCGAGCCTTCTGGCGAGCCTCCTCGGCTTCTTGCTAGCGGGCGTCGCGCGAGCAGAGTCGGTAGCGGTGTCCGTAGAACCACCACCGCACCTGGAAAAGCCGATAGGCGTCGAAGTCTCTGGAGCAGTCGATGGTCTACACAGGCTGTTCGCGTTCGTGTTGCCGGCGGCCGCGGCCTGCCCCTGGGACTCGTCATACGAATCCTGGTTCGTGACTGAACTGACGTGGCTAACCAGCGCGGAAGGGGTCGCGCTTAGCCCCGGCGCATTTTCGCTCGACTACAGCTTCAGCACCGCGGACCACGGTGCCTCCGTCTGCGCGTACCTCGCGGAAAGCTCGAGGGCGGAACCGGACGCGAGCGGCTTCGCTTATGTCTCGTGGCCGATCCAAGCGCCGTATTTGGGAGAAGACGCGGAAGTCCTGAAACGGCTTGCGGTGGAAAGAGAAGAACGCGAACAACGAGAAGCGAAAGAAAGCCAGGAACAGCAAGAACGCGAACGATCACAGGCCAGCGAACTACCGAAAGGCGGTGCGTCGCCGGCAGCTCCCGGCTGCACGGTGCCGTACCTGGTGGGCCACACGCTTAGCGGCGCGCGGTCGCTTCTTATTCGCGCGCATTGTCGTGTCGGCAAGATCCACAAGCCGACGCACACTCGCGGCAGGCTTCTCGTCGTACGCCAGGGTCAGCGACGCGGCGCGAAGCTCGCCGCTAACACCGCAATAGCGATTTATCTGCGGTCGCCAAAGTAAGCATCGAGCGCCGGCGCGAAAGCTCGGGCCCATCCTGGTCGTAGGATTGCGAGGCGACCGCACGTCAGCGGTGGATCCTCGTGAGCAGCTGGTCGAGGTCAGGGACACCCCCGAGTTGCGCTGCCTGCTGGGTGTAGCTCTCGATGAGGGCTTGCAGCTCGCCGCAGAGCCGCACATCGCGAGCGATGAGGTAGCGCTTGCCTTTCCCTTTGGCGGGGACGTCACCGACATGCAGTCGTCCGCCGAAGCGCTGTAGGACGATGAGGCGCCGCTCCTCGCCGGCCTTGTAGCCCGCGAAGGCGTGGGGGACATCCTTTCGGGGTGGATTCGGTCGGGGCTGCTCGGGTGCGTTGGCGAGCTCGAGGAGAGTGTCGGCGTGGCAAGCGCGCGGCGCGCAATGGCAGCCGAGCGTCTTTCCGCGAAGCTCATGGAGCGCACCCACGAGGTGCGGCTGGGTTGGAAGCCAGGCGGCGTGTTTGGCAATGCACTCCTCGCGGGTGCCGTGGACGCCGACCCGGAACGGGTTACCCCACTTAGTGCTGCGGTCAACGAGCACCTCGCAGGGCTCGTCTTTGCAGTTGACGACCCGCGGCCCCGAATGGGGCGTCGGGTCTTTGAGCGGCTTCTGCCAGGAAGCACTTGAGCCGTAGCCGTGGATCTCGTGGCCTTTGACCTGAGCGGCGTCGCCTCGGCGAGTCGCCATGTCGCGTGAGACCTCGCGACGCTCGCGGACCATCTCGCTGCGCGAGCTGCGCTTGCGCTTTTTCATCGCTCGGATCGTGTGGATGGCCTCGCGTCTCGTCGTCGGCGGCGTGAACGACGTGCCGGTCTGTTGAGCGAGAGCTCGTAGATAGTTGAGCTGCTTGATGGTCGGCTGGTTGCTCACGATCGGCTCCTTTGTTCGGGGGTGAGCAACAGGTGGGGACAGCAGGCCGGCAAGGCCCGTCAAGTTCTGTCCCGTCAGGGATCGCCGTCAGGCGACGCGAAGCGCAGGACTTGACGGGCCGCAGACGGCCTGCTCAGCTCCACCGCTCAACCCGGGCAAAGGAGCCAGCCCAGCTCTCAGGCGACGGCCCACAGCGGTTCAGATCACATCTTTTGCGGCATTGCAGCGCTAGCGCCTGACTTGGTGAAGGTCCGTGAAGCGACCTGGGATAGCTGTTGGATCGCTCTCAGCGTTGTGAGGTGAACGGTCCGCGTAGGTGCGGAGGGCTCTGCACGAACGAGGAGATGCCTTTGACCCAGGGTGCTTCGAGTGTCTTCCAGTGAATGAATGCGATCTGGTCGGTCTTCTCGTCTCGCTCGGCTCGCGTCTTGAAGGTCTCGATGCGAATGTCGCCTTCGACGTCGATCGCGAGCGAGGTCTCACCGCCGTGGTAGACGACAACGTAAGGCCAGCTGCCTAGATTCCAGCCGTCGCGCCCCCAGCTAGGGATCGGGGTCCAGCCCTCGGCTTGTGCGACCTCCATCCGCTCGTAGCCGTCACCGCCAGGCCAGCTTGCACTCCGTGTCATCGGTGGCTCCTTCGATCTGAAGCCCCGCCCGGTGCGGGGTTGTTGCCTCCTGACCCGCACGCCGAAGGTGTGCGACACTCAAAGGAGGTGACGACCCCGCAGCGGCTCGTGTGGGCGCTGAACGGTTTTTTGGAAGCGCGTCTCTAGGCCCGAAGTGAACCCAGGGATTCCTGCGTGTTGAGCCGGGCGTGCTTGTAACAGATGAGAGGAGCCCGGATGGCAGATTTGGTTGATGACGCTCAGCAGGAGATAGTCCAAAGGCTTAAGGAGCTAAGCCCGGTGGTCGCGGAATACGACCGCTTGCTTCAGGCTGACGAAGCCCTGGCGAAGTTGGA
>Ga0134125_10006018_pt1 | contig 13754 bp, 11 predicted proteins | sample KB31751_FD_96464 | JGI IMG/M metagenome (GOLD analysis project Ga0134125, IMG submission 96464) | Terrestrial soil microbial communities with excess Nitrogen fertilizer from Kellogg Biological Station, Michigan, USA - KB3-175-1 | ecosystem: Environmental > Terrestrial > Soil > Unclassified ... | reverse complement strand
CAAGCGGGATCCGGACAACCGCACAACGCGCGCACTTCGGTGCGGCGGCTCTGATTCTGATTCGCCTGGGCCTCGGCCCTTACGCCACCACTTCGGGTTCCGACAGGGCCGGCGTCTTTTGCTTGGGCGTCCGCTTGCGGCTGAACCGCTCCTGGAAGTGCTCCAGGTAGAGGTAGATCACTGGGGTGATGTAGAGCGTCAGAACCTGTGAGACGACCAGACCGCCGACGACGCAGAGGCCGAGCGGACGCCTGGCTTCCGCCCCGGCCCCACCGCCGATTGCAATCGGTAGTGTTCCGAACAGCGCAGCCATGGTGGTCATCATGATCGGGCGGAAGCGTTTGGCGCATCCTTCGAAAATGGCGTCTTCCGCGTTTTTGCCCTCGGTGCGTTGTGCGGCGATGGCAAAATCGATCATCATGATGGCGTTTTTCTTCACGATGCCGATCAACAGTATGATGCCAACAAACGCGTACAAGCTCAGTTCATAGCCGAACAGCCATAACGTGATCAAAGCCCCCAGGCCGGCGGGAGGCAGACCGCTAAGAATCGTGATCGGGTGGATGAAGCTTTCGTACAGCATGCCGAGCACGAGATAGATGACAAGCACCGCGATTACAAGCAGTACTGCCAGCCCGCTCACGGAGTTCTGAAACGCCTGGGCGGTGCCTTGGAACGCGAAGGTCATGGTGTCCGGCAAGCCGACTTCATGCGCGGCCTCTTCAATGGTCCGCGTCGCTTGGCTAAGAGCAATTCCGGGCCGCAGGTTAAACGAAAAATTCACGGCCGGCAATTGGCCGATGTGATTTACGCTTAATGGCGCCACGGTCGAGACGGTGCGCGTTACTGCGGACAGTGGCACCAGGTTCCCTGTGCTGGAGCGGATATACAGCTTCTGCAAAGCAGCGGGGTCCTGCTGATACTGCGGTTCCACTTCCAGAATGACATCGTACTCGTCGAGCGATGTCTGGATGGTGGAGATGCGCCGGTCGCCGTAGGCATCGTAGAGTGTGTTCGCGATGGCATCCGGCGTCACTCCCAGCGCGAGAGCGCGGTTCCGATCGATCTCAACGTTCAGCCGCGGGCTATTCAGGCGCAGATCGCTGTCGACGTTCATCAACTGCGGCAGAGAATTCAGCTTCGCCTGGAGCTTTGGCGCCCATTTGTAGAGATTCGCGGTCTCCGCGTCTTCGAGCGCGACCGAATACTGCGCGCGCCCTTCGCCCTGGCCGATGTTGATCAGCGGAGGAACGCGCAGAAACGCCATGATGCCCGGAATCTTTGCGAAGCCCTGCTGCAGTTGGGCGATGATCGCATCCGCCTTCGGACGATGTGGATCGTCTTTCAGCGCAATAAAAAAGAAGCCCTGATTTTGCCCGGTAAAGCCGCCGGTTCCGGTGACGTAGCGTTCCACCCATGGGTTCGAGCGGACGACTGCCGCGGCCTGCGCCTGTAGCTTCAGCATCTCGGCGTAGGAAGTATCTTCGGAAGCTTCCGTGCCGCCGAAGATGAATCCAACGTCCACTGTGGGGAGGAAGCCCTTCGGCATCACGACGAACAGGTAGAGTGTAACGACAGTCAGCACACAGGTGGTCAGCAGCATGCTCAGGCGGTGCCGCAACGTCCAGATCAGAGTGCGCTGATACCCGTGATTCAGACGGTCGAAGCTGGTTTCGAAGAAGCGGTAGAACGCGCCATGGTGCTGCTCGTGTTCATTCCGCAGGAAACGGCTGCAGAGCATCGGCGTCAGTGTCAACGAAATCACGCCGGAAATGAGAACTGCCACGCTGATCGTGATTGCGAATTCGTGCAGCAGCCGTCCGATGATGCCGGGCATGAAGAGCACGGGAATAAAGACGGCGACTAGCGAGAGCGTCATCGAAATGATGGTGAAGCCGACCTCGCGGGCGCCTTCAATGGACGCTTGCCAGCGTGTTTTGCCCATTTCCATGTGGCGCACGATGTTTTCCAGCATCACAATGGCGTCGTCGACCACGAATCCGACCGAGAGTGTCATCGCGAGCATGGACAGCGTATCGATTGTGAAACCCAGCAGTTTCATCGCGGCAAACGTGCCAAGCAGGGAAAGAGGCACCGCTAGAGCCGGTATGATGGTCGCCGAAATATTGCGCAGGAAAATGAAAATGACGAACACGACCAGGCAGATGGTCACGACTAGCGTTAACTTCACATCCGAGATGGATTCGCGAATGTTTGTCGATGCGTCGTGTATCACTTTCAGGTCGACGCCGGACGGCAGTTGATGCTGGAATGCCGGCATGATCTGCTGGATGCGGTCCACGGTCGCGACGGTGTTAGCGCCAGGTTGCTTCTGAATCGCCAGCACCATCGCCAAATCGGTGTTGTAGAAGAACTTGGACTTATTCTCGGTCACGCTGTCGACCACGTTTCCCAAATCTTCCAGCCGCACGGGACTGCCATTCTGATACGAGACGATCAGCGGAGCGAATTCGGAAGCGGCATTAAGCTGGCTGCTCGACCAAACCGTATACGCTTTCGTAAGGCCGTATAACGATCCGGTGGGGATGTTCAGATTGCTTTGGGTGACCGCATTGCGTACTTCTTCAAGACCCATCTTGCGGGAGGCGATTTTGTCCGGGTCGATTTGAATTCTAACTGCATACTTTTTTGACCCGTAGACGTTCACGCTGGCCACGCCGGAAACCATGGAAATACGCCGCGCAATAATCTGCTCGGCGTACTCGTCCAGCTTCGAGAGAGTCATACGGTCCGACTTCACGGCCATGTAAAGGATGGGCTGTTCCGCCGGATTCACCTTCTGAAACGAAGGCGGTGACGGCATATTGGGAGGCAGGCTGCCCTCGGCGCGCGCAATGGCGGCTTCCACATCCTGGGCCGCCGCGTCGATGTTGCGATTCAGGTCGAACTGCAGTGTAATGCTGGTCGATCCGAGCGAGCTTGAGGATGTCATCAATTCGACGCCGGCAATTGTCGAAAACTGCTTTTCGAGAGGCGTCGCGACCGAAGATGCCATCGTGTCCGGGTTCGCGCCGGGCAGCGCGGCAGATACCTGGATGGTGGGGTATTCCACCTCCGGCAATTCGCTCACCGGCAGGCTTGTGTAGCTCAAGATCCCGAAGAGCAGAATGCCGGCCATGATGAGCGTGGTCGTAACCGCGCGGCGAATAAAAAAATCGGTAAAATTCATAGCGCGCTCGCTTGACTAGCCGCCGGATGCTTGGTTGTTAGATGCGGTGGCCTCCGCTTGACTTTGCGGCTTCAGAACGTGGACCTTCGCTCCGGGAGCGAGCCTCATTTGCCCCTCCGTGATGACCATCTCGCCGGCTTGTAACCCGGAACCGATCACGGATTTGTCGCCCCAATCGCGAAGTACATTTACTGGTCGCATGGAAACACTTGAATCTGAGGCCATCACCCATACGTACTTGCCATTCGGACCTGTTTCAATGGTTTGTGTCGGCACGACGACCCGGTCCGGCTCGATCGAAAGTTGGGCTTTCACATTAACGAACTGGCCCGGCCAGAGCCGGTGTTTCGGATTCGCGAAAACGGCCTTCAGTTTGATCGTTCCGGTATTTAGATCCACGGCATTGTCGATGAAGTTCAGCTTGCCTGTCTCCTGCGCTTCGCCGCCGGGCAACGCGATCACCTCCAGCGGGCGTTCGGCGTTATAGCGCCGAATTTCGGGGAGTTGCTGCTGAGGAACGGAGAACGATACGTAAATCGGTTGTGTCTGCAGTAATGTGACAAGCGTGGCGTCGTTGTCTTTCACCAGGTTGCCGGGTCTGATCTGAATTGCGCCGGTGCGGCCCGAAATGGGCGCCCGGATGGTGGTGTAGCTGAGTTGGAGTTTGGCGTCTTCCAGCCGGGCCCGATCGGCTCGAACGGCAGCGTCGGAGGACGTGACCGCAGCCTGGTCGGCTGCCAGCGTGGCTTGATTTGACTCCGACGTCGCCACGATGGTTTCGGTCTGCTCCTTCGAGAAGATGCCCTCCCTCTCCAATGCCTGTGCACGATCGGCCTGCGCCTGAGCGCTTTTGAGCATAGCCTGGTCCTTGACCACATTCGCCTTAGCCTGCGCTGTAAGGGCGATATCGCGCGCCAGATTAGCTTCGGCCTCGTGAATGGCGTCGAGGAATGGCGTCTGGTCGAGCTCAAATAGAACATCGCCAGCCCGGACATCCTGGCCTTCTTGAAAATGAACTGATTTTATCTGGCCGGCAACGCGGGCCTTGACATCCACGGTCGATAAGGCCTGGACATTGCCGATAGCCGACAGATCCAGCGGCACGTTGGAGGAACTTGCCGAGACCGCCCGAACGGCCACTGGCCCCATGGCGAAGGCGGGCCCTTTCGAACCCCCAGAGGAGCAGCCAACCAAGCCGAACAACGCGCTTCCCAGAAGTGCTGCGGCTGCAACTAAATGAAAACGATAGAGATGCATCGAAGATAAACGTGAGGGCATTCGAACAGCTGACGGTTAATAGAAAGGGGACTGCGGACGGGAATCGCCCGAGGTCAAAACCCGAAACTGCAATTAATAGATAGCTTTATAGTGACACAATCCCAAGTGACAAAAAAGATACGGCTAAGGCCCCAAAAAGTTCCAATTAACTGAAAGTTTCAGTTTCGGTGACAGGCTACGAACGTTACGATTTTCCCGGTTTCGTTGGTTCGCTCGAAAGCCGAAGTCGAGTCGTTCGTCGGGCGCGAATGGACGCTCGAATATGCCAGCAACGCGCATCCTGGAACTTCGATCGCGAATCCTGCCGTCGGCGCTGGCTTGTCTCGTCTGCCGCCTGACGTTTAAGTCCCGATGACCGGTCTGATGAGCCGAAATCCTGAGTTCCTAAATCACGTCTCATACAATGTCCTGCATGCTCGATTATTTTCGGCTTGATGGGAAGGTAGCGCTGGTGACTGGTGGGGCGAGTGGCATCGGCGAAGCAACTGTCCGGACCCTTGCCGAGGCCGGTGCGAAGGTCTTGATTGTCGATATCGACAAAAAAGGGGCGGAATCCCTACAGTCCGGTTTGCCCGGCTCAAGCGCTTATCAATGTGATATTACCGACGAATCTCACGTCACGAAACTCTTTGAGCAGATTGAAAAATTAGACATTCTCATCAATAACGCTGGCATTGGACTGGTTGGCGGCGTCGAAGAGACTGCCCTGCTGGATTTTCAGCGGCTTTTTCGCGTCAATGTGGAGGGCACATTTCTAGTAACGCGAGCGGCCATTCAGTTGCTCGTGTCTTCGCATGGATCAATCGTAAATATCGGGTCTGTAGCCGGCTTGGTTGGCGTAAAACGGCGATTCGCCTATTGCGCGACCAAGGGCGCCGTGGTCGCGATGACACGGCAATTAGCTGTTGATTATCCTACGCAATTTCGTGTGAATTGTATCGCGCCCGGCACGGTGGATACTCCTTTTGTGGAGGGGTATCTCGAAAAATATCATAAACTTGAGAAAGAAAAGGTTCGAGCGGAACTAAATATGAGGCAACCGATCGGACGGTTGGGTCGGCCTGAGGAAATTGCGCGTTTAGCCCTATATCTTTGCTCGCCTGCTGCCGAATTTATGAATGGAGCGGTGATTCCGATTGATGGAGGGTGGACCGCCGCATAGTTGGATCAAACATTTCTGCATTGACTCGTTTTAGCGAACTATTTAACATGGATTGTACAATTCACCCGCGAAGTTTGGGGTCACGGCTTTGGGGGTGAGTTCTCTTGATGGGAAGTGGAATTTTCTGAAGGGGTTGCATGATAGGCCTTTGCCGCCTTCGCGCGATTAATCTGATCCTGGCCGCTCTGTTGGCTGTTAATGCCTTCGGCGCAACGCGGAAACACAAGCGCAGGCATGCTGCGGCTTCAACTAAAACGACGAAAGTCGTCAAACGAACTCGGGCGGCTCGCAGGACGACGGCGAGACGCACGCACGTGGCCGCTACCACGACTCACGGTGTGATCCATACTCGCGTCCGATACAGCAGCCGGCGCCATCGCAAAATTTATAGCCCCTGGACCGAGCCGACTTTCGCCGATTCGACGGTGGGCGATGTGACCGCGGGAGACGATCCCGTGGTCCGTAAAGCTGCCGTGGATGCGCTGGGGCCTTACAACGGTTCGGTGGTTGTCGTCAATCCGGAAACGGGGCGCATCCTATCGGTTGTGAATCAAAAGCTGGCTCTGGCCGGCGCCTATCAGCCCTGCTCGACGGTGAAAATCATGGTGTCCTTCGCTTCCCTAAGCGAAGGGTTGGTGGACGTCAACACGCCCGTGCATTTGTCGCGTCGGTCTTCGGTCACGCTGACTCAGGCGATTGCCCGTTCGAACAATGCGTACTTCGCGAAAATGGGCGAAGAACTTGGCTTCGATCGGGTCGAGCATTACGCGAAGCTTTTCGGACTTGGAGAGAAAGCCGGCTACGAAATACCGGGTGAAAAGGCGGGGACGTTAGCAGCCACAACCCCCTCCGAAGGAGTCGGCATGATGACGAGCTTCGGATCGGGAATCCGGCTCACTCCGCTTGAACTGGCGAGCATTGTGAGCACGGTCGCTAACGGCGGGACGATGTATTACCTACAGTACCCGCAGTCTAAAGCCCAACTCGAAGACTTTCAGCCGCGAATCAAACGATCCCTGGACATCGCGGACCTGGTTCCATCGGTGCGTCCGGGAATGATGGGCGCAGTGGAGTATGGGACGGCGAGGCGTGCGAATTTCAATCCAGACGAGCCTATCTTCGGCAAAACCGGCACATGCACGGACACGGTGAATCCGGGAGTTCATCTTGGCTGGTTCGGCTCCTTCAGTCAGGTAGGGAAGAGCAAGGTCGTCGTCGTGGTCCTGTTGACTGGTGGCCGGGGTGTCAGCGGACCCGTCGCCTCGGGCATCGCGGGGCAGGTATACCGGAATCTCGCGACGCAGAATTTTGTCGTTCAGGAAACAGAACAGACCACGGCTCCCGTGGGGCTGATCGCGCTACCGGCGCTGCCCACCTTTGCGGGTACTCTTCCGTAAACCGGCGTGAGCCCGTTTACCAGTCACCTGGAATTTTAGTGTCTTGTAGGGTGTGCGGCATGCCTCGCCCGGTATCCTCCTCAATAGTTCCGCAACATCCGACGAGCGCGGCCTGCCACCCACGGGCGTGATGACGGTGAACTGAACCCTTCCTCGAAAACATTGCGGGCGAGCCCAGCCGCTTTTTTCGAACCCCTTCTCGCAAAAAAGCGTTATCCTATTGCCAACCAGGAGGTCGTCATGATCTCTAACTTGATACTGCGGGGAGCGATCTTCGCGCTTGCCTTTGAGACCATCGCGGGCGTCGGTTGGGGACAGAGTCTGAACGGGGATGCGTTGCGCGCTTCCGCTGCGGGGTTGCCCTCCGCCACCGTAACGCCACCGCCGCGGCCCGTTATCACTCTCGAAATGCGAGGTGATATCTACATGGCCCGGAAGCAATACCGGGACGCCATCGATGTATTCCGCCAGTGCCCTACATCGGCGGTGGTCGAGAACAAAATCGGTATCGCTTACCACCAGCTCTATGAACTGAAGCTGGCCAAGAAGAGCTATGAGAAATCGATCAAATTGAATTCGAAGTATCCCGAGGCGGTCAACAATCTTGGCACGGTCTATTACGCGGAACGTAATTTCAGGAAATCCATAAAGTATTACAAGAGGGCGCTGAAACTGGAGCCATCGGCTGCCTCAATCTGGGCCAACCTGGGATCGGCGTATTTCGCCAGGCACGATTTCAAACGTGCTTCCCGAGCCTATGACCAGGCGCTGACGCTCGATCCAATGGTGTTCGACCGCCACAGCCAGTACGGCACGCTGCTGCAGGAACGCACGCTGGAGGACCGCGCCAAATTCCACATGTATCTGGCGAAGGCCTTTGCGCAAAGGGGCGACAAGGCCAAGGCGATTCTTTATTTACGAAAGGCTCTTGAAGAGGGAATCAAAGACCGTTCGAGGATTCCGGAAATCCCGGAGTTTGCTTCCATCAAGGCGGATAGCGCGTTTAAGCAACTGCTTCTCGAGAATCCCAAACCGCTATAACCGATTCGGGGAGGCTCACTGGCGTACGGCGTCCGGATGGTCCCACGGACGGTTGCGTACACCCTGATCGCGACCCTGCAATCGGTCGTACATGTGCCTCCGGCTTGTCGTTCCGAGAGACGTATTGTAGAGACTCTCCAGTCCCAGAGCATCCTTTACATCCTCTTCGAAGGTGTGAAGCGCGCGAAGCTGCTGCGCCGTCGCTGGAAGGCGGCGTCCGCTCGGAGTTTCAAGGAACATCTGGTAGCCGCCGCTGAGCAGGGTCGCAATCTCATCGCGAACGAGGATTCCCGCCTTCTCGATGTCGGGCTGGTTCTTGCCTTCGTCTCCGATCACCGCGCCAATGCCGTGCTTGGCGATTTTTATCCTGCCGTCGGCCAGTGATTGCGTGCTAAAACCCGCCCGCCTTAAAAGGTCCACACGTTCGGCAAACGTGGGGACTTTGGGCAGTTCGCGGCGAAAGAACATACCTCAAGTATAAAGCGCGAAGGGGCCCGCCCCCGCCCCAATGCGAGGAAAGAACTCGCTAAATTCGGGTAGCCCCGTTGGGCGCCCTTTCTCGAGAGCGTTGATACCATCGGCAATGATGAACGATTTGCGCTTACCCATTGCCGCCATCACTGACGAGTTTTCTCCAAATCTGGCGCGAACCCTCCCTTACCTGAGAGAAATCGGAATGACCGGAGCCGAGCTGCGCGTTGTCAACGGCAAGAACATCATGGACCTGAACGACGAGGAGTTGCTGCGCGCGAGAGATCTGTTGACCGAAGCGGGACTCACGGTCGTCTCGATCGCATCGCCTCTGCTGAAATGCGTGCTCCCGAATGCGCCCGATGTAGATAGCCGTTTTCAGCACGATATTTTCGCTTCGAAGCACACGTTCGCGGATCAACCCCGTCTTGCCGAGCGAGCCTTTCAAATTGCAAAGCTGTTCGGGGCGAGGATTGTCCGGGTGTTCTCCTACTGGCGAACGGTCCGGCCGGACGAATGCTTCGAAGCGATTGCTGCCGCGCTCACTGGAGTTGCTGAGAAAGCGTCGGCAGTTGACCTGATCGTCGGTCTGGAGAACGAACATGCGTGCAACATCGGCACGGCTGCGGAATCGGCCAAAATACTGGCGGCGGTCACGCATCCCAATCTGAAGCTGGTCTGGGATCCCGCCAATGCGATGGTCGCCGGAGAGAATCCGTTCCCGCACGGCTATCGACTATTGCCAAAGGATCGCATTGCGCACGTCCACGCGAAAGACTGCCATATGGAGGGCGATAAACCCATCTGGGGCCCGCTCGGAACCCGGCATGTCGATTGGAAAGGGCAGATCGCGGCGTTAGTATCGGACGGTTATAAGGGCTACATCAGCCTCGAAACGCACTGGCCCGGTCCGAACCAGGATAAGGTCGAAGCGAGCCGCATTTGCGGATGGAATCTGCGCGGGTTGGTTTCTGCGTAACCTTGGGGACGCAAAATACATCACAGCACATTGTTAGGATGCTCAAATGACGATCACGAAGCTCGAATATGAAGACGGTACGAACCGGTTTGACCTTCCTGCCGTGCAAGCCCGTGTAGGGGAGCAGCTTGAGAAAGATGAGCGGCCGTATTTCACGTCACTGCGGCGGCGCGCGAATCACGATAACGTTCTCGTCGAGATTTCGGTTTTAGGCCGGCACTTCAGAACCGAGCGCCCAGCGCTGGAAGTCAAGACAGACGATCAACTCGCCAGTTTCGTCGTCAACGTCATCAAGAGCGTCGCAAACAAAATCGATCGCGAGCCGGCGCAATAACGCGTGCTCAATTGCATTCCCAAGGCGTCATTACTACAGCAACCATGTCCTCCCCCGCATTGCAATCGTTAGTCGCCCTGTCGGCCCGCATTGGCCGGGATTTGAACCTCGTGCAGGCCGGCGGCGGCAATACGTCCCTAAAAGAGAACGGTACGTTATGGGTAAAGGCGTCCGGCAAATGGCTGGCGCGCGCGGCGGAGGAAGATATGTTTCTTCCGGTGCCAATGACGGATATCGCCAGCAACATGGCGGCGTCCCGGGAGAGCTTTGCGGAGTACCGGACCCGATCCGGCACGGTGTTGAGGCCGTCTGTTGAGACCACGATGCATGCCGTATTGCCGCACCGTGTCGTCGTTCATGTACATTCGGTGGCGGCGATCGCGTGGTCCGCTCGATCCGATGGGCCGGAATCCATCCGTTCCCCCTTCGACGGTTTGCGCTGGACTTGGATTTCTTACATTCATCCCGGCTTGTCGCTGGCACGAAGAATCGAAGAGGAACTGCCGGGCAAACCCGACGTCCTGTTGCTGGGCAATCACGGGCTCGTCGTCGCCGGACAGGATTGCGATATGGCCGAGAGGCTGCTTCACGATGTGGAGCGCCGGTTAGCCATGAATGCCCAACCCGCGCCGCCCGCCGATAAGCAAGCCTTGGAGCGGTTAACTCGCCGTACTCAATGGTCTCCGGCGGAGGATGACGAAGTACACGCGCTTGCGACGAATATACGTTCTTGCAAAATTGCGGCTGGCGGAACGATGTACCCCGATCACTGCGTCTATCTTGGACCGGCGAGCGCGACGGTTCGCGCTGGCGAATCGATTGACCAGGCTGTGGAGCGGTACATGACGCGCTACAATTATCGCCCCTCGGTTCTTCTGGTTGAGGGCAAGGGCGTGATCACGACAAAGGATCTGAACCGGGCCGGCCGTGAGCTATTGCTCTGCCTCAAGCGAGTGGTCGAGCGCATTCCGCCGGGCGTCCCGCCGACTTACCTGGAAGACTGGCAAGTTGCGAAACTGATGAACTGGGATGCGGAGAAATATCGCATTTCCATCGCGCAGGCGCAAAGCTAGGCGCCGCCCGGAGGGTCGGCCCAGAGGACTTTCAGTCCTTGAGGCGCAAGTCCGGGCACTGTGCCAGTCGATGACGCGCAGCCAGCGCGAGTTGACGGAGATGGGGCTTGTGTCCGCGCCTGAGCGTGGCGGCAGCCAAGCGGAAACTGGAGAAAATCCGCAGCCGACAATAGTGCGTTCCTTGTTCTGCTATCAAATCGAAGCAGACCAACCCGGGGCACTCCGGATCACAGTTTGGAGTGACTGGCCGGAGTATCGGCGGTTGGTGACGCGTTACTTCGGACTTCGCATCTTGATCAAGGATCGCGCGAGTGGAGCACCGCGCAAAATCATCGAAGCCTACCGCGGACAGTCGAAAGCCGAGTCTGCTTTCCGTGATCTGAAAGATCCTCGCATACTCTCCACTCGGCCACAGTTTCATTGGACCGATCAGAAGCGCCATGTCCATGCTTTTACGTGTGTCACGGCAAATTGCTGGTCAACTGCTGCACAGACGCGCGGAACAAAAAACGGCTTTCGAGGCAGTTCTCGCCGAGTTAACAGAAGTGCGCTGCTGTCGGTATAGCAGGGGCAAGGCGATAGACCGGTGCCCCGTATATACCACGAATCAGCCGGGCATTCGAAGCGCGCCAAGAGTTTCGGCCAGTTTTCTGCGATACGCATCGAGCTCTTCAATCTGCCAGCGGACGCGTGGCGTTCCCTGGCGACCGGTCATCTCGATGAAATAGATCCAGTTCCCTTACCTCCCCTCATGGGAAACTCCCGCTAGCATCTCCGATGGCCGCATGGCAGCAGTATTTCGAGAAATGCGATCCTCCGCGCACCTCATATCAAGCTGCCCCAAACCACAAACGACCCCATTGCGATAAGAGCTAGGCAGCCATTAAATAGCTGATCTCTATGCTCTAGATAACCGTTAGGAGTATGTTGCTTCGCGCTACTGTGAACGTACTGGTACTCCAAAATTTCGCTTTTGTCGTTGACTCCCGTCGGCATGCTTATTAAGCTTGAGTCTCAGAAAAAACCTAATGCAGCTAATAGGAATTCTGGCTAACCTGCTTGAATCCGTTAATTGCTCTTCCCGTTGATCCCTCGCGCATCCAAGCGAGCCCGCTCGATGATGAAGGCGCTTGCATGTGGGTGACTTGCGCTCCGGCTGATGCGTCAAGCGCGCACGGCTGAACTCTCGCTCGAAGTGTCTCTGGTGGGGGCTGACCCCGGTCGGCCTGCTAGAGGAATGGGGGAAGTGGAAGAATATGACGGGTACAGCACACGACGACATTTCATTGACCAGGCTAGCGGCGCGCCATTGGCGATTGATGTTGTTAGTGTTCTTCGGCTGCATCGGATTAGCTGGTCTTGTGACCATCGTGCTGCCGCGCCGGTATGAGTCGCGTTTGAAGTTGCTCGTGAATAACGAGCGGGCTGATCTGGTGATCACACCCGACAAGGGCCCATCCATGGCGCCCATCGCCGAGGTCGATGAGGCTGAGGTCAATTCAGAAATGGAGCTCCTGCGAAGCCGCGATATTCTCCAAGCCATCGTCAACGATGCGAAGCTCTATCGCCCCTACGAGAAAGGCAAGCCCCTTGCCCCTTCTCACTTGAGTGTCCAACGTGCGGTATTACGGCTGGAAAAAGATTTGAATGTGTCGGCGCTTCGCAAGACCAACATCATCGAAGTGCGCTATAGAACCGGCGATCCCGATCAGGCTGCCTTCGTGCTAAGTGATCTTACAAACCGCTACTTAACTAAACATCTCCTGGTGCACAGTGCTCCTGGAACCTACAAGTTCTTCGCCGATGAAGTCGCCAATTATCGCTCTCAATGGGAGCAGGCCCAAATGGCGGTCAGCGACTTTCACCGCCAAAAGCACCTTTTTGCGATGGACCAGCAGCAAACGGCCGTGATTGCTCGATTGGAGAGCGTGGATGCGCAGCTCAAGGATTTACAGGCAGAGATCGAGGAGCAGCACAGCCGGTTGGACCAGGACAATATGCAACTGGCGCAAACTTCGGAACGTGTCACGACGCAGGTCAAGCAGGTGCCCAATCTAATGGCGGCTCAGCAACTGGAAACCATGTTGACCGAACTCCGCAATAAGCGCATCGACATGGCGATGAAATTCAAACCAGGCGACCGCCTGCTCCTCGAACTCGATCGCGAAATCGAAAGCACGTCGCAGTCGCTTGCCGCTGTCCGGAACGGTCCCGCCGCGGAACGAACGAGCGATCTGGATACTCTCCACGAATCGTTGAAAGCCGATATCGCTCGCGGGCAGGTGGCTTTAAGCGGGCTCGAAACCCGGCGAGCCGCGGTCGCGGCTATGCGCGAGGGCTATCTTCAACAGCTCAACGGTATGGATATAGACTCCATCCAGCTTCGCGGCCTCGAACAGAACGAAAAGGAGGCCGAAGACAACTACCTCCTGTACACGCGGCGTCTGCAGGAATCGAAGCTTTCTAGGTCGCTCGATCGAGAGAAGTTTTCGAACGTGGCCGTGATCGAAAAGCCGGTATCGATCCCGATTCCGGTCTCCCCTAAATTGGGTTTGAATCTGGCCGTTGGCGCCGCAATGGGCATTTTCCTGTCCCTCTTACTCGCCTTTCTTAAAGAATCCAATAACGGCGGCGCGGAAACTCAAGGTTCGTCAAGAAGCTTCTATACGGAGGGCGCTTTCCCGGCCCACGCCTCTGGCGACTAGCCGCCAACTCGGCGATGTCAACAGATGCAAATGTTCATTGTGGGGAGGCCTGTGGCCTGTGGCGGCCTGGCAGGCCGCCTATGAATTGCCTTGTAGGGGCGAGGTATGCCTCGTCCACGTAACT
>Ga0134125_10006017_pt1 | contig 13755 bp, 8 predicted proteins | sample KB31751_FD_96464 | JGI IMG/M metagenome (GOLD analysis project Ga0134125, IMG submission 96464) | Terrestrial soil microbial communities with excess Nitrogen fertilizer from Kellogg Biological Station, Michigan, USA - KB3-175-1 | ecosystem: Environmental > Terrestrial > Soil > Unclassified ... | reverse complement strand
TTTTTCATACGAATAAGATAAATGAATGTTATCGATGAATTATCAATTATCTATTCATTATCCATTGCAACTATGGATAACGAAGCCAGTGCAAATATAATCTGAGTTCTGTAAAATAGACTACCCATTAACCTGCTGTCGATCATAGGAGTAATACTAAAGCCTAACTAAGTATCGATGCATTTATTTAAAATTTGCAACCTAGATGGTAGCCTAGATCTTCTAGTAAAGAATTATCCACAAATTACGCATGCACAGCAGGTTTTATATTTTCTATCTATTGTCTATTTAATCATTAGTGACAAAACTATCCGCATACAGAGGCAGAATTAACTTGCCTGATTCAACTTCTAGTTGTGCTAGCCAACGCCCCTTTCTGATATCACTCAATTTTTCTTTGAAAAATTGAGTTCTCAGTCTTTGCCTTTTATTTCCCCAGCCAATAGAACCCAAGCAGATGACAATAATGACTCACTGGAAATTTCTTTTCGCCATAGCCATAACACACTTCACGTTTTCTAAAAAGATTTATAGATACTTTCAGATTTTAAAGTCATCTTTCTTCTCTTCAAGCATGAATCGAGTATACGCTATGTGTATAAACTCCCATATGATTTCCAATTGGACGTCGTATATACTACATTAAATAGCACGATTGATCCAATAACTGGACGCAAAGAATCTGATATATTAAGCCACCTCTAGATGTATCAAGGATTGATTATTATATTATTAGACTAAATTTACATTATAATGCAAATTCAACGACTAATAAAATAATGAATATGCAATAATATCATAACTTATATCCTGATGCGTCTTCATACTAAGTCATTTGTGCCAAAATGAATGGATCCTTGTAACAGGAGGTGCAGGTTTCATTGGAAGCCATGTTGTAAAGAAACTGTTTGAAAAAAGATATAATGTCATTGTTATAGATAATCTAAGCAATAGTAGAGAACAAATATTGGCACAGTATTGTGATTCCCCACCTGATAACAAGGTTATGTTTTATAAAGTTGATATAAATGATAAGAATGCTATAGAGCATATTTTTAATCACAAAAGGATTGTTAGCTGTATTCACCTATCTGCCAAAATTAGCGTATCGGATTCAATTTCCAACCCTGAACAAACTATGAATATAAATGTTAGAGGAACTCAAAATATTTTGGAAATATGTTCAGAACGTAATGTAGAAAATTTTGTCTTTGCATCTTCTGCTGCAGTATATGGCGACTGTAAGACATTGCCAGTTTCCGAAGATAGTTCTTTGAAGCCATTATCACCTTATGGCGCTAGTAAAGCAGCTGCAGAACGACTTGTTTCATCGTACAATAATCTGAAAATAAGAAACGCCATATCACTTAGATTCTTTAACGTTTATGGAATAGGCCAGACTATAGAATATGCTGGAGTTATTACGAGATTTGCCGAAAGACTGCGTAGAAATTTGCCTCCAATAATTTATGGTGATGGGACACAGACAAGGGACTTTATAGCTGTAGATGATGTTGTCAATGCAATAGTTTTGGGCATTGGAGCGGAAGGAAAAATAAGGAATGATATTCAAAAAGTATTCAATGTAGGAACAGGGAAACCGACAATGATTATAGAGCTCGCAGAGATGATGATCAAAGCTTCCTGTTTGGATTTACAACCCGTATTTGCTAAATCAAGATACGGCGAAATCCAGCATAGCTATGCAGATATAACAAGATGCAAGGCTTATCTAGGATTTACAGCCTCAGTCGATTTATATCATGCCATAAAGCGGCTGCTCTAATGTATTTAATAGTACGGCGTAGATACATAATGTCCTTGGATATCTACATTGCTCGTAATTATGGTACTTACTAATTCTGCATTGTTACTATCTTATATAGAGTATCAAATCGTAGGTATAGGTGAAGTGTATTACAGGAGAAAAAATTAAGGGAACAGCATGAAAATGAACTATTCTTCAGGTCATTATCTCTTTATTAATTGCTTTTCAGTTAATTCTCTATCATCCCACCTAATCTGTGGCAGGATGACACTCTTTCGTTCAGCTATTCTATCACGATATTTGTGAAGGTCAGTTAACATTATAGTAAGGCTTTCTACAATATTCCTTGTCGGTCTAAATCCTAAATTATGCAAATGTTTGTGTTCCACATTGTATTGATGATTTTCCTTTTCCTTTCGTGGATTCGCAATTGGTTTTATCTTGACATTTAATCCTAACTTTCTGCCAACTGCCGACACATGCTCTGCAAGTTCAGTAACATCATAAACTTCATCTAGTTGGTTGAACACTCTATACTCCCCTGCCGATGCTGGATTTTCTGCGGCAATAGTAAGGCACTGTATCGAGTCTACCAAGTCTATAAATCCGCGCTTTTGTTTCCCCTGCCCATATGGAGTCAAAGGATGATCAACAGCTGCTTGCGCACAATATCGGTTTATCACTGTACCAAAACATTCGTCAAAATCGAATCTTGTCATTAGAGAATCATCTATCATCTCTGGTGTTCTTGTCCCATATACTACGCCCTGCATTATATCCGTAGCACGCAAGTTCCACACTCTGCATGCAAAGTGAACGTTAGCGCTATCATGTACCTTGCTCAAATGATAAATACTCCCAGGCAATTTTGGAAATGGTAGAATTTCTTTTCTACCATCGGATTGTAGTTCAATGAAACCCTCCGGTATGTCAATATTAGGTGTGCCATACTCTCCCATCGTCCCAAGTTTTACAAGATGGCTGTTAGGTGCATAATCTTTCATCGCATACAACACGTTTAGGTTTCCCTCAATATTATTGTGTTGAGTGTATATCGCATGTTCCTGACTTATCATGCTAAATGGTGCAGATGGCTGTTCTGCTAAATGTATTATTGAATCAGGTTGAGTTTGCTGGAAAATATTTCTAACAAAGGAGTAATCTAGAAGATCTCCCTTGTAAAAACGTATATGACATTTATGTATCTCATTAAATTTTGCTATTCGTTCTTGGATGTCCAAAATAGGAAAGACGCTATCTGATCCTATATTACGTACATGAACCCTTCGAGATAGATTGTCTATGCCTCTGACGTCATGACCCCTCTTCGCTAATGACATGGCAAGAGGCCACCCTATATAACCATCTATGCCCAGGATTAGGATATTCACACGCTTTAATACATGTGAGGGGTTAAAAAGGTTTTCTTTTTCTGAAATCGGTAAATATGTGACTACACTACCTGTATAGAGCGTACAATAACGGGATTAGTATTGCATGGTCAAAAAGTAAAAGTAAACGCCAATTTAAGATAGATCAGCGCATCATCTAAATATAGGTACAATAGATTATAGGGATAATGAAAAATTTAAAACAGCTATATTTGGCGTTTATCTTGATATCGTTGGCATGCATCACGGCTACATCTGTCGAACTCGTACACGCACAGAATGCTACATCTCCTACCGGCAACGTGTTTCAACCTGCTACTCTAGCTGCGAACTCATCTCAGGCCAACCAAACCCAAGCCAAAGTTCAGGTTTTTCAGGGGCAATTGGTAAAAATATTATCCGTAAATAATTTTATAAATCAGAAACAATGGCAGCAAGTAGAGAGTTTGGCAGCACAAGGGTACGAGATAAAAGGGATAATCCTTAGTCCTACACCTCCTGTTCATTATACGGTCGTCATGCAAAAAAAGATATAATCACTACGTGATATCTTTTTTTCCACTTCCAATTTATAACAGCAGGTGTGGTCACCTAGGAATCTGTATCGTCGTGGTGGCAAATTTTAGTTCTAAAAATAAATGATGACAATAATATCAGACGTGATTTTGCTGAATAATTGTTTGTCAATAATTCCTAATATTAAGTAGATGATATGATTCTTAATCCTCGATTTAATTCAAAAAAAATTTAGTTTAATAGGAATCAATGCAGATAAAATCAATAGATCATATTGTGGCATATGATTGCTTTTATGACTTTCAGAGCTTTGATTGCAGTTCGATGATCAGTTGGTGATCTAGATAGCAATGTCCAGAATTGCATAAATAGTTGTGAGATTACACGCTTGGGGATTTTATCTAGCTTCGTCATTGTTTGTTCGTGATTTAATCTAGCTGTTTGTGATAATCCTGATATTACTAAACATGCATTGCTATTTTGGCTGTCTTACCCACAATGGGCTCTAGTTATACAAAATAACAGTTCCTTTATTTGTTTTCAATTCATCCTTACACCCAGATCTATCGTCAAATAGCCAATATGTTGTTATATACATTAAAGCTATAAACATTTTCGATAATATCTGATAGGCATAATTCGACGACTAACAAAAAGAGGCGATTAAACCGCATCCCAATAGTGTTTCCAATTGAATTTGCGATAGTGTTAAGGGACAGGCTTTTGCTGAATATGAATGTGGTTATTGCAGGCCCCATGCTGATTCGGCACAACTCAGCTGTTTAAAAACCACTTCCTCCAGTTAAAGCTATACAGGTGCTAAATCCAAACGGTTGCTGTTAAAAAATCAAGATATTTTAAATTGGGCAAATGCTAGATACCATATTCTAACGTTCATTGATAACATTATCTCCTCTGATAAAGAACAAGAATTTATTTACGATTTGACGGCGTCTGTTGCTACTGACAATAAGACAGAATGAAGATAAGAGTTATCGTATGTTTATGGAACAGCTGGTTGAAGCATACAATATAACATCGTTTCTAGAGCCGCCACGTATTACTCTTTTTTACTACATTACAAAAGCTTACTCAATTATTGGGTATTCATCAAAAGAATGATGAAATCCTTGTCTCAGACATATAGATCTGTTTGGAGAGAATTCAGAGTCTAGATTGACCAGAAAATAGAACTGCGAATAATTATTCAGATGCATAGCCAACAATATGTATAGACTGAATACTCTGATAAAAATTCTTATTTTTCTATGAAGTCACTAAATGATAAACTATATAACAAATAAATAGCAATGGTTTGTAAAATGTCATCTGACGACGTAAAAAATTATTTTAATATGCATGATCATGACTATGGTCATGATAAGGATCCTAGTTTTTATATCGATTTGTCTAACTTTGTGCATCGAATCAAACGTAGTGATGGTCTGAGAATCTTGGATGTTGGCTGCGGCAGTGGGAGCTTTATTAAAGCTTTAATCGAATGTGGCACTACAGCTCATTTTGTTGGAATAGATTTGTCTGAAAAAATGATCGAGAGGGCGAAGTCCAAGCTCAACGATCATGATGTGGAATTGTATGTTATGGATGTTAATCAAATTCGAAGACATATTCCGATCAAGTACAATGTCATTCACCTGGGTTCAGTTTTACATCACCTAATAGGAAGGACACAGGGTCAAAGCAAAAAACTGGCTGAAGAAACTATCAAAGCACTTGTAGATATGCTGGAGAATCAAGGTGTTTTAATAATTGAAGAGATATTTTACCATTCTTATATGATCCCCACTTTAACTTCCAAATTTATATTCTATGGTTTAAAATTATTGAATAGAACTAGACTTGATATGAGCAATTATATTCCTCAAGTCCAATTGGGACTCGAAGTAAGTTTTTTTTCTGAAAAGGAATTGAGAAAGCTTCTCCAAAAATACAGCAACAACGTGATCAATTTTAGAAGAGAGAGTTGGCCGATACCGAAGGTATATCGATATTTTCTGTTAAAGGATTGTGGCCATATGACATATGTTGCTACTAGAAATCAAACTCCTTAAACAATACGTGCCATTCGGCGAGGGGATCTATGTTCTGGTCATCGAAAAAGATATCCTGCAGATACCCTTGTTTTGACTCGACCTATCATATCCACGATATTTGACAACTTGTATTAACATTATTTATTTTAAATTCCTTAACTTTGGCAATTAGATCTACTCTCGGAAACAAGATACTAATTGTTGCTTAGCATCAGAACGAGTTATTTGTTATCTGAGCTGAAATATACCCATATTGCCATAAGTTCGGAGTCGGACTGCGTTGGACATACTCAAGACATTTAGCAATCCAGTATGCTTGTATAACTTAGTGAACCGAATTCCTGCATCACCATACAAAGGCACAACGATATACTTAATATTATTGTCTTTTAGGTTCTGGATTATCTCCTTAGTAGTAACTCCTGTCAGAACCGCTTTCAATAATGCGAGATCAATAATTCCTCTTGTTTCAAATATTGTCCATTTGGGAGCTCTATAGGCAAGCGAATCTGCCCCATATACCAAGATAGTTCCATCTACCTTCTTTGAATTGAAATAATTTTGAATGTGAATTTGTTTATTAAATGATCCGATATTTGCAAGAATACTTTCATATGTCTTTTCATAAGATCCGCCATTGGCCGCAATTACCGATAGAGTTTGTCCAAAAATTGAAATCATTGTATATGTTATAATACCTGCAATAAGTATCAGGAAAGTGTAAGGACGAATTATTTTAGATATATTCTTTTTGACCAAGAGCTCTGGTATGTAATATATAATAGAAAACATTGCAATAGAAGTGATAACAAATCGAAATATCGGTTCTGTGGTAATCGTACGAGAGTTTAGAGTAAATGCTGAGCCAACATAATCAAAGTACGAAAGCAATTCAATTGCAAAAATCACCGATATTGAAATCAAAAATATTAGATGAGTCTGACTGGAGCTATGATATCGATTCTGAAAAATAAATACTGCCCCCATTGCCGATAACATCGAGAGTACTACTATGACATCAAACGTATGTCTGAACGTGGATGAGTCAGTATAAATAAATCCTCCAATAATCGTGAGCCAGTTTATTATTATAATGAGAAGAATGACAAGGGGTGTTTTTGGTACATTCTTCAGCCTTATATTTTGGACTAAACCTACTATCTTTGGAACAAAAAACAAACCTCCAATTGCGGGTGCGATAAAGAGATAGGGTATATTCAATAACATATCCACTCCGCTTCTTGGAGGAATCGCGAATGCAAAGTCCTTTAGCTCGTGTAATGCAATGTTTGTTGCCCATCTATAATCCACTGAAGTTGAACCCAAGAAAAAGCTGACTTGGGTACGAGATATGGGAGATCCCCATGTGTGTGTAACCCATATTGAAAAAATAATAGCAGGCACTATTCCTAGAAGGAGCGGAACCCAACGAACATTATGTTTAAATGATATACGCCGCGAAAGCAGGTAAGTTGAGAATACAAGTGCGATTTGTAATATAATAAGAAATACTGCATGTTGCCTATAGATTTGAGAAAGTTGAGAACTCGTCAATAAAAGGGCGGGTATTAACAATTGTAAGCACAGTGGTGCGATCCAAAATTTACCGCTCCTTTTACTACCTAGTAATATGAGAGAAAGTATGGGAATTAAGAAAAATATCCCAAAATCTCTTGTCAAGATCATACCAGTGATGCTAGCACCTGCAAGTATTGACCATAGAACGTTAGATTGTTTCTTAGCCTTGATAATAAAAAATAATGCAGAAACAAAAAAAGAATAAAATAGAAGATCTGCATTATAAGGCGTAGTTGTTAGATAGATGAAAGTGGGAGGCGTTACAATAATAATTAACGCTACCCAAGCAGAAGGAATTCTTGAGTACAATTCCTTTGCTAAAAATGATCCAGCTAGCATCAGTTGAATGAAGAATAAAGATGGAAACAGTTTGAAACTATCGGTGTATGGAACAAAATTGAGCGCAAAGCTGTAGATCACGGGTAATCCCTGCGGTTGATTTGGAGCAGCACCAAGAACCTTATAAGCTAAAAAAGGATCTGAAGGGATAAACCCCTCCTTGAGTAATCCTCTACTATAGGGTAGATAGTAATTAGCCGCATCAAAAGATAAATCAACTGGGGCAATAAAAACTAAGTATGCATATAACAAAAGAAATACCAAAATGGTGTCATAGAGTGGATTTTTGAATTGTATTGCCACAAATTTAATAAGGAATAAGTAATCAATCTCAAGCCTTCTATAATTTATACAAAAAATGAAAATCGGAAAAGCTAAACTGATAATAAGGATCGCATAATGCAGTTGATTGATATCGAAGGGATGAAATATTGTTATCGGCACCGAGGCTATCAGAATTATAAATTGCCCTGTAAGAATACCAACCAGAATTGCTTCTTTTATTGAAATATTATAAAATATCCTAACATTTAATTTCCTTAACATCAAAAATGAAGCTATATAAGGTACAGTAATACTCATTGTCAATAAACTAGAATACATTGCTAAAACATAATATTGCATAGAACAGAGCGAGAGATGGTATGATAAAAATGTTACATAAATATGAGAGAAACGGTTAGCAATGACATAAATATGAGAGAAACGGTTAGCAATGACATAAATATGAGAGAAACTATGACAAGAATAATGTGACGGTAAATGTAGGGAAGAATATCTGGCATGTCACTCTTTGGACATTCTTAACGTCTATCTTTACATATGTTTTCTGGTTTATAGGTGCAAAATTCGCAGGCCCTTCGGCTATTGGAACTGCTTCATATATGGGATCACTTATCCTCATCATTTCAACTATTGATGTTTTAGACATTTCTTTAGGAATGAAGCGATCCTTAGGATTAGCAATATCTGAAGGAGATGCTAGTAAATATAAGCAGGTCTTAATATCTTCCTTATTTTTTGTGTCATTAATTGTCGGAGTTGCCATTATTGTTATTTTGGCACCAGGATTGGACCTGATTCATATGCTGAAAATCAGTGATAAATATACAATGATCTTTGTCATAATGGTAATTATTTTACCCTTTCAGACAATATTTACAGAGTCACTTATTGCAGCATCTCGTTCAAAAGATTTAATATATCCACTAATCATAGGCAGCTTGGCACGATTTCCTGTTTTCATTTCAATTCTTTACATTTTTGATGAACCTACGTTAAGCATAATTGTGGGTTATTTTTCAATGTGGTATATTACAGCCGGATTGTACGGGTATTATACTTTCAAAGTATTCCGACACAGTTCAGAGAGCGCGTTTAAAAATCTTACAACAAATATGAGACATGTTCTACAGGCTGGTCTCTCGAGTTGGGTTCCACACACTGTATATGTATTAGGAGCTCAACTTGGAGTTGTAACTGTGGTAGCCTCTGCAGGAGAGTCAGAAGGAGGAAAGTTCTACCTTGCAATGGGGATATACCTAGTCACTATGTTCATAGTTATGGGGATAACTAAAGTCACTCATTCATCTATATCGGGTTTAGGTAAGGAAAAGGAGCAGACAAGTTTTTTGCTCTATTCTATCAAGATAGCGTATATTCTTACTATGCCCATTTCGGTACCGATATTCTACTTCTCGGGAAAGTTTTTAGCAATAATGGGACAAGAGTTTAGCTCATCTGGTCCTGCATTATCAATACTCATAATTGGTCTACCGTTGGCCATGATATCTGAGATGATATATTATTTTATGTATGGAAGAGCTGAACACAGAGTCGTTCTCTTCTTAGGACTCGCAGGCAATATTCCTAGGGTTATACTTTATTTTATTCTACCCATTTATATTGGTATCAATGGCGCTGCATTGGCATACGTCGTGGGATCCTTATGCCAAATGACATTATCCGTAGTTATTGGGAATAGATACCGCATTGCCATGGAATTCAGTAGATATGCTTGGATAACAGCTGTTCCATTTCTGATTGGCTTACCACTCTTTCTATTCAATATTCAATTTATTGTATCGTCGTTGATAATCTTTTTCGGGTCTTTGCTCATATATATCAAGATTGGTATTCTTACAGAGGCCGATATTATGAACTTTGTTTATATGGTTTTCTCTAGAAAGACTGGGGACAAAATATACTCAATAGTATCTGTCATACTGAAAAAGATCACCTAGTTTGTATTTGCTTGTAAGTAATAATGTAAAAACGATAAAAAATAAAATAGGTGCCAAAAAAGATTAATAAGTGAGGATTTTGTCCAAGAATGGATAGTCAATGGTATATAAATATAAACTCTCGATAAGTAACCGGTCATGTGACTCTTTGGAAGTACATGGAATTCCCTGCCTCCTAGCACACCGACTGGTCAATAGATTAACTACGTTGTTCTACCTTGCTGTCTGCTTATTGTATGTAGACTCAATTCTAAGCTGTGGCTCGGTTTATAGTAGGCACATTTTGCTATAAATTGGAGTTTGCTAGCAATTGTATAAGGGGCTAAAAAAAGAATGTCGGATATAGCTGAAATTATAGGATTGTAGTATATGCCGCTTAAAGTTTTATCGCCTGATGAACTAACAGATCAAGTAGCAGTACTGGTAGGCACTAGGCCAGGTATCATAAAATTTGCGCCAATTATAAGAGCATTTATTGATGAACACATTCATCCACTAATAATTCATGCAGGCCAACATTATACATACGAATTAGACAGAATTTTCTTTGAAGAATTGAATCTTCCAGCTCCATCCCATCGTGTTCAGGAAATGGATAAGACTTTTTATCATGGCGAGCAGACTGCTCACATGCTTGCAGGTATTGAACGGGTACTGCTAGAGGAAAAGCCACGTGCGCTTATCGTTGGTGGTGATGCAAATACAAATCTTGCTGGAGCATTAGCCGCTAGGAAACTTGGGATAAATCTAGTTCATTTGGAAGCTGGATTGAGGAGCAATGATTGGCGTATGCCAGAAGAACACAATCGCGTTATTATCGATCATATATCCGAAGTCTTACTTGCTCCAACTAATGAAGCAATGAATAATTTGAGAGCTGATGCAGTAAAGGGTAAGATTTTTTTTGTAGGTAACACTATTTCAGATTCAGTAGCACAAAACAAAATTGTGGCTGAAGAAAAAAGTTCTGTCCTTGATACTTTGGATCTTAAGAGAGGGAAATTTATTCTTTTTACCATGCATCGGGAGGAAAATGTGGATAGCAATCAGATAGTTACTGCTGTTTGTGAAATGATTGAAACGATAGCAAATGATTTTCGCATGGATATCGTATTTCCTATCCATCCTAGAACTGCCAATAGGCTTAAAGCTCTAAACATTTCATTTAAAAATAAAAGGATCAAGAATACAAAGCCATTAGGTTATTTTGATTTTCTAAAATTGCTTAGTAACTGTTCTGTAGCAATTACTGATAGCGGTGGCGTTCAGGAAGAAGCATGCATATTAGGAGTTCCTTGTCTTACAATTAGAGAGAACACTGAGAGACCAGAGACTGTGACTATAGGTGCAAATAAATTAGTTGGGCATAACCAAGAAAGGCTTTTACAGGAACTAAAATACATATTTAATCATAAAAGACCTTGGAATAATCCATATGGAAAAGATGTAGGTAAAAAAATAGTAAACATTATGCAAAAGGAGTTTCTTGGCGCAGAACAATGACATTATCAGTTGGTTTCATAGTAGAAAATCCCTACCACGGAGATCTAGGTTTCTCTATTCGTACAAGAGAATTATCTCTAGGATTAGCAAAGTTAGGTTGCCAGGTCCATGTGTTTACCCCAGTTGATAAAGAAGGTGAGAAGCCTTATCCAAATATTATCTTGCATAGCATGTCCGGAAAAACAAATTCAGACCTATATAGGATGTTACGAGAATACATACGTAAACTCAGTAAATCTAAAACATTTGGAAGACTATTTTACCTCAATGCTACGTTATCGTTTATATCAGATCAGAGCGCAAAAATGGTGCTCAAAGTTGCTCAGGGTATCAAACTAGATGTTCTTCAAGGAACTCAGGCTACGACGAGTAGCGTAGCAATTAAAATCGGAAAGAAGTTAGGAATACCGACTATTGCTGGGATGGGGGCAGTATTAGTAGAAGAGGCCGTTCAAGCAGGTGTTTTCAAGGAAAATAGTCTTTATTACAAGAGTTCAAAAAAGTTTGTGAACTATGTATTGACCGAATGCTCTGCATTAATATGCGCAAGTGAATCTATGAAGGAATTCCTGATTAGGAATTATGGTGCAACTCCGGATAAGGTGGAAGTCATACCTAACGGTGCAAATCCTGTTTCTGCACAAGATGCTACTGAGGATATGACCAAAATCAGTCATAAGAACAATAGTAACAACGCAACTGAAGATAAGAAGATTATCTATGCAGGTATACTTGATTTATGGGAAAGAGTTGATCTTTTAATAGAGTCTATGCCATATGTGTTACAAAAATTTCCGCAGGTCAAATTGCTGATCGTAGGCGAAGGTCGTTTAAAACACGAACTCATAGAGTTAGTGGAAAAAAGAAATCTAAAGAAGAATATATCTTTTCTAGGACTAAAGCCCCGCAACGAAACTTTTGAAATCATGGCAACTTGTGATGTTGCGGTTTTGCCCTCGTCAGTTGATCTTGTGAGAAAAGTTGCATGTCCTATAAAGCTCTTTGATTATATGTCAGTGGGCTTGCCAATAGTTACTGTTGATGTGGGTTGGTGGTCTGACATAGTTAGAAGTAGGAATACAGGCTTTGTTACTCAAGCGGAACCGCGGTCGTTTGGTGGCGGTATATGTAAGGCTCTAGAAGATAAAAAATTCAAGAATATTTATGGAAATAATGGAAAGCAAGTGATAGCGACAGAATTTAATTGGCTAGATATAAGTCGAAAGCTAATGACGATATACAAGAATACGATTGACAGGTAGTTTTTCATATACGACAAAACCAAAATGAATTTATTTCATTCTCAATTTACAAGGAATATGCTACAATAATCTGTCTTCTACATGTCTGCAAGATGTGCATAATCTGTCATATGTTACTACGTATCTCAATCCTAAATTTATAAGACATTTAAAGTCCCCAAGACTTATAAAGTTAGTCTATTTCATTAGATTTTATATTCTTGTTTCGTTCTTTTTCACCGATGGGTTCTAAATAGAGACTGGATGACTTACGATTACCTGGGCAAGCTCACTTATGTTAACACACTTGCCTAATACGGTATTGAATATGCTCATGCGGCATTTTACAGCTTAGTCCCATGGTTAATAATATGATATTAACTACATCTTTTACAGATACGAAATCTCTCGTTCAAAATCTCTCAAATTATTGGAGGCAAATTTCGTAATAACTCCAGCATATTCTATAGTCTGGCCTATTCCATAAACGTTAAAAAATCTAAGTGATATGGCGTTTCTTATTTTAGAATTGTTGTATCATGAAACCGGCTTTTCTGCTTCTGCTTTACTAACGCCATAAGGTGATAACGGCTCTAAAGGACTGTCTTAGGATAATGGTAACATCTGACTATCGCCATTACCGCAGCAGAAGATGCAAAAACAAAGTTTTCTACCATATGAACTGAACATACTGCTAAGATATTTTGTGTTCTCCTTACATTTACGTTCATAGTTCGATCAGGATTAGATATTGAATCGGATACACCAATCTCAGCCGCCAGATGAATACAGTTCTTGGTTTTCTTGCTAGCCTAGAGCCATTTTAGGCTTCAGTCGTACGGAATCTACCGCGGTCAGACTACGCTGTTTCGATTTAGATGATTCAAAGAGAAACAGCATTAGATAATCTGGGGATCATAGTTAAGCTAAACAATATTTTGACAATGCATTGTCTATAGGTCCAAGAAAATGCTTAAGCATCGATGAACAAGCAATACTGCAGAAATTGGAATAGGGGGTAGACCTAGAAGCAATCTTATATTGTATGCTTCAACCAGCTGTTCCATAAACATACGATAACTCTTATCTTCATTCTGTCTTATTGTCAGTAGCAACAGACGC
>Ga0134125_10006016_pt1 | contig 13755 bp, 8 predicted proteins | sample KB31751_FD_96464 | JGI IMG/M metagenome (GOLD analysis project Ga0134125, IMG submission 96464) | Terrestrial soil microbial communities with excess Nitrogen fertilizer from Kellogg Biological Station, Michigan, USA - KB3-175-1 | ecosystem: Environmental > Terrestrial > Soil > Unclassified ... | reverse complement strand
TGGAGCCGCTCGGCGTCCTTCGCGATCTGCTTGACCGGGTCGCCGTCGGACAGCCCGTAATAGCCGCGAATCCGGCCCTTCTGATCCACCAGCGCGAACCGCGTGCTGTGGTCGATCTCGCCCTCGGCGATCGTGCCGAGCTTGAATGCCTTTTCGTCGAGATTGTTCAGCGTCGCGACTTCGCCGGTCAGGAATGACCAGCGATTGCTGTCATACGCGAACTTCTTCGCGTAGGCTTCGAGGACTGGCGGCGTATCGCGCTTCGGATCGACCGTGAACGAAATCAGCCGGATGTCCTTGTCGGTCTTCGTCTGTAACTGGTGCATGTGAGAGGTCATGCGCGGGCAGGGGCCTTCGCAGTTGGTGAAGACGAAGTCCGCGACCCAGACGTGTCCGTTCAGTTGCGAGCTGTCGAACGCCCGGCCGGACTGATCGACTAACTGGAAGTGAGGAACTTCGCCCAATGTGGGCAGCGGACGCCCGCATCCTGCGAGGGCGGCCAGAACAAGAGCAAGCAATGGAATACGCATCAGAATGAGGGACGATCGAAAACCATCAACCCATAAATCGCCGGGAGGTAAATCACCGACGCCAGAAGAACCGCCCTCGCCCGGACGTTGGTCCGGTCAAAGGCGACGCGAACACCTGTATACAGAAACCAGAAACCGAGGAGCAGCGCGCCCACCAGATAGATCTTTCCGGACATCCCGAAAAGAAATGGAAACAGGCTGATCGGGATCAGCGTGGACGCGTAGAGAATGATCTGCCGCGAAGTCGATTGCCCGTCGGGCTCGACCACCGGCAGCATGCGGATGCCGGCGCGCGCGTAATCGTCGCGGTACATCCAGGCAATCGCCAGAAAATGCGGAAACTGCCAAATGAACAGAATGAAGAACAGGCTCCACGCCTCGCGCGTCAGGATGCCGCTCGACGCCGCGTATCCCATGAGCGGCGGGACCGCGCCGGGAAGCGCCCCGACCACGGTCGAAAGATGAGTCCGCGACTTCATCGGGGTGTAGACAAAAAGATAAGCGGCCAGGGTGAAGAGACCGAGTATGGAGGAAAGCGGATTGACCCAGATCCAGAGTTCGGCCGCGCCCGCGAAGGCCAGTGCGATCCCGAACCAGAGCGCGCGGCGGGCGGTCATCAGCCCCATCGGCAGCGGACGCCCGGCCGTCCGGCGCATCAGCTTGTCCGATTCGCGCTCCCACCACTGATTGAGCGCCGCCGTGCCGGAGGCGATGAGGCCGGTGCCGACGATGGTGTGGATCAGCAGAACCCAGTTGATTGAAGCGGTGCGGTCCAGTCCGAAAAAGTAGCCGACCCCGGTGCTCATCAGGATGAGCCAGGTAATGCGCGGTTTGGTCAGTTCGATGTATTCGCGCATATCAGGCCGCCATCGAGAGGGCATTCACTCTCGCACCCAGGTTCCGCCGCACCAGAATCGCCAGGATCACGCTGGCGGCGAGCGTCAGGGCGCCGGTCGCGACGTGCAGCACCGTGAAGGTTACCATGAGCGGCATCGGCTGGATCGCATCGACGTAGGCCACTCGCGTCATGAACGCGCCCACGCCGAGGAACACCTGAACGATGGTGATCGAAAGCAGCAAAACGGACCCAATCCGCAACTCGCGGTTTTGGCTGTAATGCAGCAGGATGCGCATCGACAGCCAGAGAATCACGCCGGTCACGATGGGCGCGGCGCAGATGTGGTAAATCGAGCCAATCGCTTTATGGCGCGCGGCCGCTCCGAGGAAGAGCTGACAAATCACGCAAATCGGCGCGGCGAGCGAGAGTCCGCGCAGCGGATTCTCCGCCTCTTCGGGAACCATCGACGGTCCGGCCAGCCAGCGGCGCGAGGTAAACAACGCCATCGCAACCGTGGTCGAGAAGAACAACTGCGCGAGCGTCGCGTGCGATGACGAGATGTACCAGGGGAGCAGCAGCAGCACCGTGAGGCCGCCCAGCACGCCCTGCACAATGACGGCAAGCAGCGCTACACCAGCGAGAATTCGAAGCCAGCGGCGGCGGTCCGCGCGAAAGATCCAGACGAGGGACACGATGGTGAACATCCCGACCATCGTCGCGATCATGCGATGGCCGTGTTCATAAAGGATGCCGCCTTCCATCTTCGGCATCAGTTTTCCGTAAGAGAGGGGCCAGTCGGGAACAGAGAGGCCGGCATCGCGGCTGGTCACGAGTCCGCCGGCGACCACCAGCAGCAGAGTACAGAACGCCAGAAGCACCGACCAGCGGAACAGGCCCGCATGATAAGTGTTCTCCGCGCCTGAATGACTAGCCGCCATAGGTAAAATCGATCGAGGCTGTGCCGCTGGGAGACAAAGTGACTTTGCCGTCCTTCCTGCCCAGTTTTTCCTGCACTACTTCAATTGTATAAGTGCCAGGTGGAACGCCGCGCAATGTGAACGAGCCATCTTCGCCGGTCACCGCGAAAAACGGATGGGGAGAGACCCCGATATAGGCGTGCATCCACGGGTGGACGCTGCAGCTCATCGGTATCAGGACCTCCGGGGACGCAAACTTCCGGAAGCTATGCTCGGCGCGCGGCGGCTCGGCGATATTCCACGGGGGATTCACCTGGCTCTTAGCGTGGACGTTGTGGTTCACCGGATCGTCATTCAGGATTTCGAGCGTCTGCCCGGCCATCATGCCGGAGACATGGGGTTCATAGATGCAGCCGGATTGCGTCAGCTTCGCGGTTTCGGCGGGAGGGGTCCAGTGCGCGGGCGGCAGCCCGTCCCTGATCCAGACGAACGCGTATCGCAGCGTTCCATTCTTATTGACCACCACGGTTTCCGCCTTTGCGGGCGTCTTATGCTGACGATCGCAGTCGGGGTTCGAGGACATATCGATCGCCGGCATGGCGGGCGGCGTTCCGGTGAACAGAACGCGGCCGGAAATGGAGCCGGCAGTGGCGGGATCGACGTGCGCTTCCGGTAAAGAAGGAGTAGCGGTCTGCGGCTGGGTGCTCGATCCGCAGGCCGCGAGCAGCAGGCAGAGCGCGGCCGCGGGGAGTACAACAGGTCTCAAAGGTTCATTATAGAGTGGTGCTGTGGTTCGGGACCGGCGGAGCGGTTTTGAGGGTGTGATGAGCAGATTGGTCACGATTGGTGCGGGGTTGCTTGCGCTGGCGGGCGCGGCTCTGTTCGGGGCGGGTTCGTTCGCGGCGGAGAGCGCGATTCACCCGCCGCGGCAGAAAATCGCGCTGGTCTGCCCCTGCTTTTCCCACATGAGCTGCCGATCGGCCGAGATCACCGCGAGGGACGGCGTCGAGTTGAGCGCCTGGTTTTACAAGCCGGATGCTCCGAACGGGAAGGTCGTGATTCTTCTGCACGGCATCGGGGCCAGCCGTCAGGACATGGTTCCGCTCGGCTACCTTTTTCTGCGCAACGGCTATGCGGTACTCGAACCGGATCTGCGGGGGCATGGCGAAAGCGGCGGGCTGGCGACCTACGGGGTGCTGGAGGGCGACGATATCCACCGCTGGGTGGACTGGATGGTGAAGAACACCGGATCGAAGGAGATTTATGGATTCGGGGCTTCGCTCGGCGCATCGGTGCTGCTGCAATCGCTTGAAACGGAGACCCGGTTCCAGGCGGTGGTTGCGGAAAGCCCGTATTATGATTTCGTTTCGATTGCCGATGAGCGAATCGCCCGTCTGCTGCCCGAAGGAACGAAGTGGGTTGCCGGTCCCTTCGTCGCTTCCGGAATCACGTGGGCGCGCTGGCGGCGTGGGTTCGATTTGCGGGAAGCCTCCCCGGCGGAGGGGCTGCGCCGTACCCACACTCCCGTGCTACTCATTCATGGCGCGGAGGATAACAGGACTTCACCCGCGAATTCCGAGCGCCTCGCTCGGGTTGGCGACCCCAACGTAGTACTTTGGATAGTTCCTGGATCCCACCACGCCGACGCCTGGGCAACCGTAAAGAAAGAATTCGAGAGGCGCGTACTTGGGTGGTATAGTACCTCTCGCGTCCCGCTCCCGGGATGAGAAAAGCGTTTTCGCGAATACCACATTATTTACGGCCATTTACAGTCTTAGAGCACGTTGTACGGGCTTCCACACAGTACAATCAAAAGTTCGCAGGAGTCTGTACCTGGTTCCGGGCCGTATTGCGCCCTACATATTTTGAGGATCTCCCAGAGTGCTGTATTTCCGCTGAGAACGCGGTCCGAATGACGACAAATATCCCCAACCCTGAACCAACACACACTGTCGGTGACAAGCCGAGGAAGCGCGGGTTTATCTGGCTTCTGTTTTTTGCTGTAGTCGCCGCCGTGGCCGCCTATGCCGTATACAGGGCGGGGCAGCCGGGCCAGATTATCCAGAACAACGGGGGACGAGGCGGGAGCGGTGGCCGTGGCCGGGGCCGCGGCTCGTTCGGGCCCACGCCTGTGAGCACGCAGCCGGCGCGTTTGGGCAGCATGCGCGTGTATGACAACGGTCTCGGAACAGTGACGGCCTACTACACGGTCTCCGTCAAAACACGCGTGGATGGCCAGTTGATGCAGGTGAACTACAAGGAAGGCGAGCTCGTCCGGAAAGGCGATATCGTCGCCGTGATCGATCCAAGGCCGTTTGAGGTGCAGCTCCATCAGGCGGAAGGGACGCTGGCCCGCGATACCGCGAATCTGAATAATGCCCGCAGGGATCTGGAGCGTTACCAGGGGCTGGTCAAACAAAATGCGGTTCCGCAACAGCAGGTGGATACGCAGGCGGCAATGGTCGAGCAACTCCAGGGAACGGTGCAGCAGGATTCGGCGGCTGTGGACAATGCCCAGCTGCAGATTACTTATGCGAACGTGCCCGCGCCCATTACGGGCCGGGTCGGTCTCCGTCTCGTTGACCCAGGCAACATCGTTCACGCCAGCGACCAGAGCGGTCTCATGGTGATCACCCAGATTCAGCCGATCACGGTCCTGTTTACGCTGCCCGAGCGCCAGCTTCCCGAGGTGATAGCCAAGCTGAACGCCGGCAAGAAGCTGCTGGCGGAAGCGTGGAGTCCCGACAATTCAACGAAAATCGCCGACGGTTATCTGCTGACGGTCGACAACCAGATTGACGCGACAACCGGTACTTCGAAAATGAAGGCCGTTTTCGACAATCACGATCTGGCGCTGTTTCCGAATCAGTTCGTGAACGTCCATCTCCTGGTGAATACGCTGTGCGACCAGGTGATGGTGCCTAACGTCGCGGTACAGAGCGGCCAGCAGGGGACATTCGTTTACGTCGTAGACGCGCAATCGAAGGTTCACATGCGCCCGGTCACCGTACAACTGGCGAACGAAACCGACAGCGCGATCTCGAGTGGCCTCGAAGCCGGCGAAGCGGTTGTGGTGGATGGAACCGACCGTCTGGTGGAAGGCGCCACGGTCCGGCAGCGGACCGAGGCCGATATCAATGGAACCGGCGGGCGCGGTGGACGCGGCGGCCGGGGCGGCAGTGGACGGGGCGCGCGCGGCGGCAGTGGACGGCGTGGAGCCGGCGGCGGCCCGACCGTGCCGGCGGCGATGAATGCGGCTCCCGCGAACGCTGGTGGACGGGCCGGGGTTGGCGCCGGACGCGGGGCCAATGGTGGACGCGGCGGTGGCCGTGGCGCGAACGGCCGGACGGCACGCGGTGCGAACGGCGGGCCTATTTCAAACGCGGTGCTCGATCCCGATGCGCCGCCACCTCTCGATGTCTCCACGCTCGACATCGGCTGCCCGGGCGACCGCGGCGGTGGACGCCGGGGTGGCGCGCGGCAGGGTAATGGCAGCGGCCGGCGGGGTGCTGGCGGGGGACAATGAGCCCTTCCCGCATCTTTATTGAACGGCCCGTGGCCACATCTCTGATGATGGCCGGGGTCATTCTGACCGGTGTGGTTGCGTTCACGCAATTGCCGATTTCGGCGTTGCCGCAGGTCGACTACCCGACCATTCAGATTCAGACTTTCTACCCGGGCGCGAGTCCGGAGGTAATGACGTCTTCCGTGACCGCGCCGCTCGAAAAGCAGTTCGGGCAGGTGGCCGGCCTTACGCAGATGACGTCCATCAGCACGTTCGGCAGCTCGCTTGTGACGCTGCAGTTCTCGCTCGATCTCGATATCGATCAGGCGGAACAGCAGGTGCAGGCGGCGATCAACGGCGCGGGCACGTTCCTGCCGCGCGATCTGCCAAATCCACCGATTTACGCCAAAACGAATCCGGCGGATTCGCCGATTCTGACTTTGGCGGTAACGTCGACTAACATCCCGCTGCCACAACTGCAGGAGCTGGCGGAAACGCGCATTCAGCAGCGCATCTCGCAGCTCAAGGGCGTGGGTCTCGTCAGTATCAGCGGCGGCCAGCGGCCGGCGGTGCGCGTACAGGCGAATCCGACGAAGCTGGCGGCGCATGGGCTCAGCATGGAAACGCTGCGCAGCGCGCTCGGAACGGCAAACGTCAATTCCGCGAAGGGCAATTTTGACGGCGCGCAGCAGGCCTGGACGATCAATAACAATGACCAGCTCCGGTCCGGCAAGGAATACGCGGAGATCGTGATTGCTTACCGCAACGGCGCGCCAGTCCGGCTGAAGGACGTGGCGGACGTCGTCGATTCGGTTGAGAACACCCATCAGGCGGCATGGGTGAATAAGACGCCGGCGATCATCGTCAACATCCAGCGCCAGCCTGGCACCAACATTATCGGTGTAGTGGATACGGTGACGGAGCTTCTGCCGCACATCAAGGATTCACTTCCGGCCGGCGTGAATCTTGACGTGGTATCCGACCGGACCACGACGATTCGCGCATCGGTAAAAGACGTGGAATTCGAGCTGGGGCTGACGGTGGTCCTGGTGGTTCTGGTGATCTTCCTGTTCCTGCGCAGTCTCACCGCGACCATCATCCCCTCCATCGCCGTGCCGCTGTCTCTGATCGGCACTTTCGGCGTGATGTTTCTGCTCGGTTACAGCGTCGACAATCTCTCCCTGATGGCGCTGACGATTTCCACCGGTTTCGTGGTGGACGACGCGATCGTGATGATTGAGAACATCGCGCGTTATATCGAAATGGGCGAAACGCCGATGCAGGCGGCGCTCAAGGGTTCGGCGGAAATCGGCTTCACCATCATGTCGCTCACGGTATCGCTGATCGCGGTGCTGATTCCGCTGCTGTTCATGGCGGACATTGTGGGCCGTCTGTTCCGCGAATTCGCAGTGACCCTGGCGGTGACGATTGTCATCTCGGCTTTCGTTTCGCTCACCCTCACCCCCATGATGGCGGCGCGCATCCTCCGGCATACGCCGGAGAGCCAGCAGGGATGGTTCTATCGCAGCTCGGAATGGGTTTTCGTCAACATGATCAAGATGTACGGGGCCATGCTGCGCGTGGTGCTTCGCTTCCAGCCGGTCGTCCTGCTGGCGGCGGTCGGCACTCTGCTGCTCACCGCGTACCTTTTCAGGATCGTGCCGAAGGGCTTCTTCCCGGCGCAGGACACGGGCGCGATTCTGGGTATTTCGCAGGCGCCTGAAACCGTCTCTTTCGCGGCCATGACGAGGCGGCAGCAGCAACTGGTGGATGTTCTGCTGACGGATCCGGCGGTGCAGAACGTTTCCTCGTTTATCGGCGTGGACGGCTTCAATACGCTGGTTTCGAGCGGCCGCATTCAAATCACGCTGAAGCCGCTTGAAGAGCGGAACATTACGGCGGAGGACCTGATCCGCCGGCTGCAGGCGAAGACCGCGCAGGTTCCCGGCATCACGCTCTATCTGCAGCCGGTTCAGGATCTGACGGTGGAAGACCGCATTAGCCGCACCCAGTATCAGTATTCGCTGATGGCGCCCGACAAGGCGCTGCTCGATGAGTGGGTGCCGAAGCTGATGGCGCGGATGTCGGAGATTCCGGAAGTGCGCGACGTGGCGAGCGATCAGCTCAACGGCGGCGTGGGACTGCTGGTGAAGATTGACCGCGACACCGCGGGGCGCTTCGGCATTACTCCGCAGAACGTGGATGACGCGCTTTACGATTCGTTCGGCCAGCGCCAGGTTTCCACCATCTTCACGCAGACCAATCAGTATCACGTGGTGCTCGAAGCAGACGAACAGTGGCAGCGGGCATCGGATGCGCTCGATCATGTTTATGTACAGATCGGATCGGCGGCAGCCAATCTCGCCTCCACGGTGGCGGCGGCGGGCACCAATCAATCGATCACGGGCGCCGCGGCTCTCTCGCAGGTGCCGCTGAGCGCGTTTACCAGCGTGGAGAAGATTCCGGTATCAGTGGCGATCAACCACCAGAGCCAGTTCCCGGCAGTCACGATTTCTTTCAACCTGGCGGACAAGGCTTCGCTCGGCGCGGCGGTGGATCACATTCGCCAGGCGACGGAGGAGATCGGGATGCCGGCGAGCATTGAGCCAAATTTCCAGGGAACGGCGCGCGCGTTCGAGAATTCGCTCAGGAACGAGTGGATTCTGATTCTGGCGGCGATCGTGACCGTGTATATCGTGCTCGGCGTGCTGTATGAGAGCTTCATCCACCCGATCACGATTCTTTCGACGCTGCCTTCGGCGGGCATCGGCGCTATCGCGGCCCTGCTCCTTTTCCATGAAGATCTGGACATCATCGCGCTGATCGGTATCGTGCTGCTGATTGGCATCGTGATGAAGAATGCGATCATGATGATCGACTTCGCGCTCGAAGCCGAGCGCAAGGAAGGCAAGTCGCCGACGGACGCGATTTACCAGGCGTGCCTGCTGCGCTTCCGTCCGATTCTCATGACGACGCTGGCCGCCATGCTGGGCGGCGTACCGCTGGCGTTCGGCACGGGCGTGGGCTCGGAGCTGCGGCGGCCTCTCGGTATTACGATCATCGGCGGCCTGATCATGAGTCAGATGCTGACTCTGTTCACGACGCCGGTCATTTATCTCTGGTTTGGCCGCATTGCGGCCTGGTTCGGGCGGCTTCGCAGCGGCCGGACGGCTGAGCAGATTTCACTGCCGGGTGTTTCGTGATGAGATTGAGCGGGAGCCCCATCAGGCTATGAGTATCTCGGCGCCATTTATCCGCCGGCCGGTCGGCACCACGCTGCTGACGGTTGCGCTCGCGCTTTCGGGCGTCATCGCGTACCGGTTGTTGCCCATGTCGCCGCTGCCGCAGGTGGATTTCCCCACGCTGAACGTGAGCGTGTCACTGCCGGGCGGCAGTCCTGAAGTGATGGCCGCGGCGGTGGCGACGCCGCTCGAGAAATCCTTCTCGCGCATTGCGGGCGTGACGGAAATGACGTCGAACAGCTCGCTCGGCTCGGCGAGCATCACGCTGCAATTCGATCTCAGCCGCGATATTAATGGAGCCGCGCGAGACGTGCAGGCCGCGATCAACGCGGCTGCCGGCAATCTGCCGGCGAATCTCCCGACGAATCCGCGCTACCGCCAGTTCAATCCCTCCGACGCGCCGATCATGATTCTTTCCATGCAGTCGGACGTGGTGCCGCGGCCGCAGATGTATGACATTGCGTCGTCGGTTTTCGCGCAGCGGCTTTCGCAGGTGGAAGGCGTCGGCCAGGTGCAGGTGAGCGGTGGATCGCTGCCCGCCGTGCGCGTGGAGCTGAACCCGCAGCCGGTGTCGAAATATGGCGTGGGCCTCGAACAGACCGCGCAGTTCCTCGCCAGCGCCAACGCCAACCGTCCCAAGGGCGAGCTGACGAGCGGGAACGTGACGCTGCCGCTTTACACAACCGACCAGCTGATGGAAGCGAAGGATTACCAGAACCTGATCGTGACCTTCCGCAACGGTTCTCCGGTGCGCCTCTCCGATATCGGCAACGTGATGGATTCGGTGGAAGATGTCCGCGCGCTCGGACTGGCAAACGGCAAGGAAGCGGTGCTGATCTTTATCCGGCGCCAGCCGAACGCCAACATCATCGATACGGTGGCGCGCATCCGCGATCTGCTGCCGCAGTTCGAGGCGACGCTGCCGCCGACCATTCAGCTTTCGGTGGATAACGACCGCACCACGACGATTTCGGCGTCAGTGGAAGACGCGCAGCGCAACATGATCGTCTCGATGTGTCTGGTGATCATTGTGGTGTTTGTCTTTTTGCGCAGCGGCTGGGCGACGTTTATTCCGGCGATTTCGGTTCCCGTTTCGCTGATCGGGACATTCAGCGCGATGTATGTGCTGGGCTACAGTCTGGACAACCTCTCGGTGATGGCGCTGACGATCGCGACAGGGTTCGTGGTGGACGACGCGATCGTGGTCATTGAAAATATTTCGCGCTACATCGAAATGGGGATGGAACCGATGCAGGCGGCGCTCAAGGGCGCGGCGGAGATCGGTTTCACGGTGCTTTCGATGAGCGCTTCGCTGATCGCGGTCTTTATTCCCATTCTGCTGATGGGCGGCATTATCGGGCGCCTGTTCCGCGAGTTCGCGGTGGTGCTGGTGGTTGCGATCTTCATTTCGATGGTGGTCTCGCTGACCGTGACGCCCATGATGTGCGGGCATCTGCTGAAGGTGAACCACAATCACGGGCGGATCTATAAAGCCTCGGAGCGGTTCTTCAACTGGATCATCAGCACGTATGCTTCGGCGCTGCAGGTGGTACTGCAGCACCCCACGTTCACACTGGTTGTCATCGGGATAACGATCGGCATCAACGTATATCTGTTCACGAAGATTCCGGCGGGCTTCTTCCCGGAGCAGGACACGGGACGCCTGCAGGGCAATGTGAACGGGCAGCAGCACATTTCCTTCCGCGCGCTGCGCGACAAGACGCTTTACTTCGAGAAGATCGTTCGGGCCGATCCGGATGTGGACACCATTGACGTCTTCGCGGGCGCGGGCGGACGCGGATCGAACAACGCGCAGATGTTCATCCAGCTTCGCGACAAGCCGGCGCGCACCGCGTCAGCGGAAGAAGTGATTGCCCGCATCCGGCGCAAGACGGGCGGTATGCCGGGCGCTCAGCTCACCCTGCAGGCCTCGCAGGATCTGCGCATCGGCGGCCGCCAGGCGAACGCGGAATATCAGTACACGCTCCAGACGGAGGATCTTTCGCTGCTGGCGCTGTGGGCGCCGCGCGTGCTGAACCGTCTGCGGCAACTGCCGGAGATCACGGACGTGACGTCTGACCAGCAGAACTCCGGACTTTCGGAGAACGTGACAATCGACCGCGATACCGCATCACGGCTGGGACTGACGGCGCAGGCGGTGGACACAGCCCTCAACAGCGCGTTCGGGCAGCGCCAGGTATCCACGATTTATAAGGCGATCAATCAATATCACGTTGTCGTCGCGCTTGAACAGAAGTGGTGGGAAAGCCCGGAAGTGCTGAATCAGATTTACGTGCACACGCCGAAAGGCACGGACGTGCCGCTTTCGACCTTTTCGCACTTCTCGGAAGGCATTACGCCGCTCTCCCTGCCGCACCAGGGCCAGTTCCCGGCGACGACGATCTCATTCAATCTCGCGGAAGGCGCGGTTCTGGCGGATGCCGAGGCCGCCATCAGCAAAACGGAAGAGGATATGGGATTGCCGGCCAACGTGGTGGGCAAATTCGCCGGTACAGCGCAGGCTTTCAAGGACTCCATGGCCAATCAGCCAATGCTCATCCTGACCGCGCTGCTCGCCGTTTACATCGTGCTGGGGATTCTCTATGAGAGCCTGATTCATCCGCTGACGATTATTTCAACGCTGCCCTCGGCGGGCGTTGGCGCGCTGGTGGCGCTGGTTCTGTTCCGGACCGAGCTTTCGATCATTGCCATGATCGGCATTGTGCTGCTGATCGGCATTGTGAAGAAGAACGCCATTATGATGATCGATTTCGCGCTGGTGGCCGAGCGCGAGGAGGGCAAGAATCCGCGGGACGCGATTTTCGAAGCGTGCCTGCTGCGGTTCCGCCCCATCATGATGACGACGCTGTGCGCGCTGCTGAGCGGCGTTCCGCTTGCGCTCGGCTGGGGCAACGGCGCCGAACTGCGGCAGCCTCTGGGCATCGCGATCGTGGGCGGTCTGATCGTCAGCCAGATGCTGACGCTGTTCACGACACCGGTTGTCTACCTATCTCTCGACAGACTGCGGCACCGGTTCAGCCGCAAATTTTCCCCGAGGCTTCCCGGCATTCTCGTGCCGGGCGGAAGTATGGGGAGAGCAGACTAATACATGCGGCGATTCCATCTCGTAATTCTCACTTCAATCCTTTGCTCTTCGTGCGCCATCAGCACAAAATATTCGCGGCCGGCGATTCAGTCGGCTCCGGCTTTCAATGAACTGGCGGGCAGCGACCAATGGAAGACCGCCGCGCCGAGCGATACCAATCTGCGGGGCAACTGGTGGGAGATTTTCGGCGACCCACAACTGAACTCCCTCGAGGAGAAGATCGCCACTTCGAACTGGTCCGTGAAGCAGCTCGAGGCGGTGTTCCGGGAAGCGATCGAGACGATCGATATCAACCGCACGGGATTTTATCCGACGGTCACATCGAGCCCGTCGATTTCGCAATCGGACCGCGGCTCGCATGGCGCTGGCGGCGGCACCTCAGCCACGTTCTCGCTGCCCTTCAGCGCCACGTGGGTGCCGGATCTCTGGAATCGCGTGGGGATGTCTGTGCAGGCGGCGAATCTGAACGCGCAGGTGAGCGCGGCGGATCTGGAAAATCTCCGGCTCAGCCTGCAGGGTACGCTGGCGGTGGATTATTTCTCGCTGCTCGGATCTGACAGCCAGCTCAATCTGCTGAATCAGAACATCGGGATTTATCAGGATTACCTGAATCTGACCAACAACCGGTTTAACGCCGGCGTGGCGTCGAGGACGGACGTGCTGCTGGCTCAGACCCAGTTGACTCAAACGCAGGCGCAGGCCATCGATCTGGGAGTGACGCGGCATCAGCTCGAGCATTCGATTGCCGTGCTGACCGGGCAGTTCCCCGGAAGCTTCCACATTGCCGCCGGAAAGCTGCCGGCCGAACCGCCGCAGGTACCGGTGGGAGTGCCTTCCACGCTGCTCGAACGGCGTCCGGATGTAGCCGCCGCAGAGCGGCTGGTGATGGCTGCCAATGTGCAGATCGGGATCGCGAAGACCGCCTTTTTTCCGACGCTGACGCTTTCCGGCACGACGGGGCTGAGCAGCGGCAGTCTTCTCAATCTTCTGACGTGGGGCAGCCGGGTGTGGACGGCCGGGCCGACGCTGGCGGAGACGCTGTTCGACGCGGGACGCCGGCGCACCGTGGTGCGGCAGGCGCGCGATGCCTACGATGCGACGGCAGCCTCTTATCAGGAGATAGTGCTGAACGCCATGGCGGATGTGGAGGACAATCTTTCCACGCTGCGGATTCTGGAGCAGCAGGCGAAGGCTCAGCGGGTAGCCGTGGAATCCGCGCGGCAATCGCTGGACCTGGCGATGAGCCGTTACAAGGGCGGCCTGGTGACGTATCTGGAAGTGGTGACGGCGCAGAGCACGGCGCTCAAGAACGAATCCACCGAGGTGGATCTCCTCCGCCAACGCATGGACGCAAGCGTCCTGCTGATCAAGGCGCTTGGCGGCGGCTGGGATGTGTCCAAGCTACCGGCTCCGTAGTGCTACAGGCGTGGCACAGGTAGAGCAGTAGACTGGTAGCGAAAGGGCCGAGCCACCTGTGATCAGCCTCGCGGATCTTCACACGCACACGACCGCCAGCGATGGGACGCTCTCGCCACAGGCCCTGGTGAATGAAGTGTTGATCCTGCAGATCCAGAGGCCGGCGCTCCGCGTAATCGCCGTCACCGATCACGACACGAT
>Ga0134125_10006015_pt1 | contig 13755 bp, 13 predicted proteins | sample KB31751_FD_96464 | JGI IMG/M metagenome (GOLD analysis project Ga0134125, IMG submission 96464) | Terrestrial soil microbial communities with excess Nitrogen fertilizer from Kellogg Biological Station, Michigan, USA - KB3-175-1 | ecosystem: Environmental > Terrestrial > Soil > Unclassified ... | reverse complement strand
TGGGCGATGACGCCCTCGAAGGCGCCATCACGAAACGGCAAACCCGGGGCGACCCGGCGACGCAAAGCCTCCGGTCTCAAGCGAGATAGCGGGGCCACCGAATGAGGCTTGGTCGTGCATGCTATGCGTTCCCTGGCGCTGCTCGCGGCGTTCGCTTTCGCGATGCCGCCGGCAGTATCCGACGCCATCGCCGGCGCATCCCTCGCCGGGGTGCCGTCGCTCCGTGCCGGTGCAGGCCGGACGCCGGCGCTGTTCGGCACGCGCGAGATCTATTCCCCTGACATCACCGCCTTCGGCAAGTGGACGGGCGTCCTGGCGCGTTCCGAGCTCGAGCTGGCAGCGGCCCGACGTGGCTGTGACGGCGACGCGGCTTGCGCCGAATGGCGCCGGATCCTCGGCGCGCTCGACGGCCTCGACCTGCGCGCCAAGCTCGACTTCGTCAACGCCGCGGTGAACCGCCATCCTTATGTCGCATCGCAGAGCAACTGGGGCGAGAGCAATCACTGGGAGACGCCGTTCGAGTTCTTGCGCAAGAGCGGGCAATGCCAGGACTACGCCATCACCAAGTATCTGCTGCTGCGCGCCGCCGGCGTGCCTGCGGCGCAGCTCCGCGTGCTGGTGCTGCGCGACACCGCCCTGGGTCTCGATCACGCCGTCACGGTCGCCTATGTCGATGGCGAGGCGTTCCTGCTCGACAACCAGATCGGCACGGTCGTGCCGGTCGACAGCGTTCACCATTACCAACCTTATTACTCGATCAACGAGGCAGGCTGGTGGCTGCATGTCGGGCCCAACGCGCGCTATGCGTCGGCCGCCGAGGGCGCGCTGCGCTGACTTGGGGCTCAGCCGCGATGAAGGTCGATCAGCAGGAAAAAGCCGTTCGCCGCCAGCAGCCCGGCGACCACGGCGAGCAGGCCGCACAGCCCGAGCAGCGGGCGGGATGCGGCGACAATGCTCACCGAGCCCAGCACGATCGCGATCTGGAACAGCGCGCGCGCGTAGTCGAAATTGAGGTCGCGGCGCTGCGCCAGATCGCGCGCCGCCTCGAAGCCCTTCGCCTTGGCAAGCAGCTCCTGCTTGCCGCTGCCGGTGGCGGGATCGCTCTCGTAGCGCTTCACCGTCGCCCGGTAATCGGCGATGTGGCGGTCGAGCGACTGGCGTACCGCCGCGGGCAGCCCAGGCTGCGTCGCCAGCAGCGCCTCGAGCGCATCGGCGGCGAGCTGGAACGCGGTCTGGCGCTCGTTGCGCGCCTGGTAGAAGGCATAGGTATCGGAGGCGAGGATGTTGGCGTTCATCGACTCCTTGACGGCGTTCTCGCCGCCAAGGCTGGCGATCGCCAGCAGCATGCCGAGCACGCCCAGGAAGACCGCGGCGAGGCGGCGGAAGCGCTCATCGCCATGCGGCGGGTGAGGGGTCTCGGCGATCGCGTCACCGCCTTCATGGGCTTCCACGATGTCTCCTGACGGGCAGCAGCGGCGGCGCGAGCATGCGGCGTTCCGGCCGGAGGTCAAGAGGCGCGGCGCCCTGGTGCTGCGCCATTCTCGACTCGACCTCGGTCGCCCCAACCGCTTAGGATCGGGGCACCCCGCAAGGGGGGAGGAAAACTAGAAGATGGATGTGCAACGCCTGATCATCGAGCATGGCGCGTGGTTTTACCCGTTCACGTTTGCTTTAACTTTCATTGAAGGCGAGACCTTTGTTCTCGTCGCCGGCTTTGCGGCGGCGCAAGGTCTTCTGAATGCGCCGCTCCTGCTCTTGGCTGCCTGGCTTGGAAGCTTTGCCGGCGACCAGTGCTATTTCTGGATTGGCCGCAATTTCGGGCTCCGGCTGCTGTCGCGCCGGCCGATATGGCGGGCGCGGGTCGATTCGGCGCTCGGCTGGGTCAAGCGCTACGACACCTGGTTCATCCTCAGTTTCCGCTTCATCTATGGCGTGCGCAATTTCTCGTCCTTTGCCCTCGGCATCAGCGGCATCGCCTGGCAGCGCTTTCTCGTCCTCAATCTCATCGCCGCCTTCCTGTGGGCGGTGGTGTTCGTCGGCGCCGGCTATTTCTGCGGTCGCGCCCTGGAGCGCATGCTGGGCGAGTTCGCCACTCAGTTCAGCATGGTCATGCTCGGTCTCTTCACCACCTTCCTCATCGTCGCCGGCATCCTCCATCGCCGCCGGCGTCGCCGCCGCGCCGCCGCGGCCGCTCCGTCGCCCTCTGCCTGAGCGCCCGCAACGTCCGCCGATAGTGTCGTCAACTTCCCAGGTCCTTTTACGAATGCTGAAGATCACGAGCATCCTCTCGCTATTGCTTTGCCTTGGCATGGGCGCAACGGCCGCGACACAGGACTGCTTGCGGCCCGCCGAGGCCGAGGCCGAGCAGGCCATCCGCTTCCAGACCGAGCTGATGGTGGTGAGCGAGACATGCCACGAGCAGACCTATCCGCAATTCCTCCATCGTAACCGCGCAACGCTGGCCGACTACCAGAGGCGGATGATCGAGCGCTATCGCCGCGCCGGTGCGCCGCGGCCCAAGGCCAGCCTCGACACCTACATGACGCGGCTTGCCAACGAGACGGCGTTGCGCGTGAGCAATGAGCCGGTCGACGCGCTGTGCCACGAGCAGGCCGAATTCCTGGCCACCGCCAAGGCCCTCGATGGCAAGAAATTCCGACGCTACATCGCCAAGCAGGCGGTGGAGCGCGACGAGCATCGCCGCTGCAAAGAGTGATCGCTCAGACCGGCGCCGCAGCGACGACTGCGTCGCCGTCGCTGACGGCAAGCAGGAGGCGCGCCAGCGGCAGCGGCGTCAGCGGGCGCAGCCCATAAGCGAATTGCGGCGCGACGCTTGCGGCGGCGAGCGCCAGTCGTCCGGCATCGGCGGCAGCGAGCACGCCGCCCAGGCGGCGGACAAGATCGAGACGCGTCGGCAATAGCAGGCGCGCGCCGAGCGGCGCGAAGCAACGCGCCATCGCCGCGGCTTCCTCCGCGGCGCTGTCGGCTGGGAGCACCAGCAGCGGCGTGGCTGCGCTGGCGGCGATGAGCGCGGCGAGCGCCGCGGCGGCGTCGGCGTCATGAGGCAGGGTGCCTTTGGTGTCGATGACCATGCGGCGTCCATCGCCGTCGGCAGCGAGCTGCGCCAGCGCCGCGGCGTCGGCCGCAACCGCAAGCCGGGCTCCGAGCACCTCGGCGCATTCGGCGAGTTGCGCATTGCTGCCGGCACGGTCGGGATCGGCGTTGACCAGCACGACATTTCTTTCGCCGAGATGCGTGGCGAGCTTCATGGCAAGCGTGGTCTTGCCGGCCCCGGGCGGCCCGAGCAGCAGCAGCGCCGGCGCGCGCAGCACATCGTCAAGCGGCGTGAACGGGATCTCGCAGGCGAGCGCCGCCGCCAGTCGCTCGCCGACAGGGGCTTGCGAGGGCGATGCCGCCGCCGCGGCGAGCAGCCGCTCGACCAGCGGTGCCGGCACATGATGCGCGCCGAGCACGTCGGCGAGAATGCGGATCGGATCGCTCGGCGCCGCAACGCCGGCCGCTGGGGCGCCGGTGATGACCGCCGGCACAACCGTACCAGACGGGTGGTACGACGAGGAATTCAATCGCCGAATCATTGTGAGTCGCCCAAGCGGCCACAGAGTGGCGCAGAACGCTTAAAACTTCGTCGCCGACAGCCGCAGCGCCAGGGCCGCGCCGGCAATGGCGATGGCGGCCATGGCGAGATAGGCGAGGCCGCCCGTTGCGGCATAGAGCGGGCCCATCGCCAGCATGATGAGGCCCGGTCCGATCGATCCGACGACCGCGCTATAGAGCGCCTGGCCGGTCGCCGCCTGCTCGTCGGGCACGGTGCGCGCAAGATGATGCATGGCGCCGAGATGCGCCGCGCCAAAGCTGAAGGCGTGCAGCAATTGCGCCAGAGCGATCAGCGGGACCGTGGTGGCGAACGCCGTCACCGTCCAGCGCACCAGGCCGGCGCCGCCGCCCAGCGCGAGGAGACCGAGCGGGCCGATGCGGCGCAGCAACGACGCGCCCCAGAAAAACAGCACGACTTCCGCGAGCGTGCCTTCCGCCCAGAAAATCGCGATCGTCGCATCGGAGATGCCGATGGCGCGCCAGTGCAGCGTGCCGAAGACATAGAGCACGCTGTGGCTGCCTTGCACCAGCGTGGCGGCGGCGAGGAAGATGAGCAGCCGCGGTGTGATCAGCGCGCGCCAGCCCGGCGAGAAACGGCGGCGGACGGACGCGCCCTCTGCCGGCAAGCCGAAGCAGGCGGCGAAGGTGAGCACGGCGCCGCCGATCAGCAGATAGAGCACGGTGTCCGCGCTGCGCCCCTCGAGGATGCGGCCGGCGATCAGCAAGGTGGCGACGAAGGTGAGCGAGCCCCACAGCCGGACGCGGCCGTAATCGACCTTGCCGGAGTAAGCGCTGGCCAGTGCCAGGTTGTCGCCGAGCGGCATCAGCGAGCCGCTGAAGGTGACCGCCGTGGCGCTCAACAGCAGCAGCGCGACCAGGCCATGCGCCCAGAGACAGAGCAGGAAGGTTGCCGCCGTGGCGCAGCTCAGCATCAGCATGATGAGTCGCGGCCGCCCGCTGCGATCGGCGGCCATGCCGACCAGCGGGTTGGCCGCCGCCTTGACCCATTGGCCGACCGCGATGACGAGGCCGAGCTCGCCGGCCGACAGCCCGCGCGCGCCGAGCCACAGCGGCCAGAACGGGACCAGGACGCCGAACACGACGAAGACCGCAATGTAGAACAGGACGAGGCGCAGCGACGGGACGGCGGGCATCGCGGCGCAGTCTGCGATGCCGGCGCTGGCGGCGCAACTGCGGCGCGGCCTTGACACGGCTGCCCGATCGCCGCATGTCCCACGGCGCGCCGCCGCTCGCCAGCGAGGAAGCACGGGTTTGCACGATCTGGTCGATGTCGGCGCGCTCAGCGCCCTTCTCTCGGTGGTGATCATCGACGTCGTGCTGGCCGGCGACAACGCCGTCGTCGTCGGCATGGCCGCGGCGGGCCTGCCGGCGCAGCAGCGGCGCCGGGTGATCTTGATCGGCATCGCCGCCGCGACGGTGCTGCGCATCGGCTTTGCTTTCGCAGCGAAGTTCCTGCTGGCCATCATCGGGCTGACGCTGGCCGGCGGCCTCCTGCTGCTATGGGTGGCCTGGAAATTTTATCGCGAGCTGCGGCCGCAGCATGAGGCGACGGACGCCCATGACGAGAGGCGCCCGGTCGTGGCCAGGAGCTTCCGTCAGGCCGTGGTGCAGGTCACCGTCGCGGACGTCTCGATGTCGCTCGACAATGTGCTGGCGGTCGCCGGCACGGCGCGCGACCATCCTTGGGTCCTGGCGCTTGGCCTTTTGTTGTCCGTGGCATTGATGGGAGTGGCGTCGAACATCGTCGCGCGGCTGCTGGCGCGCCATCACTGGATCGCGTGGATCGGACTCGGCATCGTCATGGTGGTGGCGTTGCGCATGATCTATGAAGGTTCGGCCGAGGTGCTGCACCTGACCGCGTTGCACTGACCGGCCCGCGCAGATGATAAAGCGGCCGGAGGTTTTCCTCCGGCCGCCGATCGAAAGTCCGCGAACCTACTTCGAGCCGCCCGAGCCGCTCGACGACGCGCCGCCGCCGCTCGGCGTGCTGCTCGGCGACGACGAGCCGGACGAGGACGCGCCGCCGGCGCTCGGCGTGCTGCTCGGTGACGAGGCGCCCGACGAAGAGGCGCCGCCGGCGCTCGGAGAGCTGCCGGAAGAGCTGCTGCCGCTCGACGGCGACGTCGACGAGCCCGAGCTGTGCGACGGGCTGGTCGGCGTGCTGCTGCCCGACGAGGACGGCGAGCTCTTGCTGGCGGCTGAGCCGCTGCTGGGCGGACTGCTCGAGCCGCTGCTCTTGGAGCCCGAATTATCACATGCGACGAGCGAAGCGGCCGACAGAAAAGCCGCCGCGATCAGCCATCTTTTATCCATCACTATTCTCCATATGGCTTCACATTGCTCCGGCCTTCGGAGCAATGATGCTTGATCCGTTATCCGTGAACCCAATAACAAAACGCGGCCGGCAAAAATTCCGTGCCAGATTTTCGTCACACCTAAACGTGCTGGTTTCGCTTGGACGCGACGGCTTGCGCATTGGGATGGGTTGGAATATCCGGCGCGGTTTCCCGTTCGTGTTGGGTATTCCAGCCTTTTCCCCGCGCAAGGAGGATCGGCCGAGATGGTGCAACCGGCCCTGGCTCAGCATATTGCAGCGCTTCGACGCTACGCCCGTGCGTTGCTGGGCGACCGTATCGAGGCCGATGATCTGGTTCAGGATTGCCTGACGCGCGCATTGTCGCGCGCGCATCTCTGGCGGCCAGGCACCGATCTTCGCGCCTGGCTCTTCACCATCCTTCACAATATCCATATCAACAATCTGCGCAGCCGGCGCGTGCACGTCGCCGCGAACGAGGATTTGAGCTATGGCCGCAACGCGCGCACCATGGCGGCGCCACCCGACCAGGACGCGCGCCTCGAGCTGCGTGATTTGGAGCGCGCGCTCGATCGCATCCCCGATGAGCAGCGCCAGGTCCTGCTGCTGGTCGGCATGGAGGGGATGAGCTATGACGAGGCGGCGCGCGTCGTCGGCGTGCCGATCGGCACCATCATGTCGCGCGTCGCGCGCGGCCGCGATGCGTTGCGCCGGAGCATGATGGTGACGGAGCCGGCGCTGGAGAACCCTGCTGGCGATGGACGCGTGCGCCATCTGCGGCGAGTGAAATGAGCCATGGCGCTGCCGATCGACGAGCATGAGCTGCACCTCTACGTCGACGAGCATCTCGGCGAGGAGCGCCGCCGTGCCGTCGAGGCGTTGCTGCGCGATCGCCCGGAAGTGGCGGCGCGAGTGAGCGACTACCGGCATCAGAACGAGCTCATGCGCCAGCTCTTCAATCCGGCCGGCAACGCGCCGCCGACCAGCGATCAGGAGCGCTTGCTGCAGGCGCTCGGGAAACGCCTTGGCCGTGGCCGTCTGGCGGCGCTCTGGCGGCCGGCAATGGCGGCGGCGGCCGGGCTCATTCTGGCGGCGACATTGGGCGCGGTCGGCACCGAGTATTACGACGAGCGCACCACGGCTACGGTCGAGCCGATGCCCAGCTTCGCCGACACCGCGGCGCGCGTGCATAGCTTCTATGCTGGCGGGGCAAGCGAGCCGACCGAGTTCGGCGCCGATGCCGCGGGCAAGCTCGGCCCGCTGCTCGACAAGCGGCTGGGCGCGCCGCTCAAGCTGCCGGATCTGAGCCAGAAAGGCTTCAGCCTGGTCGGCGGGCGGCTGCTGCCGGCGGTCGAAGGCGCCGCGGCGCAGCTGCTCTATCGTGATCAAGCCGGACGTCTCGTGAGCGTGTTCCTCGGTCCCGCCGACAAGACGCGCCTGACCGCGACGCAGGTGGCCGAGCGCAAGAATGATCTCTCGCTCTACGCTTGGCTCGACGGCCGCATCGGTGTCGCCGTCGTCGGCGGATTGAGCGGTGACGAGCTGCGCGGTATCGCCGAGGCGGCACAGCATTCGCTGTTGCCGCCGCCCAATGGCGCCCGTCCGGACGACCGGCCCAACGCCGGCTCCGACAAGAACCCGCATCAGGATGCCTCGCGGACCTGAAAGCCGCGCTAGCGGCGGTTGGCGAGAAAGATGCCGATGAAGATGAGCGCGCCGCCGGCGATGTGAAAGCCGGCAATGCCCTCACCCAAAAAGAAATAGGCGAGCCCCGCCGAGAACAGCGGGATGAGGTGCGAGAACAGGCTGGCGCGGCTCGGGCCGATCGCGGCCACGCCGCGGTTCCAGCCGAAGAAGGCAATGACCGCGGGAAAGATCCCGACATAGAGGTAACCGAGAAGCGCCGGCGGCGTTGTCGGCAGCGGCCGGCCGAGCCAGGATTCGCCGAGGTGCAGCGGTAGCACCGTTGCGGCGCCGATGCCGAACAGCACGGCCAGCAGCGCCACCGGCGACAGCTCCGGCGGCCGGCGCGGCAGCAGCACGGTATAGATCGACCAGGTGGCGACGCCGAGCAGCAGAGCGAGGTCGCCGCGGTTGATCGAGAGCTCGACGAGCGCCGCCGGATTGCCGCGCAGGACAATAACAACCACGCCGAGCAGCGAGACGAGAATGCCGGCGAGCTGCCACGGCATGGCGCGCTCGCGGTTGACCGCGAAAGCGGCGAGCAAGGTCAGCATCGGCCCGGCCGAATTGACCAAGGCGCCATTGAGCGCCGTCGTCCATTGCAGCCCGACATAGGAGAGGCTGTTGCAGATGGTGAGGCCGAGCAGCCCGAGCAGCAGCAGGATGCGCCAACGCCGCATCAGCACCGCGCGCTTGGCGATGATCTCCCTGGCGGCGAAAGGCAGCACGACGAGGAAGGCGATGCTCCAGCGCATCAGGCTCAAGCCGAAGGGCGGCACGATGCCGGCGAGGGCGCGGCCGACGATCATGTTGCCTGACCACGACAGCATGGCGACGACGAGCAGGAGATAGGCGCCGGCCGCGCCCATGCCCGCGCGCCCGCGCTCGGCTGTCAGCGGCTCGGTGACGGCGCTGTCGCGGCTGGGCGTGGACATGCGAACGGATGCGCCAGCGGCTAGGCCGGCGCCGCGCTGCGCGCGTCGCCACCGGCGAATTGCGTATTGTAGAGCTCGGCGAAGACGCCGCCTTGGCGCAGCAGCTCGGCAAAGCCGCCCTGCTCGGCGATGACGCCGTCGCGCAGCACCAGGATGAGATCGGCGCTGCGCACGGTCGACAGGCGGTGCGCGATGATGAAGTTGGTGCGGCCCTCGGTGAGGCGGGCGATCCCCTCCATGACCAGCGCCTCGGTCTCGACGTCGAGCGCCGAGGTCGGCTCGTCCAGCACCAGGATCGGCGCGTCGCGCAGGATGGCGCGGGCGATGGTGAGGCGCTGCTTCTCGCCTTCCGACAGCGAGGCGTTGTCGCCGAGGACCGTGGCATAGCCCTGCGGCAGCGAGACGATGAGATCATGGATGCGGGCCAGCCGTGCGGCCCGCTCGATCTCGGCGTCGCCGGCTCCCGGGCGGCCATAGGCGATGTTGTCGCGCAGCGAGATCGGGAAGACGAGCGGCGGCTGCAGCACCATGGCGATCTGCTGGCGCAGCGATTTGAGGCGGTAGTCGCGCACGTCGACGCCGTCGATCAGCACGCGGCCGGTGCTCGGATCGAAGAATCGCGGCACCAGACTGAGCAGCGTCGACTTGCCGGCGCCGGTGGCACCGACGATCGCCACTTTGGTGCCCTGCTCGATGCGCAGGCTCACCTCGCGCAGCACCGGCATCTCCGGGCGGTAACGGAAGCTGACCTGCTGCCATTCGACGGCGCCGCGCGCGCCCTGGGGAGGAAAAGCGCGCGGGCCGTCCTTGAGATCGGCCTCGGTCTCGAGGATCTCGAAGCAGCGCTGAGCGCCGATGCGCGCCCCGGCGATCAGGCCCCAGCTCTGCGTGATCTGGTTGACCGGCACATAGAGCTGCGCCAGGTAGGAGATGAAGACGACGAGCTGGCCGAGGGAGAGATGGCCGCTCAGCACCGAGCGCGCGCCGACATAGACGACGAGCGCCGTGCCGATGGCGATCACCGTATTGACCGCGGCGGAATAGAGCGTCTGCCAGCTATAGAGCGACAGGGTCGCTTTGAGGCTAGCGCGGCTCGCGCCGATGAAGCGGCCGTATTCCTCCTCTTCCTTGGTGAAGGCCTGCACCACCTTGATCGAGCTCATCGCCCATTGCACCAGCGTGTAGACCATGCTCTCGCGCTCGCGCACTTCGGTGGCGATGGTGGCGATGCGGCGGTTGAACACGGCGATCAGCGCGAACAGCGCCGGCACGATGGTGAGCGACAGCAAGGTCAGCAGCGGATCGATCGGGATCAGCACCGCCAGCATGCCGGCGAGCAGCACCAGCGCCGAGACGATCGGCAGCAGCCCGTTCATGATCATGGTCTGGACGGCGAAGCTGTCGGCGGTGATGCGGTACATCAGGTCACCGACCTTCTGCCGGCCGTGGAAGGCGAGCGAGAGCCGCTGCAGATGAGCGTAGAGCGCGCCGCGCAGGTCGTTGACCATGTGCTGGCCGACGCCGATCGAGGTGTAATTGTGCAACAGCGCCAGGAGCCCGGAGCCGAGATTGACCAGCACCAGAGCGATGCAGGCGACGACCAGCAGCGTGCCGGCAGAGAGATCGGCAAGCCACGACGCGCTCAATGGCTTGCCGCCCAGCACGTGGTCGATGACGAGCTGCAGCGGCCACGGCTTCAGCAGGTCGAAGCCGGCGATGAGAAAGACCTGGATCAGCGCCCAGGCGAAGCGGCCGCGATAGGGCCGCAGATAGGGCAGGAATTTCCAGGCGAAATCGCCCATGGGCGCGACGATCGGCGTCAGGCGGCGCGCGGCGCTTCGACCGGCGGGGCGGTGTCGCCGGCCGGCGCCACCGGCGTCAGCTCGACCTGCTTCGCCACCGTCTCGATGATGCCGTGCATCAGCCGGCCGAACTCGACGGTGCGATAAGCGATGAGCGCGCCCTGCGCCAGGCCGAGGACGCCGATCACCGTGGCCGCGGTCGGTGAGTCGAGGATGAGCGCCGCCGCCGTCGCGACCGCATAAGCCCTGAGCGCCACAGCGGAGAAGCGCGACAGCCGCATGGCGCAGCGCACCTGCAGCAGCCGCTTCATGCCGCCGTGATTCTCGGTGCAGACCAGGAGGAGGGCGCGGCTCCACAGGCCGCGCGCGATCTTGATGTCCCAGTCGTTCCAGCCCTGGTCGGTGACGATGAAGTATTTCTGCGGCGTGAGGAAACGCATGAGGCCGCCGAGCAGCACCTCCTTCTCGTCGCCGCGATCGCTCCAATAGGAGAGATAAAACGCGCGCTCGCGCCACGAGAGGCGCGCCGGCTGGCGCGTCTCCGGCACCGCCTCGGGCGCGCTGTCGTGACTGCGCCAGTCGCGCAGCCGCCATTTGAGGCGCTCCCAGCCGCGCAAGGTCGGCCCGATATAGATGAGAAGGGCGACCAGCGCGCGCGCCTTGAGGCCGCGGAAGCGCTTGTCGATCGGCGCCTTGAGCGCGCCGTTGATGCACATCACCCAGGTGGTGAGCAGCGGCACGGTCAGCAACCAGGCCCAGCCGCCGGTGACCACGCCCGCCAACGCCATGACGATGGCGACGACGTTCCACTCGAAGCTCAGCGGCAGGAACTGCGCCAGCGAGGAGGGCGGCTCGTAGAGCGTCTGGAACAGGCCGCGGCCGAATACGCCGGAATAGATCAGCGGCTTGCGCGACAAGAGCAGCGCCGCCGACAGGTCGCCATAGATGCGGCCGAGCCACTTCGCCTGGCCGAACAGATTGAAGCGGAAGGGATGCTTGCTGTAGACCAGCGCCTCCGCCTTGCCGTAGCCGCGCTGCTGGCCGATATAGGCTTTGACCGTGTTGCGGCGGAAATGCCAGACCACCGCGGCCGGGCTGAAGCCGATGGTGTAGCCGGCATCCTGGAAGCGCCAGCAGATGTCGACATCGTCGCCGGCGGCGCGATAGATCGGGTCGAAGCCGCCCATGCGCAGCAGCACGTCGCGGCGGAACGCCATGTTGCAGCCGGCGATGTGCTCGGCGACGTCGTCGGAGAGCAGCACATGCGTCGGGCCGCCCGGCGACACCGCGACCGCCGCCGGCACCAGGCTGTCCTCGGGCGGCGGGAAATTGGGGCCGCCGCAGGCGACCAGCTCCGCCGTCTCCATCTTGGCGACGAGATAGGCGAGCCAGTCGGGATCGGCGACGCAATCGCTGTCGGTGTAGGCCACGATCTCGCCGGTCGCCGCCTCGGCGCCGACGTTGCGCGCCACGCTCAGCCCCTTGTTCTGCTGGCTGATGATGCGGCAATAGGGGAACTGCTCGGCGATTGCCAGCGTGCGATCGGTCGAGCCGTCATTGACGACGATCACTTCGTAGTCGGGATAGTTGAGTGTCTCGAGCGAGGCGAGGCACGGCTCCATCGTGCGCTCGGCGTTGTAGGAGCACACCACGACCGAGACGCGCGGATAGTGCGGCAGCGCCGGCGGGATGGGCCCGGTATAGCGCTCCTGCACCGCGGTGAAGGCCGGCTTCTTCAGGCGCTCGCGGCTGACCAGACCGAAGGCCCAGTCCTCGATGAGGTGGCCGCCGGTGAACCACTCGTCAGTCCAGGCGAAGACGAAGGTGCCGGCGGCACCCATCTCGAAGGCGGTGCGGATCTGCCAGGACAGCGTCTCCGCCTGCTCGCTCTCGCCTTCGCGCATCGAGTCCATGCCGAACTCGGTCAGCACCAGCGGGCGGTCGACAGCGAGGTTGTGGAGGCGCGAGAGATAGCGGCGGAAATCGTTCTCGCGATGCAGGTAGACGTTGAAGCAGAGGAAATCGGTGAAATCGATGGTGAGATATTCGGTCGACGGGAAATTGGCGTAGCTGACGAGGCCGGCCGGGTGGATCGCCTTGACCGCGGCGACGAGTCGCTTGAGGAAGGCGCGCACCCGCTCGGGGCCGTGCCAGCGCACCATGTCCGGCGGAATCTCGTTGCCGATGAGATAGGCGAGGATCGCCGGATGGCGCTCCAACCCCCGCACCGCCTCGGCCACCGTGCGCAGGATGTCCGCCTGGGTGTCGGCGCTGTCGAGGAAAGTGATGTGCTGCGACCAGGGAATCCCGGCGAGCACCTTGAGCCCTGCCTCGGCGGCAAGGTCGAGCAGCCACAGCGGCGGCACGGTGAATACCCGCACGGTGTTCGCGCCCATTTCCGTCATCAGCGCGAAATCGTGCCGTACCGTGTCGGGCTCGGGGAATTGCGTGCCGTGCGCCGCCGGCGCGAACGGTCCGTACGTCACGCCCTTGACGTAGAACTTAACATCGCCGGCGAAAAAGAATTTGCCTTGTACGCGAACCGCCGCGCTGTCCTCCTCCGGATGCGCCTCATGGCGCGCCGCTACGGCGGCCTCGACCGGCTCCATTATGAGCGAACTCCCGTGACTTCCGGCTGACGCCGAACAACCCGTGCCGACCCCTGCGGTGGGAGGGTGGGCTGCCCCGCGTCGGCTGCGACGCAGGCTTGACGGCAGAACGGCGGCGTCGCGCGCGCTATTCCGCGGCCGCGATAGCGCCGCAGAATGGGGTGTCTGTCAAGCGCCGCCCGAGGATTGGCTCGGCGCGGCTGCCGCCGCCGCCGCCGCGCCTCGCCGCGTATGCCATGCCCAGGCGGTGCCTATAATGGTGTCGAGGTCGGAAACCCGGGGCGTCCAGCCCAGCGTGCGGTTGGCCAGCGTCGCATCGGCCACGAGGCAGGGCGGGTCGCCGGCACGGCGCGCGACCTCGCGCTGCGGGATGCGCCGCCCGGTGACGCGCTCGGCGGCAGCGATCACCTCGCGCACCGAATGGCCCTGGCCGGTGGCCAGGTTGAGGGCGATGCTGGCGCCGCCGCGCTCGAGATAATCCAGCGCCTGGACATGCGCCGCGGCGAGGTCGGTGACGTGGATATAGTCGCGGATCGCCGTGCCATCGGGCGTGGCGTAGTCCGTGCCGTAGATGTCGATCTGCGCGCGCCGGCCGAGCGCCGCATCGAGCACCAGCGGAATGAGATGCGTCTCGGGATCGTGGTGCTCGCCGGCCTCGCCCTCGGGATCGGCGCCGGCCGCATTGAAATAGCGCAGCGCGACATGGGCGAGGCCGTGCGCCACCCCATGCCAGTGGAGCGCGCGCTCGATCATGAGCTTGCTCTCGCCATAGGGAT
>Ga0134125_10006014_pt1 | contig 13756 bp, 12 predicted proteins | sample KB31751_FD_96464 | JGI IMG/M metagenome (GOLD analysis project Ga0134125, IMG submission 96464) | Terrestrial soil microbial communities with excess Nitrogen fertilizer from Kellogg Biological Station, Michigan, USA - KB3-175-1 | ecosystem: Environmental > Terrestrial > Soil > Unclassified ... | reverse complement strand
TCGATCCGCCGCGCCATTTCGTCGAAGTCTTTTCCCAGTTCCGAAACCTCGTCTCCCCGTTTTAGGAAGGGGTCATTGCCCACGCGGGCCGTAAGATCGCCGGACGCAAATCGCCGAGCGACTGCACGAAGGCGGCGTATGGGAGAAGCGAAATAGCGAGCTAATCCGTAGCACACGATCCCGGCCGTCACCAGTAGCGCCAGAATGCGCAGCAGCCATGTCCTCAGAGGAACTGCATAGGCCGGAGGACGGCCGTGCGGGAGGTCATATAGAAGTACATAAGGCAGGTTTTTCGGGCCTCTCGCGGGAGCTGCGATCAGCGTTTTCCCACTCCCCCGGATGAATTTTGATGAGTTCGTGGCCGCGGCGCGCTTCGCCAGGTCGCTTACGGAAGCCGGGAGCTTTTCCCCGCAAAGATCCTTTCCTTGGGTATCGGTAAGGTTCCTGCGTAGGTCAAGTTCGGGAAACGGCTCCTGCCGGTCGAAAAACGCCTGAACCGCGCTGCAACCCTGGTTGTCGTAAATTGCCGCTGCATCGTGCCCATAGAGCTGGATAAAGGTGTGGCTCAGGCGCCATCGGGGAAGGGTGACGTCGGGTTCGGTCAAATAGACGCTGCCTATCAGAACCGCAACCAGCAGGACCGTTGCCGCCCAGAACCACAGAAATATCCGTATGAAAAGAGTACGCACTCCCGCGTTACTTACCTGCCGAGACAACGGCGTATTGATAACCGACGTTGCGCACCGACTTAATCCGTTCCACTCCCTTGACACGAGCGCCGAGTTTGCGGCGCAGGCTGCTCACGTGGTTATCGATACTTCTATCGAACACAGCGAATTCCCGTCCGAGCACGTCCTGGAAAAGCTGCTCGCGCGGCACTACCTGCCCGGCCCCATTGAGGAGCACCCGCAGCAAATCGAATTCCGCTGTTGTCATGTCGATCAATTCACCGTCCCGCCGCACCACGCGCGCCCGCGAGTCCAGTTCAACATCTCCGACAACAAGAATATCCGAATTAGGCGGCTCGCTTTCAGCCCCATCGTGGGTCCGCCGCAGGATGGCATGGACGCGGGCGACCAGTTCGCGCGGGTTGAACGGTTTGGGGAGGTAATCGTCCGCCCCAATCTCCAGCCCGACAATGCGGTCAATGTCGTCGCCGCGCGCCGTCAGCATCAGCACGGGCACGTGCGATTGCGCACGGAGTTGCCGCAAGACTTCAAAGCCGTTTAGCCCTGGCAACATCACGTCGAGGATCACCAGCGAGTAATGTCCGCTCAAGGCCTGCTTCAGGCCGGTATTACCGTCCTGCGCGAATTCGAGGCTCAACCCCTCGTTCAAAAGGTATTCGCCGAGCAGTTCGCCCAACTCAGAATCGTCGTCAACAATCAGGACGCGGCGCAAGGAACCTCCGTCCTCTGTTGTAGCGCAGTCGTTGCGTAAGATTGGGCTGAATAGTTCCGGCATGGGGAAACCGGGGGATTAACGCCAGTGTTGAAACGCGGCGGCCGTGGCAATCAGCGGACGCGCAATCCGCAGGAAACAAAGCGCTGTATCGCTTGCGTTCTGTTTCCTGAGATGTGCGCCGTTCGGCGGCGTGTTGGGGTGTTGGGGACTAACCGCCGAATGTCTTGCGAGCGCGGGTGTCGTCATCGCGCTCAAATGCCGTAATCTGCTGGATTGGAAGTAACCGGAGCTTTGCCCCGCGCCTCCCAAGGGGGCTGAAAATACATACGCCAGGAAGAGGAACGAGGCGCCTGCCAGCACCGTCCAGATCCAACGCGCTATGGTTGCCCGCTTCATACATCCTCATCATGCGTCCTCGGCGATAGCCGCACGGTCCGAAAATGTATTCGGCGTGTAAGGGTTTGTCGCGAATGGAGCCGGTGGCGACGAGGAACATTAACGCGCCGAAATCCATTCTTTTGAGCCATTCACATCTTGCGGACGCTCGGCGATGACGGCAATGCCGGCCGGTATCCAGGAACAGGACAACTCCTTGCTGTCGTGACACGCCGCTGCATCCGTCTCTACCTGTTTCGTTGCTTCCGCGAGCACTTCGGCGTTGTCCGCCGCAAGGACGGCCATATCGTGATCGGACTGGCTTACGCGGCGCAGATAAATCAAGCGGATGTAGCGGCGCCGCCGTGGCAATTGGAACAATTTCACCGTTGGATTTGGCTCTGCTCTCGTCACGCCGTTCCGGGTGGTTTCCGCCGATAAGAATTGAATACTCAATCCCGCCCACTGCTTTTTCCGCACAAGATAGAAGGATGTTTCGTATCCCATAAAATCTTTACCCGCGGAGAGCGTCATCATGTTTGTACCGGTCTGTTGAACGTTCGGGGTAAGCCGATACCCGCCGGATCGCAGCAACGGAGTGACCACCCGCAAGCGCCACCCTGGCTGGAGGTCCAGATACGATGTGTTCACTGCCGGCGCCGGGGGAGTCCGAACCCTAGGTGACGCGCAGGCAGATAGTACGATCAGCAAGCAGACGAGTGAGTAAAAGGCCTTGTGTGCATTTATACGCACGATGTGAAAAATTTAGCATGATGGCGCTTCCCGGTCAAGCAGCAGACGTTTTGCGGCCAGTGCAAGCTTGCGGCGATAGAATGGACGCAAGTCGATTAGTAAACGCCATCTTTACAGGTGAAAGTGTTAATCGCGACTATCCGGATGTTTTTGAGGTGAAATTTCTGATGGCTACGACACGATCTGTGTTGGTCATATTCGGTTTTGTAATCGCGGCTTTGCCCGTTTTCGCGCAGGACGGAACGGCGCCGGCGGTCACGTTCAACAAAGATGTGGCTCCGATTTTCTACCAGCACTGCGTTGTCTGCCATCATCCGAACGACATCGCTCCGATGTCTCTGGTCACATACAAAGAAGCCCGCCCGTGGGCGGCGGCGATTCGCGAAGCCGTTGTGCGGCGCGTGATGCCGCCGTGGCACGCGGACCCCCACGTTGGAGACTTTCTGAACGATCCGCGTTTATCCGATAAGGACATTCAGACGATCGACGCCTGGGCGAAAAGTGGAGCCACGGAAGGCGATCCCAAGGATTTGCCCGCGGCGCCGTCGTTTCACGATGGCTGGCATATCAAGCCCGATGTCGTGTTAACCATCCCGGAACAGGTTGTCAAAGCCGGTAATCAGGACGATTACGAATACATCTACGTCCCCACCCATTTCACGGAAGACAAGTGGATCCAAGCGGCCGAGGTGTTGCCCGGAGATCGCCGTGTTGTGCATCACGCGACGGTCAGCGTTGTCAGCGCCGACGAAGCTCCGAAACTGATCGAGAGTCACGCCGGCGTCCAGAAGCAGGATAAGTATCACTTCAGAACCGGCAAGGTGAATCACATGAAAGCCGACGCGCCGGTTGCCGATGACGGCTGCTCGGCCAGCGCCGACGGACAACTGCCCGATCCAACCTCCGGCGGCATCAATCACGTACCGGCGATCTATCTTCCAGGACACTTAGCGGAAGTGCGGCCTCCTGGATATGCGCTGAAGATTCCCGCCGGTTCCTATCTGCAATTCCAGGTGCATTACAGCAACCGGCTAGGCAAGGACGTCACCGATCGAACCAGCATTGGCCTGGTGTTTTCCAAGGAGCCAGTGACCCATGAAGTGGCGCAGTACGAGATCTGGAACAACTGGTTTCAGATTCCGCCGAATGATGGCGACCACAAGGTGACATCCTGCTTTACACTGCCGAAAGACGTGATGGTGGTGGCGTACACGGCTCACATGCACTTCCGGGGGAAGAGTATGACGACGGAAGCGATCTATCCGGATGGACGGCACGAAGTGCTCTACAATGTTCCGAAATATGATTTTCGCTGGCAGGAGACCTATTTCCTGAGACATCAATTTCTCATGCCGAAAGGCACGAAATTGGTGACGACTGCTTACTTCGATAACTCCGCGAATAACGGGCTGAATCCGGACCCGTCAAAGACAATCCGGTGGGGCGAGCCGAGCACCGAGGAGATGATGGGCTTCTGGCTGGCATATGCCGACGTCACGCCTGTCGATGAAAAAGCGGTGGGAAGTGCGAAAGCGGGCGTGGGCGGCGAGTTGTCGGCGAAGAAGTGAATAGCGTTGCAGCAAACATCGGTGTTCGGCGTGCCTCGCCCCGGTCGTTTTCGCAATTGATCAACCGGCGGGAATGCTTGGGATTACTGTTGGCCTCTCGCTGCGCTCTGGCCCGGCAGCAGCAACCCAAGGGCGTGCCTCCATCGAAAGACTGGGTCTGCCCCATGGACCCGGATTATCGCTCCGATAAGCCGGGTAAGTGCCCGCGATGCGGCATGACCCTGGTGCTGCACGTGCCGGATCGCATCGAATACCCGCTCGAAGTAACGCAATCGCCGGAACTGCTGCGGCCTGGAGATACGGCCACGCTGACCTTTCGTGTCCTGAATCCGGCGACCAATCAGCCCGTCAAGCACTTCGAGATTGTGCACGAGAAGCTGATGCATTTATTTATCGTCAGCGAAAATCTGGGCTTCTTCGCGCACGTACACCCCGTGCCACAGCTGGATGGCTCGTTCGTCCTCAAACAGCAGTTGCCTGACGGTGGTATGTACCGGATGCTTGCCGATTTTTACCCCTCCGGTTCCGTGCCGCAACTTGCGGTGGATACACTATTCGTTTCCGGGACCAGCAAGCACATCGATTTATTGCCATCGCTCGCGCCGTCGAAGTCGGTGAATCTCACGGCTTCGCTCCGCTTGGAGCCTGCCATTCCACTGGCCGGACTAGAGACGAAGATGTTTTACACGTTGCAACCCGGAGAAGGGCTGCAGCCTTATCTCGGCGCCTGGGGCCACATGCTTGTGGCAAGCGCCGACTTGGTCGACATGATTCACCTGCATCCATTCATCGCGAACGGAAGCCCTGACGTACAGTTCAATCTCACTTTCCCGCGTCCCGGGCTCTATCGCATCTGGACGCAATTTCAACGGCAGGGAGAGGTGAACACGGTCGTCTTCACCGTGCCCGTGAAAGCGTTGTAGCGCGCGAAGAGGTAGCCTCCATCGTTTCGAGCGCGAAGCGCAATGGTTCGGACGATTCGACGATTGTTCCCGGAGGCAGTTGAACAGGTTCGCGGAATCGGAATACACGGTTCCACTTCGGATCGAATCGATAGAGCCATACCAGCGGCTGAATGCGGCCATCGGGCAATTGCGCGACGATGCGCGCGGAAGTGACAGGCTTGTCGGGTACGGGGCGAAGGCCAAGCGCGGTGAGCGGTTCCCGCAATGTCGTGCGAGTGGCGATCGTGACGGCATCGCGCAGAGGGGGCATCGGAGGGGCCGGCGCCGCAGGCTGCTCTTTCGGCAGCAAAGCTGGATCGCCCTGCGGAGCGCCACCGACCACCCAGGCGGTGATGATGATGATCTCTTCCTGGGTCAGAGCGTGATCGATCAGCAGGTTGCCAAAACCTTTCACAGCGCCCCACGGAGGCATGGAACGGGAGAGCACCTGCTCTTTGATATCGACGGCCCAAGGACGGGTTTCCTGATAGCTGGTCAAAGGAACGGATGAACCTGCGCCGTGACAAGATAGACAGCGGCGCGCGAAGATCCGTGAGATATCGCGGCTATAGGTGAGATTGGTTGTGATGATGTCGTGGGCAGCCAAGGGCCCCGCCGCCAGCATTGGCGCGAGCAGGCAGGTAAGTGCAAACTTCCTCACTTCCTTCAGCATACCGAGAGGCTTTACGGCTGCCTTTGCGATTGCAGTTTGCCTACACACAGAGCCGCCTTGCGCCAGCAAGCGTTTTTCGGACAACCGCATAACCGTGCACCGGCGTGCAGCCGCTCCGATTGGAGTTTGCCTACGCACGGAGCATCTATTTCTCGTGTTACTTGCTGTTCTGTTTCGCCTTCGCCGCTTGGGGCTTAATACCCGCGAATGCCTTTAACGCATCGTCGACACTCTTGCCCGTCAGTTCGTAAAGCGAAGGCTCGCCTTCGCGCTTTGCGATGTAATTTGCGCTTGACTTAGCGAACGAGGCCTTCTCGACGCGTTTTCCGTCGTTTGATGTGACGGTTATATCGATTGCGGGATTGGCAAATCCGGTGGTTGGGAATGACGTCGCCGAGAGATCGCGCAATTGATCGATGATCGCCTGCACGGACGAGGCATCCATTGTCTTGCCGTTCGATTTCCAATCCTGTCCGCTCTTTGTATAGGTGGTGTCGCTAGACCCGTTGCGAAACTCCAGCTTCGTCGGATCGCTGAAGCCGAAATCGAAGATTTTGTGGTTCCGGAAATCGGCGAGAGTCTTGTCGACGCTCGATCCCAGATCCGACGATACCTTGTACATGCCGGCCACAACCGAACTCTTGGCGTAGTAATCGTCTTTGTTCTTCCGAACATCGAGCGATTGCGGGCCGCCGGCATCCGTGACCTTTACTGTAGCCACGGGCTGTCCGGCCGCGAATAGGGCTGCGTCTTTCTTTTCGTCGGCCGCCGCGCCGGTGAGGTCCATGCGTGCGTCGCCCAGCTTGCGAACCAGTTCTTCCACCTGGAAGCTGTCGGCGCGGTAGGGGCCGGGTTTTACTATTTGCCAGTCGCCCTGATTGTTCTTGCCAAAGGTCAAATCGCCCTTCTTTGTAGTTAGCTCGATGCTGGTAAGTTTTTCGGAATTGAACGTCAGCAGGCGTTTGTCGCGAAGGTCGTTGACGGATTTGTCGAACGAGCTCTTGACAGAGGAGGAGACGGCGTAAATCTTGGGATCGGAATCGGCCTTTGCGTAAACGAGAGATCCTGCGGGCGCGTCGTCCCCGAATTTGACAGTGTCCTTTTTACCATTCTTCAAATTCAGCGTGACCGTCAAGCTGGGATTATTCAGGCCATACTGTGAGCCCGCGGAGCCGTTCTCCGCAACCACACTGTCGGCGTTCAGGGGCGCGAGCGCCGACGTTAAGCCGGACACAGCATCCTGGTCCGCGGAAACGGTCGCAGGCGCGATAATCTGCCATTTCCCGTTTGTGCGTTTGAGGTCGATGCCGGTCCCGTCATTTTTCTTGATATCGATCTGCTGAAGCTGGTCGGCGGGGATGTTGACCAATTTCACGGTGTTGGAGGCGGTGGTGGAACTCGCTGATTGAGGATGTTTCTTTGCCCACCACACGCCGGCGCTGAGGGCAGCGAGAAGAACCGCTGCCGCCACTAAGCTTCGTGGTTTCATTCGTTATCTCCGCTTCAGGAAGATGCTGACTCCTGCCGCAATCATCACGAGAGGCAGGAAAATAAGCGCGAAGTAGAAGAAGATGCGCATCTGCGCGGCCGAGACGTTGAGACGCCGATCTTGTGTCTCTTTGGGCCGGATAGAGATGAGATCTTCATCCTGGGCGAGCCAGTTGATCGCATTCATAGCCAGATCTTTATTTGCATTGAAGTCGATGAAATTATTGGCGAGGAAGCCGGAGTTTCCAACAACAACGAAACGGCCTTGCGAATTCGACTTGCCGGTGGAATATTCGCCGGATGCAGCTAGAACGAAAGGCCCTTTCTTGTTCTTTGGATCGCCAAGCGTAACAGATGCCGAGCTCAGGTTCGATGTTGCCTCGGCGCGGTCGCCCGTGGAGAACAGCTTTTCAGTAGTGCTCTTGCTGTTATTGGCGATGTTCATGGATTGCGCCAGCGGGAATGCCGTGGCGGAGTGCAACTCGCTCACAATCGCTTGCGTGCCGTAACTGGTGATAAGCGGCACTTCAGGACCGACGCCGAGCAACTGGCCCATGGGATTGACTTCGAGGACCAGGTTGTTGTCGAGCGTGACGCCCCAGCCCGCAAGCATCTTCTCCAAGGAATCGTTTTTGCTGATCGTTTCGCGGCCCATCTGGAGAGGCGGATCGAGCAGGAACATTCCCCGGCCGCCGTTTTCAACATATTTCTGAATAGCAGCCGTCTCAGTCGGCTGATAGTCGTAGCGCGGCCCCGCGACGACCAGAACCGTGCAGTCCTTTGGAACGTCGGGCGACTGCAGCAGAGAAACAGCCTTGGCGGTGTAGTTCTCCTTCGATAGCGCATCCTTTAGCCGGGACAGCCCGGAGCTTCCGCTTTCATCAAGGCTGTGCTCGCCACTGCCCTGAACAAAGCACACCTCTTTCGTGCCGCCCTTTATGGCTCGAATGAAAGCGCCGGTGATGCCTTCTTCCGTGAAGTTCCGTGCTTCCTCACGTTTTCCATTTACTTCGACGTAGGCGGTTCCGGGAAACTTGACATTGTAGGACCGCGCCACGGTCGGGTTTTTAACATAATCGACGTACTGGCTGTGAATCTTCGGGGAGAGATTCGCGTAACGATCCAGGAGAGCCTTGGCCTGATCGAACTTCGCCGTCTGGTCGATGTAAGTGATAGTCGCGTTAGCCTTCAGATCCTTGACAATCTTTTGCGTCTGCTCGGAGAGCGTGTAGCGCTTGTTGGCCGTCGCGTCGTAAGTCTTGTTATAGCGATTGGCGAGCCAGTTGATCATCACGAGAACCGCGATGATCACGATGACGTACAGGGCCGCGGTGGCGCCATACTTCGCCTCGCGGGCCGTGCCCGCTTCCATCGGTCGTTTCGCTGCCATCTACGCCCTCCACCGCATCGACTCAAGCGAACGAGCCGTCAAAAATAAACCGAAGAAAATCATGGATAGATAGAAGATGAAGTCTTTGGAATCGAGAACACCACGCGAGAAGCTGTCGAAATGACTCACGATCGAGATATAGGAGAGCACTTGCGCCACGCCCGAACTGTCAAAGGCAGTCGCCCAACTCAATACAAAGAGAATGAGCGCCAGGGCGAAGCCGATTGCGGCGGCTACGATTTGATTCTTCGTTAGCGTGGAGATGAACGTACACAGGGCAAGAATGCTCGCGCCTTGCAAAAACAGGCCCACAAAACCGAGCGCGACGGGTTTCCAGTCGGGATTGCCGTAGACGAACAAGAACGAGAAATCCGCCAGAATCAGCAGAAGCAGAGCGCCGTACATCAACACGGCGGAAAGCCACTTGCCGAGAATAATTTCTAGATCGTGGACCGGAGAGGTGACAAGCAGTTCGATGGTGCCCTGCCGCTTCTCTTCCGCAAACAGGCGCATTGCAAGCAGCGGAAGAAGAAAGAGAGCGATCACGGCAACGTTCGAAAGCACCGGGACAATAATCCGGTCGTTCAAATTCATAGGCATCGATTGCCCCATCATCTGCGATTGCAGACTGTCTTTAACGAAGAACGCTGACGCGGCGTAGGTGAAATAGCCGCCAAGAAACGCGAAGACGGTCAGCAAAACCCAGGCGATGGGCGATACAAAATAGCTGTAAAGTTCGCGGCGGCAGATGGTCCAGACGTTTCTCATTGCTGGCCTCCATCCGGCATCCCGCCTGTCAGTTGCAAGAAAACTTCTTCGAGGCTGTAGCTGAGCGATTTCATTTCAAATAAGTTCCAACCGGCATTTACAACTGAACGAGCTACGTCGGCCCGTGCGCTGTGGCCGGGAAGGCTCTCCACTTCAAACGTAAGTTTATGATCCGTGGCGTGCTTAAACAGGACTTTGCTGACGCCGGATAAGGATTCGAGCCGCTGCTGCACGTCGGATTGTCCGGCAATGCCATCGGTTTCGAGCTCGAGCGAAATGGCGTCGGACCCGCGCATCCGGTGCGTCAGATTCTCCACCGAATCGGTCGCCACGATGTGGCCTTTGTTGATGATGACAATCTTCTGGCAGATCGCCTCGACTTCCGGGAGGATGTGCGTGCTGAGAATAATGGTGTGCTCGCCGGCCAGGTTCTTGATCAGCTCGCGGGTTTCGTTGATCTGCTTCGGGTCAAGTCCCGAGGTCGGTTCGTCGAGGATCAGGACTTCTGGATTGTGAATGATGGCTTGAGCGAGGCCAACGCGCTGGCGGTAACCTTTCGACAACTTGGAAATAAGCCTGTTCCGGACGTCGGCGACGGCGCATCGCTCGGAGACCTCATCGACGCGGCGTTTCAGATCCGGCCCGGTCATCCCTTTCAGGCGGCCTACAAAGGCGAGATAGGCGCCCACCGACATTTCCGGGTAAACAGGAGGCGCCTCAGGCAGGTATCCAATGCGCTTCTTCACTTCCATCGGCTTTTTGAACACGTCGTAGCCGGCGACGGTCGCCGTGCCGTCGGAGGGCGGCATGAAGCAGGTCAGCACTCGCATTGTTGTCGTCTTGCCTGCGCCGTTAGGCCCAAGAAAGCCGACGATCTCGCCCTTATCGACCGAGAACGAGATATTGTCAACGGCAATGTGACGCGCGTATCTCTTCGTAAGACCTTCAACTTGAATCATATGGATATACGGAACTGCCACGTGCGCTCCGGAAGGTATTGCCGGAAGCGCACGCTTGGACGCACCACGCCCAAACACATAGCGTAGCGGACAGCGGAATCCCTGTCCATTTGGACGGACGAAGAAACGGAGTGTTTCGTTGATACGTAATGTGGAGCGAAATTCAGGCCAATCCCATAATCTGGAAGCCGGCGTCGACGAAAATCACGTTACCGGTCACGCCGCGGCCGAGGTCTGATGCGAGGAACACGGACGTATCCGCAACTTCTGCCGGGTCGGTATTACGGCGCAGAGGAGCATGCTCCGCGAAAGCATCCAGCATCTTAGTAAGATCCTTGACCGCGCGCGCCGAGGCTGTCTTGATCGGGCCGGCCGATATCGCGTTGACGCGAATGTTCTTCGATCCCAACTCGCTTGCCAGGTAGCGCATGCTGGCTTCGAGGGAAGCCTTCGCAACGCCCATCACATTATAGTTTGTGACGACGCGAGTGGAGCCAAGGTAAGTAAGCGTCTGAATGGAGCCACCATCCGGCATCAACGGTGCGATGGCGCGGGCAACCGCCACGAGAGAATAGGCGCTCACTTCCTGCGCCAGCAGGAACCCGTCGCGGCTGGTTTCAAGAAACGGGCGGCTGAGGTCCTCTCTGTTGGCGAACGCGATGCTGTGGACGCAAGCGTCGATTCGTCCTGCATCTATCCTTAGTTGACTCACTAAGGAATCGAGTTCTTCCGGCTTTGTGACGTCGCAGGGAAGAACCTTGAACGCTTTTAGTTCGGCGCCAAGATCTTCGACAGTCGCTTTCTGGCGCTCGCTCTGGTAGGTCAGGATGAGCTTCGCGCCTTCCCGAACATAGGCGGCCGAAATGGCGTAGGCGATCGACCATCGATTGGCGATGCCGAGGACGAGTGCGGTTTTGCCGGACAGAAGCATAAATAGTTAGTGTAACGGGGCCGGTTGCGAATTATCGCTTAGAGTGGGGTTGGAAGTTGAGGCGTTCTTCGTTCGTATCAAACTCATTCGCTTGCCGTAGGAAGTTCCACACCGTCTTGAAGCCTTCCGGTCCGACGCGTTGCCAGCCGTCGTTAATCGCGTCCTTCTGAAGATCGCTTAAATGCCACGAGAGCGGTGGATTACCTGCTTCTTTTGTCGCCGTGAATTGGAAGACGACCGATTCAACATCGATTTTGCGATCGGCGCAAACCTGTTTGAGCAAATCGAACTCCATATCGTTATGCGCCAACTGCCCGCAGCTTCGGGCATTCAGCATCGTCTCGACCGGAGCGTAAAGTTGATAGAACCAGCCGCGCGTGTTGTCGGGTCGGCTGGGCCGTCCCGGCGGAAAGCCACGGATTTGTAAAACCAATACACGGCGAATATGCGTTGTCTCAGCGGCAAGAGCCTCTTTCAGCCATTCGACTAGAGTGGCCATGCCGTAGTTATCGTAGTAACCGCCATCGACCACGTGAAATTGTGGCTGGCCGGGGCCTCCGAGGTCGGCGCGGGCCGCTGGGGTCACGAATGGAAAGGTTGCGGAAAGGCGCGCCGCGGTTGCAACCGAGAGGTCATGATCTTTGTACAATTCGTAAAACTGGGAGCACGCCTCATGTGGCTTCTCGAACTGCGTGGTTCCGATTAACAGGCGCCCGCCGCTCTCTGTAAGCGTTCCATTGAATAGATTGGCTGGGCGGTCTCCGTTTGCAACCGACGTTCGCCAGTGTGCCAAGCCGGCGCCCGTTTCCGGCAACAACCTGATGAATGCGTTTTCGAGAGCATTCCCGCGATCCTGAAACCGGCGCCATAGAAACGGCGTAAGAGTCCTCCACACATCGGGATAGATCAGTCCCCAAGCGATCTCGTTGAGGCACGATGTTTGAGAGCGGCGGACGACCTCTTCGAGATGAGAGCCCTCGGCGGGCAATCCATCTTTCGAGTAGGCGGCTGTGAAGAACATGGAGCCGACACTGCCGCCGGAAACGGAACTGATGGCCCGAATGGAATGCGCGAAGATGCTGGGCCTGGCTGGTTCGGCCGCGCGCCAGGCCCGGTCCAACTCGCAGAGAACTTTTGTGCTCCACGCCGCCGATTGAATGCCGCCCCCGTTGGCGGCGACGAGAACGATCGAATCGAATTTTGAAGACTCCAGCACTTCCGAAGGGCTGGGAACGGGATCTTGGCGGAAATCGGCGAATACGTGATAGTAATGATCCGACTTTGAGATCTGCGCGGTTGCGAAGAGATAAAGAAAGACGACCAATGAAACGGGAACCCTATATAGGTCGAGAAAGAACGATATGCCGGTGAGAGTCCAACACGCGAGCGTTGCAAGCAGAAGCACGTAAGCGAGGCTCGGGACATTTGCGAATAGCTTTAGCCGGAAGTAATGTGCGAAGCCGAGAAAAAAATAAACGGCCAGCGTGAGAAGAAAGCCGGCGATCGCGATTCGCTGCCCCGGCAGTAAATTGCCCTGCGTATCCAGATAGCCGCGCATGAATCCGATTACGTGCTGTGTCGGCCGATGTGTCGCGAATATTTCCGGGAACGCGACGAAGTATTCGAGCGAAAAACGTCCAGCCATCAGTAGCGCGCCCGAAATGCAATACCCGGCGGCGATTCCCCAAGCGAGCCGTTGCCAGCGGGTTGTTTGCTGCTTGACGGAGTAGCGCAGCGCGAATAACAACAGCGGAACGGGAATCAGGCACATCGTCCAGACAAGTGACCACCGCGGTACTTCCGTGAGCGGGCGAAATGCCGGTTGTTGCAGCCCAAAACGAGCGGGACCATAACTGAGCACCATCCACCCTGTGATCAGCGCCGTCCAGGACATGACGCAGGTCGCGACGGTGACGGGCACTATTTGGAGACCGGTGAGGTCCAGGAGATTCGCTAATAACGAGCGGGCCAGTTTCAATGCAAGCAGTGGGAAAAAAAACAGGAAGAAGGCAGTCATCAGCGGGAAGCGCAGGACAAACAAATGCGGCAACAAGCTTTCCATAGACGGTCGCCAATTCGAGAGCCACTCCTCGTCAAATGAGCCTAAAGCAGATTGTAAATTGAAACGGCGACGGATGGGGCGCTAGATGTCCTGTGCGCGGCCTTTCCACTCGCCGCCGCGCCCTCGCCAATAATTGGCGGCCGAGTGAACTGTGGCGTACAGATAGAACACAGCCACCAGTGGCAGCGAAACAGCCCAGAGCGGATTCCGCCGGTAGAACCGCAGCAGGGGAATGTACGCCCCGGCCATCATTCCCAAGGCGAGTGCGCCGCATATCATCGCGGCCGGTATGCCCGAGCAGAGCAGCGCAACCGGCAAAACGTATGTGAAGAGTAAGCCGATCGCCGTCGCCAGCAGCAATGCAGTCGCATGCCGAAGTTGGTTGAATGCCGTACGAGAAATCATGTTCTCGATTTGCCGGAAGCCGCCGTAGCTCCGAAT
>Ga0134125_10006013_pt1 | contig 13758 bp, 10 predicted proteins | sample KB31751_FD_96464 | JGI IMG/M metagenome (GOLD analysis project Ga0134125, IMG submission 96464) | Terrestrial soil microbial communities with excess Nitrogen fertilizer from Kellogg Biological Station, Michigan, USA - KB3-175-1 | ecosystem: Environmental > Terrestrial > Soil > Unclassified ... | reverse complement strand
TCGACGTACCAGACGTCAAGTTCGAATTTCTCTTCCCAGGTGAGCATGTTTCTCCCGTTTACCTGAGCCCACCCGGTCATTCCGGGGCGGACGTCGTGCCGCCGCGCCTGCTCCGGGCTGTACAGCGCAAGATACTCGACCAGCAGGGGGCGCGGACCGACCAGACTCATGTCGCCCTTGAGGACATTCCATAGTTCCGGCAATTCGTCCAGGCTGCTGGCTCGCAGGAAGCGTCCGAAGGGAGTCAGCCGTTCGGCGTCGGTTCCATCGGTGTCCCGCATGGTGCGGAACTTGACGAGTTCGAAGGTTCGTCCTTGCCAGCCAGGGCGGACTTGCCGGAAGAAAACCGGTGTGCCCAGTTCCCGGCGTACCCGCCATGCAATGATCGCCAGGACGGGCGACAGGATCAGCAGGGCGGCTGCGGATCCCGTGATGTCGATGACACGCTTGAGGCTCGGAATCATCGAGCCGGTTCTCCGATCCCCATCTGCTCCAGGAGGGTCGCGTTGACCTTGTGAACGTCGTATTTGTCCTCCGCAATTGCGCGAGACTGCGCGCCCATCCGGGCGGCCAGCGTCGGATCGTCGATGAAATGCTGCATGGCCTGCTCCAGCCCGTCGGCGGACTTGACCGGCACCAGATAACCGTTCTGTCCGTCGCGGACCGTTTCGCGGCAGCCGGGCGCATCACAGGTGATGATGGCGCGTCCCATGGCCATGGCTTCGAGCACCGTCCGCGGCGTGCCCTCGTGGTAGGACGGCAGCACGTAGACGCTGCAGCCTGCGATGGCGGGCCTTACATCGCCCAGCCTGCCCAGATAGTTCAGTGTGCCCGCTGCAAGCCATTGGTCCAGTTCGTCCTGCCGGATGGCATCCGGACTGTCATCGATCCAGCCCACCAGGTTAAAGACGATTTCCGGGTGGCGTGCGCGGATCCGGGCGGCCGCCTGTGCGTACTCCCGTACGCCTTTGTCGCCCAGCAGCCGCGCAATCAGCAGGAAACAGAGGCTTTCCGGCAATGGAGCCTGCTGATAATGACGGATATCGACGCCTGAGCCATTGATGACATACGAAGGCGTCCGTCCGCCCACGATGTGCGCCGTGCGGAAGACGGCCTGGTCGTCGGGATTCTGGAAAAAAACCTTGTTGGTAGTGCGCAGGGCCAGCGCGCAAAGCTTCCGGACGACGTTTCTAAGCAGCTTCATCCGCCGGTCCTGGCCGGCGCTGCGAAAGGCGTATCCGAGCCCGGTGATGAGCGTGAAACGAAGCGGCACGTGGGCCAGCCACGCCGCCAGCGAGCCGTAGATGACGGGTTTGATGGTATAGCCCAGGAACACGTCGGGACGTATGTCGCGCATCAAGCGCCAGAGGTTCAGGAGTGTGGCCAGATCGGCCTTCGGGTTGGTGCCGGTGCGGTGCAGTGTGATCTCGTGTGCGTCAACGCCGAGGGCCTCCAACTGCCGGCGGAGCGGGCTCGTCGCGGGCAGGTCGGGCGCCGCGACATGAACCTTGAAGCCGTCGGCTTGCAGTGCCGCAATGAGCGCGCCGCGAAAGGACATGATGGAGTCCGGGAAGCCCGCTACCATCAGGAATACCGGAGTCTTGCGCGCGCTCATCGGGTCTGCTCGGCCAGCCACGCCTGGAACATCAGCACGGGCCACAGCTGGTACTGCCGGTTGTATTGGCCGCTCAGGTGCTCCTCCCAGCGCTTGCGGATCGGCGCGGGATGGAAGTAGCCGCCGGCCTTCAAACTGTGTTCGGTCAGCAGCGACTCCGCCCAGTCCTTGAGCGGGCCGCGCAACCAGCTGTCGATCGGGATGCCGAATCCCATTTTGGGGCGTTCGACCAGCGCTTTGGGTACATGCCGGTAAAGCACCTGGCGCAACAGCCACTTGCCAGTCCCGTGGCGGATCTTCAGTTCGAGCGGCATGCGCCATGCGAGTTCCACCACCCGATGATCGAGCATGGGCACGCGCGTCTCCAGGCTGTTGGCCATGGCGGCGCGGTCCACCTTGGCGAGGACCTCTTCCGGCAGGAACGTTTGGGCATCCATGGCCATCATCCAGTGTTCGAAGCGGTCGGTGATTGGCCCCTCGCCTGCCCCCGTGAGCAACGTTTTCGGTTCAGTGGCGTCGCGAACCACGAGGGCGGGATCAGGCCAGTGACTGCAGAGCCTCAGGAAATAGGCCTTTTCCTCGCTCAGCGGGAGGACATTCGCAAGCTTCTGCGCCTTCGTGCCCGGGATGGCGATTCTCAGCGCGCCGGGCAACAGTGGCCTTGCCACTGTGAAGAGCCGGTCCCAGGTGGCGGGCGGCAGTGCGCGCAACAGTGCGGCCAGGGCGGTGCGCGCGTAGCGGGGGAGACGCTGCATCGCGCGCCAGACTTTCCGCGCCGTCAGATAGCGGTTGTAGCCGCCGAACAGCTCATCACCTCCGTCGCCACTGAGCACGACGGTGACGCTCTGGCGGGCCAGGTGGCTGATGAGGAAGATGGGAATCTGCGAATCGGCCGCAAGCGGCTCGGTGTAGATTCCCGGCAGCTTGGGAATGACGTCGAGCGCGTCGCGTGGCTGGATGCGCAATTCTGTGTGGTCGGTTCCCAGGTGGCAGGCCACTGCCCGCGCATGGCTGGCTTCGTCGTAGGTTCCATGATCCAGCCCCACTGTGAAGGTCTTGATGGGGCGCGCGCTCTGGCACTGCATGAGTGCAACCGTCGTGCTGCTGTCGATGCCGCCGCTCAGGAAAGCCCCCAGGGGGACATCCGACAGCATCTGGTCCCGGATGCTCGCGCTGAGTTGGTGTTCCAGTGCGTCGATCGCCTGCTCGTCCGAGCCTTCGAAAGGGTGCCGCAGTCCTTCAGCCACAGCCTCATTAAACGACCAGTAGGGTTCCGGGTCTGCCTGAGGGCGCGCGCCCTCGGGCAGGTGCAGCGTGAGCAAATGGCCCGCCGGCAGTTTGTGGATGCCCTCGTAGACGCTGTAGGGCGCTGGAATGTAGCTGTGGCGCAGCAGTAATGTCAACGCGTTGCGATTGATGCGGTTCTCGAACGCCGGGTGGACTTTCAGCGCCGCCAGCTCGGAGCCGAAGAGCAGCGTGTCGCGCTGCCAGCCCCAGTACAGCGGCTTTTCACCCAGCCGGTCGCGCGCGAGCGTCAGAACCTTGCTGCGCCGGTCCCAGACGGCCAGGGCGAACATGCCGACACAGGCGCGCAGGGTGGCCGCGATGCCCCAGGCGGCAAAACTCGCGAGCAGCGTCTCGGTGTCGGAGGTTCCGCGCCAGGCGGGCGCCTCGCCTTTTGATTCCAGGGTCTGCCGCAGCGCCCGGTGGTTGTAGATCTCGCCGTTGAAGACGATCACGTGGCGCCCGTTCTCGGAATGCATGGGCTGGTGACCTGCCGGCGACAGATCCAGCACGGACAAGCGGCGGTGTCCCAGCGTCAGCCCGCCATCGGTCCAGGTGCCGGAATCATCGGGACCCCGGTATGCGATAGCGTCCGCCATCCGCCGAACCAAGTCGACGGAGTTCGGCCCGCTGGGCCGTGGCTGATAGAAACCGGCGAAACCGCACATGATGACGATGACCTTCTAGTTAGGGTGCAGGCTGTCCCAGACGGTGTGATAGGCGGCCGCCATTTGTCCGAGACTGAAGCGGGCGGCAATTCGGCTCCGTCCATCCGCCTGGCGCCGTTGCCAACGGCTGGGCTCGCGGTGGCGTTCTTCCAGGGCCGACAGGATGGCGTTTGCCAGTGCCGGTGGGCAGCGTGCCGGCACGACCCAACCCAGGTCCCCGACGATGGCTGCCGCATCGCCCACGTCGGTGGTGACGCAGGGCGTTCCGCACGCCATGGCTTCGGCCAGAACGTTGGGGAAGGATTCCCCCGCGCTGGAGAGCACGTGCAGATCGATGGCATTCATGAGCGCGGGCACATCGTGCCGCGGACCCAGGAGCCGGACGTTTCCGTTGAGGCCCGTCCGAGCCAGAAGCGCGACCAGCGCAGTGTTGTCGGGGGTCATGTCGGGGCCCACCAGCAGGCAGATGAATGGGCATCGTCTCTGCTTCAGGGTGGCCAGCGCTGCCAGCAGGTTGGAATGGTCCTTCAGTGGATCGAAGCGTGCGATCATTCCGATCACCGGTTGCCGCCCATCGATCTGCAGGGCCTCGCGGGCCTTGATGCGGACGCCCGCGCTGAAGGGCAGCGCTTTCAGATCGAAGCCATTGGGGATGGTGACCATTTTTCGGGCGCAGAAGCCCGCTCGCCGGTGCAGTTGAACGGCGTGCTCGGAGCAGCAGACAATACGTGCGGGAATGAATCGCGACATCAGGGCGCTCAGGCGTATCACGAACAGGGTCATCCTGCTGTTCTTGTCCCGGTCGAGGTTCGATTGCCGCACCCCCCACACGATGGCCCGGACTCCCATGAGCCGCGCCGCGACGCCGGCCATCAGGTTGGCGTGGTACATCCACGTTTGCACCACATCCGGTTGCAGCGCCTTCATTCTCCGGTAGAGCTGGATCGCACCCCGCGCGCTGAATCGGCCCCGGGCCATGTTCAGGCAGTACACCGCGCATCCGGCCTGCTCCAGGCGAGCGGCATAGATTCCACGATCCATGAGGGAGATCACGGTGTGCTGATTGCCCGAGCCTTGGTCATCGGCCACCAGCCGGAACAGCACCGCTTCGGCTCCGCCATTGCTCAGGCCGGTGATGACGTGGAGGATTTTCATAAAAGCGCGCGCAGATGCCGGGCAGTTCCGCCTTTCAGGCCATGAGCATGGGTTGCTCTCGCCCGTTGGGCGCGGTTGCCGTGCAGCGCCTCATGACGTCTTCCAGCACCCCGCAGGTCTTGTCGATCTCCGCCTCGGTGAGCGTGGGGTGCACCAGAAACATCAATGCCGACTCGCCCAGTTCCCTAGCGTTGGGCAGGCGGTTGGCGGGTCGGAAGCCGGTGTGATCGAATGCCTTTTCCAGGTAGATCTCCGAGCACGACCCGGAATAGCAGGGAACGCCGCACGCATTGATTTCGGCCATGATGCGGTCCCGGCCCCAGTTGGGCGGGAGCGCAGAGGCATCGGCGAACACGTAGCACTTGTACGCGGCGTGCTCGATGCCTTCCGGAAGGCGCGGTACGCGCAGACCGGGCAGCCGGCCTGCCGTGGCCCAGATTCGCCGGGCGTTGGCCACGCGTCGGGCGTGCCATTGTGGCATCCGGTGGAGCTGGATGCGTCCGATGACGGCTTGTGCCTCCAGCATGCGTCCGTTGGTTCCGAAGCTTTCGTGCAGCCATCTGAATCCCGTCGGGTGGTGCCGGGCGTAGACCGCGTCCCAGTTCTTGCCATGGTCCTTGAAGGCCCACACGCGTCGCCAGACGGCCGGGTCCTGGGTGGTCACCATGCCGCCCTCGCCCCCGGTGGTCATGATCTTGTCCTGGCAAAACGACCAGGCGGCCACATGCCCGATGGAGCCTACCGACCGCCCCTTGTAGCGGGCGCCGTGCGCCTGGGCACAGTCTTCCACCACCTTCAGTCCATGCTGGCCGGCCAGAGCCATGATGGGGTCCATGTCGCAGGGCCAACCCGCGAGGTGCACGCAGATGATGGCGCGTGTGCGGGGAGTGAGGACGGCGGCGATCGATTCCGCCGTGATGTCCTGGGAATCCCGGCTGACGTCCGCGAAAACCGGGACGGCGCCTACGTTGACGATACTCGACGCGGATGCCAGGAAGGTCCGCGATGTGACGATCACCTCGTCGCCCGCACCCACGTCGATGGCCCGAAGCGCCAGATCCAGTGCCACGGTGCCGTTGCTGACGGCGACTGCGTAACGGCATTCGGACCAGTCGGCGAATTCCTGTTCCAGTTGCCGGCACTGCTCACCGGTCCAGTAATTGACTTTGTTCGAGAGAATGATGTCGCGTACCGCGTCGGCCTCTTCCTGCGTAAAACTGGGCCAGGGTGAGAATGGCGTATTGAGCATGGCTTTGACTCTTCAGGGCAGTAAGGATCTTTGGGGCTGTGGCTGGCGGATGGATTGGATGACGGGTACGGGGTGCCGCGGAGCGCTTGCCGGAAGACGGATCCGGCCGATGCGCGACAGCAGCAGGAACATCAGGACGGGAGCGAACATCCACTTCTGACGCAGCGAAATTCCGAGGTTTGCGGTTGTGACGGCCAGCACGGTCCAGGTGATCAGGACATACAGCCACATGAACGTCCGGTTCCCCAGCGGTGAACCGCGGCGGCCGAGGATCCTGTTCCACAGTCCAAGTCCGCACAACAACAGGAGCAGGACGTTGTCCATGGAGGCGATCAGCCCGAACGCGCTTCCGGCCTCGTAGGGAAGCGGGCGGAACAGGTAGGCGAAAAGTTGCATGGGCGGGCTCATGGAGGACAAGTCGATGCTCGTGGTCCCGACCTCGCTGACTGCTTGCCGGTGATCGATGTAGGCGCTGAGGTCGGTTGCATCCGCGTTTTCGCCCAGGCCCGAGTAATTCAGGGCGTAGGGGACAATCACCACAGAGGCCGCGAGCGCCGCGCCGCCCAGAAGGATTCTTCTGCCTATGGGGACCTTGCGCTTCACGACGAACGAACCGGCCAGCGCCATGACCATGATCCCGGCGATGTGCGGGCGCACCATCAGCATGAGAGCGACGGCCGCGACCATGAGCCAGAGGCGCCGTCCGAGATTCAGCGCGGCCCAGAGCATCAGGCCCATGGACAGGAATGAAATGGCGTCCTTGCCGATCAGCGATGACCAGAAGCTGATGGACGGCAGCAGCACCGTAAGCGTCGCCAGAAGCCTTGTGTAGCGGTGTTTGCCGGCCGTGGCCAGACGCAGGCTGGCATCCAGGGCCAGCAGGCCGATGAATCCCAGAGTCTGGTAGACCAGCGTGGTGCCGAGGAAGGACAGTCTCAGGGTCGAGGCGAAGAGCACGGTCACGAAGCTCACGGCGGCCGTGCCGGCGCGGAACTCGATGTCGCCGGCGAGCGCGTGCATGTAGTAGTCGAGCGCATCGGCGCCGTTCTGAAGGGCATACCAGACCGCCACGAAGCAGATGGCGGTATGCCATGCGTAAAGCATCAGGGCTCGCCGCAAAGGCGTACCGAACGCCTGCCCGGCGAATTTGGCCACGAACAGGCCCAGCACGAGCACAAGTTCCGCGCTGACGACTTGCCAGGCGGAGGAGAAGGAGTCCAGGGGGTCCATGGTGTCAGACGGCCAGCGTGGGGAGCGGTTGCGCGGCTTGCGGACTGCGCTGGGAAACGCGGGTCTCGAGCCAGCCATGCAGCCCCGCCAGCAACGACGATTTTGAAATGAAGGGCCGGGCGAGTTCGGCCACTTCGCGGCGGCCTGCAGACCGGATGGAGCGGGCATACGCCAGGATCTGTTCGATGTCGGGAGGCCCCATCCGGTAGTAGGCGAAATCGTCCGGGAACACATCCCGGTGGCTGGCGTATACGGGCAGGCCGTTGAGCAGGTATTCACGCACCTTCAGGGTGCAGGCCTGCTCCATCTGCTTGCGTTCCAGCGCAAACGAGGACAGGCCCAGCCAGCATCGTTGCGACAGCCGGTGGACGTCGGCGATATCCAGCAGGCCGTGCAGCCTGATACGAGGGTCGGCCGCCGCGCGGGCGTGATCGGCGGGGTAGAGCGTCCCCACGAGATGCAGGATGAACTTCGAATGCGAGTGCTCCAGGCTGTCCAGCAGCAGGTCCAGACCGTGCCAATGGGCGAAGTGACTCGCGATGAACAGGATCTCGGGCGTGCCGTCCCGCCCATCGCCCTCCGTGCCAGGATGCACCGGGTAGAAGATGCCGTTGGGATAGACGTATCCCGGCGTGACGGGCCCGCCCGCACGGTTTCTTTCGTAGAGCAGGATTTCATCCGTGACAGCCACGATTCCACTTGCCGCGCCGAACGTGGACCGACCCGATAGTTGTTCCAGCCCGACGCGGATCAACCGGCCGGCCGCGCGGTACGAATGGCGCAATTCAGGAACTTCCAGCGTGTGATGGATGGGAAACACAGGCGTGTTCGTGTGACGAATGAACCGGGCCTGCAGCGGATCGCTCGCGTTATAGCGGAGCAGGATCGCGTCGTAGCGCGGGGCCTGTTCCGCGAGCCAGCGGAAGTAGGCGCGATGCAGCCCGATCCGGTCGCCCCATCGACGTACGGCGCCTTTCCTCGACGGTGAGGATGGCGGCGCCGGAACAATGAGGCGCCCGTTCGGTGTTCCGGCGAAACGGCAGAACAGCCGTGTGTCCCAATCCATTCCATGCTCGGCAGCGGCCATGAGTTCCCATTGCATCTGGTTCATGACGCCGGGAATCGGATGGACCATGAAGGCTGCGTGCAGGACTTTCATCGTGGGACCTATCGTGCGGTGAGCGGCACGCCGCCCAGTGAGCGGGGCTGGGCCGAGCTGCCGAGCAGCGCCGCATAGAGCGTCCGCCTGCCTGTGTCGTCCAGTTCCGAGTTGTGCCACAGCAGCGTGAAGCACCCGCCGACGGCCTGGCAGGCATCCTTCAGTTGCGTGAAGACGGCGCGGGCGGATTCTCCCGCCGCCAGGTTCTGGTAGGCCGGTCCGATGACCGATTTTTCCATCGCGATGAGCGGCTGGATGCGCAGACGCAAGCGCTGGTTCTGGCGCGCATCGAAGGCCTGGTACGAGAAGCAGGTCCCGCAACGGAAGCCGGCCGCATCCGCGTAAGTCAGCGAGTTGTCATAGTCCATGCCGGCTCGTTCCCAGCCGTACAGCGTCGTCGGCATCTCCCAGCGCAGATAGTGCATGCGCCCTCCCCATTGGGGCTGCCGGATGTTCTCCTCCGCACAGATTTGCCGCAGTCGCCGGGCTTCCTGGGCCAGCACGGAGGGCTGGCGGTAGGTGTCATAGCTCGCATGCAGCCCGATCTCGTGCCCGCGCTGGTGAATGCGCCGCATCAGATCTCGAATGGCGGCGTCTTCCGGCTCGTACCACGCATCTCGTGCTGGGTCGGTGCGGCCGCAGATGAAGTAGAAGGCGCTGGTGAGCTCGTGTTGCTCCGAAAGGGTCATGAGCCAGTCAAAGGTGTTGAAGGGATCGGCCGGGTGCAATTGCCGGCGGCTGCGTTGCCAGATCAGGGGGGCGCGCAGCGCGCGCGCATCGTGACGTTTCAGCCCGTCGGCGGCCGCCAGGCGCAGCATTTGGCGCACGCTGCCGAAACCGTACCGGCTGGGCCAGTCCACGTCGTGGGAGACCCGGATCGAGAACCGCGGCGATGCCAGGGGAAGGTTCGGCCACGTTCTTTGTGCGACCTGCCGCAGGACGTACAGCCATTCGTCCACCACGGGGCGCTGCAGGTAATCGTGCCGGTGCGCGTGCGAGGCGGTCGAGGGAAAGCGGCCGTGGCTGTCCAGGTCGGTGCGCCCGAGTTCCTCGCGCCGCGACAGCATCCAGAAACACATCCCCAGCAGGTCGTAATGGATGACGTAGCCAGTCGGTATCCGCTCAATGAGCGGGCCATAGCCGCGCACCTGGCCGGGAGCCGGCAAGGGCTGTCCTATCGCGGATCGCCAGCCTTCGGACATCGCATCCCAGCGGCCGCAGGGCAGGTCCGAGCCATCGTGCGAGAAACTGCCGAAATCCGACGCGATCCGGATGTCGACCGGGCTGTTGGGGAGCGACAGAATCAAGTGGGTGCCGCCTGGCCCCCGCGACAGAACCAGATGGGGGCTGATCCGTTCCTTCAGGATCTCGTCGAGCCAGTCGAGAACGGCGGCGGGCATGAAAGATTGGGCCATGGATTCGCTCATTTCGGGTTCTCTGTCGTGCGGCCTCACTCGGCCTTGTGGAACAGGTGCATCAATCGCATGCTGATGAGCAGCCCCGTCGCAATCGTGCCGATGAGCCAAAGATCTCCCTCGGGCCTGAACCACAGGGCGAGCGCGAGCGGTATGCTGCAGGCCATGGACCAGGCCGCCGCTGTGAGCGTCGGTCGAATCAGCATGGTGATCGGATTGCCTGACACGATGGCGAGCCAGATCAGCGTGGTGACGCGGGCCGCGACCCCGCCCAGCGAAAACAGACCCACTGTCAGCAGGACGTCGCCTGTCCAGGCGCCGAAGATGATCGCAATCGCGCGCAGCGTGAACAGCAGGATTTCGAAATACAGCTCCAGGCGCTGGCGCTCCAGCACGTCGAACAGTACGTTGAGCGGCGACGTCACGAAGGCGACGTAGAGCCACGGGGACAGCCAGCGTGCAAATTCCCCCGCCTCGCGCCAGCTCTCGCCAAAGACGAAGGCAAATAGGTTGGGGCCCGCCAATAGAAAGACCATGGCCGGCGGCATGGCGATGTTGGCGAGCTTTCCATAGACGTCGGCTACCAGGGGGGCGATCCGGTTTTGCCGCCGTGCTTCCGCGCCCGTGGCAAAAAGATAGGTCCCGATGGCAGAGCCGACGACGGTGAGCGGCATGCTCAGGACGCGGTTTGTCAGGACGTACAGGCCGGCGGCCTGCGGCCCGAACAGTGCGGCGAACATGAGCGAAGGCATTTGCACGCCGCCCGAGTTGAGCAGACCCGCCCAGGTTGAAAAGATGGGAAAGTGACGATACCGATGCATGGTGGCGGCCATGCCGGCCAGGCTCACGTGGCGGAATTCCGAAAATCGCAGGGCGGCTCTGCCCAGGGACAGTCCTCCCATGCCTTGCCCGGCCGCATGGGCGACCAGCAACGCGACGGGCCCGAACGAATAGCCGCCGATCTGGATGGCGACGGAAGTCAGCGATTGCTTTAATCGGGTACCGGTGATCGCACTGAAGCTTTTGGTCCGCAGCGCCCAGAGGTTGAAGACCTGATAGACGCCGACCATGATGATCCCGATGGGCAGCAGCCAGAAATAGCGTGCCAGCTTCGGCACCCCCAGCATGTGGGTGATCGGGCCGCCGGCCCAAGCCACGATCAGCAGGCTCAGCGCGCTGATGGCGACGACGATCACGAGCGCCAGCACCGCGATGTTGGCGGCCTCCTGATGAGTGTCCGGCAACGGAATCGCCAATTCGTAGCAGAGGCTCGCCACCACCGTGACGATCCCCAGCAGCCCTGCATAGACAGCCAGCATCCCGAAGTCCGTCGGCGAGAAGAGGCGCATCACGACCGGTGCCGCCAGCATGGTCAAGAGCTGTGAACCTGCTGTTCCGCCGATCAGCGTCCCCACCCCGCGAGCAAAGGTCCCGCGAGGACGCAAGCCGGTCAGCGCCGCGGAGAGCCTCGAGATCAAACCGGGCTCCTGGCCGAATCGAGCGGGCGCGTCGATTGTCTTGTCTGGTGAGTTGGCATATTTCAATGGGGTGTGAGCGCGCTTCATCCGGCGCTAGTGTCCCGTTCGGTTAGTTTGTGTCGTTAAATTCGGATGCATGCGCCATCCAGACAAGGCGCGAACCGCAGTGATAGCAAGGTCTATCACGAGGATTTGCAACGCAGTATGGGTGGTGTAGGCGCCGAATTTAAACATCAGGATTAACCGAACGGGACACTAGGCGTGCTCGGTCGGTGATACCAGGCTCTTGGTGAATTGCGCCATGGCGTAGAGCCTGGACGGCGTCCTGTAGATGCAGAAGTAGGGAGTCTGTTGTGGGCTGAACTCCCGCACGAAGGCCTCGACGGACTGGATCATGCTGCCTTCAAAATCGAATTGCCTGCTTTTCAGGGCCGCGAACTGAATTTCTTCCCACATCAGCAAAGCAGTGGCACCGCTTCGCCCGTGGTGCCGGTCCGTCATGCCGATCAGGTCGTAGGCGTGGTTCTGATCCCAGACCACGAACGCGGCAGCGTGCAGATTGCCGCGGGCGTCGTAAGCCGCCAATGTGCGGGCGGCATTGTTGTTGTAGCCAGCCTCGTAAATTCGCCGGAACAGATCGTAGGGGTAGGAAATGTCCGCCCCCGACTGTGCCAGGATCCTTTTGTGGTGCTCGTAAAAGGTGCGGGCGGGCAGATCGAACGTAATCCGGATGCCTTCGTCCTTCGCCTTGCGGATGCTGCGGCGCTTGCTGGCCGAAAAGTGGCAGAACACGGCCGACAGGTCGCTGAGGTTTCTCAGGATGTAGGTGTATCGGGTCGTCTGGTCGAATCCGGCCCAGTAGAAGGCAAGCCAGTTGGTCTGGAAATAATGCCAGCGCTGATAGAAGTAGTCGTACGCGGGCAGTTGCTGCAGCAGATCTGTCAGCACGCTGTGCTGGTGGGCGATCTGTTCGTGCCGTGCGCCCTTGATGGGCCTGATCCACGGCCCCAGTGTCTGCGTGAGCGGCGGGTGGGTGATCAGCGTGAAGCCCAGACGCTTCGTCATGCAGTAAGGCATGGTGGCCGCGATCCGGTCCCCTCGTCTCACCAGTACGGCATCCCAGTGATCCGCCCCGGCTGTCGCATCCAGCCACCACGGGCGGCTGAAAATGGGGATGGAGGGCTCATCTTTGGAAAAGGCTCGATAATCTGATTGAGAGCTCGTCATGGGTTGCTTGCGCAGGCTCATCGACCTGGCTGCAGCGTCGATTTCAGAAACTTGCCGGTGGCATAGAGTTTCGAGGGAATCTTGAAAATGCAAAAGTAGGGAACTTGCCGGGTGTTGAATTCGCGCACTGAGCCCTCGACCTGTTTCATCATGCTGCCTTCGAAGTCGAACATGCGGGTCCGGGTCGATACGTGGCGGATGGCCTCGCGGGTAAGGAGCACTGACGCCCCACTCTCGCGAAAACGGCGGTCCAGCGTGTTGAGCAGCGCATAGGCGCTGTTCTCGTCCCAGATGATGAAAACGGCAGCGTGCAGATTCCCCTCGCCGTCGTAGGCTCCCGCCGTACAGGCCGAGTTGTTCTGGCATCCGGATTCGACGATGCCCTTGAACAGCTCGTAGGAGTACAGAATCTTCTTGCCCGACTGGGCCAGCGTCATCTTGTGATTCTGGTAGAAGGTCTCGGCCGGAATATCGAACCGGATCTGGATGCCGTTATCCTCGGCGCGCCTGATGTTTCTTCGCTTGCCGTGGGAGAACCCGGCGAAGACTTCCTCCAGATTCGTCAGATCCTCGATGATGTAGGTGTAGCGGGTGGTCTGCCTGTAGCCGGCCCAGTAGAACGGGAGCCAGTTCGTATTGCTGTGGTGCCACTGCTGGTGGAAATAGTCGAATGGCGGCATTTGCTCGAGCAATGCCTGCAACAGCTTGTGCTGATGTTTGATCTGCGCGCTGTAATCCCCGTGCAGAGGCTTGATCCACGGACCCAGCGTCTGGGTGAGCGGCGGATGGGTGATCAGCGTGAAGCCCAGGCGCTGCCTTTTGAGATAGGGCATTGTTGCCACGATCTCGGATCCTTGTTTTACCAGCGCGACGTCCCACTGGTCCGCACCCGCCGTCGCATCCAGCCACCAGGGGCGGCTGAAGACCGGGATTGACGGTTCGCCCTGGCAGAATGCACGGTATTCCGTGTTCGCGGCGGGGGCGGACGTTGCTTTGGTGCGGCGGAAGAGCGCGATGCGCTTCCAGTCGAAGTATTTTGATCGCGTTTGCCAGGCGGTTTCCATCACAAGGTCTGAAGGTGGGGTTTGGGGGAATCAATGGCTGTACTCAAGGCTGCGACAATTGCCGATTGGCTTTCTTCCGTCAGATAGGGATGCATGGGCAGGCTCAGCACTTCCGCGGCCATCTGGTCGCCCACAGGAAGGTTCGCGTGCTCGTCCGCGACGGCGGGCTGTCGGTTGAGGGGTATGGGGTAGTGCACGGCTGTCGGGATCCCGG